>ENA-UPTF01000016-UPTF01000016.1-marine-metagenome-genome-assembly--contig:-NODE-16-length-114143-cov-6.895718_pt1 | contig 114143 bp, 93 predicted proteins | sample MGYA00238166_ERZ767019 | MGnify/ENA primary metagenome ERZ767019 (study PRJEB28930, sample SAMN06266391) | marine metagenome | isolation source: Sea water from 250 m depth | place: Atlantic Ocean... | reverse complement strand
TGAACAATTACCCATCGATGTCACGTATGAAGGTTTTGGCGGCAACGTCCGTAACGGCGGGATCTCGGCATTTGACGTAGAAGATGCAGTTCTTCCGGGCAGTACCATTCTTAGTCGGATCGAGATGCATGGGTTGAGGGCTGACAGTGCAGAGCTAACGATTCAGGCCGAAGGTGTTGAGGTTGTATCACTCAAGGTAGACCTCCCTGGGGTGGGCCTAGTCAACCTCCTAGAAGTACCGATCGAAGTTCCGAATGTTGAAGGCCGGATCCGCTACACAGCGCACCTACAAGTCGATGGCGATGTATTCACGTCAGATGATGAAGCGGTTGCATACGGGATTGTGGGTAATGAAGAGAATGCAGTAGTGCTTGTTTCTTTTAAGCCCGATTGGGAACCGCGTCACCTATTGTCCGTACTTGGCGACGTTACTGGACTTCCAGTGACAGGATATCTTCGAGCAGGTCCTGATAAGTTTGTTTCGCTCGGAAAGGCCTTGGCTCGATCGACGCCTGTGGATACGAGTAGAGTACGGCGTGCAATAGGTGGAGCTACTCTGGTGGTGCTCCATGGGTTAGATGGAAGCTCAGATTCTTGGACGCTAGGCCTTCTAGAGAAAAGCATGCGTGCGATTCTCTTGCCCGCTGACAGTAGTGGTGCTGCTATCGCGGGCCTTAACACTGAGGTCAGCAGAGGTGGTGAATGGTATGTATCAGGTGACCTGCCGCCTTCTCCTCTTTCGGGGGAGCTAGCAGGCACAACATTTCTCGGGCTACCTCCGCTCACCGATCTCCTTATTCCTCTGAACAAGGAAGAGGCCCGATCTCCGATGCGTGCACAGCTGAGAGGGACGGGTGCTTCTGAAGCAGTTTTATATCTCGATGATCGTGGTCCAAACAGAAAAGTATTTGGACTTGCGTCAGGGTTCTGGAGATGGGCGGCGCGAAAGGGAGAGGGAGAGGAAACTTATCGAAGGCTCTGGTCTGGGGTTACAGGGTGGTTATTTGCAGATGAGACATCAGTAGCTCGTGAGCCTCGACCGACGAAATGGGTATTCCGAAGAAAGGAGCCTGTTACCTGGATAGTACCTGGAGATTCGACAATAGTTAATCTACGACTTTTGAAGAACGACTCGTTACTGATTGACACAGTTATGATTGGAGGTACAAGTCCCTCATCGGGCGTGCTCCCACCCGGATTGTATCACTACAGGTTTGGAGGGGCATCTGGCGAACTCATCGGAGAGGGGCGTTTCGATGTGGAGATGATTTCGGGCGAGATGATTCCCCCTCCTGAAGAGCCGGAAGGGCCAGAGTCTACCGCCTTTACGGTCGCTAATGATGAAAGGTCAGAGCGCCCAGTACGCACTTATCCATGGCCGTACCTTGTGGTGATCACACTCCTGTGTATTGAGTGGATTATTCGAAGACGGACTGGCCTTCGATAGATCCTCAAATCACTCGAACAAGGATGGATGTTAAGGCTTCATAAGAATGACGTTCTCTAACCTTGATCGACCTGTGCAGTTCTTGAAGGGCGTCGGCCCTAAGCGGGCTGACGCTTTAGCCCGAATGGGTATTGGGACTGCACGGGATCTCTTATACCACATCCCTCGCCGCTACGACGATGCATCAACGATCACCCCGATCGCTAACTTAGAGGTTGGAGTGGAGGTGACGGTTATTGGTCGAGTACGGAGTAAGGGCGTGATCCCCACACGGACTGGCTTGAGGATTTTCCAAGCAGTTCTAGAAGATGATTCGGGGATCATAACCGCATCTTGGCCCGGTCAACCCTGGCTTGATCGTAAGTTGGCCAAGGGAGATGTCCTACTTGCTAGCGGTCCAGTCAAGTTTTTTCACGGTCGCCAGATTCAACCACGAGAATTCATCACTCTTTCGCATGATGAGGATAGTGAAATGGGGGGCAGGGTCTTTGTAAGCTATCCCGCAAGCGAAGAAGTGCCTCAGTGGGTTCTCAGAAGGATCTTTGAATCCAACCTCAACAAATTGTTGGAATGGGTACCTGATGACGAGTACATGTCGGAGCGTGAGAGGCAAGAGCTTGGACTACTTAAGCTAGACGAGGCCTTATCACTGATACATCGCCCAGGAAACCTGGATGATGCTGAACGTGGTCGTCGTAGACTCGCATTCGACGAACTATTTCATTTGCAGCTTGTTCAAGCACAAGCCAGGAGGAAGGCTACCGAGTTGGGGCCTGGAATCTCCCACCAACGCTCGAACGAATTAATTCGCCCGCTTCATGATGCTCTCCCATTTGAATTGACTGAAGCTCAAGCCCGAGTACTGAGTGAGATCTATGCTGACATGCAGATGGATAGGAGAATGAATCGACTTCTCCAGGGCGATGTTGGAGCAGGTAAGACCATTGTGGCGCTTTTCGCGATGCTCTTAGCAGCGGAAGGGGGTTATCAGTCAGCGCTTATGGCGCCAACTGAGATTCTCGCAGAACAACACTTTCGCCAGGTTCATTCCGTGCTTCAACCTATAGGAGTCAACGTCGTCCTTCTTACAGGGAGCTTGAAAGGTCAGAAGCGTGATCAGGCACTAGAAGCGATTGAATCCGGTTCCGGTCAAGTCATAATTGGCACACATGCGCTGATTCAGGATTCAGTTTCCTTCGGGAATCTTGGCCTCTTGATTGTCGATGAACAGCACCGATTTGGAGTCCGCCAGCGTATGGAACTCCTCGAGCGAAAGAATAATCGTCCCGACTTGCTGGTGATGTCTGCAACTCCGATTCCCCGTTCACTTGCCATGGCTTTTTATGGGGATCTTGACTTGAGCGTCCTAGATGAGCTTCCTCCTGGAAGGAAGCCGGTCAAGACTGAACTGAGGACACCTGCGCAGAGGGAATCTGTATATAAATTTGTACGCACTCAAATTGAAAAGGGTCGTCAGGCATACCTGGTATATCCGCTGGTCAGTGAGTCTGACAAGCTTGATCTACTTGCTGCAACAGAAGAATTTGAGCGATTGAAGCTTGAGGCATTCCCTGGCTCTAGTCTCGGATTACTGCACGGGCAGCTTCCTGCATCTCAGAAGGAAGAAACGATGAGTGCGTTCGCAAGAGGGGATCTTGACCTTCTTGTTGCTACTACCGTTGTAGAAGTTGGTATAGATGTACCCAATGCTTCTGTGATGCTTATAGAAAATGCCGAGCGTTTTGGACTTTCCCAGTTGCACCAGTTAAGGGGGCGAGTGGGAAGAGGCCCCGCAAAGAGTCACTGTATCTTAATTGCGGAACCCGAAGCGCGAGCGAGCGAGCGGTTGAATATTTTTCGAGATAGCACGGATGGTTTTGAGATAGCTCGAGCAGATCTGCGTATGAGAGGCCAGGGAGATTTCTTTGGGAGTCAGCAACATGGCCGTGATCCTGTTCTCCGGTTCTCTGATCTTATAGCAGATGAAGATCTGCTCGTTTTAGCTCAAGACACTGCGAGGCAGATCATTTCAGTCGATCCGGACCTTGAACATATGGACCATAAGCGCCTCTCAGAACTCATAGAATCACGGTATCAAGATCGACTTGCCATGTTTGGGGTTGGCTAGATGTCTAGGATGCGCTAGCCGTTCTCACAGGTTTCCAATCTAAAGTGGAGGTTTCGAGCGACTTGCTAGTTGATATCAACAAGTTGGGTGATCATGCGAGTGCAGTGGTAACCCTACAAGGCTGGGTCGAAACGACTCGTGGGCATGGAAAGGTCGCGTTCGTAGTGGCTCGGGATGGTACGGGTACGGTGCAATGTGTGCTTGTCCGAGATAGTGTGGATGGAGCTACATGGGAGCTATATGAATCCTTGAATCAAGAGGCGCTTGTCTCCATCAAGGGTAAGGTGAAGGAGGATGTCCGTGCGCCGGGGGGCTATGAGATTGAAATCCATGACTTGGAGCTGATTGCTACTGCAGATGACTACCCTATCCAGCGCAAGGAACATGGGGTGGATTTTCTACTTGATCACCGCCATCTCTGGCTACGCTCAGCTCAACAGAGGGCGGTTCTTCGGGTTCGAGCTGAAGTTTCCCAAGCGATTAACGATTTCTTCTACACCAGGGAGTTTGTCCGGATTGATACACCCATTCTCACCGGGGCAATTGGTGAGCACGCTGGCACCCTCTTCAAGACGGACTATTTCGATGATACAGCGTACCTCGCACAGACTGGCCAACTCTACGTTGAGGCTGCTTGTCCTGCATTTAAGAAAGTCTATTGCTTTGGCCCAACATTCCGTGCAGAAAAATCCAAAACCCGCCGGCATTTGACCGAATTCTGGATGGTTGAACCTGAGGTTGCTTTCGCCGATTCAGATGACAATATGCGCCTCCAAGAAGACTTCGTATCCTATTTAGTGGAAAGAGCTCTCGAGAGGTGTTCTGAAGAATTGCAGGTGCTTGAGCGAGAGACCAGCAAGTTAGAGGGTATCCGCCCGCCATTCCCCCGTATCAGCTATACGGATGCACTGGAAGTCTTAAAGGAAAAAGGCTCTGACACTGAGTGGGGTACTGACCTAGGGGCAACGGATGAAGCTGCATTGATGGAGGATCGTGACCTTCCCCTTTTCGTATACAATTATCCAAAAGGCGCGAAGGCATTCTATATGAAGGAAAACCCTGATGACTCTAGTACAGTGCTGTGCAATGATCTACTTGCTCCAGAAGGGTATGGAGAGATCATTGGCGGGAGCCAACGGGAAGACGACCTTGACCGTTTGATGGCCAGAATCCGTGAAGAGGGTCTTCCTGAGCAGGCCTATGCATGGTATCTCGATCTTAGACGCTATGGGAGCTTCCCTCACTCTGGGTTTGGTCTTGGCCTTGAGCGGACTGTGGCCTGGATCACCGGGCGGCATCATATCAGAGAAATGATTCCCTTCCCACGACTAATGAACCGGCTTTATCCCTAGGGTTTAACTCATAGCGTGTGCTGTTAATAAGGTTGATTAAAGATGCCTAGAGCTGTTCTAGACATGATGGATCGGCGGCCTATATGGGCGATGCCTTCATGGGTTCCTGAGGAGATTCGATCCAGCCTACCAGGTGAATGGGAACTCGTTGTTATCGACGAACTAACTGATGGATCAGGTGATGGGGCGACACCAATAACACGCCCCATATCACCTGCCATTCTTGAAGCAGCAGCAAAGGCAGATCTCTACTTTGGGTATGGAGTTCCCGCGGAACTCCTGGAATCCGCACCAGGTCTGAGATGGGTCCATTCTGGCGCTGCAGGGGTCGGGAGTTCTCTAACTAGCCCTATGCTTGAAAGCGATGTCATTTTTACTAACTCAGCTCGTGTTCATGCTAAACCGATGGCCGAGACAGTTCTCGCAATGATCCTGTATTTCGGAAGGGGTCTAGACCTAGCAGTGGCCAACCAGAAGAAGTCCGTCTGGGATACCGAACCGTATTACATGGAAGGCGCGCCGCTCAATGAACTCTCTGAGTTGACGGTTGGTGTCCTGGGTTTCGGTGGAGTTGGTTCTGAGGTTTCACTGCGAGTAGCTGGTCTCGGGGCCAGGGTAGTGGCCTTGAAGCGCACATCATCGCTGGAAGATGTGGTGCCTATCGCTGAGGGTGTCCTTGCGGGAACAATAGAGCTTCTAAGTGGAAAGGAGGGTTTTAAATCCTGCCTCGCCCAGAGTGATGTTCTTGTTTTAGCGATTCCTGATACGCCAGAGACCAGGGGCATGATGGACAGAGAGGCATTTAGCCAGATGAAACAGGGAGCGGTGCTTATAAATGTCGCTCGAGGTAAGCTAATTGATGAAGAAGCTCTGATCGAAGCGCTCAATACTGGAAAACTGCGTGGTGCGGCACTGGATGTTTTCCAGAAAGAACCTCTCAGAGGGGACCACAAGCTTTGGGATCACTCGAAAGTATTAATCACACCTCATGTTTCAGCGGTATCTCGAGGTTTTTGGAGGCGAGAAACAGACCTGATCCTACACAACCTTCAGTGCTACTTAGACGGTTCTCCTCTCAAGGAGTGGCGTAACGTCGTCAATAAGTCGGCTGGGTACTAGAAAGCTTTCATATTTTCTTTGTTTTTTCCCACAGTGAGTCGAGCACTTCTAGGCTAGATTCCTCGATAATAATGCCAGTGTCTTGAGCAAATTTCTCCAGTAGCTCGAAGCGGTTGCAGAACTTTATATTCGCTCTAGCAAGTACCGTAGTGGGATGTGAACCTGCAAGTCTAGTGAGGTTGATGACGGCAAAAAGCAAGTCTCCTAGTTCTTCTTCTAGTCCAGTTGAGTCGCCAGCTTCGGCAGCCTGCGTAACCTCATCGAGTTCTTCTTCTACTTTCTCTCGAGCTCCTTTGTAGTCCTTCCAATCGAAACCGACACTAGCAACTCGTTCTTGAATTCGGTATGACGCTGTGAGCGGATCTAGCCCACTCGCTATCCCTGCCAACACTCCCTCTGTTTCTGCTCTTTCTGACTGTTTCAGTCTCTCCCAGTTTTGTTCCTCATCATTCCCAAATAATTGTGGGTGACGCCGGACCATTTTCTCTTCGAGGTGCCGGTAGACACTTTCAGTGTCGAGGCTATCGGATTCCTCAGCGACCACGATTTGAAAAGCCAAGTTTAAGAGGAGGTCACCCAACTCTCCTTCAAGGTCCTTACTAGAACCCTCACGGATTGCATCAACAACTTCGTGTACCTCCTCGAGCAGGTGTGGTATAAGACTCTCAGCAGTTTGTTCTCTATCCCAGGGGCAGTTGTTTCGTAAGAACCGCACGAGTTGGGTAGTTTTTTCGAGCGTACCGGGACCTGGGAAAGGAAGAGGGTCAGTCTCGGTATCCTTATCGGATTGTATCATTGAATAGGTATCTAGTTGGGTGGCTCATGTTCGGACGCCCAGTTTCTTGGCATCTTTGAGAGCCTATGTTAACTAATCCTCGTGACCGTGCTTGGGTTGAAGTCCAAGCAGATGCTCTACTTAGAAACGCCTATGCCCTCCAACAGGTGGTAGGGCCGGGTTCCCAGTTGATCCCAATGGTTAAGGCTGACGCTTATGGAGTGGGCTTATCTCAGACCGTGCGAACTCTGGAGGCTAGTAATCCATGGGGATTCGGTGTAGCTACTCTGAGCGAGGGGCTAGAGCTTCGAAGACTTGGTGTAGCATACCCAATTCTGGTTGTCAGCCCTCTCCCACCTGCGTCAACTGAACTGGCTGTGGAGGCAGGACTGCAGCTTGGCATCTCCAATCCCGAATCCCTTAGGCTAGTGACTAGTGCTGCTGAGCGAGTTGGCCGAGCAGCGGACATTCATATCGAGATTGACACGGGTATTGGCCGAGCTGGCTTCAATTGGAAGGATGTTGGTAGTTGGAAGCGTTGCCTAGATGATGCGATCAAACTTGGTGTCAGATGGGCGGGCTCTTACACTCATCTTCATTCCGCCGACGAAGATCATGACACCGTCCTAGAGCAATGGACGCGTTTTCAGGAAGCACTCAGGCAGCTAGATGTCCCGGATAACATGCTAATTCATATAGTAAACAGCGCTGGAGCACTGCGACTTCCAGAGCTCGCAGCCTCGGCGATACGTACTGGGATCTTTCTTTATGGTGGTAGGGCAGGTGTGGGTCTTCCAGATCCTGAGCCAGTCGTGTCTGTCCGCGCCCGAGTTGTCCACATGCGACAAGCTCATGCAGGAGACACTGTCGGATATGGTGCTACCTACCGGGCTGAAAACGATGAGCGTTGGGCGAGTCTCGGGATAGGGTATGGGGATGGGATCCCAAGACTGCTGGGAAATCGAGGGTCGATACTGGTTCACGGCTGTCGTGCACCAATCATCGGACGGATCTCGATGGATGTAACAGTGGTAAACATTTCTGAGATCCCGAATGTATCTTTAGGTGACATAGCCACATTGATCGGTTCAGATAAAGATGAGCAGATTACAGTTGATGAGATTGCAGAACAGGCGGATACGATTGGATATGAGATTCTCACAGGACTCTCGCCTCGTCTTCCCAGGATATGGAAAGGATTAGATGGACAGTGATCATAAATCAGACTCCTCTCTTCCAGCATGCCTACTCAGGCTAAATGAGGTGAATTCCTCGGATGAAAGAACGTGAATAGATCACTAACTCTTAGCTTGATTGGCTTGGCTGCTATGGGTATGGCAGCGTGCCAAGAAGAGAATCCCACAACCTTGGATTCAAACCTCTTGCCTGAGGAGCCAATAACCCTTGAGATCGAAATTCCCTGGGATGACTTTGCTTCAGAACTGGAAGTTTTTGGTGGATATGGAGCACCATGGGAACTTGGAACCGGAGTTGTAGCCAAGACATTTGCAGAAATTCTTAACGCGCGTACCCTAGTTCGGTTCGCAGCATACCCTAGGGTGCATCAGGTCCGGGATACCACGGGAACTACCCGCCCCGACTCGAGCTTGACCTTTATTGGGGGCAGAGTTGTTGCCTTTTTTGACACGATTGCCAGCACTAATAGTGGCGCAGTAGAGCTAGGCCTAGGTGCGACTCAAACACCTTGGGATAATAGGACGGTGACATGGTTGACCGCGGTGGATACCCTGAATGACCTGAGACCATGGCCTCAGCCTGGGGCAGGCCCAGTGACGTCAATTGGCACAACCGTATGGGATCCTGCTGAAGGTGACTCGGCTTGGTTCGAGCTGGACTCAGTGCAAGTAGAGGCTTGGGCAGATACCGCAGATGCTAGTCGAGGTGCCCGCATCGAATCACTTACAGACAACGCTCGTTTACAGGTCTCTAGGGTGGTCCTGAGGCTCGACACCCGTCCAAGCTCTAATCCAGATACGGTTATCGTGCTGAGCGCTCAGCGTGATGAGATAAGCTTTGTGTATGATCCAATCCCAGAGGCACCTGCAAACGGTATCCGTATCGGTGGTGCTCCTGCATGGCGAACAGTACTCAACGTGAAGATTCCTACTCATCTAGATGGCCCTGCTGAGCTATGTGTAGCTGCGGGTGGATGTCCACTAGAACTTGAACCGCTACAGCTGAACTATGCTGCGATCACTCTGAAAAGCGAACGAGGCGAACAAGCTTTTCAGCCGACAGATTCTATCGGATTGGACGTTCGCCAGGTTCTGAGACGAGATGCTCTACCGAAGGCACCGTTGGGTGAATCCTTGACCGGTTTGTTAGGACAACGGGTTGGACCTGACGCTTTTGGTGTGAAATCTGGGACAGATATTGAAATTCCAATTACTGAGTTTGTCAGGGACCTATTAGATAGCCAGGATGGGATAAATCCTACCAAGACGCTGGCTCTATTATCAGTTTTTGAGCCAATCTCGATTGCCTATGCTTCTTTTCACGGACCGGGAGATGAAAATGGTCCCGTTCTCAGATTGGTAATCACTGTGGGTCGAGCCATGGAACTACCATGAAACAGTTCATACGGACTTTAGTTCTCGCACTCATTATCACTCTGGTCACTGCTCCCGCAGGTGCCCAATCTCTTTACAATGCGGCGGGTATGGGTCTCCCCGTCGAGGCAATCGATGGTCGTGCTAGAGCACTTGGCAACTTGGGGATCGGGCTTTTTGGAAGTGGCTTGCTGCCTGGTGATCCTGCAGCAGCGGGAATGTTCATTGTGCCAACAGCAGTAATCGTGGGTCAGCCATCGTGGGTTGACTATGACCATGAATCAGGAAACTCAGGAAGTATTCAAGGAAGTCGTTTTCCATTAATGGGGGTGGGTTATCCAGCTTTCTCTGGAATATTCACATTGAGCCTCAGTTCATTCCTGGATCAGCACTACAAGAGCCAGAGGTCTTTAGAGTTGGACCTCAGAGGGGAGGAGAGTGAAGTCACAGATCGCTTCGAACAGGATGGATCGATTGGGAGCCTGAATTTTGGATACTCAAGACCTATAGGGACGAGCGCTGCGCTCGGGTTCAGTCTTGGTCGCTATGCGGGTTCAATACTGCGCCGTCTTGAACGGGACTTTGGCACGGAATCATTGCCTGGAGCCCTGGAGTCATATCAGACGACTAGTCGTTGGACGTATTCAGGAACTTCTCTAACCGGTGGCATGGCTGCGAATCTGGGTACGATCGCTCGGGTAGCAGCTAGCGTTACTTGGTCCGATGATTTAGATGCAACTGCGTCTGATGATACTCCAGGTATGAACCGGAGTTTTTCTTTGCCGATGCAGTATCGTCTCGGTACCAGCATCGTGCTTGCACCTGGGCTTATGGTCACTGCTAGTGCAATACGGGCGGATTGGGCAAATATTGAGAGAGATCTTGATGCTCCAACTACGGTAGGGAGCACAAACAATATAGGGGTTGGATTTGAACTCTCACGAGCGAATATTTTCGGTCTTGCACTCCCTCTTCGGTTTGGATACCGGAGTGGCAAGCTTCCCTTCTCCCTTGGAAGTGGTGTGGCGACAGAACGGATATTCTCTGCGGGGCTGGGACTTTCTTTGAGTCAGGCTGACAATATCGTACTAGGCAGTGTAGATGCTGCTATTGAACGTGGCCGAAGATCTGGTTCTGTTCTCACAGAAGAGTACTGGCGAGCGACGATTTCACTCCGGGTTTCCGGATACTAGCTCAATAGCGGTCTAAAGAACTTCAACGAGACCATACTCACCGTGCGCGTTCTCTTCCACACATTTGGTTGCAAAGCAAACCAGTATGACACTGAGCGCATGCGTCAGGAGCTTGAAGCTTGGGGAGCTGAGACAACTACCGAACGTCCGGAAGCTGATGTTTTTGTTGTAAATACATGCACAGTGACCAATCAAGCTGATGCGGACGCACGCCGTTTTATTAGACGACTGCAGCGTGAAGTGCCATCTGCACAGATAGTTGTGTCCGGTTGCTCTGCTGCCCTGAACCCTGACGACTATCATTCTATGGATGGCGTATCAGGAGTCGTGGCGGGGCATGATCCAATAGCGGTTGCATCGGTAGTAACATCGAATGCTCCTGTACAAATCGAACTCCGATCATCGCTAGACCGCATCGACACCGAACCGGTAGGAGGGGAATTGCTTCGGGCGCGCCGAGGCGCAGCTCGTGGTTGGCTTAAGGTCCAAGATGGGTGTGACCGCAAGTGTGCCTTTTGTGCTACGAGGCTTGCCCGAGGACACTCGCGTTCGCGCCAGCCCGATCAAGTACTCGCAGAAGCAAGACTTTTGGCTGAAGTACATGCGGAACTGGTTATTACTGGGATCCATATCGGACACTATGGAAAGGACCTTACACCAGAGTGGACATTATCTAGGCTTGTAGCCGAGCTAATGGAGAAACTCCCTGATGTTCGTTTTAGATTAGGTAGTATTGAGGCGACCGAGATTGATGACCTCACCATAGAACTGTTGGCGAGCTCGGGCGGACAACTTGCGCCCCATCTCCATATGCCACTCCAGAGTGGAGCCGACCCAGTTCTTAAGCGAATGCGGCGTTGGCATACCAGGGAACAGTACAGGCGACGCGTACTTGAGATCGCTGACCGAATCTGGCCACTTGGACTCGGAGCTGATGTGATCACGGGATTCCCAGGTGAGACACCTACAGACCATGAAGCAACGTCTAGTCTTATTAGGGAACTGCCGTTCACGTATTTACATGTGTTTCCTTTCTCTCCGCGAGATCGAACGGTGGCTGCGAGGCTTCCTAGCCCCGTTCCGCAGCGGATCGCGGGAGAACGTAGTCGGGAACTTCGAGAGATGGCTAACGATAAAGGATTAGCATATAAGGCATCTCGTATTGGCGGGCCAGCGGAGGTTATTGTCGAGGGTGAGAGCGGAACGGCCCTTACCGGAGATTACATACGGGTAGGCCTCGTCGGCTTAGATCGAGAGAGTAAGGGTTTGTCGAGTCTTCGGTATAGTGGCACTCTGCAGGGTGACAAGGAGCACTTATACATTGAATTATCTCAAGACCCTGCTGCCATTCTAGAATGACCAAGACTACTCGCTCAAAACGTGCGTACGTCGAGACGTACGGCTGTCAGATGAACATTAGTGACGGCGAGCTTATGGAAGGTATCCTCGCGAATGGTGGATTCAAGATTGTCAAAGCACCCGAGGATGCGGATGTAGTTCTTGTGAACACATGTGCAATCCGCGAGCACGCAGAGAACCGTGTGCTCGGGCGTGTAGCACAGCTTAACGGCCTCAAACGTGAGCGTCCCGAGCTAGTAATTGGTGTCACAGGATGCATGGCCCAAAGGATGGGAGAGACTCTTTTTGAGCGGGCACCGTACGTAGATTTAGTAATGGGCCCAGACGGTTATCGTGGCCTACCGGATGCACTTGAAAACCTTGAGGCATATCGTCTCGATAGGGAGAGCAATTCTAGGATTCGTGGTTCTCAGCTTGCTATCCTTGACCTTAGTTTAGGCGAAAATTATGAAGGTTTGGAACAAAGACGTACGGAGGGACCCACAGCATGGGTTCCTATCCAACGTGGCTGCAACCATCGCTGTACGTTCTGTATCGTTCCCTATGTTAGGGGTCCAGAGAAGAATCGAAATCCGTTAGAGATCCTGAATGAAGTTCGTGATTTAACATCAAGGGGAGTTACAGAGGTTACGCTGTTAGGGCAGACCGTAAATTCTTACACATCGATGGGCGTTGGCTTCCCCGATCTGCTATCTGAGGTTGCTCAAATTGATGGTATTCGGCGTGTGCGATTCACTTCACCTCATCCGAATGACGTCACGCCAGAGCTTGTAGAAGTGATGGCAACTGAACCAGCGGTTTGTGAGCACCTACATCTTCCTGCACAATCGGGTAACAATCGCACGCTGAAGCGTATGCTTCGACGGTACTCGGTCGAGGTCCTTTTAGAGAAAGTCGAGATGGTGAGGGCGGAAATTCCTGAAATAGCAATCTCTACTGATATCATTGTGGCTTTCCCAGGTGAAACTAATGACGAATTTCGGGATACGCTGGAATTGATGAGGACAGTTCGCTTTGACGAGGCGTTCACCTATAAATACTCGCCTAGAGAGGGGACTCCTGCGACACGCCTACCTGCTGATCAATTTGTTCCTGCGCTCGAGGCTCAAGAAAGGCTAGAGGAGCTCATAGAAGTTAGTCGCGGCATCCAATCTGAGATTAATACCAGGGAGATAGGAAGGATTGACGAAGTTCTTATAGAGCGAGTGGGACGCCATCCTGGGCAGATTCTAGGTCGGACACGTAGAAATAAGGTCGTCGTTTTTGATGGTGATTCAGAGCGGATTGGATGTTATACCCATGTTGGGTTGGACAGGACAACAGGGGCGACGTTTGCTGGAAAGGAGACTGACCAGCCTGAACTAGTGGGACAGAATTGAGCAAGATTATCCGTGCGATAGGGATCCTATTGGTTGTGGGCTTGGCGATGGGACTGCAGTCGCTTAATGGCTCAGAGACGGTGACCTTGGAGTTGGGCGTAATAACCCTGTACGATGTTCCGATCACGGCAGTAGCCTTTTTTGGTCTGTTAGCGGGGATGGTTATCATGCTTGTCGCTAGCATCCATAATGACTTAAGGGTTAGACGAATCCTCCGAGACCGACTTACAGAAGAGGATAGTGAGGAGAGGGCCCGCGTCATCGATCATAGACAGCACGATTTATTCGGGAAAGATGATGAAGAGAGCTAGTGGACAAACCTTAGTCATTCTTGAAGAAGCTCTAGATCTGCTAGCAGATCAGGTGTCTGGAGTGAGTTTGATCAGTGACATTGCTTTAGCTGCCAAGGTTATCTCCCGTGAGGTTAATCGAGCAGGACTATCTGAAATCCTAGGTGAGATTGGGCGAGAAAACTCACACGGGGAGCAAGTCCAGAAGCTAGACGTTTTTGCCGATGAGGTTATCCAAAAGGCTCTTTATCGCTCAGGCTTGATCGCATGTATGGCTTCCGAGGAAAATGAGACTTTCTGGTCGGTGCCAGATGACTTCTCACGAGGGGAGTACGTTGTTGCGTATGATCCTTTAGATGGCTCATCGAACATCGATGTTAATGTCTCCATCGGAACTATCTTTAGTATTCATTCGATGATTTCCGGTTCAGAGAGCGGTGAATTGAAGGACTTCTTACAAGCCGGCAAAAAACAGATTGCAGCTGGTTATGTCCTGTACGGATCATCCACTATGCTAGTGTATACTGCGGGCAAAGGTGTTCACGGTTTCACACTGGACCCGTCCGTTGGAGAATTTGTTTTGAGTCACCAGGACATGTCTTTCCCTGATCCCCCACGGCATGTCTACTCGATTAACGAAGCTAACTACAATACTTGGAAAACTGGGCAACAACTACTCATTGATCACTTGAAGGATGGAGGTGGCTTCAGTTCGCGCTATATCGGGTCATTCGTGGCGGATTTCCATAGGACATTACTCCAGGGAGGCCTCTTTATGTATCCGGAAGGGAAGGATGCTCCGAACGGTAAACTGCGCCTTCTCTACGAGTGCTCACCGATCGCTATGCTTGCAGAACAGGCAGGTGGTCGTTCAAGCACCGGATACGGGGATGTGTTAGAGATCGTCCCTGACTCGCTGCATCAACGGGTACCCCTCTACGTGGGCAACAGTGAGTTAGTTGATCTAGCAGAAGATTTCTTAAGAGATAGAGATTAGAGGATCCGCAGCACCATAATTTGTTCGTAAGAGTCTTAGAATCTGAGTTTGTGGAAAGACTCAGCAGTTAGTTGGCCCTTGCTCGGATACAAATCCCTTATCCACGTCTACTAATGGGGCTGGGTAATCGCCCGAGAAACATGCTGTGCAGTACGGTCCTGTTTCCGCGACTGCTTCTAACATGCCCTCTAGTGATAAATAGCCTAACGAGTCCACACCGAGCTTTTCCTCGATCTCCTTTACGGATAGTGCTGAGCCGATCAACTCTCCCTTAGTGGGCATGTCGATACCATAGAAACAAGGCCACCTTACCGGAGGACTCCCGATCCGAAAATGCACTTCAGCTGCACCAGATTTGCGGAGCATACGCACGAGGCTACGGCTGGTTGTGCCGCGCACTAGGGAATCATCTACTACCACGACCTTTTTCCCTTCCACTACTTCGCGTACAGGATTGTATTTCATCCGTGCCCCAAAATCCCGATCCTTCTGGGATGGGTTGATGAATGTCCTCCCTATGTAATGGTTCCGGAGCATCCCCAGCTCAAAAGGGATTCCACTGCATTCGGCAAAGCCTAAGGCTGCTGAGTTAGCGCTATCTGGTACAGCGATTACCGAGTCAGCTTGAACAGGGTGTTCCTTCGCGAGGCGGCGTCCAAATGCACGTCGAGCGCGATCGACACTAATACCTGATATTCGAGAGTCCGGCCTAGCAAAGTAGACTAGCTCGAAAACACAAGGAGCGGGTTGGTCAGCAGAGGGTAGGGACCGAAGTTTTTCAACCGTCCCATCAACGATCTTAATGACCTCACCGGGTTCGACATCGCGTACGAAGTCAGCCCCTAGGATATCCAGGGCACAGGTTTCGCTTGCAACAATGTGGCCTTCTCCTTTTTGTCCAAGTACAAGAGGGCGAAACCCGCGCGGATCACGTGCCGCATAGATCACGTTATCGATTGCCAGGACTATTGAGTATGCACCCTCAAGGTGAGTCAGAGCATCATCGACTTGAGCATCAATCGAATCATGTCTGGACTTAGCAATCAAATGGATGAGAGTCTCTGAGTCCGACGTGGTTCTGAAGATCGCACCCTCGTCGACGAGACGTTTCCGTAAGTCAAAGTGGTTAGTAAGGTTACCGTTGTGGGCTAGAGCGATATCGCCGCGTGAATATCTAGCGATAATTGGCTGGACGTTGTCCAGATTGTTCTCACCTGCTGTTGAGTACCGGACATGTCCGACAGCTGTGCGACCGAGGAGCTTGCGAAGTGACCACTTATCAAATACGTCGCCAACGAGCCCAGCACCCTTGAGGACGTGCGGGCCATCTTCGTCAAAAGTAAAAATGCCTGCTGCTTCCTGCCCCCTGTGCTGAAGTGCATACAGACTCAGGAATGCGCTTTCAGCAGCAGAGTCCAGCCCGCTTACACCAACAACTCCACACTCCTCTCGTGGTCGGTCGTCCATCTGTAAAGACGCGCGCTCCATCGAGACGGTGGGTGTGAACGGTTCCGGAAGCTCAGAGGGTTGTTTCACCTTACTCCTTCGAAGATACCGGAGTGTTCATTATTGCAGGGAGCGCTCCAAAATATGCCTGATGCAGGCTCGTAAGATCAGTTTCGATTTGTCCGGATACCGCAGCCACAGAAAATGGTTTTCCCCTGCCTCCGACAGTCCCAATTTTTCTTGCTGGTACTCCATGGTCCATAGCAATTCGGATCACATTTTCGGTCCGATCTGGAGCACATGAAACTACTATTCTACCTTGGGATTCAGCGAAGAGAGTTTCTACTGGAGTAAGTGCGTCATCAAGCACTACATTAACTCCGAAAGGTGCTTCGCCATCACCCAGCGCGCACTCAGCGAGTGTGCATGCTAGTCCACCATCTGAACAGTCGTGTGCCGATCGTAATTCCTTCTCCTGGATCAGAGTCAGAACTGCTCTTTGGAGTTGTCGTTCATGTGTGAGATCGACCCTCGGAGGGAATCCTGCTACGAGTCCAGCCGTCACATAGAGATATTCTGCTCCCCCTATTTCAGCTGTGTTCTCACCAAGAAGGACAATGTCGTCACCCTCAGACTGGAATGACTGGGGTGAAATATGTGATACGTTTTCAATTATCCCCACCATGCCGATCACGGGTGTGGGGTAGATCGCCTGTCCGTCCGTCTCATTGTAAAAAGACACGTTTCCACCGGTGACTGGGGTCTCGAAGGCTTTACATGCATCAGCCATTCCCAGGACCGCCTCTCGGAATTGATAGTATATGTGTTGCTTCAGAGGGTTACCGAAATTGAGGTTGTTAGTAATTGCGGTAGGCATGGCTCCCGAGCAAACTAAATTTCGAGCTGCTTCTGCTACGGCAATCATTGCACCCTGTCTGGGATCAAGATATACAAAGCGTCCATTGCAATCGGTTGTTGCTGCGATCGCTCTCTCCGTTCCGCGAATACGTATTACCCCCGAATCTCCCCCAGGACGAACCGCAGTCGATGTCCTGACAGTTGTATCATACTGGTGATATATCCAACGCTTTGAAGCGACGTTCGGAGATCCGAGAAGAAGCAGAAACGCCTTTGTGAGGTCACCTTCCGGAATAAGATGTTCGGCCAGATCCATCTCTCGGAGTTCCCGCACCTCATCGGCCTCGATGCCCTCACGCTCGTATGTGGGACATCCATCTGTGAGGGGAAGGGCCGGCATATCCGCGACGACTGCTCCATCTTCTAGAACCCGGAATCTACCATCTGCAGTGACTTCTCCGATCTCTTCAGCCTCGAGTTCCCACTTCTCCAGAATCCGGTGGACTTCATCTTCGTGGCCCTTGGTGGCGACTACCAGCATCCGCTCCTGTGATTCTGATAACAGGATTTCGTATGGTGTCATATCTGGTTCTCGCACTGGAACTCGTGCCACATCGATCTCGACACCGTTTCCAGCTCGCCCCGCCATCTCAGATGCGGAAGATGTAATACCCGCAGCACCCATATCTTGGATACCCGTGATCGAGCCGCTGGAGATCAATTCTAGGCTGGCCTCAAGGAGTAGTTTTTCGGTAAACGGGTCACCCACTTGAACTTGTGGTCGCGACGCTTCCTCGGACTCTTCACTTAGTTCTTCACTAGCAAACGTTGCTCCGTGGATGCCGTCTCGGCCAGTACGGGCACCAACCGCCATTAATGTATTCCCCACACCCGAAGCCGATGCTGTAATCAAATCCTCCTTCTTCATCAAACCTAAGCACATGGCGTTCACGATTGGGTTTCCTTCGTAGCCTCGGTCAAACGCTACCTCTCCGCCAATATTTGGAACGCCAATGCAGTTGCCATAGTCACCGACCCCACTAACAACTCCACCGAATAAGTATCGGACCCTTGCACTATCCAGATCCCCAAAGCGAAGTGAGTCCAAAATAGCGATGGGACGCGCTCCCATCGTAAAAACATCACGTAGGATACCTCCCACACCAGTAGCCGCTCCCTGATAGGGTTCAACTGCCGATGGGTGGTTGTGCGACTCTATCTTGAATGCCAGTGCGTAGCCGTCTCCTATGTCAATCACACCGGCGTTCTCTCCTGGACCTTGAATAACCCAAGGTGCTTCGGTTGGAAGCAACTGCAGGAGTCGTTTGGAGTTTTTGTAGCCGCAGTGCTCCGACCACATTGCACTAAATACACCTAATTCAGTAAACGTTGGAATACGGCCCATAATTCTACAAATGCGCTCATACTCACTGTCGGAAAGACCGTGATCAGCTACGAGCTCTGAAGTGATTTCGGGATCACCGGTGCGCGGAGGCACTAAAGGTATTGTTGCGGATGCACTTTCGCCGGCACTCATGGGATTAAGGCCTCTCGTTTCAGCATTTGGATTTCGTTGTTATAGCACAACGGTGGATAGGTTGGTAGCCAGTGACAGAAAAACACCCACTCCGTCAGTAGATCCAAGGATTTCTTCCATCGCACGCTCGGGATGAGGCATCATACCCAAGACATTTCCTGACTTATTAGTCAATCCAGCGATGCTATTCTTGGAGCCATTAGGGTTCGCCTCATCACTCAATTCACCATCCGAACTCGCGTACCTGAAAACGACTCTCTTCTCAGCTTCGAGTTCCTCTAAAAGTTGGTCATCTGCTTCGTAGTTTCCTTCACCGTGTGCTATTGGCATACGGAGGGTTTGTCCTTTCTGATACTCGCTCGTAAACGGGGTGTCAGTCTGTTCGACGCGCAGGTGGATGTCTTTGCTCTCAAAACGGAGTGAGTCATTCCGGACTAGAGCTCCGGGTAGGAGTCCGGCTTCACAAAGAATCTGAAAACCGTTGCAGATACCCAGAACGGGCCCGCCTTTCTCGGCGAATCCAATAATGTCCTCCATAACAGGACTGATCCGGGCTATTGCGCCTGCTCGCAGGTAATCACCGTAAGAAAACCCTCCTGGAAGCATAAGTGCATCATATCCATCAAGGTTCTTCTGACGGTGCCAGATGAATTCTACCTTCGCACCGATTTGCTGAGCAGCTTTATAAAGATCGTAATCACAGTTTGAACCCGGGAATGTGACGACACCGACTCTCATGCTGTGATTCTCTCAGTATTTTCCACGATCGACACCTCGAAATCTTCTGTCACAGGGTTAGCCAGAATTTTCCGGCACATTGCTTGGGCGGTCTCAAGTGCGGTGTCACTATCTTCAGCTTCTAGATCAATATAGATCGCCTTACCAACACGGACATCTTGGGTATCACTCCACCCAAGTGATCGAAGCGCATGATGGATAGCTTTGCCTTGTGGATCCAAGAGTCCCGGACGGGGCTTTACAAGGATCTCCATACGAAAATGGTTCAAGCGGGGTCCTCCCGGGCAGAGTCTGCATTTGATGGCTGAGGGTCAGTGGGTCCGCGTGGTCCGAGATGCCTATAGTCGACCACTCTAATTTCTGGATGCCCATTCACTTCATCTTCATCTTCATCAAGAAGTATGTCACCTCTGGGGATTCCCTCCATTCGCCCACTTAGAATAGACCTTAGGAGTCCCCAGATGATGTAAAGCAATAAGGCAGTGAAGAAGTAGTATCTCGGCTGGAATACTGCTGCTAAAAGACATGTGCTGACGAATATCGAATTCAAAATCCCCCGGGGTGTGCTGAAGCCGATCTTAGGCAGCTTGTCATAGGGGACGGAACTGACCATAAGGATGCTGAGAATAACTGTTCCTACCGGAGCGATCTGTTCCCACGGGTACGCACTCAAGTACTCAGCGAAGATAGGTGTTTGACTGAACGGATAATATGCCGCGAGGGTCATACCCGCAGCTGGTGCCGGGAGCCCGTGAAAGTACTTCTTGAGCTCACCACCTTCCTCGAGATTAAACCGAGCAAGTCGAACTACTGTCGCGGTTACAAAAACGAAAGAAAGAGTCCAACTCCACTGGGCATCAGCAAAGAAGAGCTCAAACATTATGAAGGACGGTGCTACGCCGAATGAAATTGCGTCCACCAGAGAGTCTAACTCCGCACCGAACCGCGTTCCGGTGCGTGTGAACCGAGCAATTTTTCCGTCGAGGGTATCAAGTATTCCCGCATAGATGACAAACCACCCAGCAGAAATGAGGTCTCCTCGAGCAACAGAAACCATCGAGTAGAGTCCGAAGAAGAGGTTGCCTAAGGTGAAGGCCGAGGGAAGGATTATAATCCCTTTTCGCAGCCTTTCTCGTCCAGGCTTCCAAGCCTTTTTCATCCGATAGCCTCTACTGGATGTCGAGCTAGAACTGAAGAGCCCACTCGAGCCCGGTCCCCCACAGAGCATATTATCTCCCAATCAAGTGGGAGAAATAGGTCGACGCGAGAGCCAAACCGGATAAGTCCGATTTTTTGGCCACGCTCCAAACGGTCTCCTTCTGACGGGTATGTTATGATGCGCCTAGCTACTAGACCCGCTATCTGACGGACTAGAACATTACCCATCTCTGTTGTGATCCCAACTGAGGCTTGTTCGTTCTCCTCTGACGCTTTATCTGCCCAGGCCACCCTATACGCACCCGGACGGTACTCACGGTGGTTAACTACTCCCTCCACAGGAGCTCGCTGAATATGAACGTCAAATATGCTTAGGAAGATGGAGATTTTCCTTGCTTGCCCCACAAATGAAGGTTCTCCAACCTCAGATATATCAATCACCCGGCCCTCAGCGGGGGCGAGTACCAATCCAGCTCCAGTAGGATGGAGGCGTTTCGGATCCCTGAAAAACCAGAGGTTAAAAATGGTGAAGACCGTGAAGAGTGCAGCGATGACTAGGGTCACCCCTCCACCAAAGCCTGTGATAGCAGTAATCCAGGTAGCTATCGCTATCAACGCCAGACCAACTATGAAAGGGTAACCTTCAGGGGCTAGCCTCACCGGGGTTCACTGAAATGAGGTGGCTGAAAATTGGCCAATGGAATGCCGGTGAGTCTTTGGAAAATATCTTGATAGCGAGCAGCGGCTGCCTGAACTACTTCATCTGGAAGATCGGGTGGTGGTGGTGATTTGTCCCAGTCTGAAAGTGCAGCAAGCCAGTCCCGAATTGGTTGCTTATCGAGGGAGGGTTGGCCACGACCAATTTCATAGCTTTCCTTAGGCCAAAACCTTGAGGAATCTGGTGTAAGTACCTCGTCGATCAAAAGTAGTTTGCCAGAATGATCTATTCCGAATTCAAACTTAGTGTCTGCCAAGATGATACCGGCGCCTTCAGCTACTTGTCTTCCGAACTGATAAGTCTCAAGCGAAAGCTCACGCAGCCGACTAGACAAATCAGGGCCTAGAAGGTCAACCACCTGACCATAGGTGATGTTTTCGTCATGTTCGCCTTGTTCTGCCTTTGTTGACGGTGAGAAAATAGCGGGCTCAAGCTGTTCGCTTTCTCTTAGTCCAGTGGGTAGAGGCTCATTAGCCAAAGTGCCATTGTTCCGGTACTCCTTCCATGCTGAACCAGTGATATACCCTCTGATAATGCACTCGACGAGGACTGGTTTTGTGCGGGTGACCAGCATCGACCTCTTCTCCCACATGGGACGAGTCGCAGCGAGATCGGGATGGCGTGTCACAATTGCATCAGGGTCAACCGCAATCAAGTGATGCTCTAAATGGTCTTCAAGTTGCTTGAGCCACCATGCTGTAATCTGAGTTAATACCTCTCCTTTGTTAGGAATAGGTTGGGGTAGGACTACGTCGAAGGCACTCACGCGGTCGCTGGCTACCATCAATAGGGTTTTATCATCTACTTCGTAGACATCACGGACTTTTCCACGATGAATTAATGGCAGATCCAGTTGCGATTCTAGAATGGGCGAGTCGTTAAACATGTAATTCGGTTGATTGTAGTTCTTCGGCGTTCTTACCAAGTCGTTTCAGCATGGGTGTCACCTGTTCGAGGAGAAATTGTGCTACCTGTTCGGGAGCTCGACCAACGAAGCGGTTCGGATTAACTAGGTCCTCCAACTCTTCCGCATTGATATCAAAGGCTTTGTCCTCCGCGATACGTTGGATAAGATCGGATTCACTACTACCTCCCTTTAACCTTGTGGCTGCAGCGATCGAGTGTTTACGAATGCGTTCGTGCAGGTCTTGCCGATCCCCACCACGTGCTGTTGCGTGCATCAAGATCGTTTCTGTCGCCATGAAGGGAAGGTGTTCTGCGAGATTTTTTTCGACCACTGCTGGATTGACGATCAATCCTTTCGCCACGTTCTCAGCAAGGACTAAGCACCCATCAAGTGCTAGGAAGGCATCCGGTATTGAAACGCGTCGGTTGGCTGAATCATCGAGTGTACGCTCAAGCCACTGGGTAGCAGCGGTAAAGGCGGGATCCTGCGCTAGTACGATCACATGACGGGCAAGTGCACAGATTCTCTCTGCCCTCATCGGATTCCGTTTATAAGGCATGGCAGATGAGCCAATTTGTTCGGATTCAAATGGTTCTTCCACCTCCCTTAGGTGAGCCAGAATCCTCCAGTCATGACCAACCTTCGACAATGAAGCGGCGATTCCAGCCAAAGTGCTTTGAACAGCGAAGTCCACTTTCCGAGGGTAAGTTTGACCACTCAGCGAGTAGCTGTTTTCGAAGCCCATACGCAGCCCAACTGCCGAGTCTAACGCATCAACTTTACCGTGATCCCCATCGAACAGCTCTAGAAAGGAAGCCTGTGTACCCGTCGTTCCCCGAATACCCCTGAATCGGAGCGATGAGATTCGGTATTCAAGCTCTTCGAGATCTAGCAGTAAATCTTGGGCCCAGAGAGTTGCTCTTTTACCAACTGTTGTGGGTTGAGCGGGCTGGAAGTGTGTGTAGGCCAGAGTGGGAAGGGAGGCATATTCTTCAGCGAAAACTGCAAGTGCCGATATGCATCTTACCACCCGCTTCAAAGTCAGTGTCAGTGCTTCCCGGTGGAGAATTAGGTCTGTATTGTCACCGATGAAAGCACTCGTAGCTCCTAGGTGAATCACAGCTTTGGCTGAGGGTGCAGCATCTCCAAAGAGGTGCACATGTGCCATGACGTCGTGACGGAACCGGCGCTCATAATCAGCTGCTGATTCTAGGTCGATCTTATCCAGTGTCTCGCGCATCTGGTTCAGCGCCTCTTCAGGAATCTCCAGGCCCAACTCAGCCTGTGATTCTGCGAGTGCCAACCAAAGTCGACGCCAAGTACCGAACTTTCTCATTGGCGAGAAAATTTCTTGCATCTGTTTGGAAGCGTATCGATCCGCAAGGGGGTGTATATAACGGTCCATACTATTCAAGCTTATCGTCTCCAGTAGAACTGACGCATGTTGTAGCCTCGATTACGCTCAAAATGCAACGTGATTCTCCCACTCCCTCCCAAAGAATCGAATATAGAGGCAACCTGATCCGCACTTGCGACGATAATCTGATCAATACCGATGATTACGTCGCCGACCATAATACCAAGTTGACGCGATAATTGGTCGGAGACTTCCGTCACTAATGCCCCTTGTTCACTACTAATGTCCTGCTCCCCTCTGATCTCAGGGGTGACCGTCACGAGTTCGAGATCCCGCAACACTGTAACACGTTCAGCGGTAATCGATGGAAACTGCTCAGCTTCCAAAAAGATCGATTGAGATCGTCCGTCCACTAGAATTTCTAGGCGATCCCCAGAACGGAGCTCTAACAGAGCTCCTTCGAAGTCCAGTGGGCCTGTAAGTGCCCGACCATTGACTCTAAGAAGTCGATCTCCGGGCTCCAGTGTAGCTCTATCACCGGGGGATCCTGGGGCAACCCTCGAAATGCGGACTCCTCGTGTACGACCCCAGGCATCGGCCTCCACCGGTTCTACCTCGAGCCCCACCCAGGCTCGTTGAACCTCTCCTAGGCTCAGTAAGTCGTCAGTGATCTTCAATGCTCGATCAATTGGAATCGCAAAACCTAAACCCTCGCTGCCACCGCTGCGAGATATAATTGAGGTATTGATTCCGATGACTTCACCGACTGCATTAACCAGTGGCCCACCTGAGTTACCGGGATTAATAGAGGCGTCTGTCTGAATCATGCCAAGGTAGAATCCTTCACTATTTTCTGATTCTCCATATGTAGACGGCACGATATTGCGGTTTACCGCGGAAATCACCCCAGCAGTGACTGTTGGTTCAGTGTCTGCAGCCTGTATCCCGAGTGGATTTCCAATCGCGAGAGCCCATTCCCCAATCATGAGTCCCTCAACGGTCCCTATTGGAGCAACCGGTAGATCTTTTCCTTCTATAACTAGCACTGCGATATCAGCGAGTGGGTCAGTACCGATCAATTCGGCGTCAAAATCGCCTCCGCCTGGAAGGGTCACCCGAATCTGTTCAGCATCTGCGATTACATGGTCATTAGTTATCACAATACCATCACTGCGCACGATCACACCCGACCCAAAGCCTGCGCTTCTCCTTTGAGGTGGCATGAAGAAACTCTCCCACATCGATGTGGTTCTTGTCCTTCCGGTGCGAATCACGCTAATACTCACGACAGCCGGAGCGACACGGTTCGCGGCTTGAACGATCGCTGTATTCCGACTTTGGGAGAGTTGGTCTGTACTGAACTCAGCGTGCTCTTCGTTTGGCTCACTGACGACTTCTAATTGGGTAGGTACTGAGGTCAGTTCAGTAACTATCGGTAAAGTGTCCAACCCAACATAAGGCACTTCATCGCCATCATTTTTGGGAGCACACGCGATCAGGAGTAGCACGGGTACCCACTGAATACTGAATCCTCTTACTGACCAACCCCTTACGATTTTCACTCCTCCACGTCCTCCCTATACCGAATCCAATCCGGAGTTAACCTCCACACTTAGAGTTCAACTCCCAATGTGTCCCAGTCTGCCAGAAAAGCTTCTAATCCACTGTCTGTCAGAGGATGCTTGGCCAACTGCCACAAGACTTTTGGCGGAATTGTGCAGCAATCAGCACCAAGCATCATCGATTCTACAACATGGAGAGGGTGCCTGATGGAAGCTGAGAGAATCTCCGTAGAATAACCGTAGCGATCATAGACCTGACGGATTTGATGGATGATCTGCATGCCTTCCCCAGAGATATCGTCAATTCGACCGACAAATGGAGATATGTAGGTCGCACCTGCCTTGGCGGCTAATAACGCCTGTGAGACAGAGAAACATAGCGTAACATTCACGGGAATCCCGCTGTCGACGAGTTCACGACAAGCCTTCAGTCCGTCCTCAGTGAGTGGGACCTTCACCACGGCATTTTCATGAATTTCGGCAAGCTTTCTGCCTTCTTCAACCATTTTCGTACGCTCAATCGCAACGACTTCTAGGCTGATAGGTCCATCCACAATCTCGCAGATCTCAAGATAAATCTCCTTCGGATCCCGGCTCCCAGCGACCTTAGAGATAAGGGAAGGATTTGTCGTGATTCCATCGATAAGCCCGGCATCTGACGCCCGGCGGATTTCTCCGATATCAGCAGTGTCCAAGAAAATTTTCATACGTTAGCTATGCTCTTTGAGGAGGCTGAGGGAGGAATTTGGGAAAATTCAATATGCTCGGGGTACTGCACATTTACCAAGAACAATCCTTGTGGTGGTGCGGGTGCTGATGTGGTAAGGTCTGGCTCAGCAGAGAGAAGTCTTCGGAGGTCATCCTTTTGCCGTTTTACTCGAGCGATATCAACCATGGTTCCGACCAAGTACCTTACCATGTGATGAAGATAGCGGTTGGCGGTTATTTCAAAGCAGAAACCAAGGTCCGAATGACTCCACTGAGCCTGAGATATGCTGCAGAGATAACCCCGCTCAGGTTGCCCTGACTTCGCGAATGCTTTGAAAGAGTGTTCCCCCACAAGTTCGCTTGCTCCGAATTTTAGGAGTTCATAGTCAAGTTGACCTTCAAGTGTCCAACAGGTTCGTGCATGAAACGGAGAACGTGCTTTCGGTTCAGTCCCGACCTGGTACTGATAGGTTCGGGCTATCGCACCGTACCTAGGATGGAAGTCCGGATGAGCAATACTTGAAGACTGAATCCAGATCTCTGGTGGCAGGATAGCATTAAGCGATCTCCGAAGGCTTTCAGGAGTCCATGAACTAGGCATGTCTGCGCAAGCGACTTGTCCGGTTGCATGCACTCCAGCATCAGTGCGGCCGGATCCCATGACAGAAACCGGCTTGTCAGCAAGGGTGCTCAGCGCTGATATGAGTTCCCCTTGAATAGTTCTACGGTCTGGTTGATACTGCCAGCCGTGGAACGCGGATCCGTCGTAATGGACGGTGAGACGTAGTCGTACATCTTGCGGGGATTCCACCGCAGGAAGGTAGATCCGAAGGGGTTGATGTCAAGCTTCTCCCAAGCCCATCGGATTAGCTCAAAGACGCTATGATGCTTAGGATTTTTAATACGATTTATAGTATCTGAACTTAGGAGAACTAGCGTGTCCGAAAAGGATGTGGATCTCCGATTGGTAGATCTTATAGGCAAGGTTGTTGAGGGGATACGCCTAACTGCGACAGAGTCTGAAGCGGCATTTGATCGATTTATGGATGGATCCGCCTCAGAGATTGAGATGGCAGGTCTCTTGGCGGCATTAAGGACAAAAGGCGCTAAGCATACGGAGATTGCTGGTGGTGTACGCGCGCTTCGTAAAGCCATGGTGCCTGTATTTTCATCAGAACCTCAAAGATTAGTTGATACGGCAGGTACGGGTGGAGGAGAGGTAACTACGTTTAATATCTCTACAGCAGCTGCATTAGTTGCCGCAGGGGCAGGTGTTCCAATCGCAAAGCATGGCAATCGATCATTTACTTCCCGAAGTGGAAGTGCTGATGTTCTCGAAGCACTCGGAGTGGACATCGATCTCACACCTGAAAGGATGGGGGAAATCCTCGAAGAGGTGGGAATCGTCTTTATGTTTGCCCCGCTCTTGCATCCTGCGATGCGTCACGTTGCACCGGTCCGTCGAGCACTAGGAATCACCACCATCATGAACATCCTCGGACCTCTCACCAATCCAGCGGGAGCTCTCCGGCAGGTCATGGGCGTTTCTGACCCGCGCATACGTGGTCTCGTGGCTAGAGGACTGCAAGAAATTGGACATTTACGAGCTTTCGTCGTGCATGGTGATCCAGGCATGGACGAAATCAGTCCATCAGGTGTTACGCACATTTCGGAGTTGTCAGATTCTGGAATACTTGAATACCATGTGACACCAGAGCAACTGGGACTCGAACCGGCTGCTCTCGAGTCTCTTGCTGGTGGTGAACCCGAGCATAACGCTCTGGTTATCCAGCAGGTTCTAGAGGGACAAGAGGGTGGGGCGCGAACGGCTGTTGTGGTCAATGCAGCAGCAGCGATCGCGGTGGCTGATCAATCAACTTCACTGCAAGAAGGCGTCAGGCTTGCTGAATCTAGTATCGATTCTGGTGCCGCTTCTGATGCACTAGAACGCCTAAGGATGGCGAGTAATCAGCGATGAGGGTTGGAAGTCAGCTCAAAAGGGTGCCTTCAATACTTACGGATGACGCCGACTACCACTCCTTGAACCTGAACTTCATCTGCATCCACCATGATTGAGCCCATCGTTTGATTCGCTGGCTGCAGCCGGATCTGGTTCCCATCCTCCCGGTATAGCTTCTTTACCGTAGCAGATTCACCCGACACAAGAGCTACGACCATTTGTCCATCCTCAGCGCTCTGCTGAGCTTGCACGACTATATAGTCTCCATCCCGAATTTGCTCCTCAATCATCGAGTTGCCCTCAACCCGGAGCACATAGTTGTCTTTTCTTTGCCGGACCATATCCGGTGGCACGGTAAGGGTTTCATTATCCGCTATGGCTTCGATCGGGAGTCCGGCCGCGACTGCACCGAGGAGGGGAAGCTCAACCGAGGGTTCTCCGTGATTCTGGTTTAAGAGTTCGACTGAACGACTCTCATTATAGGACTTCCTTATGTAGCCTTTGCGCTCCAGATTGCTAAGATGCTCGTGAACTGTTGCGAGCGAAGAATACCCGAAGGATTGTGCGATCTCCTCAAAGCTTGGTGCATAGCCTCTGTCACCAATGAAGTCCCCGATATAGTCGAGGATTTCTTTCTGACGTTTCGTCAGGGGCATGGTTCGTACCCTCCACAAGGTCAATAACCCGAATAAGTACCGAAGTAAGGATACCCGAACGTTGCCCGAAACGCAATGTACTGACTCGCTTCCCGGCATCCTAGCGGAGATCGTGGAAAAGAAGCGCGGAGAAGTCTCCGCACTTAGACCTCAGGCCAATCGGCTTGAGGCAGCGGTGAGTAATTCCCCAGTTGTCCGAGACTTTCTGAGCGGAATTACATCCAGTAAACACGTGTCCCTTATTGCTGAATGCAAAAGGCGTTCTCCTGGTGCTGGATTGATTCGGCCGAACCTCGAATTGGATACTGTCTCGCGATCGTATGAGGAGGGAGGGGCCGCCGCTTTGAGTGTTCTCACCGATGCTCCTTATTTCGGTGGCTCTCTTGAAGATTTACGAGTTGTGCGAGAAACAACCGGCATACCTATCCTGCGGAAGGATTTCACACTTGATCCTTTGCAAATTTTGGAGGCTCGAGTCGCTGGAGCAGATGCTGTTCTACTCATAGTTCGTATTTTGGACGATGAGGTTCTTCAGAGATTGATCGCAGAAGCTGAAGCACTTGGCATGGCAGCTCTCGTTGAAGTTCATGATGAGTTAGAGCTAAAGCGGGCTTTAGAGGTGGGGGCGGGGATCATTGGGATAAACAATCGAGACCTTGCGACCTTTACGACTGACTTGGATACGACAATTCGGTTACTGGAGGGAGTGCCAGAGGATATCTTCGTCGTATCGGAAAGCGGAATCCGCGTTCCGGAAGACGTAAATAGACTTGGTAGTGCGGGCGTCGATGCAGTGCTGGTCGGAGAATCACTACTTAGAGCTTCTGATCCTGGAGCTGCTGCACAGGAGTTAGCACGGGTTCCAAAGGCCGAGCGATCCCGTGGCTGATCGACCGCTCGTCAAGATCTGCGGTTTGCAGCGGAGAGAAGATGTTTTACTCGCTGACGAACTTGGAGCAGACTTTCTCGGGTTCATTCTCTCCGCAGGATTCTCCCGGACGTTGCCGCTGCACAAAGCCCGATCCCTGGTCGAAAATATACAGTCCTCAAAGGTTGCCGTTCTTGTAGATGAGAATCCAGCGTATTCGGTAACCGCCGCTGAAGAGATTAGGGCAGCTATTTTACAGCTTCATGGTGACGAGTCCCCCGCAGTAATCAAGGAACTGCGTAACCGGGGAGATTGGCTCATTTGGAAGGTGATTCGAGCGAAGTCTATGGATGACATCCACCGTATCGTGGATGCTTGTGGTAACTTGGTGGATGGATTCTTGGTTGAGGGCTGGAAAAAAGGGGTTATTGGCGGAGGGGGTGCTAAGCTGGACCTTGATCCAAGGGGCATCCATGAGCTTCTACCTGCTGAGACTCAATTCATTCTTGCAGGAGGACTTACGCACGAAAACGTGGCAGAGGCGGCAGCTAGTTTTCAACCAGATATATTGGATGTTTCATCAGGTGTCGAGTCACTGCAGGGTCGCAAGGATCCTGAGCTGATGCAGCACTTTATTGAGATGGCTAGAGTGATTCAGAAACAGGAACCACGAGTGACTTCTCCCTCACCCCTTGGAGACATTCTAGGTGAGCACTGAAACATCTACTCCAATGAATCGATTCGGCCCCTTTGGGGGCCGATATGTTCCGGAAACCCTAATAGGAGCTCTAGATGAACTTAGTAGCGCTTACGATGAGGCTGCCTCAGACCAGAGTTTCTCTTCTGAGGTGGACTCCCTGCTCAGGGATTTCGGAGGTCGTCCAACTGCCCTTTACCATGCTGAGCGCCTAGGGGAGGCCGCGGGACACCCCTCAGTCTATTTAAAAAGGGAAGACCTCAACCACACGGGTGCTCACAAGATAAACAACACGATCGGTCAGGCGTTGCTAGCTATTAGAATGGGCAAGCGCCGTATCATCGCCGAGACCGGTGCTGGACAGCATGGGGTTGCAACTGCGACTGCGTGTGCCTTATTCGATTTGGAATGTGTCGTGTACATGGGTGAGGAGGATGTTGAGCGTCAGGCCCTAAACGTTTATCGCATGAAGCTTCTGGGAGCTGAAGTCAGAGTTGTGGGTTCAGGCACACGCACACTCAAGGATGCGACTAATGAGGCGATTCGTGATTGGGTAACAAACGTAGAGACGACCCACTACATCATAGGATCAGTTGTGGGTCCAGACCCGTTTCCTCGAATGGTACGAGATTTTCAGGCAGTTATTGGGCGAGAGACACGAGAACAGATTCTTGAAATTACCGGTAGACTTCCGTCTGCTGTTTTCGCATGTGTGGGAGGAGGTTCGAACGCCATAGGGATATTTGACTCATTCCTTTCGGACAAAGAGGTCCGATTGATTGGTGTAGAAGCTGCCGGGACTGGTATCGAAACGGGTCAACATGCTGCATCTCTTGCGGTAGGTAAGCCGGGTGTTCTCCACGGCTCATTGAGTTATCTGCTACAAGACGAAGATGGGCAGGTGTCACCAGCACACTCGGTTTCCGCGGGGCTCGACTACCCAGGGGTTGGCCCAGAACACTCTTACCTGAAGGATATAGCTCGCGCAGAATATACTGCGGTTACAGATCAAGACGCCCTCGACGCATTTCACCGACTTGCTGAACTAGAAGGAATTATTCCAGCATTGGAATCTGCTCATGCCATTGCTTATGTCCTTGAAGTTGCCGCTAAATACCGGGACGATGGTCCTGTCATAGTTTGTCTCTCTGGAAGGGGAGATAAGGATGTGTCACATGTCGCCCAGATTGAGGGCGATGAGCCTCTTGTCTGATGAATTCTGCGGGTACGGATACGTGGAAAACAGATGAGGGACACCTTAGTTGAGCTATAACAGGGCCTGCCAACTATGGATGATAATGTCTTGATTTCGAAGACTTTCAAGTTACTAGGATCAGAGGGAAGAACTGCACTAATACCATATTTAACTGCCGGTTATCCTAATCGAGATGCGACCGTTCCGATGCTTGAACGGTTTAAGGATGTTGGTGCGGACATTATCGAATTAGGTATACCCTTTTCTGACCCGTTAGCAGACGGTCCTACGATCCAACGTTCATCGTTCAGGGCACTAGAAAACGGAACTACGGTTGCCTCGGTCCTAGATGACCTCCGGACATTTCGTGATGGGAATGACATCCCGATCGTGCTCTTCAGCTATCTGAATCCGATTCTGGCTTATGGGTTGGAGGCATTTCTCTCTGATGCAGCTGCGGCTGGTGCAGACGGTATTCTTCTAACGGACCTGCCAACTGGTGCTGATCCCGCAGTAGAGGAGGTAATTTCAGAATCACCGCTTGCACTAATTCGGCTCATCGCTCCTACAACCCCATTTGAACGAGTCCCTAAAGTGACTCGTGGGGGATCAGGCTTCGTTTACTACATCTCCCGAACTGGAGTGACAGGAGCACGTGTGAAGCTGCGAGAGTCACTCGCAGAAGAATTGGGCCAGATTCGCTCCGTTGTCTCATTGCCAGTGGCGGTCGGATTCGGAATCTCAACACCCGAGCAGGCAGCCTCAGTTGCTGGAGTAGCAGATGGTGTCGTCGTGGGTAGTGCCCTGATCGAAGCTCTAGACAAGGGCGGGATTGATGAAGGCGCTGATTTTCTCCATAGCATCCGGATAGGAATGGACAGAGGCTGACTTCCCAAAATAATCTTCGCAGAGGTAGAGGTACGAAGTTGCTTACTAAATAATACTTCCTTCAGCGTGTTCGAATTTCTTTAGTAGACTGACCTTCGCCATGTTTATCTGTGAGAAAAATACTGCACCCGATCATAGAGGCTGCCGTTGACGGGCAGTTGCCAGATTGGAGCACCGTGAGTTCGAGACGCTATGAGCACATGGTGCGAGTCTCATCGCTACTAGGTAATTGGGCGGAATCTCTTCATCTCTCGCAGGTTGAGACAGCTCGCTGGCGAGCCAGTGGATACCTCCACGATGCACTCCGTGAAGACGATCCCGAAATTCTTCGGGCCAAGGTTCCTTCTAGGTTCAGAAAGTGGTTACCCGATATGCTTCATGGTCCCGCGGTCACAGAGAAACTGCGCTCGGAAGGGGTTTTAGATGATGAATTACTCTCAGCGATTGCTTATCACAGCGTGGGTCATAAGTGCCTGAATAGACTTGGCCGGGCATTGTATAGTGCGGATTTCCTGGAACCTGGGCGGAAGTTTAGGGTGAAGTGGTGTGAAAGCTTGCGAGCACGCATGCCTGGGGAACTTAATGAAGTCACTACGGAAATTGTTGCTGACAGGATCTCTTATACTATTAAGCATGGTTTGGAGCTTTATTCTGAGAGCGTCGGTTTCTGGAATGCCCTGGTGAACGGTCGTTGAAGCTACTTATTCGGCTACTGTTGGTGGGCGTCTCACTGTTCATAGCACTAACAGCGGTAGCGATACTGCTCGGCCTGCCAGAACAGTCGGCTCCACTAGCTGAAGCGACTGCCGTCAACCAGCCCGTAGTGGATGGTCGAGTAACGGTGGAGGTTCTGAATGCTGGTGGTGTTTCAGGGGTGGCCCGAGCGGCTACTGCCGCGCTTCGTTCAGCCGGTTTTGATGTGGTCTCTTTTGGAAATGCAAGTTCTTTTGACCAAGTGGAATCCGTAGTTGTAGATAGGATCGGAGATCCTAATCATGCGCTTTCAGTTGCATCAGTACTTGGAATTCGTAACGTCCGCAGCGAGCCAGATTCCAATTTGTATCTTGATATCTCAGTACTACTTGGTAGCCAATGGTTACTGCCCGTAGACAGCACACAATCTGAGGAAACCAACACGGTGTGGTGGGACCCCTGGAGCTGGCTGCAACGCTAGAACACTATTAGGGCTTCATAGGTACATCAGATCGATGTTTTCGTTATTCCTAAGAACAAAGAAAGAGGGCACTAGTGACAGACTCTGCGAGGCAGCCTAATGCGGTAATTGAATGGGTCAAATCCATTCTTATCGCGCTAGTACTTTTCTTTTTCCTCAGGTCCTTTCTGTTGCAAACTTTCGTTATCACATCCGGGTCGATGGAAGAGACTTTACTAGTAGGAGACATGTTAGTTGCCAACAGAGCTGCCATCGGCTCCAGGATACCATTCACTGATATCCGCATCCCAGGGTACTCGTCCCCTAAGAGGGGCGACGTAATAGTGTTTGATCCACCGCATGAAACAGAGATCAAACTGGTGAAGCGTCTAATCGGGATGCCTGGTGACACACTAGAGATGCAAGATCAGGTGTTATTTCTGAACGGAGAACGTTTAGATGAGCCCTATGTGAAGCACACAAACCGTCAGGATGAGGTAGGGATGCCTCCCTGGATGGAGTGGCAACCAGACTACCTATTAGCTGGAGTAGATCGGTCGACTTATGCCCCTACCAGAGATAACTGGGGGCCCATAGTAGTTCCTGAGGACCGCTACTTCATGTTGGGTGACAATCGTGAAACGAGCCTCGATTCACGGTATTGGGGGTTGTTAGAGGGTTGGAGGCTCGAAGGTAGGGTGGTCTTCACATACTTCTCTTACAACAGGGATTCTTTCCGACCATTTCCTTGGCTACGAGAGATCAGGTGGGATCGTATTGCTCGTGGGATCGACTAGAAAAGAAAGGTTTTGTTAGTCTGTTCTATTACACTCAATCTTCTTGTTTTCTAGGTCTCTCCAGTTGAGCCAGTGTATGGGCTTTCAATTGCCCGCACGCAGCATCAATATCACGTCCTCGAGTCTCACGTATAGCTGAAGGAACCCCTTGTTCGTTAAGGCTTTCAGCAAATTTCTTGATTCGGTGATGCTTGGATGGCTCCCAGTTTTGGTATGGGATTGGATTAAAGGGTATCAGGTTAACGTAGGCATCAACGCTCCGTGCTAGTTCCACCAGTGGGGCTATCAGCTCAAGGGCATCATTCACCCCGCGGATCATTGTGTATTCAAAAGTGATTCGTTTTCCGCCCGACCGGTTAAAATGTTTGAGCGCAGAAAGAACTTCGGGAAGAGGATGCCGTTTCTCCAAGGGAATAAGACTTAAACGCAGTTCGCTTAACGGCGCATGAAGGGACAAGGCTAGACGAAATTGTTCGGGGCGTTCTGCAAGTTCTAGAATGCCGGGGACAACCCCAACTGTCGAAACAGTAATCCTACGCGCACCGACCGCGTATCCTTGGTTCAAGATTGAAAGAGAGTCATGGAGTGCCTTCCGGTTTGAGAGAGGCTCGCCCATACCCATGTATACTATGTTCGAGATCGTGGCCTCCAGATGATCTTCAGCCCATCTCCTGGAAGCCGCATACTGAGATACGATTTCTGCTGTCGTGAGTTGTCGCTGGAAGCCACCCCATCCCGTAGCGCAAAACGTACAACCCATAGCACATCCCGCTTGTGAAGATATACATAGGGTAAGGCGTTTTTTGGAGGGGATAAGAACTGACTCGATAAACTCTCCATCTGAGAGGGACCAAAGGTGCTTAACCGTACCATCCTGGCTGAGTTCGACACGAGCTTTTTCGAGTTTAGTAAGAGTGAAGGAGTCCTTTAATGCGTCCCGCTCTTTCAGGGGAAGGTTTGTCATCTCATCGATTGAACCCGAGAGGCCTTCATATAACCATCGTCGAACTTGGCCGGTTCGGTAGATGGGTTGGTCTCGTTTTCGAAAATGTGTTTCGAGGGCCAGAGCTAAGTCTTCAGGCGGCAAGGAGAGGAGATCAGTTCTCGAGCGTTTAGACATGATTACGTTGTGGATGGAGAAGCCTGTTGTTTCTTGAATCGCTCTGCAGGCAAGCTTAACTTAGCCGCCCACGATAACCTGCTGAAGACGAGACAGATTCCAACCCGAGTGACCCGTCAGCTAATCTCCTGGGCCCCCGCCATAGGGTGGGCAACGGTCCTATTTCTACTGAGTTCATTGTCAGATTCGGACTTGTCCACGTTTTCTTTCTCCTTCCCCTTCGATGATAAGGTCATGCATCTGGCCCTATATTCTGTGCTAGGAGGAACCCTGCAGTTCGGTCGGTTGAATAGCCGCAGTGGTATGGCGCACTGGACTCTGATCGCCATCGGAATCATTTATGGAGTGAGCGATGAGTGGCACCAGTCTTTCGTACCAGGTAGAAACCCGTCCATTGCTGACCTGTTGGCTGATGCGATAGGAGTGCTTATGGGGTACGCTTTTACTTACTGGTTGCTCTCAAAGCGTGATGTAGGGGTATTAGGGTACCGTAAACGGTGACTAAATAACGGCTGATTATGTCAGAAACATCGATTGAGCGAACCCAAATGCGTTCCCGAATGGTAGGTGGTCTTAGAGCCAGCCATGAGGGGTGTGAAGTAACCTTAGCAGGTTGGGTTCACCGACGAAGAGACTTAGGTGGATTGCTCTTCATTGACCTTAGAGACAGAAGTGGGCTGGTACAGGTCTCCTTCGGACCTGATTGGACCGAGAAAGCTTCTCTCGAGTGTGCACATGGATTGGGTCATGAGGATGTGATCCAGGTTAAGGGAGATGTCGTCCTAAGACCTCAGGGGGCACATAACCCAGATATGGGAACTGGAGAGATAGAGATCCATGCGAAATCCGTGGAATTGTTTTCGAACGCACAGACTCCAGTGATACCAGTTTATAGAGGCCCGGAAGATGAACTTCCCACAGAGGAACTCCGGCTGAAGCACAGAGTGCTCGATCTAAGGCGTTCTGAAATCCAGGACGCCCTCTTTATGCGGCATGAACTAGTTCTTGCTACTCGGAATTACTTAGCCGCATGCGGCTTTATGGAGGTTGAGACTCCAATCCTTACCAAGGCGACCCCAGAAGGAGCACGCGACTATTTAGTGCCTAGTCGCGTGCATCATGGAGAGTTCTATGCCCTACCACAGAGCCCCCAGATTTATAAACAAATACTGATGGTTTCGGGTTTTGACCGTTACTTCCAGATTGCTCGCTGTTTCCGTGACGAGGATCTGCGTTCAGACCGCCAACCTGAGTTCACACAGATAGATGTCGAGGCTTCATTCATTGAACCTGAAGATATCTTCTTTTGGATTGAGGGACTGATGGTATGCTTGGCGAACACTGCTGGTATAGATATCTCACAGCCTTTTCCCAGACTCACTTGGGCAGAAGCGATGGAGCGGTATGGCTCAGACCGTCCAGACCTTAGGTACCAGCTAGAGATCACTGATTGGACCCAGGCTACATCCAGTTTAGGGTTCAATATGATAGACTCTGCAGTTGAGAAGGGTGCTAGAGTTCGTGGACTGCGCCTTGCAGGAGGCGCCAAACTATCTAGACGGCAGATCGCTGATATAGAGTCTAAGGCAAAGGAGGCTGGCGCACCGGGATTATTGTGGGCCAAGCAAGCAGACGGTGAAGCATCAGGACCACTTGGAAAGTTCTTAGCTCCTGAAAACTCATTAGCCATGGGGTTATCGCCTGGAGATATCGCATTCGTAGCGTTTGGCCCTGACTCACTAACTTCTCCGGTTCTTGACGCAGTTCGTTCTGAGTCCATCGAAGCGCTTGAGCTAACTCCCCAACAAGAACATTCTTGGCTTTGGGTAACTGATTTCCCGGTATTTGATCTGAGCGATGGTGACATTACACCAAGCCATCATCCCTTCGTTATGCCCCACCCTGATGATCTTGAACTGCTCGAATCAGATCCGTCTTCAGTCCGAGGTACTGCCTACGATCTCGTTTATAACGGGAATGAACTGGGATCGGGAAGCATCAGGGTCCATCAATCAGAACTTCAGCGGAGAATTCTCCGAGCCTTAGGCTTAGGCGATGATGAAATAGAGCAGAAATTTGGCTTTCTCCTTAGAGCCCTGTCAGCCGGGGCTCCACCTCACGGGGGAATTGCTCTTGGTATGGACCGGATCGTACAAAGATTCTCAGGATCTGAGAGTCTCAGGGACGTCATAGCTTTTCCCAAGACCACAGCAGCCCGAGCCTTATATGAAGAAGCACCTGCTTCGGTGGGCAACGAAGAGCTTTCAGAACTCGGCCTAACGACCCTCAAGAGTTCGGAAGGGTAGTATTAATTAGGACGAACATTCTCGGCCTTCCACGTTCAGGAGAAAAATTGGCGAACGGCGAAACAATCGCGGAACACAGATTAGACGCTCAGGGCGCTGATCCTCTGATGTTGACTGGCGTTAATGATCAAAATGTTCAGGAGCTAAGAAGCTTATTCGGAATCCGGGTTGTAATACGGGGAGATGAATTGATTCTTTCAGGTTCCCAGTCCGCTGTTGAACATGCGATACCCGTAGTCCAGCACATAATCGAGCTGTCCAAACTCCGTGAGCCCTTTGATGTGAACGACATAGCACGTTTTGCTGACGGGGTAACCATCGGTGGAGAGGATGGTGTCGGGTCCGTAGAAGATATGATAAGGATCGCGTTACCAGGGTCCCGACGGGTTATCTCTCCGAAGTCTGTAGGACAGCGGGTTTACATTGAAGCGATTACCAAAAATGACATTGTTATTGGTATAGGACCTGCGGGTACTGGCAAGACTTATCTAGCAGTCGCCTGCGCTGTAGATGCTCTTTACAAGAAACGGGTTCGTCGGATTATCCTGGCTCGTCCAGCTGTGGAAGCGGGAGAGAACCTTGGATTCCTCCCGGGTGACCTACAGGAGAAGGTCGATCCGTACCTCCGGCCACTCTATGATGCTCTTGAAGATATGATGCCTAGTGACCGCATGAGGCGGGCCCTCGCTGACTCCACAATAGAAATCGCACCTCTGGCCTACATGCGCGGCCGAACACTTTCCGATGCATTTGTGATCTTGGATGAAGCTCAAAATGCTACGACTGCGCAAATGAAGATGTTCCTCACACGCTTAGGGCTAAACTCCCAAGTCGTTATCACTGGCGATAAGACCCAGATTGATCTGCCGAGTAGGGATCATTCAGGCCTGCTTGAAGTCGAGCGCATTCTCTCTGATATAGATGGAATCTCTGTCGTCTACATGGATTCTAAGGATGTGATACGTCATCGGTTGGTCAAAGACATTATCAAGGCTTATGCCCAATCTCCTCGGGAGATAAAAGGGTCCGACAAGTGAGCCAGCTCAGCGAGACCAGCAACATGTTCCTCAGCCTTTCAGGTGAACCAGGAGGGTCGAGAGGGCAGAGACTCCTTCATCATGGCTCGAGGGTTCTTTTGCTGATTATGCTTGCAAGTCTGGTGACCGCACTATTCCCGCCATCAGCCGGAAATGACTCGCTTCCTTTTGAAGATTGGAGTGTGGCTCCTGGTGACGTGATCGCAGAAGTCGCTTTTAGTGTAGAAAAATCTGCTTCTGAGCTTGAAGATGAAAGACAACTTGCTAGGGAAGTGGTGCCTCCCACATTCGATGTAGAACCTAATGCTGGTGATACTATGGTGGCCCGGATCGACCGCTTCTTTAGCGGATTGGATTCTGCAGCAGCGGTAAGCGATCGAGTCAGATTTGAAGAAACCCTCCAGGCTAGCAGCATTATCGCGACGCCTGCACAAGTCGATTACATAATGGGTGATTCAGCGCGGGCCGTATTTCGCTATTCTGCAACTCGCGCGGTCCGCGAGATCATGGAAGATGGCGTTGTCGAAGCTGCTCGAGTAGCCGACCTCAGCACAACCCGGATTACGATTCGCGATAACGATTTAGTTGAGCGAACTGCTCAGATATCAGAAGTACTTACTACGAGTGACTTCTTGAATGAAGCAGCACTGCTACTTCCATCAGGAACACCTCCATCTATATCTGATTTATTGAATCTAGTTCTGATCCGGCACATCGAATACAGTTACGTCCTGAATGTTGTGGCGACTGAGATGGACCGGGATGCTGCTGCTAGATCAGTTGAGACAATCAAGCAAGAGTTTCTTGAAGGTCAGTCAATAGTTAGGCAGGGGGATCCGATTGGACCTGAGGTGCTCGAGCACCTCCGCAGTCACGAAGATGAGCGTCGCAATCGGGGTCTCGTACAAAACCAAGAGTTAGCCGTTGGGGCGTTTTTGGGTTCGGGCTTAATCAACTTAATGCTGTTCGGTCTTTTTGGTCTTCTGATCTTCTTCAGTCGCCCTAAACTGTATGCCACATTCCATTGGATGCTGCTGATTTCTTTGCTTGTTGCTGCCTATTTTTCAGCAGCTTTAGCCATTAGCGAGGCCGGGTTCTCTGACGCGTTGCTTCCTATTGCGTTCGTAGCTTTACCTGTTGCGATTCTCTGGGATACCCAGGTATCGCTTTTTCTTGTGCTTGTCATCGCAGCGATAACTGGCAGGCTGACCCCCTTTGCTTCCTATGGGACGTTTCTTCTGATAGCGGCCGGAGGTTCGGCGGCAGCACTGAGCGTTAGGGTACTGCGACGACGCTCCGACTGGTGGGTCTCGATCGCAATCATCGCTTCGGTGACCGGATTGATGCTCCTAAGCCTCGGATTAGCAACATCCCGAGCTATGCCTGAAGTGGCTCTTGATGCTGCTTTAGCAGGAAGCAACGCGGCAGTATCGGCTTTACTTGCAATGGGCTGTCTCTTCGTTTTTGAGTGGTTCACAGGGATCACTACAGATCACACACTTCTTGAGTGGGCCGATCCCACTCGTCCTTTGCTCAGGAGGCTATCGTCTGAGGCACCAGGTACATATGCTCACACGGTCAACGTTGCAAATCTGTCGGAAGGTGCAGCAACTGCTATTGGAGCGAACGGGCTCCTAAGTCGAGTGGGTGCCTACTATCATGACGTGGGCAAGATGCTCAAACCCCACTACTTCGTAGAAAATCAACCAGAAGGACGCAATCCACACGATAAGCTCAAAGCAACTACATCGGCAGATATTGTACGCGAGCATGTTACTGAGGGTCTAGAGTTAGCCCACGAGGCTAAGGTTCCACCGCTGATCTCGCAGTTTATTCTTGAACACCATGGTACTCAGCGGATTGGTTTCTTTTTCGAAAAGGCGCTTGAGGAGATGGGTGGGGAGGTTGATTCTAAGAGGTTCTCGTATCCTGGCCCAAAGCCTCAATCAAAGGAAACGGCAATTGTAATGCTTGCAGATTCGTGCGAATCTGCGACACGTGCTCTGCAAGAACCTACTGTGTCCCGGCTGCAAGATTTGATCGATACAGTTGTGGACGGAAAGATTGCGGATGGCCAGCTTGAGGAAGCCCCACTCACCTTGCGAGAGATAACTGATGTGAAGGCTGAGTTCGTAAAGATCCTGTCTGGCGTTATGCATCGCCGAATCGAATACCCAACGACAAAACATCTTACGGATACTATAGACTCTGAGGATGATTCATCCACTCTAGATAAGCCTGCTGAAAGAAAGGATTTGGCAGAAGGCTTGTCTAGCTGATACTGAGCCCATCCTTCTTGGATATCCAAGTCAATCTTGGTCATTACCAGAGCGTTCAATGCTCGCTGTTGAAGCAAGCAATACACCAGACTCTAATTGAAGAGGGTCGGACTGGTGAGTTTTCGATAACCCTGCTTGGCGATCAGGAGATGGAGAAGTTGAATACTCGCTATCTAGGCCGAAATGTTACAACGGATGTACTCGCATTTTCTATGGGTACGGATGAGTTAGCGCTTGGGGATGTGTATGTGTGCGTGGACCAGGCGAGCCGTCAGGCTAAGGAGCATGAAATACCGCTCGACGAAGAGCTTGTAAGATTAGTGGTCCACGGTGCACTGCATGTGCTGGGACATGATCATCCAGAAGATTTAGAACGTTTCACAAGTCCTATGTTTAAGCTACAGGAACGGCTCGTTCGTCAGGTATTCAACCACTCAGAGTAGCTTTGCAACTCGCGCCTTGCGAGGGTCGGCTGTCTCGGGGATCTTCCAGCGCCTTGGATGGATTTTAGAGCGCCAGAGTAGCCCGCGCCAAGGTTGTGAACCCAGCCACACAAACTCCAAGATCCACTGATGAAGAAGTCGCTACACCAGACCCAGAATCTTCGAATGAAAATCGAGGAACTAGCAGCGTCCGGTAAACTGCGATCTATCTTGGATCAAGCTGTAGAACTGCATCCGTCCGATCTTGCTGACCTCATAGAATCACTGGATGAGCAGTATCGGGTGGAGATCTTGTGTATGCTTCCGACAATCCTGGCATCTGAAACCCTTTCAGAAATGGATGAGGGTGAGGGGCGTGCTGAACTATTAGTGGCACTTCCAGCTGAGAAGGTCGCTGAATTCCTTAAAGAACTAGCGGATGACGACGCAACGGATCTTATAGGTGATCTGGGACCTGAGGACCAAAGGAGGGTCTTAGCTGCACTCCCGGTAGACGAAGCTGGAGATATTAAGCGTTTACTAAGCTACGGTGAAGAAACAGCTGGCGGGCTCATGACTACTGAACTCGTTGAAGTAGAGGGTTCGTTACAGGCAGATGAGGCGATTCGTCAGGTTCGCATGCAGGGCAGGGACGTAGAAGATTTTTACACAGTTTTTGTGATTGATGAGAAGCGTCGACTTCTGGGCACGATGAGGTTAGATGACCTCGTGGTCGCAGACCCGACAGCTAGCATTGAAGGACTAGTAGAAGAGCCCAGTGTCACAGTATCGCCGGATGTAGATCAAGAAGAGGTTGGGAGACTTCTTGGCCGCTACAATTTAGCAGCAATACCGGTGGTGACAGATGAGGGTGTGCTTCTTGGCCGGATCACGTTTGATGATGTTATCGATGTGATCGAATCAGAACTGACCGAGGATATCTTGATGCTAGCAGGTGTCCCAGACGAGGATGAGCTGAGACATAACTGGATAGAGTCTGTGAGTACTAGGCTTCCTTGGTTGATACTGAATCTTGCTACAGCAGCGATAGCGGCATCCGTCATCCTTGTATTCAAGGACTTGATAGAAAAGGAACTGACTCTCGCCTTCATAGCACCGATTATAGCTGCAATGGGTGGCAGTTCGGGTACACAATCACTTGCTGTGACCATCCGCCGCATCACGGTTCAGGGATCTGGATCGGCCAGGGGATTTGTCGCTCAGGAGATCTTGGTAGGCTTGGTTAACGGAGCAGTTCTAGGGAGTGGTGTTGCTCTGCTTGCGTTCCTGATCGATGGGAACGTGATGCTTGGGGTGGTTGTTCTACTTGCGATGTGGGGGAATCAAATCGTTGCCGGTTTCGCAGGAGCGTTTATCCCCACTACGCTAGATCGTGCTGGAATCGATCCGTCTATCGCCTCTTCAGTGTTCGTGCATACACTTACCGATCTCTTAGGATTCTTTCTATTACTTTGGCTAGCCTCCCATCTTCTGCTGTAATTTTGCTTGGTCGGTCCAGACAGAGGGGACGGCGTGAAGCATCTGTTGCGGATGGCCGCCAGTGGCTTTTTTCATTCTAAGGCTGGGTTCTGTTAGATCGGAATTAACGCCAAGGGGGGTATCCCCGAACTAATGAAGACAAGACGCATTCGGTGACCAGCTCTCTGGAATCTACACTCGTAGATTTGCTCAAGCGCTTTCGTGCGGGACAGACTGTTGCTTTGGGACGGGCAATTTCACTCGTTGAAGATCGGCGTCCAGGTTTCCAGGACTTTCTTCATGAGGTACTAGGAGGTCCGAGCGCGGCTCGTGTAGGCTTTACTGGGCCACCAGGTGCTGGAAAATCGAGTGTACTCTCTATGGTAGCTATGAATTGCAGCGCCCAAGAAGAAAAGGTTGGAGTTGTCGCTGTTGATCCGACTTCACCGTATTCCGGTGGTGCACTTCTTGGCGATCGAATCCGCATGGGTGACCTAGCAACTGATCCAGGGATTTTTATCCGATCTATGGCGACTAGAGGTTCAATAGGTGGTCTCGCTACGACGACAAATGAAGTTTTGGACCTTATGGATGCGTTTGGCTTCGATCGAGTATTACTTGAGACTGTCGGAGTAGGCCAGACAGAACTCGAGATCACGGCTGCTACCGACACTGTGATAGTCGTACTAGTTCCTGAATCAGGTGACTCTATTCAGGCGATGAAAGCTGGGCTCATGGAGATCGCCGATATCTTCGTTGTTAACAAAGCAGACCGCCCTGGTGCCGAACGGCTTGTTAAAGATCTTCGGCAGGGACTGCATCTGAAGGCGGCTACCGCAATGGAAATTTCTTCTATTGACGATGATCTCGATCCAGCTCGGATCACTAGTGAGTCTGGCATTGAGCCAAGCAACCTAGTCTGGTCTCCTCCCGTAGTCTCAACAGTGGCTCGTAGTGGAGAGGGTGTTGAAGATCTCATGGAGGCCATCAAGGCACACCGTTTATGGCTTGAGGAGTCAGGTGAACTCGAAGAGAGGAGGCGAGTTCGCCAGAGAGTCCGAGTTCAAGATGTTATGGATCGCGAACTACGTCGGATCGTGTGGAATTCTGACGCAGTGCTTGCTGAATTGGACCAGGCTTCGGATCGCATTAGAAAGGGGAAAGACACGTCGTATTCTGTTGCCTGGGATATCCTAGGACGGCTTTTGCGTTGACCCCTCATAAGTTCTGGAGGCATGTTCTTGTTTGTGGCTTGGCTGCGGACGCACGACGCACTAAGGAGCTCGTCTTCTTTTGATGCAAAGTATAGATCAAAAAATTAGGGTACTCGTTGCCAAACCTGGGCTCGATGGACATGACCGAGGTGCCAAGGTGATTGCGAGCGCCCTAAGAGACACTGGGTTTGAGGTGATCTATACGGGTCTCCATCAGAGTCCTGAGATGATCGTAAGTGCAGCGGTAGAGGAAGACGTACATGTGGTTGCAATGTCAATTCTCTCCGGAGCCCACATGACCCTTTTTCCAAAAGTCAAGGAACTTCTAGATGGAGCGGGCGCAAACCATATCCTGCTTACAGGTGGTGGAATTATACCGTCTGAGGATATAGAAGATCTTGAGAGTCAGGGCATCGGAAGGCTATTCGGCCCAGGGACGCCGACCACTGAAGTCATCAATTACATTCAAGACTGGTTCGAGGATCAGGAAACGTCTTGAAACGGACTAAACTTTCCCGGTGACTTCAGAAGCACCCCGTAAACCTTCCGGTCGGATGGCTGAGCTATCTCTCGAAATCCGAGAGCTTAGAGAGCGACTGTATGGTGGGGGTGGAAGTGAATCTATAGAACAGCAGCATGCTCAGGGGAAACTCACTGCCCGTGAGCGGTTGTGTCTCCTCTTTGATGAGGACCAGCCAACAGTAGAACTGGGGTTGCTAATCGCTCATGATCTTTACGACGGCCAGGCGCCAGGCGCTGGGGTTGTCACTACTTTGGGTTCTGTTTCAGGGAGGGATGTGATCGTTGTTGCGAATGATGCAACGGTCAGAGCTGGGGCTTGGTGGCCTGAGACTATCACCAAGATTCTCAGGGCACAGGAAGTCGCTATGCGATGTCGCATCCCGATCATCTATCTGATTGACTCAGCGGGAGTGAATCTCCCGTACCGGAGTGGAGTTTTCCCAGGCCAGTACGGTGCAGCTCGCATCTTCTACTACAACTCAGTCATGCGCCGCTATCTCAGGATACCACAGTTGGCGGCTGTCATGGGACCTTGCCTCGCCGCCGGTGCGTACCTTCCTGCACTATCGGATGTCATTCTAATGGTTGAGGGCACCTCATTTATGGGGTTTGGGGATCCAGATCTAGCAAAAAAGATTACCGGTGAGATACTGGACACAGAAGAGTTAGGGGGTGCGAGGGCCCACACAGAAGTCAGTGCTGTGGCGCATTACGTAACAGAGAGTGATGAAGCGTGTTTGGAGCGCCTAAGGACATTAGTTGGTGAGCTTCCTGCTCAGGAATCTCCGCCATCCCGAACTGCTACACCTCCCCAGAGACTTTCATATGAACTCTACGACTTGATACCCGATGACCACCGGCAGCCCTATGACATGCGATCGATCCTTGAGTGCATTCTAGATGGGGAACCATTGCAGGAGTTTCAGCCTGACCATGCCCAAGAGATCATATGTGGAACTGGTTCACTTGCCGGGCAACCGGTAGGAGTGATTGCAAACGCTCGCGGCACATTCAAGAGTTCGGATGGAGACTCTATTCGTTTTGGTGGCGTCATTTATGCAGCTAGTGCCCGTAAGGTGGCGTATTTCATCGAAACCATGAGTCGGCAGGGAACCCCGATCTTGTTTTTGCAAGATGTTTCGGGCTTTATGGTTGGGGCTGAAGCCGAGCATTCGGGAATTATTCGAGCAAGTGCCGAACTTGTAGAGGCGATGGCTACAGCGAAGGTCCCCAAGATCGTGCTGACTCTGAACCACGCCTCGGGAGCGGGATACTACGCCATGGGAGGTCAGGGATTCGATCCAGATTTCATTTTGTCACTACCTACTGGTCGTATGGGAGTTATGGAAGCCGAAAGTGCGATGACGGCGATTTTTGACTCTCAACTTCAGGAAATCAGAGAGAAGGGGTTGGATCCTGGACCTGAATTGACCACTGAAATGGACCGGATTCGCGTTGAATACGAAGGGGAATTGGACGCGCGTTTTGCGGCGGCCCGAGGGTTCGTTGACGGCATTCTCTTACCCGAAGAATTACGTGAAACCTTGGGTGTTCTTCTAAGGGCTTCAATGAATAATCCTGGTCCTCATATAGGGCCATTCCAACTGCAATAGGAGACGGACCTGCACCTCTTGTCAGACCCCTCGGTAAGATCTCGTCAGTTTCTAGAGTGGAGAATCCGAATCTTCATTGCTGGTGCCTTCATCGCATTGGTAGGGATCTATTTTGATGAGCAGTGGATTACGGGATTGGCGATTGTAGTTCTGGTCACAGGGTTTTTCATACGATTTCTACCTTCTACTTACTCAAGCAAACGAGGTCCAGAGTCTTCGGAGGATAGCGCTATCGAATCCGAAAAGCTTACCTAACCCGATGGGAGCCAGGATACCGTGGGAGGATATGGTGGTTAGCAAAAAATAAGCCCGGGATAAGTTCCTAATGCGGAATGTTATCAATTCTGCGTTAGTTTATATGAGAAGAATTTTCGATATCGTGATAAGTCTGGCTATCGGGCTTTTCCCGAACATGATTAAAAGCAACTGATAATTGTTTCACCTCATGCAATTGATAGAGAGGATGAGACAATAGAAATAAATTTTGAAGTAAAAACTTAGAGTCGACCTGCTGCGGTACAGCTAGAGTATTCAATGGGTGATTACCACTCTCGAATACCGACTTATATCGCGCCCGGTGTTCCGGATACTGGCCGGTGGCCTGATTCGTTGTCCACAGATTTGGACAGGGGGTTTGGGACGCGCCCGGTGCCGGTTCGGGTGAGGCAAGGGTGACTGAACACTGGAGAGAATATTGAGGAGAGAAATCCTCGTGAGTGCGATGCCCAAGGAGTCTTGGGTTGCACTACTTGAAGACGACAAGCTCGTAGAGGTTCTGCTGGAACGCCCCGACCAAGACCGGATCATTGGGGGCATCTTCTTGGGACGTGTGGACGCCGTGCTTCCTGGCATTCAGGCGGCATTTGTTGATATAGGTACCGGGAAAGCTGGTTTCTTGCACGTTTCTGACCTGATACGTGATGAAGATTCCGAAAAAGAGAACGGAGGGCGTGATCGCAGGAGGCGTTCTCGGGCGAGAAAATATCCGCCAATCCAGGATCATATCCAAAAGGGTCAAACCCTCCTGGTCCAGGTGACGAAAGAGGCTATCAGCTCAAAGGGTCCAAGGGTCACAGCCCAAATTTCTCTTCCAGGGCGCTTTCTGGTTTACATGCCACATTCGAGCAATGTCGGCGTAAGCCGTCGTATCGAAGACAGAGCCCAGCGAACAAAGCTGCGCCGAATGGCGAAGAAGATACTCCCACGTGACAGCGGTGGAATCATTATCAGGACTGTCAGTGAAGAGGTGACTGAAAAAAAGATAGAACATGAATTCAAACATCTTCGCGAGAGCTGGAATAAGGTTCTAACGGGTTCGAAGTCCCAGGAAGCGCCTGCTCTAGTGCATCGTGGTGCACAACTGATTGATGGTGTGATCCGGGATCTATTTAGCGACAAATTTGACGCTGTGAGAATCGATTCTAAGGCTATCTATAATGAGGTTTTGGAGTATGTGAAGAGTGTAGATCCAGAACTTTCTGATCGCGTGCACTTACACAGAGAACAGGAACCCCTTTTTGACAAGTATGGGGTTGGGGAAGAAATCCAAAGGGCTTTTGAGAGGAAAGTCACCCTTAAATCGGGTGGACACATTGTCATTGAGCCAACGGAGGCTCTTGTATCGATTGACGTTAATACCGGTCGATTTACGGGGAAGGGGAAAAAAAGAGATCCTGCGAAAACAATCTTGGAGACCAACCTTGGTGCAGCACGAGAGATAGCCAAACAGCTGCGCTTGCGAGATATAGGTGGAATCATCGTTGCAGATTTTATCGACATGGAATCACAGGCTCATCGCGATAAGGTTCTTCATGAGCTCAAGACTCACCTTGGCCGTGATCGCGCTCGGACTAAAGCGTTTGAAGTATCAAGTCTTGGGCTGATCGAAATGACACGACAGCGTGTGCGCCCGTCACTTTTCAACTCATTAACATCAGTCTGTGCATCATGTCGAGGCGTTGGGCGTGTCTATACGCCGGCGACGGTATTACGTCAGATTGAACGGAGCCTCCGGAGAGCAGCATCTACTAAAGAAGAAAAGAGGATCGTCGTGCGTTTACACCCAGAAGTTGCTCTACGGGTCATTGAGGAAGAACCTGGGCTACTCAAGAGACTTCGTAGCCGTACTCGTCTGGACCTGAGTCTCCGTGATGATCCACTTATCGGGTTAGATGAATTTAGGCTTCTGTCAGGGCCTTCTGAGACTGATGTCACTGGTAAGTACGCAGTAGCCTAGCTCTTTACCGTTGTACCTTGACCAATATTCCGGACCTGTCGATAGTTACGGGCCCTAAATTGAAGGCCATTTAGTAAGACTTCGGGAAGCCTATATGTACGCGGTGTTCGAGACTGGTGGAAAACACTTTCGAGCTGAGCCTGGTGCTCGGCTCCGTATCCCCTCGCTTGACGTCGAGCCTGGGGAATCGGTGACATTTGATCATGTGCTATTGGCTGCAGACGGTGCCGAAGATGTAAAAGTTGGCACCCCTATCGTTGATGGTGCCTCGGTCAAGGCCGAGGTTATTAGACATGGCCGAAGTAAGAAACTGATCGTCTTTAAGCGGAAACGCAGGAAGGGCCACCGGAAAAAGCAGGGTCATCGTCAAGGTTTCACGGAAATCAGGGTCGACGAGATCGTCGCTTGAGCTGGTAGCTCAACTCAGTTTGACGGACGGATAATCATATGGCACATAAGAAAGCTGGGGGATCTAGTAGAAACGGTCGGGACAGCAACCCGAGTCACCTAGGCATAAAAAGGTTTGGGGGACAGCCGGTGCGTGCTGGAGGAATCCTAGTGCGCCAACGTGGAACCCGCTTCCATCCGGGTCGTAACGTCCTTCGTGGCAAAGATGACACGCTCTTTTCGCAAGTTGATGGCGTTGTGAAATTTGAGCGTATTCGCGCTCGCAGCGTCATTTCCGTCTACCCATCCGAGTAATCTTCCGATAGGTCATCTGGACGCGAGCAGATTACTGCTCCGGCCAGGCCTTTTTCTTCTCTCCGCTTTCAGGTGCTTTGAATCCCTGCCTGCTCTGAATGAACTCTACGTCTCGGACCCAAGATTTATGCTAGTTGGTCTAAAACGTGCAGTTAGTTAGTTGGAGGTCGAGTATGTCCAAAAAAACAAAGACAGCACAGCATCGTTTGATGCGCTCGTGGTATCTGATGCCCTTGGTGGTTATTCCGCTCATAGTCTTAGTGGGAATTACCCCTGTTCAGGAAACCGCTAAGACTTATCCAGCTGTGGCTGAGGTCCTACAGCCTGAACTTCCACTACACATTAATGAGGATGTCGAGCGGTGGATTGAGTTATTTCAAACGGTACTCAAGTCGGACTTTGAGACATTCTTGAGTCGGCGGGGCGCTTATGGTGATTTGGTGCAGGATGCCCTGCGTGCTAAGGGTATGCCAGAGGACCTCTTATATCTGGCTATGATGGAATCTGGTCTCAAGCCTCGCGCTGTATCTAACGTTTCCGCAGTTGGCCTGTGGCAGTTTATGAGCCCGACGGCACTCCAGTATGGGTTGCGAGTTGATAGTTATGTAGATGAGCGGCGTGACCCTATCGGTGCAACTGAAGCTGCGTTGGATTATTTAAACTGGTTACACGAACGTTTCGGCTCTTGGTATCTGGCCGCTGCAGCTTACAACGCGGGCCCAGGAAGGGTTGAGCGAGTCTTGAGGAGATATGCTGACGGGAAAATAGGAGACGAGAACCTATTCTGGGAAATCGTTGACCACTTGCCCAAAGAGACCAGGGAGTACGTTCCCAGACTGATTGCGGCAACGATATTGGCCAAGGATGCATCTGCTTACGGCTTCGTGGTCACTTCGATTGAGCGATACGATTATGATCTGGTTTTCGTGCCGAGTGGAACGTCGCTTCTGCGTGTAGCATCTGCACTAGAAATCGATGCAGGGATTCTCAGAAACCTGAACCCACACTTAGTGCGAGGTGTTACTCCGCCAGCAGAAGTTTATGGAGTTAGAGTACCCGTTGGCAGCTCACAGAAAGTCGTTGCCTCACTAGCGACAGGTCCGGATATCCGGAGGGCCGACGACTAACCCCTCTTTTCTTGCTGTGATCAGCCGGACTCTTTATCTAGAGAAAGGTTTGGAGATGGGTTTCTTCATCAAGAGAAAAATCCCTCGAGATGCTTCTCGTTCTGGATTGGAGTCATGAGGCTTACAGAGATCAAGACAGGTACATGCACAATTAAACCCAGGACACCTTCGTGCATGTCGAATGGCCTAAGATCCGGGTTGAAATAAAAGAAGACTGAAGTAGCAGTGCCTGCCAACAATCCTGCTAAGACACCAGTTGTGGTTGCTCGTCTCCAGTACATTGCAGATATGACGGGTGGAGCGAGTTGTGAGATGACTCCATAGGCGGTTGCCAATAGTAGGACAAGTGAGCTCTCAGCATCTTGGGCAAAATAATAGGCCGTCGTACCTGTCAGGAGGACCAATATGCGCATTAGAAGCCGCCTTTGGCGGTCATCTAGTTTGACAAACTGAGTTACGCCGTCTTCGACAACGACCGAGGCCGAGGCGTGAAGAAGAGCATCTCCAGTCGACATAGACGCTGACAGAGCACCTGCACAGAATAGACCCACGACCACAGCAGGTAGACCCGTCTCCAGTATCATGTAGGGCAATATGAAGTCCGCGGATGAGGGTCCACCGCTGAAGAGTATGCCTGAGAAGCCAATTAAGAAGACGGGGATAAGAAAAAGCTGAAACGTTGGAAAGAGAATTACCGTACGCCGCATTGTGTCATCATCTTTAGCAGTGAATGCCTTCATAAAGAGATGCGGCCACATCATTAGCCCTACGGCACTAATAATGATGAAGGTTGAGTAGGCCCCCCAACTCCAGGGTTCTCCGGTTGCAGTGAGGCCAGGCGGGACGAGCATTTCCGGTCGGACGTCCATGATCTGCTCAAACATCGGCGTAACGCCACCATAGAGTCGATATGGAAGGTACAATCCGAGTGACCATGCAATGATCACCATAAATACGCCCTGGAACGTATTGGTCCAGCCTACCGCCATTGCTCCTGATGCTAATACGTAAAGGACCACGATCCCGTATGCGACTAAAGAACCGAGCCAGATCGGAACATTCCCATCTGTTACTGCTTCGATCACGATCCCGGCTCCCCGCATCTGGAGCGTAATGTATGGAACAAATGCGATCAGGCTTAAGCCAGCGATAAGTGCAGAAAGAGTCCGGGACGGGAACCTTCCCACTACCAGTTGAGCTTGCGTCACATATCCGAATTTACGCCCCAGCGCTGCTGCCCTTGGTCCGACCCAATAGAACGGGGCCATCCCCAGTGCCCCGTACGCGAGGATATAGAATGCGGCTGCTCCTCGAGAGTACGCCCAACCAGGTCCACCCAAGAAGGCGAACGCACTGAAGACTGAGGCACCCGTGACGAAGTACATAACGAGTAGGCCAAAACTCCGATCCGCAGCCACATAGCCCGTAACACTGTCTGATGATTTTCGTCCAGCCAGGAGGCCGATGCTGAGGGTCAGCGCGAGGTACGCTCCTATGATGATTGAGACGACAACCCACTGTTGCATTAGGAGTCCTCTCCATCACGGTATCGGCGCTCAACTCGGTCAAGCCCGTAAAGGACAAAAACGCTGCCCGCAATCCAGCCTGCAATCCACGCCATCGAAAATGGTAGCCCAAGAACGAGTGGTTCGACGCGTGCAAACGGTTTTAGGCCAGGCCACGTAACAAAGAATAATGCTAAGGCAAGGTAGATAGATGTAAGGATTCGGGCGGTTCTTAGACTCATTAGATATCTAACGTCCTTTGAATTCTGGCTTGCGTTTCTCAACAAAAGCCAGGACACCTTCTCGGCCATCCTCTGACTTAAACGCATCGATGAAGCGGCTCTTTTCGTACTCGAGTCCTTCTGCTAGAGGCATTTCGAATGCGACCCGGATCGCATCCTTTGCCAAACGAAGAGCTACAGGGCTCCACCGGGTCATCTTGGTTGCCAATTCAAGTGCTTTTTCCAGGTGCTGGCCTTCTTCAACGAGCACATCGATTAAGCCGATATGATGAGCATCTTCAGCTTCGACGAAGTCTCCGGTCAAGGACATGATAGTCGTCCATCCACGTCCTACGAGTCGTGCGAGACGTTGAGTGCCTCCACCACCCGGAATCAAACCAATCCGGATCTCAGCCTGACTCATCCTCGCAGTTTGATCGGCCACACGAACATCGCATGCCAGTGCTAGTTCACATCCTCCACCGATGCAGAATCCATGAATCGCAGCGATTATCGGCTTCTTAAAATCGGCTACACCCTCGTAGATGCGTCGCCCAAACACAGCTTCCCGTTGCTGTTCTGGCGAACGGGCAGCGAATTCGCTGATGTCAGCTCCGGCTACGAAGGCTTTGTCGCCAGCACCATGTATAACAACTGCTCGAACTTCGTCATCTCTCTCGAGTTCATCGAGCTTGCTTAGCAGGGCATCTCTAAGCTCAGCATTCAGGGCATTTAGTTTTTCAGGTCGGTTCAATGTGATGATCGCAACGTGCCCGTTACGGTCATGTAATAATACCGGCACATCGCTCATGATTTACTCCTAACGTCCTTTGAATTCTGGCTTGCGTTTTTCGACATAGGCATCAAGCCCTTCTTTCGCGTCCAAGCTCGCAAAGAGTTGAGCCTGTAGTTCTCGTTCCAATGTGAGGGCAAGCTCAAAGGGAATCTCCGACCCTGTTTGGGCTGAGCGTTTGATTAAACCGACGGCCTTATTTGCCTTGCCCGGTGTGGTGAAATTGGCCGCATAGTCCAAAACAGCCGCGAGAAAGGCGTCATCTTCTTCGTGGTCATAAATCTCGTTGACTATTCCCAGTTCAAGTGCCCGATCGAATCCGAAAGTCGAGCCCTCTGTCATCAGCTGAATTGCTTTGGGTTTCCCAACCAGTCGGACCAACCGTTGGGTACCACCGGTTCCCGGAAGCACCCCTAGCGTTACCTCTGGCAGGCCGACTTTCCCAGAGTCTTTTCGGGCGATCCGTATGTCAGCCGCCATCGCGATTTCGAGGCCGCCACCTACCGTATGCCCATTGAGTGCCGCAATCACCAGCTTTGGGGTATGCTCAAGACGATTTAAGGTTTCGTTTGCGTGTAGGCAGAAGCTGTACTTCCAATCAGGATCTGCTTCAGAGAGCATCCCAATATTTGCACCTGCGCAGAAGAACTTGCCGCCCGTTCCTGTGATGACGATCACCTCAACTTCCTTATCGAACCTTGCCTCGATGATGTGTTCATCCAGCTGTCGCATCATCTCGTGGGTGTAGGTATTCGCGGGAGGATCGTCTAGGGTTAGGATTGCGACTTTGTCACGCACTTCATAGTGGACCAGCACCTGATTTGACATCGGCATCCTCTGAGTCTATGGCTATTTTCAAGCGGCTCCGTATACACGCGGGTTGGCGCGAGTTCCATGCTACGCGAAATTAGTGGTATGATCCATCTTATGCCTACCATCAGGATCGTTCACCGTATTCCTTATGTGTTGCAAGAGACGGATAGACTAAGCACGATCGGTCATGCTTACTATGCGAAGAGCACAACTTTCATAGATAAGGCAAGGTGAGTGTGCCGCAATTCGAGTGTGAGACGGGAGTAGGAAAATGAGTCGTCAGTTCATGGTTCTCATCGCCATCGTGGGTACACTTGGAGCTATAGCAGTTCCTGAAACCTCACAGGACGACAGTACTGTCTACCGGGTACCGGTAAACGGTGAGATCGAACTAGGTCTTGCCCCGTTCATTCAGAGGGCCGTCAAAGAAGCAGCTGAGACAGGTGCGGTTGCGTTGATACTCGATATTGATACCCCGGGAGGCCGCGTGGACGCCGCGGAGATCATCTCTGACGCGCTGACGGACTCCGAGGTACCAGTCTACTCTCTCATCAATCGCCGGGCTTACTCAGCAGGTGCGTTGATCGCGCTTTCGACAAGCCGCATCTATATGCGACCAGCGTCCGTGATGGGGGCGGCAACCCCTGTTGATGGCACTGGGACAAAGGCACCAGAGAAGATTGTTTCCGCGATGCGAAGCCAGATGAGGGCACTAGCGGAAGCTAATGGACTCGAACCTGAGATTGCTGCCGCGATGGTTGATGAGGACATCGAAATCGATGGCATCGTGGAGAGCGGGAAGCTGCTTACGTTGACGACTGAAGAAGCCACTGAAATAGGCTACGCGGAAGCGATCGAGGATCTCGATGCGCTACTTGTCGAGCTTGGTCATGAAGGAGCGACAGTCGTCACTCCCGAATTGAATTGGGCAGAGCGCCTTGTGCGTTTCTTTTCTAGCTCAGTGGTGTCCCCATTTCTCCTATCGCTAGGGTTTCTCGGACTATTGGTTGAAATCAGAACACCTGCGTTCGGACTGGCTGGAACGATGGGGCTTATTTCTCTGGGCCTCTTCTTCGGGTCGAATATGATTGTGGGTTTGGCCGGTCTAGAGGACGTGCTCATTGTTGGGGCAGGGCTAGCGCTTCTAGGGATCGAAGCCTTCGTTGTTCCGGGCTTCGGGATCTTTGGGGTGGCCGGGATCGTGGCGATTCTCACCGGGCTCTACATGAGTCTGCTGGGTAATATTCCAACAACCCCGGATTTCACGCGAGCGGGTTGGGTTCTTATTTGGGCCATGCTACTGTTGATTGGTTCAGCTTGGGCACTGATACGCACCTTACCGCGTAGCTCTCGACTGACAGAGAGCGGAATATTTCTACTGGCGAAGACGGCAAGCGCGATCGGCTATGAATCGGCTGAGGTCAGGAGTGACCTGGTCGGAAAACACGGTACCGCGATCACGGATCTACGGCCAGCGGGAACTGCTCTCGTAGGAGATGAGCGCATCGATGTCGTCTCAGAATCAGAATGGATTAGCGCAGGGACACCAGTTAAAGTCCTGAGTGCAGAGGGTTATCGTCACATAGTAAGATCTATCTCAGAACAAGAGGCCGAAGAGGCCTGAGCGACATAAGTCAGCATATACATATTGGAGTATAGACATGGATCCAGCAGCCATTTTTCAAATAGCTTCGATTGTAGGGCTATTCATTCTTATCTCGATCATTATGTGGGCGGTCCCTGTTCGCCTGTGGATCGAGGCGAATACGGCAAGTGTCAGGGTTGGAATCGGTTCGCTGATTGGAATGAGACTGCGCAAGGTTTCTCCGCCCGCGATCGTTCGTCCGCTGATCACCGCAACTAAGGCCGGATTAGACTTAGATATTAATGAACTTGAAGCGCATTATCTGGCGGGTGGTCGGGTTGACCGTGTCGTAGGTGCGCTTATCAGTGCGGATAAAGCGTCAATCGAGCTGAGCTTCAATCAAGGAGCAGCCATCGACTTAGCTGGTCGTGACGTTTTTGAAGCAGTTCAAGTCTCCGTCATCCCGAAGGTCATCAACACTCCGAAAGTAGCGGCGATGGCAAAAGACGGGATTCAACTTATAGCGATCGCCCGTGTCACGGTGCGTGCAAACATTGACCGCCTCGTCGGGGGTGCCGGTGAAGAGACGATTCTCGCCCGAGTGGGGGAGGGTATCGTATCCACGATTGGTTCAGCAGACACACATGCGGGTGTGCTCGAGAATCCGGACGCGATCTCGAAGATGGTTCTCGGGAAAGGACTTGATTCGGGTACGGCCTTTGAGATTCTGTCGATTGATATCGCGGATGTTGATGTGGGTAAGAACATCGGGGCAGAACTCCAGACAGATCAGGCAGAAGCTGATAAACGGGTAGCACAGGCTCGTGCGGAAGAGCGACGTGCGATGGCCGTCGCCAAGGAGCAAGAGATGAAGGCCCTCGTAGTGGAAATGAAGTCGGAAGTCGTGAAGGCTGAGGCACAGGTGCCCCTCGCACTGGCCGACGCATTCCGAGAGGGCCATCTCGGTGTGATGGACTACATGCGTTACGGTAACATTGAGGCAGATACGGCGATGCGTACATCGATCGCGGGGCCTGATGACGACGAAACAACAGACACAGAGTAAGTACTCAGACTGATGGATATTGAACTTCTGGGATACCTCGCAGTCTTCCTGTGGTTTGTTTTTGGATCACTCTTCAATCGGAAGCAGAAGAACCAGGGTGCTCAGGAACCGGTGGAACTGGATTGGGAGGATTGGGATCAGGAAGAGCAAGAGGTTTGGGGTGAAGAGCCACTTGCCCGTGACTCTGGAAGAGAACGGAAGGCCACTGAGATTTTACCGGCTGACCTTTGGGCGGAGATCACTGGGTTACCGACGGAGAAGACTCCAGTTGAGGAGGAACCTCCGGTGGCTTCCCGTGAAACAACTTCAGTTCCGTTGCCGCAGAGGGAGCCGGTTCGGACGAGTCGAAAGCGCCAGCCCGAACCATCAGTTCACCCGATCCATAGCACACATCCAGAGTACGGAACTGATCCGTCAGCGCGAACGCCAGCCATCCAACACGGTTTAACGGATACGCTGGGACTCCGAGCCTCAGTCGCGAGGGATCAACTGGGCTTGGGAGACCGCGAAGCGCTAAGGAAGGCAGTGATCCTACACGAGGTGCTGGGACCTCCTCTTGCTTTACGCGAGCAGCAGCAAGCAGACACCATTACATCTCGCCTCTGGCCATCTTTCTGAGAACAGTCTGGAGTATACCGCGGTTGTAGTAATACTCGACGTCGATGTCTGAATCGAGTCTGGCTTTCGCGCTAAAGTGAATTTTAGTGCCGTCGTTATCGGTAGCTACTACCTCGACTGTATCGCCTGGCTCCAGTCCATCGGCCACACCAGAAATATCGAAGGTTTCGTGTCCGGTAAGGCCGAGGCTCTCAGCGGTGGTGCCCTCTTCAAATTCGAGAGGTAAGACCCCCATTCCAACGAGGTTACTTCTGTGAATTCTCTCATAGCTTTCTGCTATAACCGCATGGACACCCAGGAGGTCTGTACCTTTCGCTGCCCAGTCACGTGAGCTTCCAGTTCCGTACTCCCTTCCTGCGAGTATCACTAATGGTGTTCCGGCATCACGGTATCGCATTGCCGCTTCATAAATCGGTATGACCTCTTCGGTAGGGAAGTGGATTGTATGCCCACCTTCCTGGCCTTCTAGAAGAAGATTCTTGATGCGCACGTTACCGAAGGTGCCACGCATCATGACCTCATGGTTCCCGCGACGTGAACCAAAGGTGTTGAAGTCTTTGACCTCAACATTGTTTTCCTGCAGGTACGATCCAGCTGGTTCTGATTTAGGGATCGCTCCTGCTGGGGAGATGTGGTCAGTAGTAACGGAGTGACCGAGCAGAGCGAGTACTCGGGCACCCTGGATGTCATTACCAGGAGGGACTTCAAGTTTCATGTCATCGAAGAACGGCGGCCTGCAAATGTAGGTTGAGACTTCATCCCACTCGTAGAGGGCACCTTCTTCTGGAAGTGGAAGTGCCTGCCAGTTCTCATCTCCAGTTGTTACTGAAGAATAGCGTTTCGTAAACATCTCTGGTTTCAATGCATTGGCGACGGTATCTCGAACCTCTTCCTGTGACGGCCATATATCAGAAAGGAAAACTGGACGCCCCTCTTGGTCGCGACCCAGGGGCTCATTGTACAGGTCAATATCAACCCTTCCTGCAAGAGCATAAGCAACCACGAGCACTGGTGATGCGAGATAGTTCGCACGAACAAGTGGGTGAATTCGAGCTTCGAAATTGCGATTTCCAGATAGTACAGAAGCCACGACCAGTCCTTCTTGCTCTACAGCTTCTTGGATCTTTTCAGGGAGAGGGCCGCTGTTTCCGATACAGGTCATGCAGCCGTATCCGACGACATGGAAACGCAGTGCTTCCAGATAGGGTAAGAGCCCAGACTCGGTAAGGTAGTCAGTTACGACTCCACTGCCTGGAGCCATCGCGGTCTTAACCCAGGGCTTGATATCGAGTCCCCGCTCAACCGCTCTCTTGGCTAGTAACCCCGCCCCAACCATCACTGACGGATTTGAAGTGTTTGTGCAACTCGTTATAGAGGCGATGACCACTGTACCGTCACCGATTTCATAATCACCCTCGTCGGTCTCGACCATAAAGGCCCGACTTGGTGCACCTATTTCCGCTACTGCAGTCGTTTGTTCCTGGCCACCGATCTGGCTATCACCTTCCCACTGTTCTGATTTGCTTGCACCATCTGGGAGCGTGAATCCAGCCGGGACGAGCCCCGTCAAATCTCGCTTGAACTGAGCTCGCATGTCCTCCATCCTGATTCGATCCTGTGGCCGTCTTGGTCCCGCTAGGCTCGGCTCTACGGTAGAGAGATCGAGTGCAAGGTCAGATGTGTATGACGGGTCGGGGGTCTCATCAGTACGAAATAGACCGAGTTCCTTCGAGATCCGGTCAATACGCTGAACCATTTCCTCCGAGCGTCCTGTACCGCGTAGATAGTTCAGTGTGGATTGGTCAACTGGAAAAAAACCAATGGTTGCACCGTATTCGGGTGACATGTTGGCCAAGGTAGCCTTGTCAGGAAGAGACAAGTTACTGAGTCCCGCACCGTAGTATTCCACAAAGCTGCCCACGACACCGTGTTCGCGAAGTATCTCAGTCACGCGCAGTACCAGGTCTGTTGCTGTCGCTCCCTCTGGAAGTGTTCCGATGAGCTTCACACCCACAACCTCGGGTAGCAGCATGTAATAGGGTTGCCCGAGAACAACAGCTTCTGCTTCGATTCCCCCTACTCCCCAACCCACGACACCTAGGCCATTGATCATCGTTGTATGTGAGTCGGTGCCAACCACCGTATCAGGGTAGGCGAGCCAGGTGCCGTCGTGCTCTCGCCTGTGAACGACAGAAGCGAGGTACTCGAGATTCACCTGGTGAACGATTCCTGTACCAGGTGGTACGACAGAGAAGTTATTAAACGCTTCCGCTGCCCAGCGGAGGAGGGTGTATCGTTCCCGATTTCGCTCGAATTCCCGCTCGACATTAAGCCGGAAAGCGTCAGCGAAACCGAAGTGGTCTACCTGGACCGAGTGATCAATTACTAGGTCGGCTGGAACGACCGGGTTGATTCGTTGAGGATCGCCACCCAACGCCTTGAGTCCGTCACGCATCGCTGCTAAGTCGACCACTGCGGGAACGCCGGTAAAGTCCTGTAGCACAACGCGTGTCGGCATGAAAGGAACATCGGTGCCGGATTTCTCAGGACTCCACTCACCCACGGCCAGTACATGATCCTCTGAAACGTATCCGCCGCCGGCATGTCTCAAAGCATTCTCAAGTAGGATGCGTATTGAGAAAGGCAAGCGATCTAGAGAGCTAATGACCGCTTCTTCCTCAAGCTTCTCTATTCGATAGAAGGATGTCGGACCCTCAGGGAGGTCTGTGGTCGTAAGCGCCCCGAAGGGGTCAGGTCTCTTCTCCTGCACTGTGGCTCCCGGAGTAAGTTTCAGATTTTCTATGCTTAATGATGACCGAATTGGCTCGCCGTGTCAGGGTCCAGATATTGGTGCGGGAAGACGCAGATTGCCGGTATAGAATCTACATGTTCCATCCCAGCAAATCTTCCCTGACTTGTCGAAACGCAGATTGCCGACTTTATCCTTGATCTTTAGGTAGATAACGTTTTCGGACAACGTTGTGTAAGGAAGGGCATCTGGAGAGAGATTCTCCAGATGTGGATAACTGCTTGCCCGGGAAGTGCATGATGGCAGATGAGGACCGATCTGGGAACTTAATGCATAGAGGTCTGCACGCCCTGGGATCAGCGAAAATCAAACTACCAATGGGTTTCAACCAAGATCCGATGAGGGGCAAGATGCGGATTGCTTCAAAGAGATTTCTGGTTCTTGCAATTGTTGTGCTTACCGGATGCACCAGTGAATCGCAAAGCGGTATCGTTGCTCGAGTTGAAGATTGGACTTTGACCGAAACCCGACTAGCAGATCTTCTTGTTCTGGCCCAGCCATTTCCCCTTGATTCAGCGGCAGTGGAAGATTTAGTGTGGCACTGGGTCGGGGCGGCTGCGATCGCTCAAGTTTCCAGTAAAGAAAATCTTTCTGATGGCCAGGAAGTAGTTCGTTTTTCGACTTGGCTAGAACGTGAAGAAGCCATCCTACAGCAGGAGCGAGAGGAGAGGCTTGGGGAAACCGTAGTGGTAGACTCCAGCATGGTTGAGCGCTTCTTTCGAGATGGTTCCTATCGTCTGTTGGCTCACGTATTACGAATAGTGGGAGCGGAGACCACTCAAGAAGAGATGGCACTTCAACGTCGCACCAGTCAGCGTATTCTGGATGAACTCATAGCGAGTGGTAGCTGGAGCGCTGCAGTATCAGAAAGTGAGGATCCTGACACGAGGGAAGCCAGTGGGCTTCTTGGGCTCCTGGGCCGCGGCGAATTGCCTCCAGAACTAGATAGGGTTGCTTTCCAACTTCAGCCCGGACAGGTATCCAGTGTGACCCAAACCAGTCGAGGATTTCATATCCTGCATCGCCCACGCTTGGAAGAGGTATCTGACCTATATGCGCTGCACCTCAGAGACCGTTTTCTAGACGAAGCTGAAGAAAGGTCCGAGCAAGGTCTGTTGGTGCAAAGAAATTGGCTCATATCCTCAGATGCGATTACGAGCCTCCGAGGAATCGCCGGTGATCCTTCAGCATGGCTCGAGACAGATCTGCTGCTTGGATCTTGGCAGGGTGGAACTCTTTCAGCGGCAATGGTGGCTAGGTATGTACTTGCTCTACCTCCGACTGCTCGCCGGGAGATGGTCGCCGCACCTGATGCGTCCCTAGGAGCGTTTGTTCAGCAGCTAGCGGTTCGAGCGATACGACTAGGTGATGCCCAAGAGAGAGAGCTGGAACTTAGTGAAGAAATACGAACCCAGTTGGAAGAAAGTCACCGGGCAGATGTTCGCCAGTGGTATCAGGAGTTGGCCATTGATGAGACGGTGCCGCCGGAGAGGCTGAACCTCACTCAATATATGGAGGGTTTAGTATCGCGGCGCGGCGTAGCCACTGACTTGAGGCCACTGTTTGAGGCGTGGTTACTGGAGCGAGTGGATTGGACCTTGTTCGAGTCCAGCATCCCTAGAGTGTTACTCAGAGTTCAAAATTTACTGCAAGGTGTTGAACCGTCAGATTCTCAATGAAGACCGAATCAAGCTTGAGCGGTATGAGCTGGATCATTCAAAAGATTATGCCTGTCTTGGCGATCTTTGCTATGGCTGCATGCACCGCATCTGATGCACCTGTTTCAGAGATCTTACCTGGGGAAGCCATACCTGCTTTATCAGATGCAAACAGAGGTCGCTTTCTGCTAGGTCGTGCCTTATTCGAACGTATTGCTACACAGGATGAAGGTCTGGGGCCTCTATACAACCAGGACCGCTGTAGTAGTTGCCATGATAAGCCGACTGTTGGTGGAGCGAGTTCGGCATCAGTGCGGGTCTTGAAAGCGACACGATTTACGGACGGTCGATGCGATCGTCTTGAGGCTTTGGGTGGTGACAATATTCAGCTTCGAGTGACTGAACTTTTTGCTGCCCACGGGTTCGGAGCTGAAGTTATTCCAGGGGAAGCCACCGACAGCGGTTACGTTACCGCCCCATCTCTCTTTGGCTTGGGTCTTATTGAGGCGATTCCAGATTCGGTTCTATTGTCTATCGCTGATCCAGAAGATCGGGATGGGGATGGTATTTCCGGCAGGTTGCCACGCATGGCGGATCAACGCTCAGCCAGGTTTGGTCGCAAGGGTGATGCGGCGAGCGTCGAGGACTTTGTTGAGAGTGCTCTCCGATTCGAACTTGGCTTCACAACCCCTAGATATCCGGAAGAAGAGGGTAGGAATGGCGTTCCTATTCCAGAGAGTGCAGACCCGATGCCTGATCCAGAGATCGACGCAGAGACACTGGGACTACTAACCGACTATATCCGGTTTTTGGGAGCGCCTGCTCCAGAGTCCTTGGCTCCTGGGCCGGCGGCGGACAGTGTATCCCAGGGCAAAGCACTGTTTGATCAGATCGGGTGTACTCAGTGCCACCGCCCTGAACTCCCGACCGGGAATGCTGAAGAACCAGCGCTCAGGGACCAGGTCGTTCGACTCTACTCTGATCTCCTGCTACATGACTTTGGTAATGGAGCAGGGGACCTTTGTGGTTTTGATGCTCTTCCAGGAGAGTTTCGTACCCCTCCCCTTTGGGGTCTCAGATATCGTGAACACTTTCTTCATGACGGAAGTGTGACGGATCTTGTTGAGGTTATTGATCGGCATTCAGGTGAAGCGATACTAGCCCGGGTCCGGTTCCAAGAACTCCCTGCTCAAGCACAGATGATGGTGCTGCGTTTTCTCAGGTCGCTCTGAGGAGTTGGTGGCATATGATTCAACTCACTGAGGTTAGGAAGTACTTCGGCGAAAAGAGAGCACTAGGACCTGTCTCATTCGAGATAGAGCCGGGTGGTGCAGTGGGCTTCTTGGGTCTGAACGGTGCGGGAAAGACTACACTCCTCAGGATACTTGCTACTGATCTGCACCCGTCTGCGGGTGAAGTTGAGATCGGAGGTGTTAGTGTTGCAGCAAATCCTCACGAAGTCCGAAAAAGGATAGGCTACCTGCCGGAAACTCCTCCTCTCTACAGAGACATGGCTGTCGGGGAGTACCTGAAGTTCGTCGGGCAGATCAAGGGACTTAGTCTGGATAGCGTGGACGAACGTATCCGCGAAGTTGAGGAGTACACGCAATTGACGCCTGTGCATGACGAATTCACACAGAACCTTTCCCATGGGTATCGGCAACGTGTTGGCATCGCGCAGGCGATCATACATAAGCCTGAGTTACTGATTCTTGATGAGCCGACCAAAGGGCTTGATCCAGTTCAGGTATTAGAGTTGCGCGGTCTCATCATGAGACTCAAGGAAGAGCATACGATCTTGGTATCCAGCCATGTGCTCACTGAAATAAGCCAGACGTGTGATCAGGTATTCGTATTGAATCAAGGGGAGCTTATCGCTTCGGGCTCTGAGGACGAGATCTCTGCTAACTTGACGGGCACCTATCGGATCATACTTGGTGCACGTATGGCACCCGACACCCAGGCCGAGGGCCTAATCCAGTTCATTCGAAAGCTGCCCGATATCACCAGCGTAGAAATGGTTCAACAGGATGGCCAATTGTTGACGCTCTCAGTGGAAAGTCCTAGCGATTGCCGAGGTAGCCTCAGCAGGAGTCTTGTGAAATCCGGGCATGACGTGGTTCGTCTAGAACTGGGGTCCAACGAGCTAGAGAACCTGTTTGTAGAGCTACTCGGACAGAAGGTCAGCTGAGATGAACGGTCTGCGTGTGATTTTCCAACGCGAAATCAATGCGTACCTCAGGTCCTCCGTGGGCTATGTCGTGGCGGCTACGGTACTCATGCTTAATGGCCTTTTGTTCTACACTCAAGCATTAGGTCCTGAGGCTGAAGCGCGAGTTTCAGGACAGGTACTCGCGATCTTCTTTTATACGGCTAGTGGTTTAACTGTAATTGCATCCTTGGTGCTCTCCGTCCGTCTCATCGCTGAAGAACGCCAGTTAGGTACTCAAGTTCTGCTTAATACCTCGCCTGTCAGAGATTGGGAGATTGTAGTCGGCAAGTTCTTGGCCGCACTTCTTTTCATCACGGGCATCACGCTCACTACGCTATACATGCCGCTGATGATCCTCGTAAACGGAAAGGTATCGATTACTCAAATCCTAGTGGGGTACAGCGGGCTCGTGTTACTCGGGGCAGCTGTTCTCGCGATCGGGGTATTCGCAACTTCGTTGACGAGAAGTCAGCTCGTCGCGACAGCGGTTGGGGCTGGAATCACTGCTGTGATGTTCTTGTTCTGGCCCCTTTCCACTGTTGTTGATCCACCAATGTCTCGGGTGCTATCTGCGCTTGCTCTTCACGGCCGGCATTTTTCGGGTTTCCAGCAAGGTCTTCTTCACACGCGTGACGTCTTCTACTACCTCGCGGTCACTTATTTCTTCCTGTTGTTGGCGACGAAAGTTTTGGAGGCCAAACGATGGGAGTGACAACTCCGAGATTGACGTGGATTCTAGTCGCTGGGCTTTGTTCCGTCTTTCTGGGTGAGCGAGTTTTCCACGACCTGTTCTTGGTCCGAGTACCGTTGGTTGTTGTTGGTTTAGGGTTGGTACTCGGAACAGCGATATGGTGTATAAGAATATCGAGCCAGGTCGGTGAAGCCGAGAGAAATACTCAGCGCTTCCTTGCACTGCTACATGTCCTTTGTGCGCTTTCGCTAGTAGGACTCTTGATTGGTACCGAGGACGCGGTGCGTTGGCTGAACTTAGACTTTGAAGATGGCAGGTCTGAGCTGCGGTTCCGAAGAGGACTGCTTTCTGTATCGTCGATTGTCTTGGCAGTTTCGCTGTTGCCTCTGCTTGCTGCTCAGTGGGCTGTACGCTCAAGTGGTCGAAAAGCAAACGAACTAGGTTTTGCTGGATCACTGAGGATTACTGAGACAGCTACCAGTGCTTTGAGTGTGGCGTTCGCCGGCGCCATGTTAATGCTTTTGGGCTATGTCACTGGCGCGAGGGATCTGGTTCTAGACGCTAGCTATTTTAAGACGTCTACTCCTGGAACAGCTGTTGAGGAAATTGTAAAGAACATGGATGAACCACTCCAAGTCCTTTTGTTTTTTCCGATAGTTGATCCAGTTAAGGATGAGGTACTGAGCTACTTTCAGGCTCTTAGTAATGCCACGGATAATTTGGAGGTTGTCGAGGTCGATAGGCTCGCTCAGCCACAGGTGGCAGCGGAGTACAATGTTCAGACGGATGGTACCATCATCTTGATTCAAGGGGATCGGTTCGGAAGGCTTGGGCTTTCTTCTGAACTCGCTGTCGCGCGCAGCACACTGCGTGTTTTTGACAGTGAAACTCATACCGCACTTCTGCAGCTGACGCGTCCGAAGATGGCTGCTTACATGACTGCGGGGCATGGAGAATTAAACAATCCTGACATTGATAACGCGCTCGGGGGTGCTCTCGGTTCTGAGGTTCAGGATTCTCTTACTGCATTCCGAGATTTGCTGGGATTCCTGAATTATGAAGTGAGAGCGCTGACCTTGCAGCGTGGCTTAGGGAATCGTGTACCTGATGACGCGGCTATGGTGCTGGTGATCGGGCCTCAACGCCCATTCCTGGATGAGGAAGTTCTAGCTATTGCTGAATATCTCGAACGTGGAGGATCAGTTTTATTTGCTCTTGAGCCGAGCTCTGATTTCACCCTGACGGGACTGCGCGACCAACTGGGTGTTGAATATCAGTCAACCATGCTTGTGGATGACCAGAATCACCTGAGGCAGCGAGGCGGACTATCGGATCGTCAACTCATTGTGACAGATCGTTTCTCCTCACATGCCGCCGTAACTACCGCAAGTCGTGCAGGAGCAGGAGCAGGTATACTCCTCATGGGCTCCGGACATCTCACTTCCATAGATGAAATCGAAGGGGTCCGTAGAAGCTTCATCGTCCATTCGTTGCCCTCCACCTTCGCTGATCTGAACGGCGACTTTCAATTCGATGAAACGACAGAGTCGAGGCGTAGCCACCAGCTAGCGGTCGCCATTGAGGGTGTAGCAGGGGAAGAGTCTGGCAACCTTCGTGCATTGGTTTTTTCTGATGCTGAAATGTTTACAGACGGAGTTCTTGGCAGTTTGGTATCAAACGTCACGATGGCGGCAGACGGAATTCGTTGGTTAGGCCGTGAGGAGGCATTCTCAGGTGAGATGATTTCGGAAGAGGATGTACCGATCATACACACACGGTCGGAAGACGTTGTTTGGTTCTACGCTCTGATCATCGGAATGCCCGCACTCGTTCTTCTGGTTGGACTGGTGACTCTGGGTTCTCGCAGAAGACAGAGAATCAGGAGTCTGGTGTCGTGATCGGAGCCAGGGTCCACGGAGGTCTATTAGCGATCGCCCTGCTTTTAGCTCTCCTGACATGGAATAGAGAAGCACCCACTGAAATTGAACTTGAGAGAATTCTAGTGTGGGAGCGGGATACGAGCGCCGTGCTCTCCATTATTTATCGATCATCAGATATCGATCTAGTACTCAGCCCCCGCACAGAGAATGATCAGTCCTTTTGGGCTGGATCTGAGGTTAGCTACCAAGGTGGAGTTGGGGATTCCAACCCAGATACGCTCGTTTTTCCGCTAGGACTACCAGGTAGCAAGCTGATTGAGGACTTCGCAGAATTCAGGGTCCTACGTGACCTAGGTGGTATAGCGAGAGATCGAGCAGACGAATTTGGACTCGATGAGCCTGAAGCGACTGTGACTATTGAGTTTAGTGATGGTGTTGAGGACTTGTTTCTCGGAAAAGCACCCGTCGGATCTGAGGACCGCTACGCGTGGGATTCTCCTGAAGGCAGTTTGTACGTTATTCCTGAAGATGTAATCAGACCATTAATGCTAGGATCGCCAGCTCTACGTGAACGACAGGTTCACTATTTTCTTGCATCTGATATCGCCCGAGTCCGGATAGAGGTTGATGGCCAAGAGCAGATAATGGTACGTCAGCCCGCGGAAATCGGGGATCCGGCAACCTGGTATCCGCTAGGTTCGCCCGGGCAATCTGATCTGACCTTTGCAAATTTCATGGAACGGGTTGGCCAAGTCTCGATCGAAGGCTTCGGTAAGGAAGTATCAGTGGACTTGATGGTCGAATTGATGCGCATCGAATATTTCGATGAAGACGATGAAGAGATCGGTTTCCTAGAACTTTATACTGAATCAGATAATTCTGGTGAGCATTACTACATCGTTAGCGAACGAACAAAAATTCTTGCCGAAGCGGTCAAATCATTTGTGGAAATGGTAGCACTGGACTTGACAGAGATTTTTTGAGTATTACCGCACATTCAAAAAAAGGCCTTTTCTCTTGTGGCCTTAGGTGACATTTTGTGTGCTGATCAATCGGGGAATGAAGATCATTCTTTCCCGAACACCACTTCTTAGATGTACTACTTAGGAGCTGGGTATGCGTACTCGTTGGTTAAATCGATCAAGAGAGATGACTGGGGCAGTGGCTGTTATGGCTGCTTTTGTACTCGCTCTTGGACCATCACCTCTGGATGCTCAGACGGGGACCTTAACAGGAACCATCACCGCTGCATCCACAGGTCAACCCGTTAATGGTGTGCAGGTTACCGTAGAAGGCACCAACTACGGATCACTGACAAATACCGCTGGTCGTTATGTGGTTGTTGGTGTTCCTGCTGGTACCTATACGATCCAGGCACTAAGCGTGGGTTACCGAACTGAGACAACAGAGACCTCGATCACGTCAGGCGGGACTGCAACTGCTGATTTCAGTATGACGGTAGCGGCAGTAAACCTCGACGAAATCGTCGTGACGGGTACCGCAGGTGCTGTTGAGCGCCGCAAAATTGGTACTGCTGTAGCGTCACTCGACGTGGGCAGCATTTCAGAAGCTGTACCAATAGAGAACTTCAGTCAGATTCTCGAAGGTCGTATCCCTGGCGTGCGCTCTGTCGGCACAGTCGGTGGAGTAGGAACTACGAGAGTCTTGAAAGTTCGCGGCACAGATAGTTTCTCACTCGGTCAGCGCCCAATGATTTACATCGACGGTGTTCGAGTCGATACCAAGGGTGCCGAATGGGGTTCCAGTGCAGGTGGGTCGACGACTTGCTGCGCATTCTCCGGTGGGGCAGGTGAGGACAGACTGTCCGACTTGAACCCTGAAGAAATTGATCGGGTTGAGGTGCTCAAGGGACCAGCTGCTTCGACGCTATATGGTTCAGAAGCTTCAGGTGGTGTGATCCAGATCTTTACGAAGCGTGGCCGCAGCAACAGCCCGGCTAACTTCACATTGAGCAGCGCAGTTGGGTACAACAGGCATAGGGCCAACTTACCAACGACACTGCGCAGTGAGTTCAGCGGCCCAGATGGTACAGTAGCCTGGGATCCGAATGAAACACTGATCGAGAACGGCCTTATCAATACCTACGACCTCACAGTAGATGGTGGTGGTGAGGAGGTCACATACTTCGTTTCTGGTGGATTCAGCTATGAAGAGGGATCGATCAAGCCGAATGATCAGAAGCGCGGAAACTTGCGCGTGAACCTAAACTGGACGGCATCCGAGAACATGACGATCGGTGTGACGTCTGGTTATGTACGCAACCGCATTTGGTCGCTTCAGTCAGGTAATAACTGGCTTGGCATCTACACCAATGCGTTGTTAACCAACCCGCTGAACGCTACGAAGGATGAACCTTACGGTGGTGGGTTGGATGTGACCGTAGCAGACGGTCAGGCCATCTCCACATATTCAGATACAGACCGGTGGACTGGTTCGATCAACCTGAACTGGACTCCGCTCCCGAATTTCACCCATAAGGCAACGGTCGGGTTGGACGCACTCAACGACCAGAAGAGTCGCACACTGCCTTTCGGTCGGCATTACACGTATATCGGGAAGAACGGTGAGCGGAACATCGGTTACCGCAATAGCAGAGTATTCACGGGTGACTACTTGGCCACTCTGGATTACAACCTCGGCGATGTCCTGAGCTTTTTCGGTGACATCGGTGGTAGCCTTGCATTCGGTGGACAGGGGTACTGGAACGTCGATTCTTATTCGATGGCGACCGGGAAGGACTTTGCAGGTGAGGGTGTAACCACCGTGGGTGGCGCTGCCCGTAGCTTTGGGGGCGAAACTTTTAGTGAGGACATCAACTTGGGCGCCTTTGTCCAGAACCGTTTTGACCTCACGAACGATCTGTTCCTTACAGGTGCGGTCCGCATTGATGGAAATAGCGCTTTCGGAATAAACTACGGCTTCCAGGTATACCCGAAGGCTGATGTGGCGTACAACCTGCCTGTCAGTTCAGTACCTGTGGTCAGCAGTGCGAAGCTCCGTGCAGCCATCGGTATGGCCGGTAAGGCACCAGGAGCTTTTGCGAGTTTCCAGACTTACTCTCCGAATACGGTGCTCGAAGATTTGGCCGGCGTTAGGCCGTCAAATCCGGGTAACGACATGCTGGAACCGGAGAACAAAGTCGAACAGGAGTTTGGTCTCGACCTGGGATTGTTCGATGATCGGGTTGGAATCATCTCGACCTATTATGACGCAAGGACCAAGAACGCGCTGCTCGGTATTGCTCTCCCTCCAAGTGAGGGATTCTCATCGTCACAGCAGCGTAACGTGGGTGAAATCCAGAACCGGGGCTTTGAGTTCCAGTTCAACGCAACAGCGCTTGATATAGGCTTCCTTCGCTGGCAGACTGGGTTCAACTACGAATGGAATGAGAACAAGATCCTCGATCTTGGCGAGACTGCTTATGCGGACTCAATTCCTGTCTACGCCGCGAATATGGAGAATGGCGCCTGTAACTCAGCGGCAACCTGCGATGTGGTTGCTAACTGGATCCATGTCAATCGTTTGGGAGGCTTCCGTGAAGGTTATCCGATCGGTGCCATCTTCAGACGTGGCGTCATCGGTTGGGATCCAACGACTTCCGGACATGTTAGGACTACATACAACCCTTATTGGGGTCAGTCTTATCCGGCCCACATGGGTTCGTTCTTCAATGATATCGCACTTGGTAGCGACGTGAGGCTTGCGTTCCAAGTCCGCGGTGAGTGGGGTGCGAACATGGTAAACTCTGACCGTGGTTACGGTGTGCGTCAGCTGGCATATGACGAGTATTTACAGCATCTCGCACCGGGTGGTGCTACTACGGCACAGAGTGATTCAACACTGAATTATCACCGCCTCGGATATCCGGTCGACTCACGGGACAACATCCGGATCCAAGAGGTGACGTTAAGCTGGCAGCTTCCGGACGCCCTTTTGGGTGGTCTTGGGTTGTCGAGAACATCGATCTCACTGTCAGGTTACAACCTGTACTGGTGGGATGACTGCAACTGCCCCGATCCGAACCAGCAATACAGGGGTGGTCACGACTTTAGCACATCTCCCTTCCTGGGAGTTCCTCAACCCAGAAGATTCCTCTTAGCAGTACGAACTAGATTCTAATGATCAACCAGGAATTATCTCGGACTGATAGGAGCAAATTGATTATGAAAATGAATAGAAAAAGCGGGATACTTGGTTCGATTCTGATTGCTTTATCGGTGGGCGCATGTGATGACATCCTTACGGTGTCAGATCCACAAGCGTACACATCATCGGACCTAGATTTTGCACTCCCAGCGATCGCGAATGGTGTTGAGGGTACAGTCCATGAAGTCATGGATAACTTCGTGGTCTATCAATCACTGTTGGGTGATGTCTATCAGCATACGGGCACGTGGTCGGGCTACGATGAGACAGATCATGGCCGGTTCCAGTATGGGACGAGTGCGATGGACGGTACCCACAATTCGTGGCTCAGGGCGCGGTGGTTTGCGAATGATGCTGCGGATCGTATTACACGTGTGATGGAGGGTGCAGCGGCCACAGATCCTAAGCTGGCTCAGGTCAAGATGTCTGAAGCCATGGCAGATCTGATGATCGGGATGACATTCTGTGAGTCACCGTTGGTCGCGTCGGGTCCGACAGCTACGGATACGCAGAACCTCGAGCAGGCAGTAGCAAACTTCGGTGAAGCTATATCGGCTGCCAAGGCTGCGAACAGCTCAGAGTTTGAGTATGCCTCGATAGCAGGGCTAGCGCAGGCACACCTGCTGCTCGGTAACTATGCTTCAGCAGCTGCAGAAGCGGCAAAGATCCCGGCTGGGTTCTCCTATGATGCAGTATTTAACGAGGAGGACAGAAACTGGGTGGTGTTGGTTACGACCAAAGGCTTCAATGAAGCTGCAGGCCTCATGTACAAGTGGTGGCCGAAGATCGATAAGACCACCACACAGTCATCCTATATGCGTGATCCGCTGACGGATGAGCCTGACCCAAGGATGCCGGTTTACTTCGATGGTGAGGTCGCTACCGACAATGAGACACCTCACTATAGTCAGTACAAGTATGCGCTTGAGAACGCAGACATCCCGATGCTTCACTCGGATGGCATGCGGCTCATCGAGGCTGAGGCGAAGTATAGGACCGGTGACTATGCCGGCATGACCACCATACTCAATACGCTCAGAGCAGCGGTTGGGCTGACTGCGTTTGCTACGCCAACCGACGATGCTACTGCTCAGTCGTATCTTTTGAATGAGCGTTTTGCTGAACATTTCATGGAAGGTCGTCGCAGAAACGATCTACATCGGTTCGGTCTTATGAAATCAGTATTCGCAGCGCTGAATGGCGGTGCAGGGGATTCGGAACGTCCGGCAACTGGGCGACCGACTAAGTTCTCCATGTCTGATTCTGAGCCAACGTATAACCCGAACATTAATAATGATCTTACCCAGAGGTGCCTGCCTAAGACCTAACTTCTTAGTGAAGGGAAGGTATAGGGAGGAATAGACAGAATTGGCGCGGTCGCCAGGTTGGCGTGCCGCGCCAATTTCTTTTTAATGCCTATAGTGAAAACCCTGAAAAACAAACAACCAGCGATGGGGATTAAAGAAGTTCCTGTCTTGTGTCTGCAATACAGAAGCTTCCAATTCTTTTGGGCTGCTGCGGTGCTTATTCTCTTCAGTCCTTCGCTGGTTGAGGCACAACGGGATCGAGTTGGTACAGCCTCAATCTCCGGACTCGTGCTTGACCAAGAAACAAATGATCCCGTGGTGGGTGTCGAGATGAGTGTGGACGGGACTTCCGCACTTTCGATCACGAACGATCAGGGAGAATTCCGCTTCGAAGAAGTTCTATCTGGATCTCTCATTCTGAGATCACGCCGTCTAGGATATGAAGAAAGGATGGATTCTCTTTCAGTGCCTGAGGGTGCTTTGATCGATGTGACAGTCCGCTTATCCACTGAACCTGTCGAACTTGAAGAATTGGTGGTTGAAGTCAGATCCCGACTTTTAGAACAAAGAGGTTTCTATGAGCGTCAACGCACGGGATATGGCGGGGTATTCATCGATAGGGAGACCATTGAGGATCGAAATCCTAATGTTATAACAGACCTATTTCGTACGATGTCAGGGCTGAGGGTTGTTTATGGTGGACTCTTTGGGCCAAAGGTATTCGTCAACCAAAACATCACTTTTTCAGATGGTGGTCTTGGTTGTGAGCCAAGTCTCATGCTGGATGGAGTTCGGTCCACTATGAGAAGCTATGATTTTATAGATCCCGTAGAGGTGGAAGGTCTGGAAGTGTACGCAGGCGGTGGAGCGCCTGGAGGCTTCAGTGACCCATGTGGTACCATAGCGATATGGACCAGGATACAGGTCAGAAGGCGCTAAAGCGTTCTCAGGAAAAGCAAAACACTCTGTTGTAACTCGGGAGTTAGATCCTGGAATCTATAGCGTGCAGATTCTGCTTCTCCTCCATGCATCAGGATTGCATCCCTTATGCTTCGTGCTCTTCCATCATGAAGGAACTCTGACCGGAGATACAATCCTACCAGCCTCGTAGTTCTCCATTCCGATGGAGAAGCACCTGGTGCACATATATCGGCTAACTCCGGCCCCATATCATGTAAGAGCAGGTCTGAATAGATACGGAAGCTTTTTCGATTCAGAGCCGCAGATTGATTGTTTCCAGTTATGAACGTAGGAGTATGACAATTCGCACAACCTATGCTTTCAAAAATCCCTTCACCTTCTCTGCTTGCTGCTTGGTCTTCAGGGTTATCTAGCTTCCGACGTGGCGGCTGGGCCAGAAAACCAATGTAGGCTCTGAGTAGGGTTAGGTCTGATGTTTCTATTTCTGGTTCTGGAACCGGATCGCTTCCTTCCGCGAGCGGGAGTCCATTCGGCATCTCTTCAGTGGGATGGTCAGGTGTAGTAAGGCCCATCTCACCACGGATCGCGTTTTCTATGAATTCACTTAGAGTAGCATGCTGTGCCTTGCTCCCAAAACGCCCAGGTAAGCCTTGCCCCCCAAGACCTGGCCGCCCAGAAATCCCGTCACCATCCTGATCGTCCGGATCGGCTTGGGCCAGGATATCGTCATCTTCAATTGCCTCTACAAGACCGATTCCGTAGAGTGCAGGTGCTCGAAGTTCCGTTACAGCTGTGGCGGATGTAGGAATCCGTTCCGGTAAAATCCCTGCAGTTCTTAGCGCGGGTACGACAGATGCCTGGAGTAGATCACCGCCGTCTTCCTTGAGTAAATTACACCCGGAGCTTTCATCAAAGTCGCTGACCTTGGTTACAGGCTCTGCCCCATGACCTCCACTGGTTGGAAGATCGTGGCAAGAGCTGCAGCTTACTTGGTTGAATAGCGGTCCGAGTCCTTCTTCTGGCGTGAAAGCTCGGTTGAAAAGAGCCTGCCCTAGGACGAACTGCTCTGATTCATAAGTAGTTACACCCGGTAATGGCGCACCGGCAGGAGCTTCTACTTCTGTTTCATCCGAAATCCCGCATCCAGTAAGTACAGAGCACAGGAGGATCGGTAAACGGGTTGAACTTCTTATCACGTGAGCGAATCTAGTTGTTCACGTTTTCGCCGAACTGATATACGAACTGGAACGTTTCCTGATCACCATCTTCACCTACGGGGAGGAGCTTACGGAAATCGTTATACCATTCCTCTTCATCGATCATAATCCGCATAGTCAGTGTGGCTTCTTCACCATCGGGAGGGTATGTCTCGAGGAAGAATTGGTGTCGTTCCGTGAATGGGTATGTCCTCTCGAATGGGAGGGCCACAGACGAAGTATCCGACTTCACGAGGTATACGATAGATGGACAACTGGGATCGTCAGGGCACTCAGGATCAGAAACCATGAGGAAATGATACGATTGGATTAGGGTCACATTGGACACGTCCGAACTTCCGATTTCAACGCTGACATGATCGGGAATGTGTACTCCGGTCAGGAACTCGCATGCCCCCAGCGATAAGACTATAAGACCAAGGATTACTGTTTTGTTGAGGTGGCTTACGTTGAGCGGCATGGGTCCTAAGAATTTCTCAAAAAGTTTCATAACCAAATATAACCTTAACTTAACGATACGATCCGAATTCAAGGTCAGTTGATAGCTCAATTATGGATTTATTTTGCACCTATGATCATGAACGTTCAAGTTCATTCTAGCCTAGTATCAGGTTAGGAGAACTGGATGAGTGGTTTCACGAACTACCGGCACTGAGAGGTTAAAGTATGCGACACGTTCTACTATCCCTTGGGATCCTCTTGATCCTGACGGTATCGAGCATCACTGCTCAGGTCCCGCGGCGGTCATTCTTGTTCAAGGATGCCCGTGGCGAGTTGGCACAAGCTAGGGCCAAGGGGGAAACAGATGTCCTATTGGTCATCGCATCGATGCCGGATCAGAATGAGCAAGTGGCGCAGGCAATCGCTGGAATTGGTGGCACCGTCCAATTTCAGGCTGATGAAGTCGATTATATCCGTGCACGCGTTCCGGTTGAGGCAGTCGAGCAATTAGTTAGCCACTCGGCGGTACACAGTGTTGATATCTCTATTACGGGTTCCAGAGCGTTTGGGATGGCGGCTGACGCACCTGTCTTGCCGGGTGCCGAATCTCTTTCGAAATCCGGAGCTCTCCCTGAAGCCGTAAATCCGGATACGATCATTTGGCCACCTGTCTTATCCGACTATCCGATAAGGAACCGTTATAGTCCGCTCTTTGACATACGAGCGTCAGATTTCTTGGACTCGAACCCGACGTATGATGGTCGCGGAGTCAAGATTGCGATGATTGATATGAACCCCGACCCGCTTTTGCCTGAGCTACAGGTGGCTACCGATCTCGATGGACAGCCGATTAGAAAGATAAGTGTCTACGGAACTGCCCAGGACCTTGAAGAAGAAGACGACGGTCGGTGGATCCGTATGGAAGATATGGTTACGGCTGCCGATGGTCAGTTCACTTATGAGGATAGCACCTATGTAGCACCGAAGGATGGAACGTTCCGTATCGCCCTCTTTCACGAAGCTCGAGACTCTCTCGCTACGTTCGGAGGCTCCTTAGAGAACGACGTGAATCGGGACGGCAATCCAGAGGGATCGAGCAGACTCTTTGGAGTACTCTGGGATGAGGAAACCGATGAGGTTTGGGTGGATACCAACCAAGACCTGAGCTTCGCTGATCAAACTGCCCTCACCGACTACAATGATCGACCAGAGTTCGGGGTGTTTGGGACAGATGATCCGGATACCCCAATTCGTGAATCAGTCGCGTTTGGCATCCAGATCGCGCAGGAAAAGAAGCTGATAGCTCTAAATCTTGGTTCGGCCAGTCATGCGACACTCGTGGTTGGTGCCGCATTAGCGAACCGGGGTAGTGAAGGGAGATTTGATGGTGTAGCTCCGGGCGCTCAGCTCATCAGCATCGCTGAGGGAGGTTCTGCCTATGGACAGATTGAGTCACCGCTCGTTTCGATTAGAGATCACGGAGCGGAGGTCGTCTATTTTGAGCAGAGCTCCAATATCACGAGGAATTACCTTCTTAGGGATGGCCGTCTAGTGCCGACAGTGATCTACGAACGGCTCATCGACAGATATGATCCCGTCATACTATCCCCCACCCACAACTATCCGATCCTAGGGGGAATTGATGATTTCGTAATGGCTAGGGGCTTGATCGGTATCAACGGACATGAGAGTAAAGAGAATTTCTTTATCAACCACGGAGTCCGTGTTGAGCATGATGACAATCTTCTCATAACCGGTGGTTACGGTCCTATGGGTAACGGGGCACTCAAACCCGATGTCATATCTCCATCCAATTATGTGAGCACAGCCCTAGGGTTCATTGAGGGTCGTGCGATCCCTGGGCTTTACCAACTTCCGCCTGGCTACACCATTGCTGGAGGAACTTCCACAGCCACACCAACGGCTGCGGGGGCGGTTGCTCTTCTCCTAAGTGCCGCTAAGCAGGAAGGGATATCCTACGATGCCCATCGGATCAAACATGCTGTGACACGGGGTGCTCGCTGGGTCCCTCATCTGAAGCCACACAAACAAGGCAACGGAGTGATTAGTGTTGCGGGAGCTTGGGATATTCTGAAGGAATTAGACGAGGGTGGGGATGTGGTGAGCATTGTAGGCCAAGCACCTGTGAAGCACTCCTATAGCCATCTGTTGGCTACCCCAAATGAGGGAGAAGGGCTGTATGAGCGTGATGGATGGGATGTCGGGGATAGTGAAGAGCGAACAATAACATTGACTCGAACCTCTGGCCCAAGTGCTCCGATGACGTTCTCCGTGAGCTGGGCTGGGAATGAGGAAGGTACCTTTTCAGCACCGTCTACGGTCACACTACCCTTGAATCGGCCCGTACCGGTATCTATCACCATCAACCCGAACGTGCGGGGAGCACACACGGCTCACTTTACTTTGGATCATTCGAGTATACCGGGTTATGCGTATCGGATGCTGTTTACTGTTGTGGCGCCCGAGTCACTTGATGTTTCTAACAATTTTCATGTGGAGCGTTCTATAGAAGTGCCCCGTCCTGGAATTCAAAGTTTCTTCTATCGGGTTCCTGAAGGTGCGCAGTCACTGGTCGTTGATCTGGGATGGCAGGAGCGTGAGGTGAGTATGTCTGTTTCACGCCCCGATACTCGTGCGGTACGAGGTGATATTGTCCAAGGTGGGCAGGGAGTTAAGCAGGTGATCAACAACCCAATTCCTGGCGTATGGGAGGTCAGGCTATCCGACGTTGCTGACACCAGGACATTCGATTGGGAGCAGGCCAAGAAAAAGGAGCCAGTCCCACCAACTGACGCGACCCTTACGGTTTCAGCGATTGCCGCAGAGGTGAGTGTTATGCAGCAGGAGACTGCGGACCAGGAAACAGGCAGTGCAACTCATGATCTCTGGGTCACCAACCGAATGGGAGTATTCAACGGACGATTGATGAGTAATCCATTGGGGAGTGCTCGCCGCCTGCAACTTGAACTCGTGGAAAAAGAGCAGCAGATCTTCGAAATCGAAGTTCCACCAGGATCTCCGGCTTTGATGGCTCGTGTATTTGATTCATCGAATCCAGGCGCTGATGCAGACCTGTATGTTTTTGACTGCACTGGGGATGAATGTACACCTGCCCGAACGGATGCCGACCCAGAGGGCGATGAGTCAGTGATTATCTGGAATCCATCAGCAGGGAAATGGAAAATTGTTGTCGATGCTGCTAGCCAGCCATCAGAGACGGTTACATACGAGTACCTAGATGCAGTATTTAACTCTTCCTTCGGTCACGTTGCTGTTCTAGATGTTCCTCAGGAGCGAGCCCAGGATTCTCGATGGATGGCAAAGGCACATGTGTGGTCAGCCGGTAGCGGGAGTCATGAGCCTGGTAGGATCCCGTATCCAGCTGTTCTACTTGAGGGTTGGGACGGTAGTCAAGTATTCCCGATGGGTATCCTGGAGCTAGTAAGAAACTAGATGGTATCCTGAGAAAATACTGGCTTAACTTCTCCTGTTAGATGCTTGAAGAGCGGGTGGTGTACCTACACCACCCGCTCTTCAATAAGGGGACAAACTTCACCTCCTAACCCCTAAATTGATCCTAGCGCATCCCCGCTTGAGTATTTGGTAGACTGACCCCCACCCAGTCCTCTCTTTCAAGGGTACGCTGACGTGGCCAGACTTCATTCAAGGTATCTCCCTCGTACAGTCGCCCATTCTTCATGACGTGGGTGATCGTATTGGTATTCCGAATGTCCTCCAACGGATTACCATCCAAAATCACGAGATCAGCAAGTTTTCCAGCTTCAATGGATCCCAGATCTTCATCCAGCCCGATTGCTTCGGCTCCGAGGATTGTTGCGACTCTTAGCGCATCGATTTCTTCCATCACTCCCCCATGCATGGCCCAAAGTTCCCAGTGGTATCCGAGGCCTTGGAGTTGTCCATGACTGCCCACGCCTGCCCGCCCACCAGCTTCCACGATTTGCTTCACACCGTTGGCGTGCTTTGTAAAAACGTGCTCGTCATCTCGGAACCATCCCGGCCGCCTTCGACTTTTCTGGTCGAGCTCCTCATGAGTAGTGAAGTATTGGAGTTTTACATCGTCATGTGGGTTTTCTCGCGAGTAGAAATAGTTCTCAGCCCAAGGTCCACCATAAGACACTAGAAGTGTCGGTGTGTAGGTTATGCGAGATCCATTGAAAAGATCTACCACATCCGAGTAGATAGGAGCGATTGGGAGAGAGTGCTCTTGGCCTGGATACCCATCGAGTGCCATCGTGATGTCATACTTGAACATCAGCCCACCCTCTGTAGTCGGCATAATTCCTTGTTCCCTGGCGGCCATGATGATCCACTGCCTCTGCTGCCTGTTACCTGACATATACATCTTTATGGTTTTTGTATCGTAATATTCACTATAACGACGCATGATTTCACGAGCATGATCGAGGCTTTTGATCGCTTTTTCTTGAGAATAATCACCAAAGATGCCTGGTCCCGTAGAATAAATACGGGGTCCAATCATCTGGCCGCTTCGCACTAGATCAGAATAACTGAGTACGTCCGTAGTCGAAGTTTGAGGATCTCGGGTGGTGGTCACTCCATAGGCAAGGTTCGCTAGATACATCCAAGATTGTGTCTTATGTAGCCCTTGTGGCGGTCTCATGTGAGCATGTGTATCTACGAAACCCGGTAATACTGTTTTCCCTGATACATCGATCACCTCGGTTCCTGATGGGATTGTTACCGAGCCCCGACTGCCTACTGCCACGATTCGATTATTTCGGATGACGATGTCTGCATCCTCGACTACTTCACCACCATTCATCGTGATTACTTGGCCGCCGCGGAGAACAACGCTTCCGCTGGGGATGTCCCGTTCAGCCCTTATAGAGATGCGATGTTCGCTGGGTGTGTATTCCTGAGACTCTTCTCCTGTCTCGGTCGTCTCCGGCGAGTCATCCAATGCTTCAGCGGCTTCTAGGTCATAGACAAAATGAGCATTGCCTATGAAGAAATGGACCTCTCTACCATCTGCGCTCCAGACTGGGAATTGTGCTCCGATCTCTGTGATCTTGCGAGCAGGGAATTGAGCATTATCGACGTCTGCTACAGAAATGGATGGTGCCTCACCACCCAGTACAGGAACGGTCACGACATAAACGTTGTTCTCTAGTTCTGCCAGCGCACTTTCACCGCTGGGCGCCATCTTGATAAGATCGGATGAGTTCGGAGCGTCGGCTCCTGGTTGGGTTTCTCCCATGACTTTCAGATGGGATTTTTCATCTGTGCCATCCCAGCGGATTGAGAGGAGTCCATTGGCTGAATGATGCAGGTAGACTCTGTCTTGCCCCTCGACGAAATGGGGATTGCCACGGCCTTTCGCGGGTGCCACGAGGGTGGCCTCACCACCTGAACTCGGTATCCAGACGATATCGGTTTCAGCTCCGGTAGCTCGTTCGGATTCCTGAAATGCTCTTGCAGGCGTTCTCAGGGCTGCAATCCGTTCACCATCATTACTCCAAGCAGGCTGTTGGTACTGAGCAGGAATAGTTGTGACCTGGACTGGCTGACTACCACCTTCGGTTCGGATCTTCATGATGTGCCCACCGTCAGCACCCCAAGTGACGTATGCGATCCACTCGCCATCAGGCGACCAGGTCGGGTGTGCCGCCGTCAAACTACTATTGTCTAGGTTGGTGGGTTCTCCATCCGGGTGGTCCATGACGTACAGGTCATCGAGCGCGATGAAAGCGAGACTTTGACCGTTCGGTGAGGGCACCCCATCTCGTATCTGACGCACTGGGAAAGTTGGACTGTCCTCGATCGGGTAATCGAATTCAACCAAAGGTCCGATTGTTATTTCTTCATGGACTTGAAATGGCACCTCTATTGCTTCTGAGCCGTCGACAGGCATGCGCCAGATCTTGCCTCCATACGACCCGACTACCTCACGGGAGTCCGGAGTGAAACTCATTCCAGGGTAGATGTCTCTATCAGCGATAGACTCTTGATCATCCCGCTGAACCGGGTATGCAAGCCACCGCTCATCTCCAGTATTCAGATCTCGGATACGAAGACCGGTTTGGTCCTCGTGTCGAGTTGCGTAAACGAGTGATTCTCCGTCAGGAGAAAGGGTTGGGCGGAACGCTGACCCATAACGGGAAGACCGGTTGAAAGTTTCTCCGGTCTCGCGGTCGTAGATTGCTAATTGGTATTGCGGGAACTGCGCATTGTAGTCCCAGGCACGACCATTCTTGACCGCATGCCAGATGTAGCGTCCATCAGTGGATACTGCAGCTCCAACGGTTTTTAGGCCGTCGTCTTCACTTATTAACGCTCGTCCTGCCCCTCCATCCGTGTGTACCATCCATAGGTTCACCACTCCGAGGCGAGTTCTTCCTTTGGATGCCACGATATAGTCACCATCAGGTGTCCATTCGGGTGATAGCCATGATCCTCCATTTCCTCTTGTGATCTGAGTGGTATCACCTGATTGCAGATCGAGAGTCCATAAGTTTTCACCACCACTTCGGTCTGAGACGAAGACGATATGGTTGCCTTGCGGGCTGTACCTGGGTTGTCCGTCGAATGCTAGACCATGAGTAATCCGGGTAGCATCTCCCCCTTCGATTGGGATCGTGTAGAGGTCCCCTAAGAGGTCGAAGACCAGGCTTCGCCCGTCAGGGTGTACATCAACAGATAACCAGGTCCCTTCATTCGTATTGATGGTGACCGAGCGTGATCCTTCTAAGGGTAGTCCTGCCTCGTCGCCTGTATCGTCGGGTAGTGTGTCTACATGCTCCTGTAAATTCAGGGCATGCAACTCTCCATTCGCAGATAATAGAGTAACGACTGCAGTAATCAGAATATTCAGTTTCATAGGGTTTATTCCAGAGCAGAGTTTTCTCAAACTTTACTTACTTGTTTGGGGGCTGACAGCGTGCGGATAAGGTATAGTCTAAAGTCATAGATCGGTGGCTTTTGCCATGAATATGAGCTTGATTCTTGTATGAGGTCGACCTAATGACCAGATGGGTCTCCAGAAATAGGGGAGAAAGATGACCAGAACACTCAGTCTAATGTTCCTGACTGCTGCCTTCATGGGCTGTGCTGCTTTTCAGATTCACGTGCTTCCGCCAGGGGGCGGGGTTGATGACAACACGGCAATCGCAGCGTGTGGATCTCTAGAGCTATTCACAAGCTTGGTAGCAGAAGAACAGGCATGGCGAGCTGAGAACCCAGAGGTTGCATATGCTCGCCCTCGAGTTGGTCAGTCATTGTGCGAGCTCTATGCCTCGATAGGTGCCCCAAGCAACAGCGAAATCATAGAGAGTGCGGATGGTCTCGATGAGATGGAGCTGCAATACAGGACCCGAGGTAGCGGAGTTGCGAATGTCCAAATTCGAGACTCTGTGGCCACCTCAAGGGGTGCTGGAGGAGGGACCAGCGGTGAACAATGGGTTTTTGGAGAAACAGATTCGAACTATATCTACCATGGTGTCCGCCTTAAGCAGCGAGATAGTGGTGAGTTCGTTGTCTCCGCAGTACGGTGGTAGCGTATGGTTCTTGCGATATCTGCTGTAGGTGACTGAGGTCCTACGTACAGCGTACAGACCCAACGATTAGGCCAGCAACAGCTCCGAGAATGCCGACCCCAAAGCCAGTCCACTTCTTGCTGTCACTATCACCACTTCTGAGCACATAGCCCAGGGCCGCGCCTCCAAGCATACCTCCACCCATTCCGAGAAGCATTGTTCGGCCACAGCTTTTGGTTTCGACTTCTTCTTGAAGTTCTTGGGTGAACACCGCAGGGAGTTCGGATTCAAGCAAGTTTGAGTTTGGTTGGATTTCATGGGCTGTGGGCCATACGAACTCTTCTGTATCAGCAACTCTTTGGCCAAGGACTGGCTGTGTGAATACTAGGATGAGAAGACTGATCAGGGGGATAATACGGAGCAGCTGCAAGGTGGACTCTCCCTTACCGAAAATGCAGATGTGATAATTAATATGGGGCATGTTCGATCAATTCGCTTCCTTCATCGTGTTTTTGGTTGTTCGACCTGTAGTTGTAGGAGGTCGGGGTTCCATTCGTCGTCACCGAGCAGGTGTTTAACGAAGTACTCGGCACGTAGCCAGAACCAGTAGTTGCTCATATCACCGAAGCCGTGGCGTTGGCCGGGGAATATGAAGAAGTCAAAGCGCTTATTGGCATGGATCAGTGCTTCAGCCATACGGAACGTACCAGCGTGGTGCACGTTGTTGTCGACGTCACCGGTCGTCAGGAGCAGGTGTCCTTTCAGGTTCGCCGCGAGATCGGAGTTCTTTTCGATGTCGTATTCGAAGGTGACGTTGCCTTCATCGTCGGTGACTTCTTCGACACCGTGGTGTGTTTCCGACCAGTTACGGTTATAGACGTCGTTGTTGTGGTTACCGGCTGACGACACTGCGACCTTGAAGAAGTCAGGATAGACGAGCATCGCAGCTGTAGACATGAAGCCACCACCTGAGTGTCCGTAGATACCAACCCTATCGAGGTCGATGAAGTCGTGGCGGTCGCCGAGTTGTTCGAGTACGGCCTTCTTATCGGCCAGTCCGTAGTCACGCAGATCTCCATACCCGTAGTTGTGGTACCACTTGGAACGGTCTGGATTACCACCACGGTTACCGAGTGTAACGACGATGAAGCCGAACTGAGCGAGTGCCTGCTCAGTCGCGTTCGTCGAGAAGAACTTCGAGACTGACTCGGTCTGAGGACCTGGATACACGTAGGCGACGATCGGATACTTCTTGTTCGGATCGAAGTCGTACGGCTTATACATCACACCATAGATGTCGGTTACTCCGTCGTCGGCTTCGGCCTTGAACGGTTCAGGGAACTCATAGCCGGCTTCGTCGAGTGCACTGAAGTCTGAGGTCTCGAGATCGAGGATCTTCTGGCCTGAGGCACTGAACAGTGCCGAAGCCGGAGTGGTGTTGACCCGAGAGTGGCTCTCCACGAAGAACCGCTTCGACTCACCCATGTTCACGCGGTGATCGAAGTCACCGGGGTTGAGCAGTGTCAGTCCTGATCCGTCGAGGTTCACACGGTAGAGGTGTTGGTAATAGGGGTCTTCGCCTGACTCACGTCCCTGACCGAGCAAGAAGACGTAACCACGTTCGTTGTCGACGTCAGCGATCCCATCAACGTGCCATGCGCCCTCCGTAAGACGGTTCTTCAGCGTACCATCCGAACCATACCGGTAGACGTGCGCCCAACCATCCCGCTCCGACCACCAAAGAAGATCACCATTTGGTAGTAATGCGACGCGTTCGAGAAGAGACCCATCTGATCCACCGTCTCCATAACCGCGATCGAGATAGGTATTAAGTCGTTCTTCGATGACGGTGCGTACATCACCGGTCGCAGTATTCGCGACCATCAAATCCACCCGGTGACGGTCGCGTGATGTTCTGGTGAACCAGAGTTCATCGGAGTTATCAGAGAGCCAGACTTGTTGTCTTGCCTCATCAGAGTCGGGATAGACGAACTGACGGTCACTGGCGACCGACATCATCTGATCTTTCCACGGATCGTCGTTGACCTGGACCATGTTGCGTGCAGCGAGGTCGTAAATCAGGAGTTCACTCTGGGTAACGTTTTCCTCACCCGGCATATCGTACTTATACGACTCGAGTTCGGGACGCTTGTTGCCTACTGCGTGCACGACCCAGAGATCGCCGACTTCACGCTGGTCTCGGCGTACGAGCGCGAACTTCTGAGAGTCCTTGGACCATACCACATTAGCTCGCTTGCGGTCGTCTTTGTTCTCTTCAGAGGTCACGTTGGTCTCACCCCGGCCTCCTGAGCCGCCGTAGGCGTAGAACTCCTCACCATCCGTTGTCAGCTGGATCTCTTCAACCTCGACATCTTCTTCGGCCTCAGTGGCTTCATCGCCACTCTCGCCGCGACGTGCGTCGAGGATCGACTCGTAATCGGATCCGTTGATCATCCAGAGGTTGTAGTTACGTGCGAACACAACGGTCTCACCGTCCGGTGACACGTTCGCCCAACCCGGGTGGTTGTTCGGTGACTCGTAGTCCTCTAGCTCACGCAGTGTCTGTGTACCCACGTCATACTCGAAGTGGTGCATCTTCTTCTCACTGCGTCCACCCTGATCGCTATCCTCTTCTTCTTGGTCGGTATCGACGTCTTCTTCTTCGGCGTCTTCATCCTGAGAGGACTCTACGTCGAACTGCAGCGTGTTCGCGTCGATAAAGCGGATGTTACGGATCGGCAGGTGCTGTCCGTCCCATGGATCGAGCGTAATGCGTGTGAGTTCAGCTGCGATGCGGTCGTTATCGAAGAGTTGGCTTTTCGTGCCACGTACCGGGTCCACGATGTTGTAGAACGTTCCATCAGAGTTCTCCCACTCGTACCAGAACCGCTCGCTTCCCTCGATCCAGTTCGGAGAGACCGTCGTGCTGTGTACCATATCCTGGATCTTGTAGGGCGCGAAGCGTGCCGCGAGATCGTAGTTCGCCGATCCCGGACCGCCGACGACGCTTGAGCCACCGCGTCCTCCGAGTCGTATCTCGATGTTTTCCTGCTGAGCCGATAGCTGGGTAACACCACCCAGGATCGTCAGTACAGCAAGAGATGTGATGTAGGCGCGGAAGTTGTTGAGCATCATGTTCATCAGGTCGTTCTCCAGATCGTTAATCAACCAGCTAAACCAAGAGGCACCGTCAAAGGACTGGGGTCAATGCCAGGCAACACCGCTTCATCAGATATTGGGTGCCACTACATCCAGTCTTGACACGCGCTACGAATCGGAGCGACGGTGCGAATGTCATTTACCTTCTCGGGAGCAGTGCTGTGAAGCGAAGCGCATACCTACTGTCCTCTCTAGCGTTCACAGGTTTAGTGATGTCTCCACCTGTCGAGACACAGGAAATTGCGAACGAATATAGACAAGTAGCTGACCGTCTTATTGATGCTTTGACTGAGAATCACGATGCCTATGAGAGACTGACCGAACTGGTTGATCGCTTTGGACATCGGGTTTCTGGCTCGGTGGCACTCGAGCAGGCAATCGACTGGATCATGGATGAGATGCAAGCTGACGGGCTCGAGAACGTTCGGGGAGAGACCGTCATGGTACCGCATTGGGTTCGCGGAGAAGAGTCGCTACAGATGATACTCCCACGACCGAAGAACCTGCCGATGCTCGGTCTCGGAGGGAGTATCGCAACACCCCCCGGCGGAGTTCGTGCAGAACTAATGGTAGTGAGCAGCTTCACAGAGCTAGAGCGGCGGGCGGAAGAGGCAAGGGGTCGCATTGTTTTGTTTGATGTTCCATTCACCAACTACGGCCAGACTGTCGCGTACCGAACGGGCGGTGCTTCAGCCGCAGCGCGTGCAGGTGCAGTAGCCAGCTTGATTCGATCTGTCACACCGTATTCTCAACAGACGCCGCACACGGGCCAGATGAGCTATGAGGAAGGCATCCCACGCATCGCACACGCAGCGATAACACTGGAGGATGCGGAGCTTCTACACCGGATGGTTGATCGTGGAGAACGTGTTGAGCTGTTGCTTGAGATGAATGCACAAATGCTGCCAGATGCTCCTTCCAGAAATGTTATGGGCGAGATTGTTGGAAGCGAATATCCAGACGAAGTGGTAGTTCTAGGTGGGCATATTGATTCATGGGACGTAGGACAGGGTGCCATGGATGATGCTGGCGGAGTGGTTGCTGCTTGGGAGGCAGTCCGGATGATGAACGATCTCGGGCTAAGGCCTCGACGAACGGTTCGCATTGTCGGTTGGACTAGTGAAGAGAATGGTGGACCAGGTGGTAGAGCATATGCCGAGGCTCATGCCGATGAATACCATGTACTCGCGATGGAGTCCGATGCAGGTGTTTTCGAGCCGCAGGGATTTGGGTTTACTGGTTCGGAGGAGGCGTTCGGGATGATCACCGAGATTGGGACGCTACTCACGCGGATCCATTCAGGGGCCATAAGCCGAGGTGGTGGCGGTGCAGACATTACTGCGCTCATGGAAACGGGTGTGCCTGGTATGGGTTTGCAGGTCGATGGAACACGTTATTTCTGGTACCACCACTCTGATGCAGACACGATTGACAAGCTTGACCCTGACGAGGTGGCACGTTGCGCAGCGACGATGGCTGTGATGGCGTATGTGGTTGCGGACATGCCGGTACGGCTGCCGCGATGACGCTACGCTGAGTAAATTCTTAGGATCAGGAAAAACAATTGGAGAGATCTGGAATGCCCGAAGCGAGGCACTCACTCAGAAAGCGCATGATTGGTGCGATGTTCCTTAACATCGATGTGTTTGAGGAGGTAGAACACGACAGAACTGCTACCGGTCAGGCCGCGACAGTCGTACTGATGGTTGCGGTCGCAAGTGGTATAGGTGCATCAGGGCTTGGGTTGTATGGGACCATGGTAAGTTCTGTAGGAGCACTGATCGATTGGGTTGTCTGGGCTGGAATCTGTTACGTAGTCGGGGATCAGCTCTTCGGCGGTAAGGCCACATGGGGTGAACTTTTGCGCACGCTCGGATTCGCTCAGACACCTGGATTGCTGTTGCTCCTGGTTCTTATCCCAATACTACACGATCCCATCATCATTCTTGTCCTGCTATGGAGTGCTGTTGCAGGCTTCATTGCGGTGCGTCAGGGACTCGATATCGGAAACGTCAAGACACTATTCACGATTATCTTGGCGACAGGTGTGGTTGGCTTTATAGAATGGATCCAACAAGTGCGAATACTCAGCGATCTTCCTTGACCCCCTTATAGAGTAGATCTCCGATGGAATTTGGCTGGAATCCATCGATGTGGGCTTCACCGGTTCCATTTGGAATGGGGCATGAGAAGCCGGGACACTTCCGAGACATGGCACGTACATGGTGGAAGAACCGGGATCAACTCGAATACGCGACGCGAATCCTCAAGGATGGTGTGTGCGACGGATGCGCACTGGGCACCACTGGAATCCACGATTTTACGCTTGACGGAGTGCATCTGTGTTCGATTCGGCTAGAACTCCTGCGTTTGAACACTATGGGTGCGCTCGACCCCAAGCATCTCAATGAGGTGGATTCTCTTGTTGAACTTTCGGGAGAAGATCTGCGGGAACTCGGTCGCATCCCGTTCCCGATGGTACGGTGCCGGGGAGATCAAGGCTTTACTCGGCTCGGATGGGATGATGCTCTTGAGCTGATTGCAGATCGGGTCCGTAAGAGCGACCCGAAGCGACTCGCCTTCTATCTGACGTCTCGCGGAATAACGAATGAGGTGTACTACGGTGCTCAAAAAGTCGCTCGATTCTTGGGCACCAACAACATCGATAATTCCGCTCGTATCTGTCATGCACCAAGTACCACCGCATTAAAGCGTTCAATCGGATACGCCGCCTCTACGTGCTCATACAGTGACTGGATTGGGACTGATGTGCTTGTCTTCTTTGGGTCGCACGTAGCGAACAACCAACCTGTGGCAACGAAGTACATGTATCGAGCTAAGGAAAAAGGCACTCGCATAGTCGTCGTAAACTCGTTCCGTGAACCTGCTATGGAGCGCTACTGGATCCCGTCAATCTTCGACAGCGCGCTCTTCGGCTCTAAGCTTGCGGACGAATTTTTCCAAGTGCATCAGGGTGGGGACATAGCATTTCTTAATGGCGTGCTGAAGCACCTTATTGAACTTGGAACAGTTGATAGCGAGTTCATTGAAAAACAGACCGTTGGGTTCGACGAATTGAGGGTGTCAATTGAAAATCAGCAGTGGGAAGACCTGGAGCGATTTAGCGGTGTCGACCGGAGCGAGATGCTGGTTTTTGCAGAAATTATTGCGTCGGCCCGTAACGCTGTTTTTATCTGGAGCATGGGCATTACCCAGCACCGCTTCGGAGTCGATAACGTCCAGGCAATCGTAAATCTAGCTCTATCTCGTGGGTTCCTAGGTCGAGAAAAGTGCGGGCTTATGCCGATTCGGGGGCACAGCGGCGTCCAGGGTGGAGCAGAGGTAGGAGCCGTCCCGTGGACATTCCCAGGAGGTCGTACAGTAGATGAGGATGGTGCCTCTGAAATGTCGAGTTTATGGGGGTTTGATGTACCTGATTGGCGCGGACTCTCAGCGGTAGAAACGGTGCACGCTGCTCATCAAGGCGAGATTGATGTGCTGTGGGCAATTGGTGGAGATTATCTAGGCACGCTTCCTGATCCAGAGTACTGCAGAGAGGCCCTCACTCGTGTACCACTCAGGGTACATCAGGATATTGTTCTTGCCCATCAGATGTTTGTTGATCCTTCTGATACGGTAGTCCTCTTACCTGCAACAACTAGGTATGAACAACCCGGCGGGGGCACAGAGACGGCAACGGAGCGCCGAATCTATTTCTCCCCCGAGATCCCAGGTCCTCGAATTGCCGAGGCACGCTCTGAATGGGAGGCACTCGTCGATCTTGCAAGCAGAGTTGATCCAGAACGTGCCCAGCTCTTAGAACTCACTGATGGTCCAGCAGTCCGACGAGACATTGCTCGTGCCGTACCATTTTATGCTGGTATCGAAGATCTTCGTGGTGCTGGGGATCAAGTACAGTGGGGTGGTCCTAGGCTGTGTGAGGGTGGGCAGACTGCTTTACCTGATGGTCGGTCCCACTTTCATGCCGTGAAGCCTCCCGAATTAGACATCCCCGATGGCTATTTCCATTTAAGTACACGGAGGGGTAAGCAGTTCAACACCATGGTCCAAGCCAAGGTGGATCCCCTGACAGGTGGTAAGCGCGATGATGTATTCATGTCGGTGTCTGATGCTCAGCAGTTGGGCCTGTCTCATGGGGATCCGGTGACACTGCGTTCTGAGATTGGAATGGTTAGTGGGCGGTGTCACATAGCACCGATGAAAGAACGGAACCTCCAGATGTTTTGGCCTGAAGCGAACCCTCTGATTCCTAGGGGCGTTGTGGAACCTCAGTGTGGTATTCCCGATTTTTCGGCGGTTGTCGAGGTGGTTTCTCGCCCGTTGGGTGAGGAGGCTGAATAGTGATCGGTAAAGCCAGCCCTATCCGCGTGGTTCAGGTTTCTCGCCACCGTGGCGATCGGGTTCAACGGGCTAAAGATAGCCTCTCTGTCGAGGAGCCACTTGAAATCCGTGTCGCTTGGGGAAATGTGGAGGCAAGGGCGGTCGAAGCGCTTGCAGTCACTATGAGAACACCTGGAGACGATTTCGATCTGGTTGCCGGCTTCCTATTAGGGGAGGGGATCCTTGATTCTGCAGACGGACTCCAAGAACTCACGTACTGCAGAGGACAAGAGACTCAAGAATACAACGTTGTAGAAGCAAGACTTCGTCCTGGTATCAGCTTTGATCTTGAGCGGTTACGGAGGAACATCTTCACATCTTCCAGTTGCGGTATCTGTGGTAAGGCTTCATTAGAGGCGGTGGCTGTTTCTGGTTGTACTGAACTAGAGGATGAACTGCGTGTTGAGGGAGAGCTTCTCCCACGATTACCCGAGAAACTTCTTGAGGGCCAGGATGTGTTTGCGCGGACGGGTGGATTGCATGCTGCTGGTCTTTTTGGATCTGATGGCGAACTACATGGGTTGAGTGAGGATGTTGGTCGTCACAATGCAGTCGACAAGATTCTCGGACGTGCGTTCTTAGATCGGGAGTTTCCTGCGGATGATCGCATCCTAGTCGTAAGCGGCCGAGCCTCATTTGAGATTGTTCAGAAAGCACTGATGGCAAGGGTGCCGGTCCTGGTCGCTGTGGGCGCCCCGTCAAGCTTAGCGGTAGATCTCTCGGAGGAGTTCGGTCAGACACTCGTGGGCTTCGCTCGAGATGGTGGCTTCAATGTGTACTGTGGGGACATGAGGATCATTTGAGGTCTAGTAGCCGACTTCTCGGTGCTGTCTTGGCAGGTGGTCGAGGCCGTCGGTATGGGGGTGACAAGGCAAGCGCGGTAGTAGGTGGGCAACTTCTGGTCGAGAGATCAATCTCAGCCCTTGAGCAGGTGGTACAGGATGTGGTTGTAGTAACGTCCCGTCAGCTTCCCGACAGTATCGTCATCCCTTGTATCCCAGATCGGTTTGTTGATGCGGGCCCTCTCGGTGGTCTTCATGCGGCACTCCATGCTGCAGAGGAGTACGGGAGCTCCGGAGTGCTTCTGCTTGCTTGCGACATGCCGTTGATTACTCCGGAAGTCCTGCGTGCTATTCTAGGAGCAATGGAGGATTTCCCTGCGGTTGCCCCACTGCGCGAAGAAGGTATTGAGCCGCTTTGTGCTGCATATCATATAGATACATTGCGAACGGCAGAGGAGCTGTTGATAGGAAATGATCTGTCTTTACATCGATTCTTCAGGGAGATTGGTGGTGTACCGATCGACCTAGAGGGATTAGGCATGGAGTGTGAAGATGTCTTCCTCAACGTCAACGAACAGTCAGACTGCATCCGAGCTAATACACTTCTCGCAGGGAGTCCTTGAGGGTGAGTGATAGGGTGGACCTATTCAAAAAGATTTCATATTTGAGCTGTCTTTATATGCTTGCCGATGTAGGGCGCTTAAGCGAATCTTGAGACAACCTTTCTTCCCATACCGCCACACAACAATGAGAATGAACTCCAAGTGCTTGAATCTATCCCTGGTCCTAGGACTTGCGGCTTGTGCATCGTCTGGGCCCCCAGCCCCCGAGCCTGCTGCTCCAGCTGAGGCTGCTCCAGAGCCGGCGGCAGTCTCCTCGTCCGCGCTTGGCTTCACATCTGCGCAGGCAGATCGTGGACGCGATGTCTTCCGGTCTGCCTGTACGACATGCCACTACTCAGAGGAATTTAATGACCAAACCTTCAAACGTAGTTGGCGTCGTAGTTCAGCCGGAGACCTTTACGATTTCATCGCCACAGCTATGCCAGAGGATGCTCCGGGCAGCTTGCCTCCAGCGCAGTACGCAGAAATTGTTGCTTATTTCCTTCAGATGAACGGTTTTGAGGCGGGCTCGATGGAGTTACCTGCAGATGCAGACGCTCTAAGCGAACTTAGCTTGGCACCATTGGGCGGCTGAGAGGAGATACATAAGCTCCCGCTTTCACTAGGTCTAAGATAGCCTGAAGGGAAGATCCTACCCGACTGCAGATGGGTAGGATCTTTCTTATTTGAGGGTGAACCCCATAATAGTCATCCAAAAAGAAATACAGATGGATCGTCAAGGAGGAACTATGTCGTCGTCATGCGCCTCAGCTATCACACTCTTCACGGTGACCACTCTAGTCTTTGTTGGATGCACAGATAGCTCCGGTACCGCAAACATGGCTGCGGCTGGGGGTGACTACTATCCCAACGCAGTCACTGGCGAAGGAATTCCAAACCCTAATCCCAATCGGATTGGAAGTTGGGCAAGCCTTCCTGAAGGTCGTGAATGGGGCTCAACTGCGGGGATGGATACTGATCCGACAGATGGCCATGTCTGGGGGTATGAGCGTTGTGGCTCGGGCTCGGCTGGAGGCCCCGGCGTCAACTGCGACAACAATCTGGTTGACCCGATTTTCAAGTTCGACAGGAACACGGGAGAGGTCTTAGCAAACTTTGGGGTCGGTGTGTTCGTGACACCACATGGCATTTATGTGGATGACGATGGCACGGTGTGGGCTACAGACTTCGCGGGTAACCCGGAAGGCACAAAGGGCCACCAGGTCCACAAGTTCAGCTCGGACGGTGAACTGCTCATGAGTCTCGGCACGGCTGGTCAGCCAGGTAACGACCCTGCGCATCTCAATCAGCCAAATGACGTGATCGTTGCACCTGATGGAAGCATCTTTGTGGCTGACGGGCACAGCGGACAGAACATGACAACTGCCCAACAGATGGCTGAGGGACGTGCTGCAGGCCTGACGGGCCGAATCGTTAAGTATTCTGCTGACGGTGAGTATCTCATGGAATGGGGTGAGATCGGAACAGAGCACGGTCAATTCCGGACACCCCATGCGCTCGAGTTTGACTCACAGGGTCGCCTCTGGGTTGCTGATCGAGGTAACCATCGGATCGAGATCTATGACCAGGAGGGCAACTACCTAGAGTCGCGTTACCTCTATGGCCGAATCAGCGACATATTCATCACCGACGATGACATGGTGTATGCCATCGACTCTGAGTCCAGTGAGGCCCGGCATATTAATTGGCGGAACGGTGTCCGAATTGGGCCGGTCGATCAGGATTGGCTTGTGGGATTCATTCCTCCCTGGGAGTCCGCGAGCCGCCCGCAGAACGGTGTGACGGGTGAAGGCATTGCTGTAGATGCGGATGGTAACGTCTACGTGGCTGAGGGGCCGGCCTCTCTTGCTGATGCTGGTTCGGCGTTTACAAAATATGAGATCGGTGGGATGTAGAGCGTCTCCGCTTTCAGCTGCATACTGCTAAGGCAAAGCTCTGCAGCGCCGGGCGGATGTTCCCGTAGCAACATGTGACGTATCTAAATTGCTGCTTCGCCCAATGAGACTTCGATGATTCTGTCTGATAGAGTAACTCAACCTGATCTCCCTAGGCGTACTAGGACTCGTGCGCCTTGGGCGCTTGCTCTTGTCTCGCTTGCTCTTGTCGCACTCGCGGCAGTTCCCATCTACGTAGGTGAGCGGGTTGCATCACTCCAGGATCAGATCACAGAGACATTGCAGCCCGCTCTTGAATCAGCTGCCCGACTATCGCTCTACCAGTCAAGGCAAATGGCCCGGCTACAATCCTTCTTGCTCACAGGGGATCGGACGATCCGCATTCGCTACAACGCTGCCATTGCAGAGGAGGATAGTCTATACAACGACCTTGGTGATTTGGTCAGAGTCATGGATCTCGATGTTAGGGAACGTCTTGCCCGGTTGTCTTCAGAGTCGACACGATGGCGGTTTGGACATCTCTCCATCTTTGATGAAGTAGCTGGGCTTGAAGCAGGGGATGCACTATGGGCGCAAGTCCAAGGAGAATATGAGGAGTTACAAGGCACTACTCGTGAACTCGAGAGGGTCATCAAGGGTGAAGTAGACCAAGGTCGTCGGGATACTCAGTGGTGGCGGACAATGCAGACATGGATCATGATCGGACTCTCGATCCTTGCTCTAGGATCTTTGCTGGTGATAGCACGGGTCAGTTGGCGTGTCAGGCGACTTGTAACTGAAGCTGAAAAAAGAGAGGACGCCCTCCATCAAACAGTCAAACAGCGCGATGAAGTGGTCTCGATTGTTTCTCATGACTTGCGTAACCCTCTTGGTGTTGTCGCTGGTGCTGCAGATACCCTGATTGAGCTTCCTCTGGACCGCGAAGAGCGAGAAAGACAAGCCACGATCATCGCACGCTCAGCGAGCCGGATGAGCCGGCTCATAGAAGACTTACTCGACGTTTCGCGGATTGAGGCAGGAGCATTCGTGGTTCGTCCGTCAGCTGAGGAGCCGATCTCAGTGCTCGAGGAGATTCGCGACATGTTTGAAGTTCAAGCTGAGGAAGCGCAGGTAGCCCTAGCGGTTGGACCAGTATGTGACGTCCTTGTCCGCATGGATCACGATCGGGTTGTCCAAGCGCTAGCAAACTTGGTGGATAATGCTCTCCGTTTTACTCCGGAAGGTGGAGTGGTCACGTTAAGTGGGGAGGTTCTCGATCAGGAAACGGTGTCCTTATCAGTTTCTGATACTGGAGTTGGACTTACTCAAGATGCGTTGGACAACCTGTTCAGTCGCTTCTGGCAAGCCGAGGGAGATAGGAAGGGGCGAGCGGGACTTGGGTTGGCAATCGTCAAAGGCGTGATCGAAGCACATGGCGGGGAAGTTCGAGTTGAGTCAGATCCAGGTGTGGGATCGACCTTCCGTTTGGTACTTCAGCGAGCCTGAGTAGACGATAAAGCGTTGGTCTCGCGTGTAGTGATAGCAAAAATTGAGATTAGCCTAGAACTCGCTCATTACACTGACTTTCACCTAAAAAAGCATATATATGCTTGGTGAGAGATCGTGTTTTCAGAGTGGAAAATGAGGACATCATATAATTTATCTTTTCATTATCGGTTGACCCTCGATCCTTTTGTTGCATAAAATACCAGGTTGGGAGTGTTATGATCGCTTTTCTGGGATCTCAACACTCTTTGTCAGGTATGAATTTTATTGAGTTTAAGCACTAGTCCTAACGGGTCCATCTTACAGGACAGGAACAGCGGGGGAGACCCCGAGGGAGATCCAAGCCCATGCTCGGACGGATACGCCTAATCCTAAGCTTTGTGCTGGCCATTCTTTTGGTCGGTCCAGCAACCCTGATGGCTCAGAACCAGGGTCGCTTCAATGTCCTTATTCCGTATTTCGAACCGCTTGGCGATGCCGATGACGATTTCGGTAAGGATGCATCTGAAGAGCTTCGTGACCTCATCAATACGCTGGCTACTCATCAGCCTGTGGACGAAGATGACATTGAGGATGAGGCAGATCGCTTTGATCTAGATATGGACGAATTGAACTGCATTCGGACGAGACAGCTCTCATCTCAAATGAATGCCGAGGTAGCACTCTGCGCTTCTTATACTGAGAACCCAGACAAGTCTTGGACTGTGAACGCTGAGTTCTGGGATATTCAGTCCAACGAGTCATTTAAGGTCTCTGAGATTACGGTTGGTGAGAGAGAAGAAGAGGCAGCAGCAACCCACATCTTCACAGAATTTGACCTCTACGTTCAACAAGTGAGAGCAGCAGCTATCTGTGGCGACTATTTCGCTAGTCAGCAATGGGATAACGCTCTCCGTAACTGTGACCAGGCGCTCGAACTGAACGAAAATGCAAATGAGACCAGGTATCTTCGAGGCCGTATCCTCTATGAGATGGAACGCTATCCTGATGCGCTCGAAGAGTTAGATAGAGTTCTCGCCGTGAACGGATTTCACGAGGAAGCACTGCAGCTTGCTGGCTATATAGCTACAGTCGAAGAGCAGCAAGATAAGGGTCGAGAGTACTACGGTCGCTACCTTGAGCTAAATCCTGGCAATGCCGCAATTCGTATGCGGATTGCTTACGACCTTGCGCAGGCCGGTGACCCCGTAGGTGCAATGGACTTCATTCAGGTGGGCCTCGACGTCGATGCCGAGAACGTTGATCTCTGGGAGCAGTATGGAGGTTTCGCCTTCAGGGCTGCAACTGATGCACAGCAAATGGCTGCATTGAGCCCAGGTGACGATGCAGGTATCTCGCCAGAGGTGCAGGAGTACTACCGTCGAGCCATCAATGCCTATGAGAGGGTTTTTGAAGGTAAGGGTGCCGAGACGCCAGTCGGGCACCTGAGAAGTATCCTTGGCGCTTACATTCAGCTCGAAGAGTTGGATGCCGCAATCGAATTTGGTGGGCAGGCACTTCGGACTCATGGAGAAGAAGACGTGCTCTGGTCATTCTACGCTGATGCACTGCAGCGAGCTGGGAGGCTTGACGAAGCGATCGCGGCGCTTGACCGAGTAAGGGAAATCAACCCATCTCATCCCAGTGCTAGCCTCCGTCAGGGGAATTGGCTGATTGAGGCAGGTCGTCTAGAGGATGCAGTAATGGTGCTTAAGGACGCTGTGGCTAGTAATCCAGCACAAGCTGAACAAGCGGCACGGATGGTTTTCAATGATGCCTATCAGAAGGGTTACCAGGAAAAAGAGTATCCTTATGCTATAGCTGGAATGACTATGGCTAAAGAATTGCCTGGCCTCAGTGAAGGGTTGATGAGCCAACTCAACTTCTGGCATGGTTTCAGCATCTACCAGGCTGCAGTTGTGGAGCAGGAGCCCCAGACGCTTGGCAGTGCACGGTCAACTCTGCCGAAGTTTCAAGAGGCAATGGGGCTACTAGGGCAGAGTGGCGATTATCCGGGTACCGTCAATGTGAACCTTGCCCAGGTGCTGGAAAATCTGAGTACATATGTGGAGATCCAAGAGGCAATCATCAAGCGAGGAGAGTAAGATTGGTCTGATCGTTTGACCAATTAATCTCTGGATTAAAGCGCCCCGGGGCTATTCGCTCCGGGGCGCTTTCTTTGGCCCCTTACCCACTTTCATCCACCAGCCCTAGCCGACATGTTCGGTTTTTATTCGTATTCCTGAAAAATTGGTCTTATGGGTGAATACGAGATCATCTTTCTGATAAAAGGGCTTTCTACACATCAACTGCCCCTTTTAAAAACCAAAAATTAGCAAAAAAAGACCCTTGACGTCGCGATCCAGCAATGTGTATGTTGCTCCATAGTATCCCACTTCATCCCACTTCGTACCACAATAGGCCGGGATTTGACTGGTTTTGTCGGGCAGTACGAGCATCAGATGGACGAGAAGGGGAGGGTCAGTCTTCCTTCGGCATTTCGCCGAGAGGCTGACACCGACCGCTTCGTTCTTCTTCAATGGGAAAAGCCGTACCTAACGCTTTTTCCAGGACCCAAGTGGGCAGAGGTGCAAGAGCGGCTTCTTGAATACCGACGTAACGATCCTAGCGCCTGGAATCATGTGAGGTTGATTGTTGCGAATGCCGTGGAGGTCTCACCAGACAAACAGGGGAGAGTGCTAGTCCCAGCGGGCCTCCAAGAGGCTGCTGGGCTTTCAGGTACAGTACTCGTTAGCGGGAATCTTGATCGGGTTGAGCTCTGGAACCCAACCACGTATTCAGAGGATGTCCGGGAGCCTGTAGATGACCTCGGTAACTTTGTTCACAGGCTTTTCGGATGAGCGAAACTAACTGGGGACCATCTGCAGTCGGGACGCCGTTAGAGAACGGTAAAGATTTGGAGAGCTTCCACGAACCTGTATTACAAGCTGAATTATTGGACTTTCTTCAGCCTGGTCCAAAACAACTCTACTTGGATGGGACCGTGGGAGGAGGAGGCCATGCGCGGCAGATTCTCGAGGCCTGCGAGGATTGTCTGCTTTTGGCGGTGGACCGAGATCTAGAGGCTCTCTCCGTCGCAAGAACAGCCTTGTCCGATTTTAGGGATAGGGTGCGCTTTCTCCATGGTCGATTCGAGGTGGCCTCAGAAGACACTGAGGTACGTAATCGAGGTCTAGACGGTGCATTGTTAGACCTCGGTGTGAGTTCCCATCAACTCGATTCCGATAGTCGTGGGTTCACGTTCCGCCGCGGCGTGGCACTAGATATGCGTATGGATACGTCGCAGGGACATGATGCGAGAAGATTCCTTGCAGATGCGAGTGAAACACTACTCACAAGTGTCTTCCGTGATTTTGGTGAAGAACCTAAGGCGAGGCGGCTCGCAAGGGAGATAGTGAAGCGCCGTATGACGAGTCCTCTTGAGACAAGTGATGATCTCGTGGCTGCCCTGCTGGTAGCCCTTGGGCGTTCACCATCGCCTCAGGATAAAGCCAGGATCTTTCAGGCTATCCGAATTGCCGTGAATGAGGAAGTTGAGTCATTGCGATTGGCTTTACCCGCGATCCGTGAGGTGTTGAACGAAGGTGCTGTGCTGATTGTGATCGCATACCACTCCATTGAAGATCGTATTGTTAAGAATGCATTTCGGGACTGGAGTAAGAGCTGTATATGTCCGCCAAAGCTTCCGATCTGTGCTTGTCGTGGACGTGCGTTGGGAAAGACACTAACAAAGCGTCCGATCAGGCCTCGTCCCGGAGAAATCGAGACAAACGTTCGAGCACGGAGTGCTCGCATGCGTGCTTGGCAGAGGGCCGCTTAATGAAGTCGGAGACCCTGGGCCGTAGTGTATTTGCCTTTGCAGTTGTTCTTGTCTTCGGTGCCTTGAGCATGGGCGTGACTTGGAGGCAGAGCCGAGCCTTTGAGACAGGGAAAGCGCTTGATAGCCTAAGACAGGAGGTCTCAGTTGCTGAGGCTGAGCGAGTGAGATTGGAGCAACTCATTCAGGTACTCGAAAGTCGGCAAAGGGTTGTTCCGGAAGCTCGGGACCGCCTAGGCATGCATACACCATCTGGTAATGAATTGGTGCTTCTGCTGCCCCAAGAGAGGGCACCATGAAGCATCGCACTAATCGATCCAATCCTAGCCCCTGGCGTCGTAGAACACTGCTTGGCTTTTGGCTTGCTATCTCATCACTCATTTGTGCTCGCGCGATTCAGATCCAAGGCGTGCAGTCTTCCCATTGGCGTGAGATAGCGGAAAATCAGCATCGTGAAGATCGAGAAATCCCTGCGGAGAGAGGATCTGTCATGGATCGTGATGGATTACCGCTTGCTCTCTCACAAGAGCGTTTCAGAATCGGTATTGCTCCTCACGAGCTAAGAGACCCCGACAAAGCAGCAGCGCTTCTCACCGCAAGCTTGGGGATTTCTTCGTCTAAGGCAGGGGCAGTGACCTCGAATGGAAGACGTTGGAATGTAATCCCTGGTCGCTACCCACCCACGGTTCAAGAAGCTCTAAATGAGGTTCGGGGTGTCTACCTCGAACGGGAACTCCAGCGTTATCACCCGCACGGTGACCTCGCGCGTGGCCTTCTTGGCGTTGTGTTAGACGATGTCGGACAAGGCGGCATTGAGCAGGCCTTCGAACAAGTACTCAGGGGCACACCGGGCCGGGAAGTCGTTGCAAGGGATAATACAGGGCAAGCAATCCCTGGGGAGCGTTATGTCTTCGAGCCACCGAAATCAGGTGGAGACATAGTTCTCACACTTGATATGGATCTCCAGGAGATCGCACGGCAAGCGCTCCAAGAGTCAATTCTAGAAACGGAGGCTCGGGGTGGTGACGTCCTAGTAACTGTCCCAAGTACGGGAGAAATACTCGCCCTCGTTTCTATCCGGGATGGTAAGACCGCCTCGCTTTCCGCAATTAATACACCCTATGAGCCAGGATCAACTCTTAAGCCGTTTACCGTCTCTGGTCTAATCAAGAATGATCTTGCGTCACTTGAAGACACTGTAGATGTAGAGAATGGCACATGGACGGTTGCGGGTCGCACGCTTCATGATGTCCACAGTCAGGGCCGCATGTCGATTGCTGATGCGCTTCGTGTGTCATCAAACGTAGGAATCGCTAAAGCGGCTAGTCGAATGTCCACGCGCATGTTGTATGAGACTTTCAGGGATTTCGGCTTTGGTACGCAGACTGGAATTCAGATCCCTGGTGAGGTTAGCGGCACGCTTCGCAACCCAGAAAGATGGTCTTCACAATCTCCAGTTTCACTAGCTATAGGATACGAAGTGTCTGTCACCCCGCTGCAGATGGCGATGGCCTACGGTGCCTTGGCTAACGGTGGTCGATTAATGCAGCCGCTCCTCGTTAAGAAAATTCTAGAAAGTGACGGCAGCCTGAAGCAGCAATTCGAGCCACACATGGTTCGCCAAGTCATACCGGAGGAGGTTGTTAGCAGAGTAGGGCGTGTATTAGTAGATGTTGTTGAGGATGGAACCGGCACGTCAGCGCAGCTTGGCACATTCCAGGTGGCAGGCAAGAGCGGCACTACCCGACTCTATTCTCCTGAGGGTGGATATGAGAGTGGAGCCTATTGGTCCTCATTCGTCGGATTCTTCCCTGCGGAAGACCCCCAACTTGTGGTCTTCGTAAAGCTTGAGCGCCCTCAAGGAGCCTATTATGGGGGTGCTGTGGCTGCTCCCGTAACCCGAGCCACAATGCAAGCTGCGCTAGCTGCTAGTGCAACGCATATAGATCGGACACGTCTAGTGGAATCTGGTCGGGTTTATGTACCGCCGCCTCCAACAGGTACAAGTGCTGTATTTGCAAATAAAGAATTAGAGGTTCCTGCAAAAGGGTTATCTGAACCAGAGATGCCAGTGGGAATGGGGCTTGCTAGTGGTAGGGTTATAAGTGAAGGGATTTCAGTTCCAAGGTTAGCCGGAGTGCCATCAAGGATCGCTGTGCGCCGACTCCATGCACTGGGCTTGCGTGTCTCTGGTCCACTCGGTGGAGAAATACTCGGCACGGAACCTGGTCCTGGAATGCAAATGGTTAGAGGGGATACCGTAGCACTTATTGTGCGCCCGAGGACCAATCGTGATTGAGGCGACTTCTACTCTTGGTCAGGTGGGAGAGATCCTCCGGGTAGCTGGACTCCTTAGGGAGTTCCACGGTCCGGAGGATCTCGCCGTTATGGGGGTATGCCAAGACTCACGAAAGACAAATCCCGGAGATCTCTTTCTTGCTTGGCAAGGAGAGTCTCTCGACGCACATGACTTCGTTGCTGCTGCTGCCTGTAACGGAGCAGTTGCAGCTGTCGTTGAGCGTAAGGTTGATATTGAGATACCTCAGATCATCGTTACTGATGGACGTCGCTCAGCAGCACTAGTTGCCTGTGAGGTTATAGGTGCCGGAAGTAGGAGCATGTTCACAGTTGGTGTTACCGGTACCAACGGAAAAACTACTACAGCGCTTCTTGCTCGGTACTTGATGGGGCAAAAAGGGTCCGCAGCTTCGATTGGTACACTCGGAGTTTTCGATGAACAAGGTGTTCGTCCAGGTACCGAAGGGCTGACGACTCCTGGTCCAGTCCAGGTAGCGGTCTTTCTTCGGCAGCTTGTTGATGGAGGGATGGAAGCCGTAGTGATGGAGGCATCATCCCACGCACTTGATCAGCATCGTATAGATGGAGTCATTTTTGATGTTGGGGTATTCACGAATCTTTCCCACGATCACCTGGACTACCATGGGGACATTAATGAGTACTTCGGAGCTAAAGCCCGCCTAGTAGAACTAGTCTCTTCTCAGGGAACTCTAGTCGTAAACGGCGATGACCCAGCTTGGAGTAAATTGGATGCGAATGGGCGTTCTATTTGCACGTTCGCTCTAAACGGTCCCGCCGATATCCGCGCAGAGTCAGTTCAGATGGGTCCAAATGGCTCTGATTTCGAGCTAGTGATTGATAGCGAGCGGAGGGAAGTGAGGTTTCCACTACTCGCCCGTTTTAACATCGAAAACGCATTAGCCGCAGCAGCTGTGGGAGCAGCTTACGGCCTTTCAATTGACGAAATTGCTTTAGGTCTTTCCACCGCACCTCAGGTGGCGGGACGACTAGAGACAGTGGTGACCGAGCCATTCACCGTTCTTATCGATTTCGCACATACTCCTGCAGCTCTCAAGAGCGTTCTTGAAGCATTACGACCCTTAACCCAGGGTCGACTCATCGTGGTATTTGGTGCGGGCGGGGATCGGGACAGGATTAAGCGTGGCCCAATGGCAGCTGCTGTGGCGCGGAGTGCTGACGTTATCGTACTCACCTCTGATAATCCTCGCACAGAAGATCCTGAGCAGATTCTTGATGACCTTGTCAAAGGTTTAGAGGGGAAAGTTCACGAGCGTCTTGTCGACCGTGATGATGCTATTCGGCTTGCATTTTCGACAGCCCGGGAAGGTGATACGCTGGTCTTGGCAGGGAAGGGTCATGAAACCTATCAAGTAATTGGTGACAAGCAGCGACCTTTTGATGAGCGAGCGATTGTCCAGGATTGCTTAGCGGAGCTAGGGGTCTCATGAGTCAGTTCACATGGACTGACCGTTCGGTTCGTCAGGCGCTCAGCTTAAATGCCAATCTGGTTGATCCTTCACTAGAGTTCACTGGCGTCTCCACAGATTCACGCTCGATTGAGGAAGGGACGCTCTATGTCGCACTCGTGGGTGAGCGTTTTGATGGGCACGATTTTGTGGTGGACGCCTTGGCTAAGGGGGCAGCCGGTGCGGTGGTCTCGAGGCCGGTAGAGACTAATCCGAGTGCTCCCCTTTATCCGGTGGATGATACTCTGGTTGCACTCGGATCGCTTGCAAGTTTTCGACGTAAAGCTCTAAACGTTCCGGTTGTCGCAATCACAGGATCAGTGGGAAAGACTACGACGAAAGACCTTACTCGTGCCGCACTTGGGATGACCCGAGCAGTGCATGCAACTCCTGACAATCTCAACAACCGCATCGGGGTTCCACTGACACTGCTCTCAATGCCTACAGAGGTTGATGTCATTGTGGTCGAGATGGGCTCGAATGAGCCGGGGGAGATTTCTAAGCTCTCTGCTATAGCCCGCCCAGATATTGCTGTCGTGACCACTGTAGGAGAGAGCCATCTTGATAGGCTCGGTTCCTTTGAAGGTGTGTTGGACGAAAAACTAGACCTGTTTAGGAGCATGACAGAAGGCGGCCGCTGTGTTGTTGGTGATGAGCCTGTGGAACTAGTAGAGGCCGCCCAAGCAATTTGTTCGGATCTTCGCATTGCCGGTTACAGTGAACGAGCTGATCCAGATCTGAGGCCAGAGCAATGTGAAACGGATGTCTTCGGGGCACCTCGCTTTGAATGGCGAGGCCATACGGTGACCCTCGCACTGCCTGGCCCTCATTCCGTGGTAAATGCTCTGATTTCTCTGGCTATCTCCGAACTGGTCGGTGTTAGGCCCCGAGATGCTGTCCGTGGTCTGGCCTCAGCTGAAGTCTCTCCTCTCCGCAGTGAAATTCGCCAGATCGGAGATGTGAGAGTGATTGCCGATTGTTACAATTCGAACCCGCAAAGCCTTAGGGCAGCACTTGAGGTACTCATTGCCCACCCCGGCAATTCACGCACTGTTGCCGTCCTAGGTACCATGCTGGAATTGGGCAATGAGGCTGCCCGACTTCACGAAGAAACTCTCGAATACGCACTCGACCTAAATATCGACTTGGTGGTGGCGACTGGAGGATTCGCTGAAGCTGCCGAGGCGCTGGAAGTGGACGAGCCCGAGGTTATTCGATCCAGAGATTGGAATACGGCCTATCCAGCGCTCCGTGATTGGCTCAAGGGAGATGAAGTTCTTCTACTCAAAGCTTCAAGAGGAATCGCTCTAGAGGCGATGCTCCCTCTCTTGGACTCAGATTTCGGTAGCCAAGGTAACGGTGCCGTGGTGGGTGAAGCCTGATGCTCTATCACCTCATGCCCAGCCTCACGGATGTCAACTTCGTCTTCAATGTATTCCGATATATAACGTTCCGGGCAGCAGGTGCAGTTGTGACTGCACTCGTCATTGCCTTCGTGCTTGGTCCGATCGTTATCAAGCACCTCCAGCGTGCTAAGGTCGGTCAAATTGTTCGAGAGGTAGGCCCTGAATCACATTGGTCGAAGGCGGGGACCCCAACGATGGGTGGTGTGATCATCATCATTTCTACGGTTCTCTCCACTCTTCTCTGGGCTGAACTGACGAACTGGTACACGGTGATTGCGCTTGTCGCCCTCATCTGGATGGGGATGATCGGTTTCCTTGATGACTATCTCAAGGTAGTGCAGGGGAAGACACGTGGTTTGGTGGCCAGATACAAAATGATCGGCCAGTGGAGCTTTGGGCTTGCTCTAGGAGCGTTCCTAGTCTTCAACCAAATCTCGCCGCATGCATCGACTGCGACTGCCGTACCCTTTTTATCGGATGTCCAAGCAAGATTCGCTGCCTGGTCATTTATCCTATTCACAGGGGTTGTTGTATCTGGTTCATCAAATGCCGTAAACCTGACTGACGGACTAGATGGGCTCGCGGCAGGATTAGCCGCGATAGCAGCTGTGACGCTGGGTATCTTTGCCTACATCGCTGGTCGTTTCGACATGTCCGAGTACCTAGGGTTTTTCTACCTACCAGGAGCGGGCGAGTTAACAATCTTTGCGGTCGCACTTGCAGGTTCAGCAATCGGTTTTCTCTGGTACAATGCCTATCCCGCTCAAGTTTTTATGGGCGATACAGGTTCGTTGGCTCTCGGAGGTGCCTTGGGAGTGATGGCAATCTTACTCAAGGCCGAATTTCTCTTGGTTATCGTAGGTGGGGTCTTTGTCATGGAAACCCTGTCCGTAATCATCCAAAGGGTTTGCTTCGTGTATACGCGCCTCCGTTTTGGAGAGGGGCGCCGAGTCTTCAGGATGGCACCCATCCACCACCACTTCGAAGCGCTCGGATGGCCTGAGACGAAAGTGGTAATACGCTTTTGGATCATTGGGATTCTCTTCGCGATGCTGGCTATTAGCACACTGAAAATCAGGTGATAGAACATGCTGTATTGGAAAAAAGAAGCCGCTCGGAGTAAGTGGAATGAGCGCACTGGCTGGATCACAGATAGCTGTCATTGGCCTCGGAGCAAGCGGTCTCGCCGCAGCTCGATTGGCCCTCGATAAGGGAGGAGATGTCTATGTCTCGGATCTGCGCACTGAACCCGAGGTTACAGCTCGTCGAGCAGACCTACGAGAAAGAGGTGCACAAGTTGAACTGGGAAGGCACGATATCGAACGATTGGAGGAAGCTGACGTGGTTATCGTCAGTCCAGGAATCCCCCCCGAGGCTCCGATACTCAGAGCACTCCAGGATCGGTCTGTCCGGTGGCTCTCCGAGCCTGAATTCGCTTTTCAGTTCTTCTCTGGTCCATTAATTGCCGTCACAGGGACTAATGGAAAGACCACGACGACCTTGCTTTTGGGACACCTTCTTGAAACGGCAGGGGTGCGTGTTGGGGTGGGTGGAAATGTGGGAGGTGGACTCGCACCGGCTGCTTCAGAACTTGCTCTCATGGAGCCTGCTCCGGACTGGTATGTGCTCGAAATGAGTTCCTTCCAGCTATCCGCGATTCAGTCATTCAGGCCTGATGTTGGCGTATTGACAAACTTGTCTCCGGATCATTTGGACCGGTATTCATCCCTCGAGGCGTATTACGCGGATAAAGCGAGGATCTTCGACAACGCAGACCACCAGAGTATATGGGTCTTACCGCACGGTAACCGTGTTGTGGATTCACTAATTGGTAACACCCCCGGGGACCGTTTCTATTTTGGACAACACCAGCAATCAGAAACTCATGCTTTCATGGTTGATGGCGTTCTAACTTTGCGTTTTGAAGATCACCGGTACCCACTATTGGAGATGGGTGATCTCTCACTAATTGGACAACACAATACCCAGAATGCGTTGGCGGCATCATTAGCTACATGCCTGGTGGATGTTCCAGCTGAATCAATTGCTGATGGCCTGCGCACTGCCCGCCCGCTACCGCACAGGCTAGAACCCGTAGCTGTCCGCAACGGAGTGGTTTGGCTTAATGACTCTAAGGCTACAAATGTTGCAGCTACGCGTAGTGCTCTAGAGAGTGTACATCAACCGGTTGTTCTCCTGTTAGGCGGGGTCGACAAGGGTGAAGATTTTCGATCACTCATACCGTCCACAGCTAATCTACGTGCCATCCTCGCCTATGGTGCGGCAGCCCCACGGATTGTCAGTGAAATCGAAGGTGCCGTGCTAGTGGATGGTGATCTCGGGTTGGTTATCCAGCATGCGAAGAAACTGGCCGAGGAGGGTGATGCGATCCTTTTATCACCCGCTTGTTCGAGTTTTGACATGTTTGATAACTATGAAGAGCGAGGCCGTGTATTTGCCTCGCTTGCAAGCGAGGCACTATGACGGCCCGCCCAGTAGATGTTGCTCCGACGGGTCGTATTCGATTTCCTGACTCGGGTCTAGGACGTGGTTGGGAGGCTTCGGCTGTGATCGTGCTTACCGCGCTTCTGCTCATCTTTGGCCTTGTTAGTCTCTACAATGCGTCTTCCATCTTTGCAATGGAACAAGAGTTAGCGGACACCTACTACGTAATCCGCCAAGCGATGGGTGTCGCAATTGGTTTGGTGGTTATGGTTATCTGCGCATTCATACCCTATTCGGTTTGGTCTCGACTGTCTTGGCCACTGCTATTGATCAGCATTGGATCGCTTGTGCTTCTAGTCGTTCCTTGGACTGAATCAATTGCTCCATCAATCAATGGTTCAAGGCGCTGGCTTCGAATTGGTATCACCATCCAGCCTTCGGAATTTGCCAAGATAGCGATTGTGGTCTGGACTGCTGGAATGGCGGTGAAGAAAGCATCTCAATTCCGATCGCTTCGCCGAGGTTTAGCACCGTTCCTCGTGGCTTGGACGCTGTTGGTCCTTCCTATTGCACTGGAGCCTGACTTTTCAACTGCGTTACTCATCGGCCTGCTCGGTCTCATAATTGTATTCTCCGCTGGTGCACGCATTAGCCATTTTATTTTCTTGGGACTTGTTCTAGCCCCGATCGTGTACTGGCAACTCACGGGGGTAGGCTTTAGGGCACAGCGATTGCTGGCCTGGGCGAATCCGGCATCTGATCCTGCAGGAGCAGGCTTTCAAGCATACCAGTCTCTTATAGCAATGGGTTCCGGGGGGATTGCGGGTGTCGGGATTGGTCAAGGACGTCAAAGGTTCGGCTTTCTACCAGAGGCTCACAACGATTTCATCTTCTCAATGATAGGTGAGCAGTGGGGACTCATTGGTGTCCTAACCCTCTTGATGATGTACGTGGCCCTTGTGTTGGTCGGGTTCCGGATTGCTAGTCGAGCTCCTGATCTCTTTGGGGAACTGCTTGCGCTGGGTTTCACAAGCCTTATTGCTCTCCAGGCGTTACTCCATATGGCAGTTGGGCTCAGTCTGCTTCCAACAACTGGGCTCGCACTCCCACTCGTTTCCTACGGCCGCTCTAACCTGATAGTCACACTCGCGTCGCTTGGAATCTTGATGTCCGTGGCTCGGGTGGCTCCAGGGATCAAGGTAGCCCGTGCATGAGGGCTCGGTGGTTCTCTTCGCCGGTGGCGGGACAGGCGGACACCTTTACCCGGCTCTTAACATTGCAAATGCGCTACGTTGCCGTCGCCCTAATGTCCGAGTCGTATTTATGGGAGCTACCAGGGGTATTGAGGCAACTATTCTGCCTCAAAAGGGCGAAGAACACTTTCTGTTGCCCGTTCGTGGTCTGGAACGGGGGTTACGGGGAGCATTCTGGAGAACTATCCCTGCCTTGGCCACCTCCCTTTTGGAAGCAGCTAGGGTGATGCGTCGTTTGCAGCCGAGTGCCGTAGTTATAACGGGTGGCTATGCCTCTGCACCCGCTGGGATTATCGCAGCTTTTACTGGAGTACCGCTGCTTATCCAGGAGCAAAATGCTGTACCGGGTATGGTGACTAAGGTCCTCAGTCGCTTTGCAAAGAAGATTCATACCGCGTTTGAAGGAGCTGCTGAGGGCCTGCCTCTTGGTGTTAGGAATAGGGTTTGTGTTACTGGAAACCCTGTGCAACAGAAGGGGTTGAGTCGGCGTTCACACGCGAAGGATTTATTCCAACTACCGGACGAGTCTTTCGTCGCACTAATTGTAGGAGGGAGCCAGGGTTCAGAGTCTTTGAATGAGCTACTTCTCACTGCTCTGGATGCTGTCGTAGCTCGTTCTCTGGATCGACCAGAACACTTGCATATTTTGTGGTCGACAGGACCAAGACACCACAAAGCAGTGCAAGCCGCCCTGGATGAACTCGGAAATCCAGACTGGGTACATCCGAGCCCGTATTTCGACAATATGTCCGATGTATACGCTACCGCTGACCTTACTGTGGGTAGGGCAGGGGCAATGTTTACGGCTGAACTCTTGAACCAGGGCCTACCCGGGATTCTAGTCCCTCTTCCTAGTGCAGCTGCGGACCACCAGACCCATAATGCGCGGGCGCTGGCTGAATCTGGCGCAGCTGTGTTTGCTCCAGAATCTGAGCTTACTGCAGAGATCCTTTGGGCACAGCTTACCCGGCTCGCAGCTGATCAAGTATGTCTGGAACGCATGGCTGCGGCTGCAACTTCACTTGCTTGTCCGGAGGCTGCAGACCAGATAGCCGCCTCCGTAGAGAGGTTTGTAGCCTCATGAAAGTGCAAAACACTAATTACCCTGTTCCAGACCTCAGGACTCTAGCTAGAGATGGTTCAGTCCATTTTATGGGAGTGGGTGGTGCAGGGATGTGTGCATTGGCTGAACTCTTCCTGAGTCGCGGTGGCTCTGTCACAGGCTGTGATTTGAAGGACTCTCAGTCGATTCGAGATCTGAGTGCCCTCGGGGTACAGTTATCGATAGGTCATGACCCCAGCCACGTCATCGACGCTTCTGCGCTAGTGGTAACTTCGGCAGTACCCTGTGATCACCCGGAATTGGTCGCCGCGCGCGACCGAGGTATTCCAGTGCTAAAACGTGCAGAAGCTCTTGGAGCTTGGGTGAATCAGGGAAAGGTTATTGCCATTTCTGGCACTCATGGTAAGACCACAACGACTGCAATGGCCACAGAGATCCTGGCTGAAGGAGGACTGGATCCCACAGGCATCGTGGGTGGCCGTGTTCGAGGTTGGGATGGGAATCTGCGGCGTGGATCAGATCAGCTTTTTGTTGTCGAAGCAGACGAATATGACCGCTCATTCCATATGCTGACACCTGACATTGCCGTTGTAACTAACGTCGAGGCTGATCACTTGGATGTTTATGGTGACTACCAAGGTGTCCGGGCTGGATTCGAAGAGTTTCTGGATAACTTGAAGGCCTCAGGTAAAATCATCGCTTGTGCGGACGATCACGGATCTGCTTCCCTTCTCACGAGATGTGGGGGGCTGGGTTACTCATATGGCACCACGGCAGGGTCTATGCTGCGTGCAATAGATGTGAGCGTCACCGAAGCTTCCACAAACTGCTCAGTTATCGAAGAGGGTACGCTAGTTGGAGAACTCTCCCTCTCCATGGGTGGTGTACATAATCTCCGAAATGCGCTTGGTGCGGCTGCGGTGGCTCGTGAACTTGATGTTCCATGGCCGATAATCTTTACCGCCTTATCTGGGTTTAAGGGTATAGGTCGACGTCTAGAGTGCTTAGGAAAAAGGTGCGAGGTCATCGTGCTCGATGATTATGCCCACCATCCTTCGGAGATTCGGGCTGCTTTAGATACAGCGAGGAAGATGTATACGTCTGCCCGACTTATAGTAGTCTTCCAGCCCCATCTCTTTTCTCGTACTCGAGACTTTGCTGAAGACTTTGGAGCCGCGCTAGCTGAGGCGGACTCAGTTTGGGTTACGGACATCTTTCCAGCTAGAGAAGCTCCCATTCCTGGAGTTACTGGAGGGACTGTAGCTGAAGCTGTTCAAAGAGCCGGCGGCGGGCATGTTAGCTACGTCCCAGCAATTGAAGATCTTCCAAACTTACTCGCTAAAGAACTCCGTGCGGGTGATGTCCTTTTGACATTGGGAGCAGGCTCAATTGATAGCCTCGGAGGTCAGGTTCTCAACCGACTAGGGGAGCGAGTTCATGCGTAGAGAACTCCGCATTCTCTTGATCACTAGTCTGCTTGGGGCAATCTGGGCTTGGGGCGGAGAACTTTTAGTAGCTGGTAGTAAGATGGAGATCTTCAAGATTGATGAGGGGGATATTGATATCCATGGGCTGCGTTACCTCACTCGTGAAACTGTGCTCCAAGCTATGGATCTTACCCCAGAGACCTCAGTATGGAGTGACACTGACCTATGGGTCGAAGATCTTGGCGCGCTTCCCTTAGTTCGTTCTGCTAATGTAGTTCGTCGGCTTCCTCACACGATTATCGTATCTCTTTTGGAACGGCAACCGGTTGCGTTGGTGCCGACTCCGACAATGGAGCCGGTGGATGGCGATGGAATCCGGCTCCCTCTGGATCCAGCTTCGCACAGACTTGATCTGCCAATCTTGGAAACAGAGTATCCGTTTATGGAAGGTGGGCGAATCATGCCTCCCCGCACTCGCTTGTTAGCCAGTGAGGTTAATAGGCTCATGCAAGCGGACACAGCTTTTCTCCAGATGTTATCGGAAGTGCGTTGGGGAAAGGACAACAGTTTGGTCGCTCGATGGTCCAAGCCTGCTGTGGATTTTCTACTACCCCTTGGTTTATCTGCAGAGCGGCTTCGGGAAGGTCTGATCGCACTCACACATGCGATAAATCAAACTCCGCGCGATTTACCCAAATCAATCGACTTAAGATTCGCGAACTTAGTTGTGGTTCGCCGTGCAAACGAGAACTAGAGATGAGATCAAACCTCATAGCGGGCCTGGATATCGGAACATCTAAGACTTGCGCTGTGATAGGTGAAATTATCGGTGATCCTAGGCGCCCTGGCTTGACGATTCTCGGAGTTGGCCAAGCGAGAACCGCTGGGGTTCGCGGTGATATAGTCACGAATATTGAAGAGATAACAGAATCAGTCCGATCCTCACTGAAGGAAGCAGAACTCATGGCCGGTGTCTCGGTTGATCGAGTCTATGCTGGCATGGGTGGTGACCATGTTAGGGCTACGAGTTCTATGGGCGTCGTCGCAGTATCGGAAGACGAAGTTGCGATGGATGATGTAGAGCGAGTTCATGTCGTTGCCCGAGCTGTTGCACTTCCACCTGACAGAGAGATGCTCCATGCAGTCCCTCAAGAATACCGGGTCGACAATCAGCGTGGCATAAGTGATCCGATAGGCATGGCTGGCATCCGGCTGGAGTCTGAGGTCTTTCTGGTTACGTGTGACATCAGTGCGTCGGCAAATATCCGCAAAGCTGTGAATTGGGCCGGATACCGTGTCCAGGAATTGGTTCTTGAACCTCTGGCGGGGGCGAGGGCTGTATTGACTGAAGATGAGAAAGAGGTGGGTGTCGCTCTAGTAGAGGTTGGAGCATCGACAACGGATGTAGCTGCTTACTTTGAAGGTAAGATACAGCACGTTGCAATTCTGCCATTCGGTGGACGCACATTAACAGCTGACTTAGTCCGGGGACTGTCTGTCCCTTACGCGGAAGCACAGAAGGCCAAGGAACATTATGGCACAGCTTTCGCCCAGCTCGTTGATCCTCGGGAGACAGTCGAGGTACCCGGGCCCTCACCAGGCCAAAAGCGAGCAGTTGCAAGAGAATTGATTGCTCACATCATCGAGCAGAGACTCGACGAAATGTTTGGACTCGTCCAGGGTGAGTTACAGGATCGAGACCTAATCGATAATCTAGGGGCAGGTGTTGTTTTGACCGGTGGTACGGTTGCGATCCCGGGGATAGTAGAACTCGCTCAACAGATTTTTGCATCACCAGTCCGGCTAGGAGTCCCGAATGAGGGTCTCAGTGGTCTGGCTGAATCGGTGCAGCGGCCACAGTTCGCGATAGCGACAGGCCTAGCTCTTTGGGGAGCAGACCGGTTTATGGAAACTGGTCGTGGCGCATCTACCATTACATCCGGGATGTTCACTAAGCTCGGTACATGGCTCAAGGAGTTCTTCTAATGCCCCACCTAACCTGCTTTAGACAAATCATTTATTTGAATTCAAATCACTCCGCCGAGGAAAGGAAATGATGATCTTCGAGTTTGAAGAAGCTCCGCTCCAGAATGCCAAGATGAAGGTCGTTGGGATTGGTGGTGCTGGCGGAAATGCAGTCAACCGCATGATCGATGAGGAGTTGGAAGGGGTCGAGTTCATTTCGATCAACACCGACTCCCAGGCCCTCAAGAGCTCTCAAGCTCAGGTAACACTACAGGTAGGTAAGAAACTAACACGAGGACTGGGTGCTGGAGCTCGACCGGAGATTGGTCGTCAGGCACTTGCGGAGAGTGAGGAAGATGTTCGCCGAGCTCTAGAAGGAGCAGATTTAGTATTTGTCACAGCTGGCATGGGTGGTGGTACTGGGACAGGTGCAGCACCGATGGTGGCTGAAATTGCCCGAGATATGGGTGCGTTGACAATTGGGATAATCACTAGGCCATTTTCTTTTGAGGGAAAGAAACGTGAGCGTCAGGCCGAGCAAGGAATTATAGAGCTCAGAAGATGCGTTGATACGATGATCGTGGTCCCTAATGATCGCCTTCTCGCCGTCGTACCAAAGGGCACTTCCTTCCGGGATGGGCTTAAGAAAGCAGATGAAATTCTCCTGCACGCTACCCAAGGCATTAGTGATCTGATCGGTGTAACGGGAGAGATCAACGTTGACTTCGCGGATGTTCGGACGGTCATGTCCTCTAGGGGACCTGCCCTTATGGGTTCAGGGTTCGGTGAAGGTGAAAATCGTGCTCAAGAGGCAGCGCAGGAGGCAATCTCATCACCACTTCTCGATGAGGTATCTATAGCCGGTGCACGTGGTGTCCTAATCAATATTACTGGAGGGATGGATCTCGCGATTGATGAAGTCACAGAGATCTCATCAATAATCCAGGAAGGTGCGGGAGATGAGGCAGAAATTATTTTCGGTGCTGTTCATGATCCAGATCTTGAAGGTAAAATCCGTGTTACTGTGATTGCGACTGGATTTGATTCGGTAGAGGATGGACAAGTCATTTCCAGTGATTTCCAAAGCTCTATACCTATGTCGAACACCATACCAAATGCGGAGCCGATTCTTCCAGATCCACAGATCCAGATTGAGGAGGAAGATGAAGCCCTGGTGGGAGCAGCTATCAGTAGTGATGAAGAAGCTCTCCCGCTGAACAGATTTCCTGAGCAGGTGGTATCAAGCAATCAACTCTTGGAGCTGGATATACCAACCTTTATTCGTCGCCAGATGGACTAAGAAGTGTTTCGGGAGTGACTATAGGTTCATATTGATTTGTTAGATTGTTCAGATAGCCAGTGCTACACGACTCTGCCCGGTGGGGAATTCTCCACCAGCAGGCAGTCAAATTATCTACTGAGGGGCAATTCAGTGTTTCGGGAGCCACTAATAACTAAACTCTGGATGACAGTGGCAGCGTGTGCTGTTTTGACCACGTCTTGCGTTCTTGATACTACGCTGGATGCTGGTTCTCTCGATACTGTGTATGCAAATCCTGCTGAACAGGTGGAACTGCTTTCTCTCGGACAGGACCAGACGCTTGGCTTGCTTCTCGATGGTGTTCTATCGGCAAATGATCAGGAAGCTCTTCTAGTTGCCTTTAGAGAATACGCGAGTCCGAGAAGAATGCCGGCTGGTACAGAATTGGTTTTCCATTATATCAGAGATGATCAGTGGCTGAGAAGTCTTGATGTAGTGGTCAATGCTGATGAGACAGTTCGCCTTACCCGAAATGATCTTGGCTGGCGCTCTGAACTGGTCCGTACGCCAATCTACGTGGATACACTTCTGGCTTCCGGTAAGATAGAGACGGTTCTCTGGAGTGCGGTTGTTAACAATGAACAACTTGGCGGAGTACCTTTTGAAGACCGAAACTCCCTGATTGATGAACTCGACCAAGTGTTCCAATGGCAAGTTGATTTCTCTCGCCAGATCCGGGTAGGTGACACGTATCGTTTCGCATTTGAAAGAGAGGTGCGTCCTGATGGTTCGATGCGCTCTGGCCGCTTGCTTTCAGCTGAGTTGGTGAATTCAGGGACACCCTACCATGCAATCTGGTTCGATCCAAATAAGGACGGAGAAGGATCGTACTTTGATCTGGAAGGCAACTCAGTCCGTCGTGCTTTCCTACTTAAACCTCTGGCATATCGCCGGATCTCCTCTCGTTACTCTAACTCCCGACTACATCCGATCCTAAAGACATGGCGTGCACATCGCGGAGTTGACTATGCGGCTGACGCAGGAGCGGAGATTATGGCGACTTCTGATGGGGTGGTCACTCATCGGGGCTGGAAGGGGAGCTTCGGTAATACTGTAGAGATCCAGCACCCCAACGGTTTTGTAACGCGCTACGCCCATTTGAGCAGCTTCAGGTCAGGGGTACAACTTGGAAGCCGTGTTAAACAGAGCGAGATCATTGGCTATGTCGGTATGACTGGCCAAGCTACCGGGAACCACTTGCACTATGAAATGATGAAGCGTAACGGCGAGCATATGGATCCACTGGCAGTTGATCTACCAGCGGGAGATCCCGTGCCATCTGATGACCAAGTTCGGTGGGGTGAAGAGTTGATTACACGGGTTGATCTGCTCGAGTCGATACCCGGTGCTGGTCCTGTGATAGAGTTAGGCTCGTTGCAGTCACAGGGTGATCAGCAGGGAGGGGCGCAGTAGCCGCCTTAAACATGAGTTGATTCAAGCACTCTTGTTTATTGCGCTTTCCAGCGCATTGCTCCTGTATCCCTATTGGGTATACCGCCGAGTCGAACTTCCGATCGCCAGTTCGCGCTGGTTGGCTCTGATCCGCGCTAGTGTTTTGCTGATGCTTCTCGCGCTCTTATTCGACCTCCACATCCCGGTACGGGATTCTGGCAATCCTGCGGGAGAAGGCTGGGTCCTCTTGGATGCTTCAATCAGCATGTTAGCGAGTGAGGACGAATTGACGCCCTGGGACAGAGCGGTTGAACGCTCAAGGGAGTTGATAGAGGAAGGATGGAAAGTTTTCACCTTCGGAGAAGTCGTTAATCCATTTTCCTTCGATGAGATGGATTTAGGATCGAGCCCTCAAGATGCGAATACTTTGTTGGCTCCGGCTCTCAAGTATGCAGCCGAAGGAGGGATCAGGTCTGTCCGTGTTCTTTCTGACCTTAGACTCCAGGATAGAGTGGCTTTATATGCGACTCTTGAACAATTACCCATCGATGTCACGTATGAAGGTTTTGGCGGCACCGTCCGTAATGGCGGGATCTCGGCATTTGACGTAGAA
>ENA-UPTF01000015-UPTF01000015.1-marine-metagenome-genome-assembly--contig:-NODE-15-length-115349-cov-5.683436_pt1 | contig 115349 bp, 105 predicted proteins | sample MGYA00238166_ERZ767019 | MGnify/ENA primary metagenome ERZ767019 (study PRJEB28930, sample SAMN06266391) | marine metagenome | isolation source: Sea water from 250 m depth | place: Atlantic Ocean... | reverse complement strand
GAGAGCGTAGCATGTCCTTCAGCAGGATCATGTGGAGGCCAATTTACTGCTAACACTATGGCATGTGTATCAGAGGCTATTGGTTTGGCATTACCTGGTTCAGCGGGAACTCCTGCCGTATATGAAACAAGAGATAAATTTGCTGTTGCAAGTGGAGAAGCTGTAATGAGTTTGTTAGAAAAAAATATTAGACCAAGAGATATTGTGACCAGAAAATCACTAGAAAATGCTGCTGTGATTGTAGCTGCGTCTGGCGGATCTACTAATGCCGCTTTACATCTACCAGCAATTGCAAATGAAGCAGGAATTAAATTTACATTAGAGGATGTAACGAATATTTCTAAAAAGACACCATACATAGCAGACCTTAAACCTGGTGGGAAATATGTTGCTAAAGATTTATATGAAATAGGAGGTGTTCCGATTTTAATTAAAGCATTGTTAGATGGAGGTTTTTTACATGAAGATTGTATGACAGTTTCTGGAAAAACAATTGGAGAAAATCATAAAAATGTTGTTTTTCCAACTAATCAAAAAATTATTTATAAGACTTCAAAACCTTTAAGTCCAAAAGGAGGATTTGTTGGATTGAAAGGAAATTTGGCACCAGAAGGGGCCATTGTAAAAGTTGCAGGAATGAAAAGAAGAAAATTTAAAGGAAAAGCAAAATGTTTTGACGGTGAACCGTCTGCTTTAAATGCTGTTCTTGGAAGAAAAATTAAAGCTGGCGATGTAATCGTTATTAGATATGAAGGACCAAAAGGAAGTCCTGGTATGCCAGAAATGTTATCTACAACTGGTGCCATATATGGGCAAGGGCTAGGTGAAAAAGTTGCTTTAATTACTGATGGAAGATTTTCTGGAGGATCACATGGATTTGAAGTTGGACATATTTCACCTGAATCTTTTGATGGAGGACCTATAGCTATAGTTAAAAATGGAGATATTATTAAAATAGACTCTATTAATAATAAAATAGAATTAAAAATTAATAATTTAGAATTTGATAAAAGAATTAAAAATTTAAAATTACCAACTAATAAATATAATAAAGGAGTTGTAAAAAAATATATTAATACTGTTTCATCTGCATCTAAAGGATGTATAACTGACTAGTAATGAAAAAAATAAGTGGTTCTGATGCAATCATGCAAGTTTTACTTAATGAAGGGGTTCAAACTATTTTCGGATATCCTGGAGGAGCAATTATGCCTATTTATGATGCTTTATATGATTATTCGGACAAATTAAATCACATATTAGCTAGACATGAACAGGGAGCAATCCATGCAGCTCAAGGATATTCTAGAGTTTCTGGAAAAGTTGGTGTTTGTTTTGCAACATCAGGTCCAGGAGCAACAAATTTAATTACAGGATTAGCTGACGCACAGATTGATTCAACTCCACTCGTATGTATAACAGGACAGGTACCATCACATTTACTTGGAACAGATGCATTTCAAGAATCTGATGTTATAGGAATATCTATGCCTGTAACAAAATGGAATCATCAAATTACAAATGCTGATGAAATTCCTGAAATTATGTCTAAAGCTTTTTATATAGCTGCATCAGGAAGACCAGGACCTGTACTAATTGATATCACTAAAGATGCTCAGTTTGCAAAAATGAAATTTACATATAAAAAATGTGAAAAAATTCGTAGCTATCATCCCTATCCTATACTGAATAAAGATTCCATTAAAAAAGCTTCTGATTTAATAAACAATTCAAAAAAACCTTTGATTTTAGTTGGACAAGGTGTTTTGCTTTCAAATGCTGAAAAAGAATTAATTCAATTCTCAGAAAAATCTGGAATTCCGATGGCATCAACTCTTTTAGGTTTATCTGCTATAAGTTGTAATCATAAAAACTATGTTGGCTATCTGGGGATGCATGGTAATTATGGACCAAATATTAAAACTAATGAGGCAGATCTATTAATAGCAATAGGAATGAGATTTGATGATAGAGTTACAGGAGATACATCAAGATATGGAATTAATGCTAAAATTATTCATATTGAAATAGATCCATCTGAAATTAATAAAATTATTAAAGCAGATGTAGCTGTAAATGCCGATGCAAAACAAGCACTTATAAATTTACTACCATTTATAAATAAAAATGAATATAAAAACTGGATTAATGAATTTAAAAAATGTGATGAGATAGAATTCAATAAAATAATAAAAAAAGAATTAAATCATAAAAGCAAAAAAATAAAAATGACAGAAGTAATTCATTTAATATCTGAAATGACTAATGGAAAATCTATAATAGTTACTGATGTAGGACAACACCAAATGATTGCATCCAGGTATTATAAATTTACAAAACCTAAAAGCAATATTACTTCTGGAGGACTAGGAACTATGGGATTTGCATTACCAGCTTCTATGGGAGCAAAATTAGGACAACCAAAAAGAGAAGTTATTGCAATAATTGGTGATGGTGGAATTCAAATGACTATCCAAGAATTAGCAACAATATCTCAATATAATATTGGTGTAAAAATTATTATATTAAATAATAACTTTCTTGGAATGGTTAGACAATGGCAAGAACTATTTTTTGAAAACAGATATTCTTTTACAGAAATGAAAAATCCAGATTTTCCAAAAATAGCAGAAGGGTATGGTATAAAAAATAATAAAGTAGAAAATAAGTCAAAACTTAAAAAATGCATTAAAGAACTTTTAGACTATAAAAATGCTTACTTATTAGAAATTGTAGTAGAAAAAGAAGAAAATGTTTTTCCAATGGTTGCATCTGGAGATTCAGTGTCAAATATTAGATTAGAATGAAAAAAAAAGGTATATATCAATTTAAAAGTTCCAAAAAAGAAAGTAAGGAATATACATTATCTGTCCTCACAGAAAATAAAGCTGGACTTCTTAATCATTTAACTATAATATTTAATAGAAGAAAAATAAATATTGATAGTCTAAATGTATCTACAACAGAAATTAAAGGTGTTAGTAGATTTACAATTGTTGTTCAAGCAAATAAAGAAAAAATAATTAAAATATTAAATCAAATAAATAAATTGATTGATGTCCTAGGTGCATTTCTATATGAAGAAGGTGAAACTTATTATCAAGAAATAGCTCTTTATAAGCTCTCTACTAAAATATTTCTTAAAGGTGATAATGTTGAAAAAATTGTTAGAAAAAATGGTGCAAAAATTTTAATTATTGAAGAAGATCATACTATAATCCAAAAAACGGGCACCAAATTAGAAACACAAAAGTTATATAATGAACTAGAAAAATTTGGAAGTATCTTAGAGTTTGTTAGATCTGGTAGAGTTGCAGTATCTAAATCAAAAAGAAAAACTAAAAATTTTATAAAAGAACTTGAAAAAATAAAATCAAATAAATTAAATATTAAATAAATAAATTATGGCAAAAATTAATTTTGGTGGTACAATAGAAGAAGTTGTAACTAGAAAAGAATTTCCATTAAATAAAGCTGTTGAATACTTAAAAAATGAAATCATTGCTGTTATTGGTTATGGAGTACAAGGGCCTGGTCAATCATTGAATTTAAAAGACAATGGTTTCAATGTTATTGTTGGACAAAGAAAAAATTCAAAATCTTGGGATAAAGCTATTTCGGATGGATGGATGGAAGGAAAAAATTTATTTGACATAGATGAAGCTTGTAATAAAGGAACTATTATACAATATTTATTATCAGATGCTGGACAGATAAGTGTTTGGCCAAAAATCAAAAAATATTTAACAAAAGGAAAGGCATTATATTTTTCTCATGGTTTCGGTATTACATATAATAATCAGACTAAAATTAATCCACCCAATGATATAGATGTAATATTAGTTGCACCAAAAGGATCTGGAACCAGTTTAAGAAGACTTTTTGTAGCAGGAAACGGATTAAATTCAAGTTTTGCAATACATCAAGATGCTACAGGAAATGCCAGAAATAGAGTCATAGCTTTAGGTATAGGAGTTGGGTCTGGATATCTTTTCGAAACTACTTTTAAAAAAGAAGTATACAGTGATTTAACTGGTGAGAGGGGAACATTAATGGGTGCCATTCAAGGTCTTTTTGCAGCTCAATATGATATTCTAAGAAAAAAAGGTCATTCTCCATCAGAAGCCTTTAATGAAACTGTAGAAGAAGCAACACAATCATTATATCCTCTAGTTGCAGAAAATGGAATGGATTGGATGTATGCTAATTGTTCTACAACTGCTCAAAGAGGTGCACTAGATTGGTGGAAAAAGTTTAGAGATGCAGTATATCCTATTTTTGAAGAACTATATGAATCTGTAGAGACAGGAAAAGAAACTAAAATAACTATTGAAGCAAATCAAAAAAGTGATTATAGAATAAATTTAGAAAAAGAACTGAAAGAATTAAGAAACTCAGAGTTATGGAAAACAGGATCAGAAGTTAGGAAACTAAGACCATAAAGATTTTTTTATCTATACATGATTAGCGATTTAAATTTAGATGACTATAATTATAGTTTAGAAAATAATAGGATTGCAAAATACCCTAAATCAAAGAGGGATGATTCTAAATTATTAGTTTACAAAGAAGGTAAATTAATAAATCAAAAATTTTATAACATTGATAAAAATATACCTTCAGAATCTTCAGTTTTTTTTAACAATTCAAAAGTTATTAATGCTAGACTTATTTTTAAAAACAGAAATAATACAAAAATTGAAATTTTAATCATTAATCTATTCAATAAAAATTATCAAAATTTACTATTTAATAAAAAGAAAGTTGTTATTGAAACAATGATAAAAAATATAAAAAAATGGAAAAAAAATGAAATAATTGTCAAAGCTAATAATGACATTAATTTAAAAGCTGAACAACTAAACAATAATAAAGTTATATTCACTTGGAACAAAAATAAAACTTGGTTAGAAATACTTGAAATTTTTGGAAAAATACCACTTCCTCCATACTTAAAAAGAGACTCTTTACCAGAAGACTTAATTAGTTACCAAACGATTTATTCAAAAGATCAAGGATCAATTGCATCACCGACTGCAGGCCTTCATTTCACAAAATCATTAATCAATAAAATGAACAAAAATTTTCTAATTGATTTTATAACGTTACATATTGGAATAGGAACTTTTAAACCTGTTACGACTAAAAATATAAATCAACATAATATGCATTCAGAAGTTATCAGTTTTAATAAAAAAAATATAATAAACATCTATAATTCTAATAATATAACCGCTATTGGAACTACAAGCATGAGATTTTTAGAATCAATATATCTGGTAGGACAAATGATCAATGAAAAATATAAAAATTTAAATATTAAAAAATTCCTATATAATAAAATGAGCAATAAACTAACAAAACAAGAAAGTATGGAAGAAATAATTAATTATATGGAAAAAAATAAATTAAATACTATAAACTTAAATACAAGTATTTTTATTTTACCTGGATATAATTTTAAAATATGTGATCAGCTTATAACAAATTTTCATTACCCTAAATCAACACTTATTCTATTAATTGCTGCATTCATTGGAGAAGATTGGAAAAAACTTTATAAGTTCGCTATAAAAAATAATTACAGATTTTTAAGCTATGGAGATAGCTCATTATTATTTAAAAAATGATTAATACAGGAAAAAATTTAGATTTAGCAATTTTAAATTTAAAAAAAAATAACATTGTTGCAATACCGACCGAAACTGTTTATGGATTAGGTGCAAATGCTTTATCCAAAAAAGCAGTTAATAAATTATTTAAGCTAAAAAAAAGACCTCAAAATGATCCCTTAATCTGTCATACAAATTCAATAGAAAAAATCAGTCAATATGTCAAAAAAATTCCACGAAAAGCAAAATTATTAAATGATCTTTATTGGCCAGGACCATTAACAATATTATTCGAAAAAAAAAATATAATTCCTGATATTACAACATCCAATTTAAAAACTGTAGGATTTAGAATTCCAAATAATGGAATTACATTAAAACTTTTAGAAAAACTTGATTTTCCAATTGCAGCACCTAGTGCAAATATGTTTGGATATATATCACCAACCTGTGTTAATCATGTTCTCCAAAATTTTGATGATGGAATTAATTATATATTAGATGGTGGAAGTTGTTCAGTGGGAATTGAATCAACAATTATTGGTTTTAAAAAAAATAAAACGCTTGTTTATAGATTAGGAAGCTTAACCATTGAAAATATTGAAAAAACTATTGGTAAAATTGACTACAACTTTTCAAATAAAAATTCTTTACCTGGATCTTTCAAAAATCATTATTCTCCAACTAAAAAATTGTTTCTTGGAAACATAAAAGAATTAATTAATGAACATAAAAATAAAAAAATAGGCATTCTCTGTTATAATAAAAAATATAAATTAGTAGATAATAATTTGCAGATAGTATTATCAAAAAATTCTTCACTTAAAGAAGCTTCAAAAAATTTATATTCATCTTTGTATTTATTGGATAATATGGATATTGATATTATTATAACAACTTTATTACCAAACAAATCAATTGGTAAAAGTATCAATGATAGAATTATAAAATCTTCTGAAAAATATTAGTAGATGAATTTAATAACTGATATAAATTTCAAAAATAAAATAGCATTAATTAGAGTTGATTATAATGTGCCACTAAATTCTAATCTAGAAGTATCAGATAACACAAGAATAAAAAATTCATTAAAAACAATTAACTACATACTGAATAATAAAGGCTCATGTATTCTTATGAGTCACTTAGGAAGACCTAAAGGAGAAGGTTATGAAAAAAAATTTTCTTTTGAAAATATCACTTCTACCATAGAAAAAGAAATTGGTAAAAAGGTAACATTAATAAAAAATTATATTAACAATGGAAACAGCATTAAAAAAAAGATAAATAAAGGATCTGTAACTATCCTTGAAAATTTAAGATTTTACAAAGAAGAAAAATTATGTGATAAAAAATTCTCTAAAAATTTAGCATCATTAGCTGATGTGTTCGTAAATGATGCCTTTGGATCATCACATAGAAAACATGCATCAACTTACTCAGTAGCTCAATATTTTAAAGAAAAATGTGTTGGTAAATTAATTGAAAAAGAACTTTATAATATAAACAAGATATTAACAAATAAATCAAAACCCTTTACTGCAATTTTAGGTGGAAAAAAAATATCAGATAAAATAGATATTATTAAAAAATTAATTAAAACAGTTGATCATATCATAATAGGTGGAGCAATGTCAAACACATTCGTAAAAGCACTAGGAGGAAATATTGGTTCCTCTTTATATGAAAATGATAAAATTGATACAGCAATTGTTTTATTAAAAGAATCAAAAAAATATAATGTAAAAATTCATCTTCCTGAAGACTGCATCATAACCAATACAATTAAATCTGGATGTAAAACAGAAGTCAGTTATTCAAATAATATTAAAAAAGGAATGATGAATGTAGATATTGGTCCAAAATCCATTAACACTTTTACAGATATAATAAAAAAATCAAAAATAATATTATGGAATGGTCCAATGGGAGTTTTTGAAATTAATAAATTTTCAAACGGAACAAATAAAATTGCCAAATCAATATCAAATACAACAAAAAAAGGAGCTTTATCATTAATAGGTGGAGGGGATTTAGTAGCAGCTATAAACAAAAATAATTCTTCAAAAAACATTTCTTTTGTATCTACAGGAGGAGGATCTTTACTCTACTATATTTCTAATGGATTTTTACCCGCTCTAAAAATTTTAAATTAAATATAATTTTGATTGATTTTTTTTTGTACATTTTATAAAAAATATTATATTTTTGCCAATATGAAAAAAATAACTATTCTATTTTTATTTATATTTTCATCAACTATCACCTACTCCCAAGACTTTGAATTTGATTTTCTTCCTTCAAGTTTAAATGAGGAAATTCTTGAAAATGAAACTTATATAAAGCCTCATTTTCTTGGTAGTGTTATTGCAAATAAAATTAAATTATTAGAACTAGCCTATAAATGGGAAGATCCACCAACAGCTACTAGATTAAATAGTATTATTAGAATAGAAAAACAACCTATATATTTTGCCATGTCAAAAATAACAGCAGCAAAATATTACAGAAAAAAAATTGCTGGAAATAAATTAACAAGAGAAGAAGCAATAAAACAAATATCTGAAATCTTAGATATTGCAATCATGATTAGATACCAAGATACAAAAGAATTTGAAAATCATCTTCGAAGTCTTAACGGTGACAAAGTTGTAGAAGTTTTTACTAAAAATGTAAAATTATCTTACTTTTAATCACTTAGGTATAAGCCTATATAAATAAATTGTGAGCAAACCAAAAATAATATTTGGTAACCATACTGCTAACAAAGCATTTAAAGAACCATTCTCAGCAAAAGCCCTAGACATCATAAAAAATATAATAAAAGTAAATGCTATTAAGAAGCCAAGAGCAATTAGAAAACCTGTTCCTTGTCTTGATTTTTTTGAGGCCAATATAGCTCCTAATAATACTAATATTATAACGGTAAAAGGTTGAGCATACCTCATATACTTTTCTATTTCATAAATATTTAAATCATCAGATCCCCTTAATTTTTGTAACTTGATAAAATCATTAAGTTCTCCCATAGTAAATGTTTCACTGAGTCTATAGGTATTATCAAAATCATTTGGATTTAATAATAATGTCGTATCAAGTTCAAATCCATCAAAAATAGATTCTCCATTTTCATTTAAAATTCTTAATCTCCAAGATTTAAGTTTCCAACTTTCATTATCCCTATCCCATATTATTTGTCTAGCAAATAACTTTCTTTTTAATTTCAGATCGCTAAATTCTTCAAGAGTTACATTATAACCAATATCCATATTATTGTCATACCTCTCTAAATATAAGTATGAATTATCATCAATTTTAAAATGCACATTTTTATCAGAAAAAAAATAAGGACTTTTTATATACATAACCTCAAACCCCACTCTTTCTTTATTTAAATGAGGTATAATCCAACCATTTAATATAAAACTCATAATAGCAATTAGAAGTGAACCATAAAAAAAAGAAGAGATTATCGCTTTTAAACTTTTTCCTGATGACAATATTGCTATAATCTCAGTTCTCATTGCTAATTGAGCTGTCACATAAACGGTTGCAATAAATGCGGTTATAGGAGTAATTAAGCTTGAAATATATGGAATAAACCCATAGTAATATCTTAATATTTCAAAAAATGTTAATTCATTTTTAATGAACTTATCATTTTTTTCTGTAAAATCAATTACAACAATAACAATAACTAAAATTCCTACAACAAAAAGAAATGTTTTTAAAAATTTTTTAAGAATATATTTATTTAAAATACTCACGATTAAATTTTATTACTCATTTTTTTTATCATTTCCACTTTCCACAAATAAAAACTATCATCTAAAATATGAATTCTAGATTGATTGATTAACCACATATAAAATTGTAAGTTATGTATACTTGCAATTTGAGATCCTAACATTTCTTTATTAATTATTAGATGTCTCAAATATGCTTTTGAATAACTTTTACTAATTTCTCCTAAATTTACATCAATTGGTGAAAAATCATTTTTCCACTTCTTATTTTTAATATTTATGGTTCCTTCTGAAGTAAATAACATCCCATTTCTTCCATTCCTAGTTGGCATAACACAATCAAACATATCTACACCAAGAGATATGCACTCTAAAATATTTTCAGGAGTACCAACTCCCATGAGATACCTAGGTTTATTAACCGGCAATCTCTGACATACTAAATCAGTATTTTTGTATAATATTTCTTTAGGTTCACCAACAGATAAACCTCCAATAGCATTTCCAAATAATTTTTTTTCACTAATATAATCAGCAGATTTTTTTCGTAAATCTTCAAAAATTCCACCCTGAACTATAGGAAATAAAAATTGTTTTTTATCATATACTTTCTTATAATGACCATGCCTTTTAATAGATCGATCTAACCAATTATGAGTTATTTCTAAGGATTTTTTTGCATAAGAATAATCTGAAGAATATGGTATACATTCATCTAGAACCATTGCAATATCAGAACCAATAATATTTTGAATATCAATAACACTTTCAGGTGAAAAAAAATGTTTTGATCCATCTATATGAGAATTAAAATAAACACCTTTTTCTGTAATTTTTCTATTAGCTGATAAAGAAAAAACTTGATATCCACCTGAATCAGTAAGTATAGGTTTTTCCCAATTAATAAAATCATGTAGACCTCCGGCACCTTTAATTATTTTATTACCAGGCCTTAAATAAAGATGATAAGTATTTGATAAAATAATTTCTGCATTAACATCATTTATTAATTCTCTTTGATGAAGACCTTTTACAGTACCAAGCGTACCAACAGGCATAAAAACAGGAGTATTGATTATACCTCTATCAGTCTGAATTTTTCCAATTCGTGCATTTGATTTTAAAGATGTATGTAATAATTTGAAGAACATTTTATAGTTTCGCTAAATAATCTCCAATATTAAAACCATTAATGAATAAAAAAAGAAATTTTTCTAAAAAAGCGTTAAGAGATTTTGAATTAATAGACCTTGCTATTAAATCTAATGATCAAAATGCCTTTAAAAAATTAATGAATCATTATAAAAGTTCAATATATTTTACCATACTAAAAATGATTAATAATACGGATGATGCTGAAGACTTAACCAATGAAGCTTTTTCCAAAGCATTCAATAAATTAAATAAATTTAAAAAAGACTACACTTTTTCAACTTGGCTTTTTAAAATAGCAATAAATAATACAATTGATTTCATAAGAAAGAAAAAATTAATTACAACAAGTATAAATAGATCTTTTAAAAGTAAGGATAGAAAAGACTTTGAAATCGAAATAAAAGATGAAAACATGAATCCAGGTGAAAAAACCATACATAAACAAAAAATTCATCTTGTTAGGAAATATGTTTCTAAATTACCAGGTAAATACAAAAAACTAATTATTTATCGATATTTTGATGAATTATCATATAAAGAAATTGCAAAAAAAACTGTATCACCACTTGGTACAATTAAAACTCAACTGTTTAGAGCAAGAGAATTATTATTTAAAATTCTAAAAGATAAAAAATCAATAATTTGAAAGATTTTAAAAAATTAAAAAAATATTTTCCAGAATTATCAAATAATAAAATTGATAAATTAAAAAATCTTTATAGTATATATAAAAAAATAAATTCAAAAATAAATCTAATATCTAGAAAAGATTTTGAAAACTTTTATCTACATCATATCATCCACTCATTAAGTATTGTAAAACTCAAAATAATTAATAATGATAAATTAAAAATTATAGATTTAGGAACAGGAGGAGGATTTCCTGGAATACCACTAGCTATATATTATGATTCTAATGAATTTATATTAATAGATTCAATTAAAAAAAAAATTAACGCTATTAGAAAAATTAAAAATTTAATAAAGATTAATAATATTAGCTTAAAAAATAATAGAATTGAAAATGAAACTATTAAAGGTGATATAATTCTTTCAAGATCAGTTTCAAACTTATCAAATATTTATAAATGGTCTAAAAACTGCATCAATAAAAATGGATTGATAATCAATTTAAAAGGTGGTAATATTGATAAAGAATTAAAAAAATTAAACAAAAAATCTAAAATATTTAATCTATCAGAATATTATAGTGAAAAATTTTATGAAACTAAAAAAATTGTTTTAATTCAAGTATAAAAAAGAAATAAGATTACTTACATTTATCGTTTAACAATTTCTGATGTATTTAACTTTTGATTCTGAAACAACTGGGTTACCAAAAAATTTTAAAGCCCCAATATCTGACAGTGAAAACTGGCCAAGGCTTGTTCAATTAGCATGGCAAATTAATGATAAAGAAGGTAAATTAATAAATAACAAATCCTTTTTAGTAAAACCTGATAATTTTACCATACCATATAATTCAGAAAAAGTTCATGGGATTTCAACAAAGATTGCACTAGAAAAAGGAATTGATTTAATAATTGTCTTAAAAGATTTTGAAAAAGATATAAAAAAATGCAAATACATAATTGGGCACAATATAAATTTTGATAAAAATATTCTTGGTGCTGAATTTTATAGAAAAAATATAGAAAGTGACCTACTCAATAAAATAAGTATAGATACTGGTCATATTTCAAAACAATACTGTAACCTAAAAGGTGGTTTTGGAGGAGGTCTAAAAATGCCAAAACTTACAGAACTTTATGAGATATTATTTGGAAAAAAATTTTCTGATGCTCATGACGCTGCATACGATGTAAATGCAACAGCAAAATCCTTTTTTTATTTATTAAAAAAAGAAGTATACTCTAATGAAGATTCATCTTCTAAAAAAATCAACTATGAAGAACCTAAACTTAAAATATCTAATTTTTCAAAAAAAGAAATAGATGAAACAGTATCAGAAAAAAAAATAGATGTAGATATAAAATCAGATTTTATTCATTTACATAACCATAGTCAATACTCAATACTTCAAGCCACCTCGAGTATAGAAAAAATTATAGAGAAAGCTAAAGAATATAAAATGTCTTCAGTAGCCATAACAGATTTAGGTAATATGTTTGGAGCATTTAAATTTAACAAAATAGCAAGAAAAAATAAAATTAAACCTATTTTAGGGTGTGAATTTTTTGTGTCAGAAGAAAGAAAAAAAATAAAATTTACTAGAGACAATCCTGATAAAAGATCAAATCAAATTTTATTAGCAAAAAATAAAGAAGGATATAAAAACCTTACTTCATTAACCTCTTTAGCTTTTACAGAAGGGCTTTACGGGCAATATCCTAGAATTGACAAAAAATTAATTTATGATAATAGAAAAAATCTCATTGCACTTTCAGGAAATGTTTATGGTATTATTCCACAACTTATATTAAATCAAGGAATTGATAAAGCTGAAGAAGAACTAAAATGGTGGCTTGATACATTTAAAGAAGACTTTTACTTAGAAATAAATCGACATGGTCTAGATGAAGAAGAACATTTAAATGAAGTTCTAATTGATTTTTCCAAAAAATATAATGTTAAAATAATAGCTGCAAATGATGTGTTTTATCTAAATAAAAATGATAGCACTGCCCATGACATCTTACTATGTATAAAACAAGGAGAATTTATATCTACTCCAATAGGAAAAGGAAGAGGAAAAAGATTTGGATATAAAAATCAAGAATACTATTTCAAATCTCAAAAAGAAATGAAAATACTTTTTTCTGATATACCACAATCAATCAGTAACATCAATGATATAATTAATAAAATAGAAAACTATGATTTAGAGAGAGAAGTTGTTCTTCCAAACTATCAAATTCCAAATGCATTTAAAAAATCTAAAAACATAACTGAAGATCAAAACGAATTTCTAAAAAAATTAACCTATGATGGAGCAATAAAAAAATATAAAAAAATAAATCCAGAACTTGAAGAAAGAATAAAATTTGAACTTAACACAATAAAAAATACTGGATATCCTGGATATTTTCTTATAGTTCAAGACATAACCAATAAAGCAAAAGAATTAGGAGTAACTGTTGGACCAGGAAGAGGGTCAGCAGCTGGTTCTGTAGTAGCATATTGCATTGGAATTACTAATATTGATCCAATAAAGTATAACCTTCTTTTTGAAAGATTCCTTAATCCAGATAGAATATCACTACCTGATATAGATATAGATTTTGATGATGAGGGAAGAGATAAAATTATTGAATACGTCATCAATAAATATGGTTATGATCAAGTAGCCCAAATTATTACATATGGTAGTATGGCTGCAAAATCTTCAATAAGGGATGCGGGAAGAGTTCTTGAATTACCACTTTCAGAAACAGATAAATTAGCGAAATTAATTCCTGAAAGACCAAGTATAAATCTAATTGATTCTTTTAAAGAAGTTCCAGAACTTTCTGAAATCAGAAAACAAAAAACACTTCAAGCAGAAGTATTAAAACAAGCAGAAATAATAGAAGGATCTCTTAGAAATATAGGAACACATGCGTGTGGCATTATTATCACGCCTGACAAATTAACAAATTATATACCTGTATCTAAATCAAAAGATTCAGAACTTTTGATAACTCAATTCGATAATAGTGTTATTGAATCTGCAGGAATGTTAAAAATGGATTTCTTAGGATTAAAAACTTTATCGATACTAAACACAGCTGTAAAAAACGTAAAACTAACAACAGGAAAAAAAATTGATTTGGATAATTTAACACTTGATGATCCTAAAACATATGAATTATTTCAAAGTGGATATACAAATGGAACATTCCAATTCGAATCATATGGAATGCAAAAACATTTGAAATCTCTTAAACCCGATAGATTTGAAGATTTAATTGCCATGAATGCTCTATATAGACCAGGACCAATGGAATACATTCCTAACTATATAGCAAGAAAACATGGGAAAGAAAAAATAGTTTATGACTTACCAGAAATGAAAGAATTTTTATCTGAAACATATGGCATTACTGTATACCAAGAACAAGTTATGCTCTTATCACAAAAATTAGCAAACTTTTCTAAAGGAGAAGCTGATCAACTAAGAAAAGCAATGGGGAAAAAAGACGCAAAACTATTAGAAAAATTAAAACCTAAATTTTTTAATGGTGGACAAAAAAATAATATTAAATCTAATGTTTTAGAAAAAATTTGGTCTGACTGGCAATCTTTTGCTGCCTATGCATTCAATAAATCTCACTCCACATGCTACTCAGTAATTGCGTATAAAACTGCATATATGAAAGCAAACTTTAAAGCAGAATACATGGCTTCGGTTCTTACTCACAACCAAAATAATATTGAAAAAATATCTTACTTTATGGATGAATGTAAAAAACAAGACATTAGGGTACTAGGTCCACAAATTAATGAATCAGCACATGATTTTGTAGTTAATAAAGAAAAAGAAATACTTTTTGGATTAGGTGCTATAAAAGGATCAGGTGATGCGGCAGTAAACTATATCATTAAAGAAAGAAAAATAAATGGCATATTCAAAGACGTCTTTGATTTTATATGCAGAACAAATTCTAGAGCAGTAAACAAAAAAACATATGAAGCATTAGCCCTTGCTGGAGCATTTGATTGTTTCGAAAAAATTAGTAGAAGACAATACACACATGCTGAAGAATCAGAGAAATCCTTAATAGAAAAATCAATAATATATGCTAATAAAATTCAGAAAGAAAAAGATACAAAACAAACATCTTTATTTGGGGGTGCTAACGGAAGTGATATACCGCAACCACCAATTCCTAATATAAAACCATTCAATAAAATTGAAAAACTTAAAATTGAAAAAGACATACTAGGACTTTATATATCGGGACATCCTCTTGATAAATATAAATTTGAAATAAAAAATTTATGTAATACAAACTTCAAAAAATTAAAAGATAATTATAAAATCAATAGTAGAACTAATTTGAACACCGCTGGAATTGTCACTGAAGTAGAACATAAAATTTCTAAAAATGGAAAACCATACGGTAGTATTACAATTGAAGATTTTAATGATTCTTATAATTTTTTATTTTTTAGCGATGACTATGTGAGATTTAAAAATTATATGGAGTTAGGTTGGTTCCTGTTTTTATCTGGTAAGATGAAAAATAAATGGAACAATCCTGAAGAATTAGAATATAAAATTGATGATATCAAACTACTAACCAAAGTCAGAGATGATCTAATTAAGGAATTGCATTTAAAAATCAACATTGATGACATAAATTCAGAAATCATTAATAATCTTGAAAAAGACTTAAAAAATAGTAAAAAAGGAAACTGTCATTTAAAAATAACAATCGTAGCAAATAACAATGGAAAGACCTTATCTCTAGATATGATATCCAGAGAAAAAAAGATTTCTATAGACGACAATTTTCTTAAATCTATAGAGAATAATTCAAGTATTGAATATTTTATATCAAAATAATAATTCTTTTTATTTATCCTATATATTTGCAAAAAAACTATGGGAAAAACACTAGAGATCACAGATAAAAACTTCAATGATATTATATCTAAAAACAAAACTGTTTTAGTAGACTTTTGGGCTGAATGGTGTGGTCCATGTAGAATAATTGGTCCTGTTATTGAAGAATTAGCAAATGAATATGAAGGAAAAGCAATAATTGGAAAATTAGATGTAGATAGTAATCAAGAATCAAGCGTAAAGTATGAAGTAAGAAGCATTCCTACTATTATAACATTTAAAGATGGTAAAATTGTTGATAGACAAGTTGGAGCAGTTCCTAAAGAAACATTAAAAAATATTGTAGACTCACAACTATAATTATTTATTACAAATATTTTTATAAGTACAATACTTACAGACATCATGATCATCAGTCTGAGAAAAAGGTATATCTCTATTAAAAATAGTTTTAATTGTATCAACTAATAAACTTTCAAAATCATTTAAATAGTCTCTTACATCATTAATTTTATCGTTTTTATTAAAAAATAATCTAGAGTCAAAATTAGAAAGACTCATTTCTCTTATGTTATTTAATCCAACACTAATTGGCTCTTTAAAACCCCTTGCATTAATATACAATAAAGCATAAAATAATAATTGAAATGCTGCATCATTTCTGTCATTTTTATCAGATGAAAATAAAGAATCTATACTTTTAATTCTTTTGCTATCTCCACCAGTTTTATAATCTATTATTCTTACAACACCATCTTTTCTTTCAATTCTATCTATAAAACCAGAAATATTAACAATTCTTTTTCCATCTATTTTAAGCTCTTTCTTGTATCCAGAATTTTTATCTCCTTCAAGAGCAATTAACTCAAAAGGAGCATTTTTTTCATCAAAAGAAATAATGTTTGTAACATAATCCTTTATAATTTCAAACAAAATAACGTTATGACCTTCAATCAAAAATTCACTTTTAGACTTTAACTTAAAATGTTTTTTTGCTACCGACATAATAGCTCCAGATATACTATTTTTAATTTTAAAAAAATCATTCTTTTCAATTGTCCTACTATTCTTACTTTTAATTATATCTTGATATAATAACTCAAGAGCATTATGTGATAAATTTCCAAAGACCATTTTATCTATTTGATCTACATAAGGCATAATTTCTTTAATATTTGCAACGTACTTATAATAAAATTTAAGTGAACAACTAACATATTCTTTTATAGCAGATGGAGAAATATACCCTTTACCACTAAATCTATTATTTAAATTTTTAAGCATATCATCTGTCTTTAGAACAGAAATATTATTTTCCATGTTAACACTTATATCATTAGAAAAAGAAATATTATTTATTGAAAAACGAGATTCTATTTCAAGTTGTTTAACGTATCTACTAAGTTCTCCCTTAGAATCAAAATCAGACTTATTATTATAAATAAAAGTCACATTTTTAGCTCTTTGAATTACTCTATAAAACAAATAGCTATAAATTGAGTCTATGGTGTCGCTAGTTTTAAGTTTAAATCCTTTCCTAATATTAAAAGGAATAAAAGAATTGTTTAATGATTTTCTAGGTAACTCCCCTTCATTAACACTTAAAATAAAAACTTGATCAAAATCTAAATTTCTTGATTCTAAAACTCCCATAACCTGAAGACCACTCAATGGCTCTCCAGAAAATGGTATTTTTGTAATTCTTGAAATTTGAGAGAGAAGTTTTGATAAAACTTCAACAGATTCTATATCAAAATCTATTTCTAGTAACCTATCAAAGAGTTTATGAAAATAGATTAAATATTCTTTATCTAAATTACCAAAATTTTCAATTTTTTTATAAAATAATTCTATAACATCACTTAAATTATTTAAAATATTATTAGAAGAATTAAAAATTATATTTAACAAGGAAGATTTTGAATCAAAATAACTATGAGGAATATAAATAAGTTTTTTACTATTCAACTCTTCTATAAATGAATTAGAAAAATCCTTATCATACTGATATACATATGGATGAGAAATTAGCTCTATAATATCTTTATAATAACTTGATTTCTGATAATTTCTAACAAATGAATTTTTCTTAACTTTCAATATTATTTTAATCAAATCATATAATGGAGTTTCTGAAAGTGGAAATCCCATAGTAACATTAATTTTATTAATTGAACTTGGAATAGAATTTAGCACAGGAAATAAAAGACCTTCATTTGGCAAAAGAACAAGAATTTTATCTGCATCAAAATCTTTCTTCTTTTTTATATTTTCAAGTAAATTACCTAAAATCTTAGCCTGCCCTACTTGAGAACCAACTCCTACAGAGCAAAATTCTTTTTCTATAGAATTAAAATTATTTGGTATGACCTTCGGAAAAGTTGAATACAAAACTTTATCTTCTTTAAAAGCTCTAAATGATTCTCCCGCCTCTTGCTTATAATCACTAAAATAATAATCATCAAAATCCCAAAATGCCATAGCAGAATAATTTTTAATAAAAAATTTTATAAATTTTTTTTCAGCATTTGAAAGCACACTAAATCCTACAAAAAGATAATTTACCCCTTCATTGTGTTTTATATTCACACTTAGGTTATCTACAACATCTCTATAAACAATTCCCTTATAAGCCAATTTTTTCTCTCTAAGAACTATCTTAAAATCTTTATAGACTTTAAGCAAAATTTTCCATGTTTTATGAAAATTTCTCTGATTGAGACTCATCTTTGGAAAAAACTTTGTCCAAAATGATTTGATTGATTCATAATTTTCTTTATCCATAAAATGAAAAGTTTCTTCTATCTCTTTCTGATCTTTTATAGACTTAAAGATCTTAGATTCATCTTGAAGACTTTGATCTATATCTTCAAAATCATTTATTAACATCTGACCCCAATAGTAAAATTTTTCAAAAGAAACATCTACCTCATCATCCTGATACTTTTTAATTATTTTAAAAAGGATATGATTTAAAATGATATTATCAGCTACATCATCACAAATTTTTATATTGCTATACATTTGAACAAACTCCTCTAAAGTTCTTATTTTAGGTGACCAACTAGTTTTTTGTGCTTTTTTAGATAATGCCTTTTGAAAGTACAGTCCTGCCCTCCTATTTGGAAATACTACATACAAATTCCGAAAATTTTTATATTTCTTATATGTATAATTAACTACCTCTTCTAAAAAAAAACTTTTAGTCATTTACAGAAATTAATTTGTTAGAATCTAAATATATCAAATAACCACTTACATTTTTATAGTGCAAAGACTTAAGAAGATTTTTATAATTTATCACTTGTTCTCTATGATAACCTTCTTCTTTACCAGTTTTATAATCTAAAACCACAAGATGATTTTTTTCAATCTCAACTACCCTGTCTAGTCTGAATACTTCTCCATTTTTATCAAGAACTTCTATTTCATTATTAGATTTTTTATCTGGATTAAAAAATGGTTTTATCTCTTTATTTTTTAATATTTTATTAAGAACACATTTAAAATCTTTTCTCTCACTAGGAACAATAATATTTTTATTTACAGAAATATTAAGACCTTCTTCTAAATCATTAAAACTTTTTATATGATATAGTATATTATGAATTTTTTTTCCTCTTTCTATCAAATCTTTCTGTTTTTCTGAAGTTATAAATTCATCCAATGTTTTTTTAATTCTTACTCTACCATTCCATGGAGAAGAAATATAAGATTCCATTACATAAGATTTTTTATGGATACTACTATGTTCTTTCTTTATAAGATTTCCAGATTCATACAACATAAAATCTTTCTTTTCTAGAAGTTTATTTTCTAAATGTTTATACAACACATCAGAAACGTTACTAATTAAACTTCCTTTCTTCCTAGAATGAATAAAAAGTGCAGACCTTGGTCTTGTTAGTGCAACATATAAAAGATTAATGTTATCATTATATGCCCTTATTTTCTCCCTATAAAACTCTTCTAAATAAATAGTGTTAGGATGTTTAGACTTGTACTTTAAAGGAAAAGGAAATTCAAAATTCGAATCTAATTTTTTAAGATCTACCCACAAAAACTTATTTTTTGACCCTTTAGTATCATGGTCAAGCTTCCAATCACAAAATGGAATTATTACGTTCTCAAATTCCAAACCTTTAGACTTATGAATTGTTATAAGACTAATAGCATCAATCTGCTCAGAGATTTCTAAAGTTTTATTATTATTCTCTTCCCACCATTTTAAAAAGGATATAAGGTCACCATCGTTATTTCTTTTAAATTCCAATACTAAATCCTGAAAAGATTGCAAATAAGGAATTTGATCTGGAAGACCATTTAATTTGAAAATTCTAATGATACGCTCTACCATTTCATAGATTGGTAACCTTGAAATAGTATTTATATCTCTATAAAATTCTTTAGGAAGTTTTTTTAGCTTATCGTCATTAGTAAATACAAAATGGGAGATGTTTTCAGATTTTTTTACTTTATTACAATAAAAATAAACAATTTCAGAAAGTGCTAATCTATCTTTAGAATTAATAAAATATCTAAAAATACTAATGAAAAAACGAACAATAGAAGTCGATTTTATATCTAATGCATCTGCAGATACATGATTATAATTATACTTAGAATTTTTGTTTAAAGACTCTAAAAGTAAAGCTTCTGCTATAATTTTTGCCTCTTTATTATTTCTTACTATTATCCCAATATCTCCAGGAGAAGATCCTAAATCCTGTAAATGTCTTATTGTATCAAGAGTAAAACAAACTCCTGCTTCGTGAAATGTTTTAGTAGAAAGATTAAACTTTACCTGTACAAATCCTTTATTTTTTTTCTCCTGTATAACTTCTTGTATAAGTTCATCGTTATATATCTTTTTCAATTCGGAACATATCTTTTTCTCAGAAAATATTTTAGATATTTCTGAGAAAAAGATATTATTAAAATTTACAATCACCTCAGCACTTCTCCAATTATTTTTTAAATAATTCACAGAAATCAATTTAGAATCCATATCATCATGAATTCTTTTCTGCATAATAGTAGATTGTGACCCCCTCCAACGATAAATGCTTTGCTTTATATCACCAACAATAAGATTTTCATCTCCAGAACTTAGAGAATCATGAATCAATGGTTTAAAATTTTCCCACTGAAAAAGACTTGTATCCTGAAATTCATCAATTAAGAAATTACTAAATCTGTTTCCTACTTTCTCAAAGATAAATGGTACGTTATCATTACTAATTATCTCTTTCAGTAACTCAGAAAGATCTGAAATTAAAATCACCTCATTCTCATCTCTATAATCAATAACCTTTTTATATAATTCACCCAAAATCCCAAAAGCATACAAATAATTATTTAACTCACTTGCGGTATTATAAGAAACTATACCATTTTTATAGATACTTATAAGTTCTTTAAATGGAACCATCAATTCTTTTTCAACAAATTTTTCCAATTCATGTTTTCTATCAAAAGACTTACTAATCCAATTTTCCGATGAATCTAAACAGTTCATAATTCTAATTCCAGGTTCTACAATTACTCCACTAGAAGATTTAAAGATAAAACCTGCAACTCCTGAAGACTTATAGCTAAAATCTTCTACAGAAAAATTATTTAATAAAATAGAATCATAAATTTTTTTTGCCTTTAATACTACCTCTAGCTTAAATTCTTTCCTTGTTTGATATATGTGTGCTTTTAGCCCTTTTACGTCCTTAACATAATTTGCATTTTTAAGTTTTGGGGCAAGAGCCTTATACTCCTCTGAAAAAAGATTTTTCGCAATATTTTTAATCTCTTGCACTACAAGAAAATCTTTCTTCTGAGATAGTCTTTCACGAGAAAACTCTGTTAACCATCTTGAAATGGGGCTACCTTTTTCTAGATCAGATAAAAATCTTGCTACCACCTCATTTATTACAAGTTCATGATCCATCTCAATATTAAAAACTCCTCTAAACTTTAAATCCCTAGTAAAAGATTGAATAATTCCATAGAAAAATGTATCTATCGTACTTATTGAAAAATAAGAATAATTATGGATTAGAGAAGTTTGAAGCTTTCTAGCTCTTTCGATTATTTCCTCATAATTCACATTATAATACTGAGAAAATTCTATAATTAATTGCTTGTCTTTTCCCTTTTTAATATCATCTATCATCTCAAGAATTCTAGATTTCATCTCTTCTGCTGCTTTATTTGTAAACGTAACTGCAAGTATCCTTTTGAAATAAAATGTACTCTTAAGAGCTAGTCGTATATAGTTCTTGGATAATGCATATGTTTTCCCAGAACCTGCCGATGATTTATATACTAAAAAAGGCTTTATACTCATATATTTTATGATAAAAGATGATCTACAAAATACAAATAAATGGTAAGAAAAAAATAAGAAAACAAATATTATAATTGAAAAATAGAGATTATTTTGATTTAGAAAACATCCATTTAAAATAATCTTCCTCCTTAAATACATAATCCCAAGAATTATGATTTACATCTTTATACTCAGTATATCTATGTTTGTTATTTTTAGATACAAGTAACTTAAAGGCATTTTGAGAATATTCTACAGGGACTACGCTATCTGCATCTCCATGAAAAATCCAAAATGGGACATCTAAAGCATTTTTAAGGAGTTCTAAATCAGCTCCTCCACATATTGGAGCTGCAGCTGCAAAAAGATCTGGTCTATAAGATACAAGGTCAAACGTTCCATACCCTCCCATAGAAAGACCTGAAATATAAATTCTATCTGAATCAATATTATTATTTTTAATTAGACTCTCAATTAATTTAATTACAAGAGATCCGTAATGTGAAATATCTTTCATTTTATGATGATGACCTAAAACCCAGGGATCAACTTTATGAGAAGACCATCTATTATTTTTTGGACACTGAGGTAAAATAACATAACTATTAAACTCTTTTTTTTCTGTCTCTTTTAAAAAAAAGTTTCCTCCGTGAATGAGCTGCATTTCATTATCATTACCCCTCTCTCCACTTCCATGTAAAAATATAACTAAAGGAACATTATCAGTAGTTTCATAATAAGGTTTTAAAAGTCTGTAATTAATAGATTTATTATCTGCAGAAAATTGCAATTTTAAAAAATCTGTTTTATCTCTTTTTTGACTAATCGTATCAAAAGAATAAAATATAATTAATATGAAAAAAATATTTTTTTTCATATTTTATAAAATTTTTTAAATTCTTTACTCATTTCATCAAACCTATCCTTAACTGATCTTATTAATTCATCATTAAGAGATTCTTCTAATTTATCTACATCACCAATTTCAAACTTATCAAGCTTAAAAGTTTGCTCCATTCCAGAATATTCAAACTTAACAACATACTTTAATCCAAAATCAAAAATGGTGACATTTATATCACCTCTAAAAAGATTTTTAATTAATCTCATTAAAACATAAAACTTTTAAATCATTAAATGATTTTTTTAAATAATTTAATTCTGCAAGATATGCAATAATACTTTTTTTTGATTCTATAATATCAGCAAAAAAAGCATCGCTCTTATAATACTTCCTATTAAAACGATAATTTATTATTTTTATTTTTTTCTCATCATTAGGATTAGTTGACCAATTATGCTCTAAAAAAAAATTTTCTGATAAACTATAATTAAACTTTATAAAAAAATTATCATATTCTTTCGTATGGACATCGTGCCTTCTTAATTCTTCATTATATAATTTAAATAACTTATTTTTTAATTCTTCAGACTCTATCCTCTTAATTAAGTCAGAGCTTATAAGTTGATTAAATATCCCTTCCTGTGGAAAAAATGATTTTAATGCTCTTCCAACTGATGAAATATGATAAATTATACTATCATCAGAAATTTGATAATTATTTCTAAGATTATCATATATGATATTTGTGCTTTTATAAGACATTTCTTGAAGTTGAATAAATGCATCTATCTGAATAATATCTTCATCTAAGACAGTAATTAGCTGACTAATAGAATTATTTTTCCTTTCTTTCTCTAATCTGTTTTGTCTAGACTGTTCAAAATACAATGAAATTAATATCCCCAAAAAGATAACAAGAAATTCAAATGAATACTTAAGTATATACTTTTTCATATACTAATAAGCAACTAAAGAAGAATCAATATCATCTCTCCATCTCAAGATTCCACCATCTAAATTATAGACATTATCAAAAGAAAAAGATTCTTCCAAAAATTTCACAATATTTAGACTTCTCGATCCAGTTCTACAATAAATTATAACCTTATTATTTCTACTTATTTTGTTAATATTATCAGGTATAGAATACATGTTAATTTTTTCACCTCCTATACAACATATATTATACTCATAATCGTCCCTTATATCTATTAGTTGAAATTGATTTCCTGAATCCATCATAGCCTTTAATTCCTTTGGAGAAATACTTTTCATGATACCTAGGTTTTTACACTTCCAGAAATTCCACCAGAAACAATATACTTCATTACTTCTGAAGATTTGTTATTGATAGGTTTTATATTTTTTTTGTCTACTAAATAAACATTTCCACTAATATTATAAGAATGAGGTAAATACACACTAACATAACCAGGCATACCAATTTCATCTAGATCCTTACTCGTAATAAAACCTGGTTTATAAATACCACCATCCATTTTAACAAGTACTGGCTTATTAAATTTTCTTTCATCTCCCATAAAAGAAGTCATCAAATCTTTAATAGAAGAATATATCAGATTGAGTAATGGTATATTAGCTATTAATCCTTCAAACCAGTTAACAATACCAGTATTATATCTACTAGCAACTGAACCAAATAATGTTATAAACATAATGACAGCCACAAAACTTAATCCAGTATAATTTTTCAGAAATGGAATAAGATTATCAAGAAAGTCATATAAGTACCAAACAACATAGATAGCACCTGCCATAGGAACCAGCAAAAGTAAGCCTCTAAGAAAGTGATTAAATAAATTTCTCATAAAAATTTAATTCAATATAAGAAAATTATAATGTCATTCCAATAAATGTTTTAAAGGCTAGTCCCATAAGACCAGTTAAAAGCATAGTGATTCCTAAACCTTTGAGCCCAGAAGGAACGTTTGAATATTTTAATTTTTCTCTAATTGCTGCAAGTGCAATGATAGCAAGATAAAAACCTAAACCACTACCAAATCCAAATGCTGTTGCTTCAGATAGATTAAAATCTCTTTGTACCATGAAAAGTGAACCACCAAGTATCGAACAGTTTACCGCTATAAGTGGAAGAAATATACCAAGAGATCCATAAAGAGTAGGAGAAAACTTCTCTATTACCATCTCTACAAGCTGGACAAAAGAAGCTATAACAGCGATAAACATCAAAAGCTGTAAAAATGTAAGGTCAATACTTTTAAATTGAGGACTAATCCAAACCAATGAACCTTCATCTAATATATTTTTCTGAATTAACCAGTTAAGTGGTGCAGTACACGTCAGAACAAAAATTACTGCTAGACCAAGACCATTTGCAGTACTTACTTTTTTAGATACAGCAAGAAAAGAACACATTCCTAAAAAATATGCAAAAATCATGTTATCCATGAAAGCACTTTTAATAACTAGGTTAAATAAATCAGTCATAATTTAATTTTCAATATATCCATTTCTTGAACGTTGAATCCATATCAAAATTCCCAATATTATAAATGCACCAATAGAATCTACAAATAATGCATTAGTTGGAAAAGAGCTCAAACCTATAAATTCAAATACTTTAAATCCAAATACAGATCCAGAACCAAGCAGTTCTCTAAAAAAAGCCACAGTCAAAATTATCCAGGCATAACCCACACTATTACCAAATGCGTCTAAAACACTGTCATATGGTTTATTTCCCATTGCATAAGCTTCAAGTCTTCCAAGAATAATACAGTTAGTAATTATTAATCCCACAAACGCACCAAGAACCTTAAACATTTCATAATTGAATGCTTTTAAAAATTCTGAAACTAATGTCACTAAACTAGCTATAATAGCAAGTTGAACTATTATTCTAACTCTTGTAGGAATATAATTTCTTATAATCGAAGTTATTAAACTTGAAAAAATCATAACAAAAACTACACTTATTGCCATAATAATAGTAGGTTCTAGTTTTATGGTTACCGCTAGAGCTGAACATATACCTAAAACTTGTATGCTTATAGGATTATTATCATCGAGTGGATCTACAAGAATTTTTTTCCTTCTTTTAGATAAAAATCCTTCACTAGGTTTAATCTTGATAATTTCTTTTTCTTTTACTTCACTACTCATAAGATACTTTTAATGTATTTTCTAATTTCTTTTCTTCTATAAATGCTCTATAACAATCAAAATAATGAGTAAGCATATTATTTAATCCTTTAGCTGTAATAGTAGCGCCGGACATACCATCAACCTCATGCTTTGAAAGATTATCATTATTTTCTCTTCTAAGCATAAAAATTGATACCAACTTACCATCATCATCATAAATTTCTTTTCCTTTATACCTATCTTGAATTTCACTTGATGAAATTCTAGCTCCCAGACCTGGTGTCTCCGTTTTATGATCAAATGATACTCCAATTACTCTATTTAAATTATTATCTAGAGCTACAAATCCAGAAATCCAATCCCATAATCCATTTCCAAACATAGGAAAAATATACGCATCTATCGATTCTCCTGAATTACTATACATAAATACAGGGTATTGTCTATCCTCGGGGTTAACCTTAAAATTTTTTTGAACATTTACTTCTTCAGCTACAAAAGAATCTTTTATTTCTCCTTTAATATTTATAACTACAGATTTCATTTTTTTATTATATGTAGAGAGAATTTCTTCAGGTGAGAGAGAAGATATTTCCATTACGGCACCAAGAATTTTTTTCTTAGTATCAATTTCAACTTGTATATCCTGGATAGGCTCGAGCTTCATCCTAGTAATAGAGAGTATGAAACCAAAAAAAATGGTCATTAATGCAGTAAAAATTATAATGTATGTATTAGACTGTTGCACGTTTTAATCTTCTTTTTTTATTTGCTTTAACGATATAAAAATCTATCAATGGAGCAAATACATTCATAAATAAAATAGCGAGCATAATTCCTTCTGGATATGCAGGATTAAAAATACGAATAACAACTGTTAATAACCCTATCATAAACCCATAAATCCATTTTCCTGTTTCTGTCTGAGCTGCAGTCACAGGATCAGTTGCCATAAAAACTGCTCCAAAAGCTAAGCCCCCAAAAACAAAATGGTATTCTGGAGAAATAAGCATAAACTCATTTGAACCAATAAGATTAAACAAAAATCCCATACAATATGCACCTAAAAAAACACTGAGCATTATCCTCCAACTACCAACTCCTGTAAATATCAAAATGAATGCGCCAATCAGACACATAAGAGTTGAAGTCTCCCCAATAGATCCTGGAATAGCTCCTAAAAACATATTTTGAAAAGAATAAAACTCTGTTTGATTAATAGCCTCTGAATACTCATCTAATAAATATGCCAACGAATTAGAATCAACATTATCAACTGTACTTGCTCCAAGATAAAGAGGAGTAGCTCCTGAATACCCACTAATTAATTCTTGATTATCATTTCCATAATATGTCCAAACATCACCACTTATATCACTAGGAAATCCAAAATACAAAAATACCCGAGCTGTAAGTGCAACATTAAGTATATTCATTCCTGTCCCTCCAAACACTTCTTTTGCAACAGTTATTGCAAAAACAGTAGCAAGAGCAACCTGCCAAAGTGGTATTCCAGGAGGCATAATAAGTGGAATTAACATACCAGTAACAAGAAAACCCTCATTAATTGGATGTCTTCTTATCGTTGAAAATATAACTTCCACTATTCCTCCAGCTGTATAAGAAACAAGGACTACAGGAAGAACAACCTTAGAACCAAAAATAATTTTCTCTAAAAAAGATACGCTTGATCCATTTGCAAGAAAATGCTGATGTCCAACATTCCAAATACCAAAGAGAAGGCATGGAATCATGGCAATTACAACAGTCATCATAAGTCTCTTTAAATCAATCACATCCTTAACCTGAACACCTTTTTTAGATGTTACATGATCAGGAACAAAAAGAAAAGTTTCCAAAGCCTCAAATAAGTAATAACCTTTCTCAAATTTTCCACCTTTTTGAAATAATGGTTTCTGACTATCAAAAATTTTTCTTAGTAATTTCATTTAGCTATCTTTTAATAGATTTAATCCTTTTCTAAGTAGTTTCTGTAAATCATTTTTTGAGACATCAACAAATTCACAAATAGCAACATCTTCTTCTACGAGCTCATATATTCCTAATTCCTCCATCTCATCATAATCTTCAGCAAGAATAGCCTTAAACAAATAAGTTGGTAGTATATCCATTGGAAGAACCTTACTAAAAACTCCAGTCTGAACAAAAGCTCTTAACTCACCATTCGTATTAGTATTAAGATTATACTTCTTCTTAGGATTTAAAAATGAAAATAATCCAAAAGCTCTTTGAAAACTAAGCTTATTTATAACTGGTAAAATCCAACCTAAAAATTCATGACTATTCCCTTCTGGAATAACAGTTACCATGCTATCATAGAAACCAAGGTATCCTCTACTACCTATTGAAGATCCTGTTAAAACATTTCCAGAAATAATTCTTTGGTTTCCATCCTTAATATTATTTTCAAGAATATTAATAATAGAAGTCCCTGATATACAAGAATAATATTGAGTATTTTTAACTTCAGATCCTACAAGACATATTTTTTTAGAAGCATCATAAATACCTTCTAAAAAGAATTTACCAATTTCAATTAATCCCTGAGGACTCATTGACCAAACAACATCTTCTTTATTTACAGCATCAATATGATGAATTTGTACACCGACATTACCAGATGGGTGAGGACCAGAAAATACATTATTTTCATAGCCATCAATACTAAAATGTTCAATAGAATCTTTGTTATGATTTAAATGGATCTTTCCATCAGTTAACTTACTAATTATTCTAAGACCCGATTTAATATATTCAAGGTCATCTTTATATAAAACTTCACTAGATGGTGCTAGTGGATGAGTATCAAAAAAAGATACATGAATAGCTTTTGGATTAGAATTTGGATCTGCTACTAGTCCAAATGGTCTCTGAATAATATGAGGCCATACACCAGAAGAAGTAAGGCTTTTAATTATATCTTCTTTTCTAAGTTGATCAACTTCCAAAGAAGAAAACTTTTTATTTTTTATGTATATATTTTTTTTATCAGGCAATATCCTAATCTCCTCGATTCTCCTTTTTAATCCTCTAACAACTTCAATGATTTCACCACTTACAGGTGAACAGTACATAACTTGATCACTTAATTTATCAAAAAGAATTGGCGTTCCAGCCTTAACCTCATCACCAACATTCTTAAGAAGTTTTGGTCTAGTAATACCAATAAAATCAGTGGGTTTAATAGCAAATGATGATGGAGGTTTAATGGTAGTAATTGTTTTAATAGCTTCACCAATTAGATTTATATCAAAACCCTTACTTAAATTAATTTTAAAAGACATTTATTTATTGTAAAATCAATTACATTTTGCGACAAAAATAACAAAAAATAAATCTTAAAAACCGTTTTTAGTATTCATTTTTAAATTATAAGTTTTTAACCAAATTTTTCGTAAACTAAAGTCTTTATTTTTTCTATTTGATCATCTAATTTTAAGAAACTAGTGTCTACATAATATGCATCATCTACCTTAAGCAATGGACTATCCTCCCTACTAGAATCTTTCTCGTCTCTATCTTTAAGATTATCACTAACGTGATCAAGGGTAATATCTGGATTTGATATTTTCATTTCCTTATATCTCCTTCTTGCCCTAACATCTAATGATGCAGTCATAAAAATTTTAATTTCTGCTTGAGGAAAAACTACTGTGGTAATATCTCTTCCCTCTACAACTATTTTTTTATTAAGACCCATTTTTTTTTGAATGTTAACTAAGAATTTTCTTACTTCAGGTATAGCACTAATCACACTAACTTTTTTTGAAATATTTTCCTTTCTTATAAGATCTTCAACACATTTTCCATTTAAAAAAATTTTCTGAATTCCAGATTTAATAACAAAATCTATAGAAATTTTTTCCAAAGAATCTTTTACCTTATTGATATCATTTATATCAACTTTATTTCTCAAAAAAAATAATGTGACAGCTCTATACATAGCACCTGAGTCAAGATATTTATATTTAAAATGTTTAGCTAATTCTTTTGCAGTAGAACTTTTACCACATCCTGAATGTCCATCAATCGCTATAATAATATCTTTAATCATATTTTTTATTTGAAATTTTCATCCCCCTTTTATTATATTTAATCCAAATACCTTTTTTTTCATTTAAAATATAATTTCCTGTCTCAGCCACCCTACCATTAGGATAATACATCAACCAGTTACCATTAAGAAATCCATTTTTATAATTAGCCTTTGAAAATACTGAACCATTTTCAAAGTAATCAATAATTTCTCCATTCCCATTTACAAAAGATCCTTTAAAAAGTATTTTTCCTTCTACTGAGTAATAATCAGAAACAAAAAATAATTTTCCATTTTTATATTCTTCTTCCTGCTTAAGTTTTCCATTAGTATGAAACCTACCCCAAAGACCTTCTTTTAATCCATTTTTATAATTCCCAATTTCATCAAGTTTACCTAATTCATCATATAAAATCCACTGACCATTCTTGAATCCTCCCTCATATATACCTTCTGATAAAACGTTTCCAAATTTATGAAAATACTTCCATTCTCCATGCTGTAAATCATTAAGATAATGACCTATAGAATATAAATTTTCATCTTCTCTAAAAGTTGTCCAAAGACCTGATTTTAATCCAAAATTAAATTCTCCCTCTACACTTAGTGATCCATTTGGTAAATATTCATAATATACACTATCTAAGAAATCATTTTTATAATAATATTGTTTGGATAATCTTTTATTTGGATAAAACTCTTTATATAATCCATTTTTTATTCCTAACACATAATATTCTATTTTCTGAATATTTCCATTTTCATAGTAATACTCCCATTTTAAATTTTCTAAATCATCTTTATAACTCTTTCTAAAAGATAATGAACCCCAAATATTATACTCTTCCCATATACTATCTTTTAATCCCTTATTATAATATCCTTCAAGTGCAATTCTTCCATTATAGTAAAACTCTAAATATCTTCCATTTAATTTATTGTTAATATAGTTAGCCTCTGAAACCTTCTTACCAAACTCATCATATGTTACTAATATTCCACTTAATTCTCCCTTAAAATTATAATTTGATACTTCCTTTATTTTTCCACTTGGAAAATAGTAATTCCACCGCTTATACCTTTTGCCCTCTAAAAGTTCTCCTTCTGTCTCTATTATTCCATCAGAATAAAATGTTTTCCAAATATTGTTCTGAACATTATTTTCAAAATATCCAGCAGACTTTATCTGACCATTATTATAATACTCAACAAAAAGACCATCTAAATTTCCATCATCATTGTACGCATAATTAGAATTTAATTCACCACTTTCAAAAAACACATACCATTTACCAATAGCTTTAATACCATCAAATTGTCCTTTTATTCTAATATTTCCCAAAGAATCTTTAGATATATATGTTCCATCCTGACTTTTTTCCCCTGTTTTATAAATACTAATAATATAAGGATCACTAATAGGAATGAATAATGTCTGAGAATAAGTAATTGAAGAAAACAAAAAAATAAATATAAAAAATATTCTTTGCGAAATTTCAATCATATTCTCTAAAATATTTACCATTTTATAAGTGCAGATGCCCATGTAAAACCACTTCCAAAAGCAGCCAAACAAAGGATATCCCCACTTTTTAATTTATCGTCTAATATTGCCTCTTTTAGTGCAATGGGTATAGAAGCTGCAGTTGTATTTCCATATTTTACTATATTATTAAATACCTTATCATTTGATAATCCAAGACGTTTTTGAATGAATTGACTAATTCTTAAATTTGCCTGATGAGGAATAAGTAACGATATATCTTCTTTTTTTAATTTATTATAATTCAACGCCTCCATAATCACTTGCTCAAAACGAACTACAGCATTTTTAAAAACAAAATTTCCATTCATATACGGAGAATAACTTGATCCATCTTCATTCTCATCGTTTCTTATTTTATCAACCCAGTGAGTTGTAGATGGACTTATTACAGCAAGCTCTTCAGCATAAGCACCTTCAGAATGTAAATGAGTTGATAGAATTCCTGAAAAAGAAGTTTTATTTGCTTGAAGGACAACTGCTCCAGCACCATCACCAAAAATAACAGAAACACCTCTTCCTCTAGGTGATTTGTCTAATCCTCCAGAATGCACTTCACTTCCAACTACAAGTATATTTTTATACATACCAGATTTAATATATTGATCAGCAACAGAAAGAGCATAAATAAACCCTGAACACTGATTTCTGACATCTAATGCACCTATTTCTTTTATTTTAAGATTTCTTTGTAATAAAACACCCGAACCAGGAAAAAAATAATCAGGACTTAGTGTAGCAAAAATTATAAAATCTATATCATCTTTATTCATATTAGCATCAGATAAAGCATCCTTAGCAGCATATGTTCCCATCAAAGAGGTAGATAATTTACTATCTTCCTTTATCCACCGTCTTTCCTTAATTCCAGTTCTCTCTCTAATCCATTCATCACTTGTATCCATACTTTCTTCTAAATCTTTATTAGAAACAACATTATCAGGTAAATAATATCCTACACCTACAATTTTAGATTTTATCATGACCAAAAATAGTTTATTTACTTTTAATCAAAAAGAGAATAGTTTCCATATTGATTAATACTTTTTCTAGGTTGTATCAAAGAATCATTATTAAGTTTCACATTTTGAAAATAAGGAGAAACAATATAATTCTTATAATCTTGAATCTTAAGAACAGACAAAAAAGGTAAAATTTTATTTATTGAGCTTTTTTTATCAAACCAAATATCAAAATATCTCATATCAAATTCTAATGGTAATTTTGATGTAAAAGGTTTCCAATCACTAGAAGAATTTGAAGTCAAAAATGAAAAATAATAAAAATTATTACCTGAAAAATCCTCATATTTTTCTCTGATTCCTGCACAGTATATCAATTTATTTTTTATGTATTTAAAATAATAAGGTATTTTTTCTGACTTATTTATTTTCTTCCAAAAATAAAAACCATCACAAGGAATAAGACACCTATCAAATTTAAAAGTATTTAAAAGCATATTACTTTTTTTTACTTTTGATACCTCTACATTAATAAGTCTTACAGCTGGAGGATTATTTTTTGTTATTTCTTTTGTAGATCCCCAATAAACGTATGATACTTTTTTATTTTCACCAAACGTTATAATTGGTAATTTTTGAGTAGGATTTGCATTATAATTAGGTTTAATATTATCAATATCTATTTCAAAAGAACTTGAAATAAAAGAAGAATTTATAAGAGTATATCTATCAATCATAGATTAAAATTAATAATTTTCTTTAGTTAAATCCTTTAAATAAAAATTTGGAATTAAATTTGGGGAAATAGTAAATATGGCAGAAATAATCAGAATGCCTAAAATGAGTGATACAATGGAAGAAGGTATCATTTCAAGTTGGCTCAAAAAAGTAGGTGATAAAGTCAATTCAGGTGATATTCTTGCAGAAGTAGAAACAGATAAAGCAACGATGGAACTTGAATCTTATGATGATGGTATTTTGCTGCACATAGGAGTAAAAAATGGAGAATCTGTTCCAGTAAATAATGTAATTGCTATAATTGGTGAAAAAGGTGAAAATATAAAAGAAATTCTAAAAAAAGAAGAAGAAACAAAAGAAGAAGAAACAAAAGAAGAAGAAACAAAAGAAGAAGAAACAAAAGAAGAAGAAACAATAACAATTCCTGAAATAGATGATATATCTAAAGATAAAAGACTTAAAGCTTCACCTTTAGCAAAAAAAATTGCTGAAGAAAAAGGAATAAATCTTACAAATGTTAAAGGTTCTGGTGATGGTGGTAGAATTATTAAAAAAGATATAGAAGAAAACACAGAAATTATAAGTTCTCAAAATTCTACTGATATAATATTACCTAAAACCATAGGTGAAGAATCTTTTGATGAAATTCCGATTTCTCAAATGAGAAAAACTATTTCCAAAAGATTATCAGAAAGTAAATTTTCTTCTCCTCATTTTTATATAACAATGGAAATAAATATGGAAAACTGTATTAAAGGAAGAAAAAAAATAAATGAAACTTCAAAAGTTAAAATATCTTTTAACGACATAATTATTAAAGCAACAGCTGCAGCATTAAGAAAACATCCTATAATTAATTCAAGTTATTTAGAAGATAAAATAAGAACAAATCATCATATTCATATTGGAGTTGCGGTTGCAGTAAAAGATGGATTACTTGTTCCAATAATTAAATTTGCAGATAATAAATCTTTATCTCATATTTCACTTGAAGTAAAAAATTTAGCAAATAGAGCAAAAAACAAAAATCTACAACCAAGTGATTGGGAAGGAAATACTTTCACCATATCAAATCTTGGAATGTTTGGAATTGATGAATTTACAGCTATAATTAATCCTAATGATTCTTGCATATTAGCTGTTGGAGGAATAAAAAATACACCAATAATAAAAAATGGTGAAATTGTACCTGGAAATTTAATGAAAGTTACTTTATCTTGTGATCATAGAATTGTTGATGGTGCATCAGGATCAGCATTTCTTCAAACACTTAAAGAATTAATTGAAGACCCAATAAAAATTTTAGTTTAATATGAAAAATATGAAATCCACTACAGTATGTGCCGTTTTAAATAAAAATAAAATAGCAATTGGAGCCGATGGTCAAGCAACAATGGGAAATACAATTGTAAAAAGTAAAGTTAAAAAAATCAGAGTATTGCAAGAAGGTAAAATACTTGCAGGATTTGCTGGTTCAACAGCAGATGCATTTACTTTAATAGATCGGTTCGAAGAAAAATTAAATAAATATGGTGGAAACATGAAAAGATCTGCAATTGAACTTGCAAAAGACTGGAGAATGGATAGATATTTAAGAAGATTAGAAGCAATGATGATTGTTGCAAATAAATCTCAAATACTTATTGTTTCAGGAACTGGAGATGTTCTCGAACCTGATAATGGAATAGCAACTATTGGATCAGGTAGCATGTATGCCCAAGCTGCTGCAGTTGCACTTAAAGAAAATAATCCTAAATTATCTGCTGAAGAAATTGTAAAAAAAAGCCTCACAATTGCAGCAGACATTTGTATTTATACTAATCATAACATAATTATTGAAAAAATAGGATAATTATAATTTTATATAGTATTCAATTTTCTATTGTAATGGAACCAGCACCATTTGTAGCTTCCCAAAAATTATAAAGACTTGTACCATCATCTCCTTTTTTAGAAAACCATTCAGCAGTAGCATCTACCCTATTCCATTCTTCATCAGTCAATGGATTATCTGTAAGTACAACTATTAATAATTTAAAATCTTTTTGTGAATTGCCACTAGAAGGAACTCTTGCACCTAACTGATCCTCTAAAGATTCAGGGGTATATGTAGTCCTAGTTGAAGCAGTAAAATCGTAAGCTGTCAGACTAGTTGTAAAGGATGTTATATCCGTAAACATATCAAAGTTTGAAACAGAGGAGATAGGTATCATACCCATGAGGTATAATTCTAATTCATTATATGGAATTCCATTACCACCATTCGCATTTGGTCCAAAAGGTTCGACAGTATATAAATTGTTCCCATGTTCTATTAAAGAACTTTGTTTAAAACCACCTAGTTGTCCTTTTGTACTTCCTCCTGTAAATCCCCAATGACTTCCATATTCAAATGAAGATATATTTGATCCAGGAGCATTTACACTATGAGTTGCAAGTGCAAAATTTGCCCAACTATGTGCTACTTCATGAAGTGCGGGTCCATATTTTAAATATTCTAACGCAGTTAATTCCATCACAGCTTTTAGTTTACCTGAAGAACCATAATCAGCAGAATTATCATAAATGTTTTTTCCTATTCCCTCAACATCATTAGAAACTCCAATCAAACTACCATAATATGAAGGAGATGAAGGTTTATCAAGTTCATTCAACACTAAAAAAATAAAATCATATTTATCTGGAAATTTTTTGTAAATATCTTGAAAAAGGGCATGTCTTTTTTCTGTGTTATAAAAGTCAGTATTATTTAACCAACTATTATATTCATTTGCACTCATAAGTAAAGAAGAGACTCTATTATTAGCATGTAATTCAAACTCATGTAAAGTATCTCCATCTGGATAAGGTAGTATTTCATCTTCATCCTTTGAACATGACAATACTATTAATAGTATAAATAAATAGAAAATTATTTTTTTCATAAATACTGCATTTTATTTAATTACAACTCCCTAATCCAAATATTTCTATAGCTTACAGGATTACTATGATCCTGAAGTTTAATTGGCAATTTAGATGGATGAGCCTTATATTCTGGATATCCAATAAATTTTACATATCCCTGAATCTGAACATTATTTTGAACTAATACTCCATTATGAAATACTGTTAAATAAGCATGTTTCACCAATCGACCATCACCATCAAATATAGGAGCAGTAAATATAATATCATAACTCTGCCACTCACCAGGTTTTTTTGAAGCATTCACAAGAGGCATATGTTGTTTATATACACTTGCTGCCTGTCCATTTGAATACGTTCTATTATTGTAGGAATCAAGAACTTGGACTTCATAACCCGTATCCCCAAGTTTTGTATTTTCCATGAAATATACTCCACTATTTCCTCTACCTTGACCTTCACTCTCAATAATGGAAGGACTTCTCCATTCAACGTGTAACTGACAACTACCAAAAGATTGTTTAGTTAAAATATCTCCTGAACCAGGTTTAACAGTAAAATACCCATCCTGTACAGACCATTTAGCATCCTCTCCTGTTTTATGTACCCAACTATCCAAATTTGAACCATCAAACAATATGATTGCATCTGAAGGAGCTTCACTATTAGTATTACCTGGAATAATAATCATTGGTTCAGGCTCCCAAATTTCAGTTATTTTCCATATTTCCCCTTTTAATTTACTTAAATCTGGTTGAGCAACAAGATTGAATGGAATAATTAAAATTGAAAACATTCCAATAAGAGTTAATAAATTTTTTAGTATTTTCATTTTTGTTATTTAATTAATAATAAGTTTTTCTTTCGAAGAATTCTCTCCTTGAATAATTTCTATATGGTAATCACCTTTTTTAAGGTATGTAATTCCATTATCAGTTGTACTTTTTTTCTTAGTATCAACTGAAAGATCATAATTGATAAAATTCAAGCCCATGTTAGCATCAAAATCTATTGACTTCTTGATTACATCATCTTTATAAATTATAATTTCTGTTTTTTCTTCAAATTTAGAGTAAAATACTAATTCTAAATTAGGAGTTAAATAATTTGATCCCCATCCCCTACTTCCCCATCGTGGATTAAATTTTAGTTTATCTACCTTGAATAAATGTAAGTTTTTTATTAAAATTTTTTCATTAAGCATTTGCAGATGTTTAACACCAGCAACATAAATTGATCTTCCATGAGTCCCTACAACAAGATCTTTTTCTCTTGGATGAATCACTAAATCATGAACTGGTGAATTAGAAAGACCTGAACTAAAAGCAAAAAATTTATTTCCATAATCTAATGAAGCATATACTCCATGATCAGTACCAACATAAACCAATTTTTCATTTTCAAGATCTTCTATAATGACGTTTACAGGTTCCTTTGGTAGATTGTGACCTATCTTACTCCAGTTTGTTCCATAATCATCTGAAACATATATCATCGCATCAAAATTATCCCACCTATAGCCATTTAAAGATACATAAACTCTATTTTGATGAAAATTAGAAGGATATATGCCACTCACCCACATTTTTTCTGGAAGAGAACCAGAAATATTTTTCCATGAAAAGCCACCATCCTTACTAACATGAATTAAACCATCATCACTTCCAACATAAATTAATCCATATCTAATTGAAGATTCAATAATCGTAGTCAAAGTTCCATAACTAACATTTCCCTTTATACCACCATTTGTCAAATCACCAGATAAAGTTTCAAAATTATTTCCTTGATCTAAAGACCTATGGAATTTATTAGATCCCATATAAAGAATATCTTGATTATGTCTAGACAAATAAATTGGAGTTTCCCAATTCCATCTATATGGTCTCTCACCTAACTTATGGCTAGGAGTAATTCTTTTTCTTTCACCTGTTCTTGTATTAACTCTAGAATAATTTCCAAATTGTGATCCTGTATAAACCGTTTCATTATCTCTTAAATCAACCTCTGTCTGCATACCATCTCCTCCATAAATAGATTTCCATGGATAACTCCCAGAACTATGCCATCTTAAACTTGCCACATAGTTAGATGGACCCATCCACACACCATTATCTTGAAATCCACCATAAACATTATAAGGTGTTTTCATATCCACATTAATATCATAAAATTGCCCTACTGATGTGCTATTATATTTTAACCAATTTTCTCCGTCATCATATGAAATATTCAAACCACCATCATTACCTGCTATAAGATGGCCAGATCTATTAGGATTTACCCACAAAGCTTGATGATCACCATGCATATTATCAAAGTCTATAGACTCCCATGTCTTTCCAAAATCAATGGATTTCAAAAGAGGAACACCCAATACGTATAATTTTGCTGGATCTTGAGGATCTACCCTAATTTCTCCAAAATAATAACCATAAGAGAAGTAGAGTCTATTTAACTCATCCTCATTTACCTTCTTCCATGTTACTCCAGAATCTTCAGAAGAATAAACTTCAGCACCTATTACTGGAGTATCAAATAACATAGAATTTGAATCCTCAAGGTATTCTACTAGAGCATAAGGTGATATCATTCCATTTCTAACAAGTTCTTTTACTTTAATAGCATTATAATCTCTAGGGAACCTATTTTGCTTTAAAAATGCATCCAAATCCTTATCTGATATCTTTAAAAAATCTTCTTCAGAAATTTCTCTAAATGAATCTTTAGTTAATCCTTCATTACTTACATCTTCATCTTTTGGTTTCCTATCTTGATTATCTAAAATAGCATAGACAATATTTGGATTAGAAATAGAAATATCAAGTCCTATTCTACCTGTACCTCTAGTATCAGGAAAACCACTTGTACCACCTGAAACTTCTAACCAAGAAGATCCTCCATCAACTGATTTATATATTCCAGAACCTATCCCTGAACCATCAAAATCCCAAGCTTTTCTATCTTTTTCCCACATTGCTGAATACAAAATATCAGGATTACTTGGATCAATCACTATATCAATAGCTCCAGTCCTATTATTAACAAATAAAGTTTTATTCCATGTCTTACCCGCATCTATAGACTTATATACACCCCTATCTGAATTTTCCGAATATAAATGACCCAAAGAAGCAACCCATATAATATCTGAATTATCAGGATGAAGAACTATTCTTCCAATATGATGTGAATCATCAAGGCCTAAATGCTCCCAATTTTTTCCTCCATTAGAAGATTTATAAATCCCATTTCCGGAATAAGAAGATCTACTTGAATTCTTTTCACCTGTGCCCACATAAATTATATCCTTTTCCCAATCAACCTCAATATCTCCTATTGTTATCACGATCTGATTATCAAAAATGGGGTTAAAGCTATTTCCATTATTTGTAGTTTCCCATAATCCCCCAGTTGCATATGCAACATAGAAATGAGATGGATTTTTTGGGTTAACTGCCAAATCAGTTACTCTGCCACTCATAACTGTAGGACCTATATTTCTGAAACTAATATTTTTTACTATTGAATTCTCCTCTAAAGAAATTCTCTTTAAATAACCTTCCAACCTTTCTGAAGATAAAGTAGACTTAGGAAATAAGGATTTTTTCTTTTTCTTTTGGGAAAATCCATTACTAAAAATAAATAAAAAAATAAAAATTATATTGAGAAATTTTATCATAGGTTTTGGTTTGGTTGTTCAATAATAAATTATAATTTAGAAACAAAAATAATATTTTGCAATTATTCTATATACCCAATATAAAATCAAACATACTTCTTAAAGATGAATTCATCCACTGTATAAAAGTATTGAGACATAAAGTTAAAGATGTTATAAATGTTACGGATGGGAAAGGCAACATTTACAGTGCAAAAATTGTAGAAATATCTAAAAATGAATGTACAATACAAATCATTACTTCCATTAAAAAAATTTTACGAAAAAAAAATATTCATCTTGTAATAACACCAACAAAAAGTTTTAATAGAATGGAATGGATGATTGAAAAATTAACAGAAATAGGAATTTCAGAAGTTTCATTTGTTTATTCAAAAAATTCAGAAAGAAAAAAAATTAATTTAAAAAGATTAGAAAAAAAATCTATTTCAGCAATGAAACAGTCTAATTCAGCCTTAAAACCAGTAATTAATGAAATTACTTCATTTAAAAATTTTTTAAATAAAAACTTAAAATACAAAGAAAAATTTATAGCTCAAGTAAAAGCAAAAAAATTATTAAAAAACTCTATAAAATACGGAGATGAATCTATAATAATTATTGGACCAGAAGGTGATTTTTCCAAAGAAGAAATTCATTTAGCCAAAATCTATAAGTTTAAAAATATTTCCTTAGGAAAAAATATCTTAAGAACTGAAACAGCTGGATTAATATCTTGTTTTACAATAATTAATTATTAATAATTAAAAATTTGATAATTAAAAATTAATACGTTTATTTGAATAATAAGTATCAATTTTCAAAATTGATTAATTATGAAAAAATTATTTACAATAGGATTATTATTTTTATTTACTTCATGTGTAGAAGCACCAAAAGAAGATGAAAATATTAATATTGACTACATTTATGATGCAACTTATTCAAGTGATTGGAAAATGGGTGATCCAAATTTATCAAACATTGTATTAAGTCTTCAAAAAGCAGCCCAAGAAAATGACTATGATAAGGCAAAAGAACTATTTCATCCAGACATTGAAATTTGGAATGGAGATGGTTCTATAATTAAAGGATTAGATGCATTAGATGAAGCATTTAGAGATTTTATAGAAAATTATAAAATTGATCTAACTCCTCAAGTTTGGATGTCTATATATAGTGAAGAACTTGATGAAAATTGGGTTTTATTATGGAGCTACGAAGAATATAAAGCGCCAGATAATTCAATTAGAAAACTATATGCTCAAGAAAGCTTTCGAATTAAAGATGATAAGATCATAAGAGTAAATCAATTTCAAAGAGACTTGGTAGAATAATTATTTTAAAATCTATAAATAAAAAAGAACCCATTTAGGTTCTTTTTTTTTATAATAACCAAAAATTCAACTATAATTAAGTAGACTTTGTGACTGGCCTGGGTCTCGAACCCAGGACCCCATCCTTAAAAGGGATGTGCTCTACCAACTGAGCTAGCCAGTCAATTAATAAGTCTAAGTGCGCAAAAATAGAAATTGTTATTGAATTTACAATAATGTGAATTAATTATTTGAAAATTGTTAAATTTTAGGATGCAAAAAATATTCTTTTTTTTTCTTTATTATATTTCTTTTTCAATAAACATATATTCTCAACAAACCAAATCACCCCTTGTTCAGTCATATAACGAACATTTAAAATTAAAAATCAACAGCCATCTAAACCTTGAATGGATAAGTTTAGGACCTGTTTTAAATTCTGCAAGAGTAGAATCTATTCAAGTAGATGAAAAAAATCCAGGAACAATGTACGTTGCATTTGGATCAGGAAATTTATGGAAAACTACTAATAATGGAATTTCATGGAAACCCATATTCAATAATATACCCTCTATTGGAATTGGAGATATTGCACTTGCTCCTTCAAACTCAAATATCATTTATGTTGGAACTGGAGAAAGTTTAAAAAAAGCAAGAAATTTCACCATGCCCGGTACAGGAATATATCGATCAATTAATGCTGGAGAATCTTGGCAACATTTAGGATTAGAAGATTCTTGGCACATTGGAGAGATAAGTGTTCATCCTACCAATCCAGATATAGTATTAGTCAGTGTTTTAGGACATTTTTGGACTTCTAATATAAATAGAGGAGTTTACAGAACAATAGATGGTGGAAAAAGTTGGGAAAGAGTTTTATATATCGATGAAAAAACTGGTTCAATTGATGTTGTTATTTCCCCATCAAACCCAAATATAGTCTACGCCTCCATGTGGGAAAATTACCCATCAATAAGTGGAAAAAATAGTGGAGTGTATAAAAGTGAAGACAATGGAAAAACGTGGGAAAAAATTACCAATGGACTACCCTCTGGTAAAAAAACAGGAAGAATTGGTTTAGCTGTATCATATTCTAATGCTAATAAAATATACGCTCTAGTAGATAATTTAGCAAATGAAAGAAATAATGCTGCAGAAGTATACTCATCAGTTGATGGAGGAAAAAATTGGAATAAAACACATAAAGATAATCTATTGATATTTCCGGGAATAGGATGGTACTTTGCTGATATTTATGTGAGCCCAAATGATGATAATGAGATATATGCACTAGGTGTAAGAACTGCAAAAAGTTCAGATGGAGGTAAAAGTTTTAAAAACTTGAGAGGTGATGTTAAAAGATTAAATTCAAGTGCTGCAAAAGGTCTCCATCTTGATCATTGTGAATTATGGATAAATCCACTAAATGATAAACATATTGCTTTAGGAAACGATGGGGGTTTATTTATAAGTTATGATAAAGGAAAATCATGGCTTCATTATAATAATATTCCAGTAGGAGAATTTTATGATATTGAAGTTGATAATCAAAATCCTTATATAATATACGGAGGAACTCAAGATGATGCAACTGTATATGGACCAGCTCTTGAATGGAATAATTTATATATAGATAAATGGAAGTATTTATGGATAGATGCCTGGGATGGAGGTGATGGATGTGTAACCCAAGTTGATCCATCAGATCCCAATACCGTTTATTTTAGTATGCAAAATGGTGCCATTAGAAGAAAAAATATGGTTAATGATTTGTCTTTATCTATTAAACCAAAATTACCTGATAATATAAATGATAATTTAGAGTATAATTTTATTACACCATATTTTATATCGGAACATAACAACAATACATTATATCATGCAGGAAATTATGTCTTCAAATCTGAGAATAGAGGCGATAACTGGAAATTAATCAGCACAAATCTTACTAAATCAAAATTCAGTAATAAAGTTTCTTATTCTGCAGGAGCAATAGCAGAATCTCCTATAGAAAAAGGACTTATATATTATGGAACTGATAGGGGCTCATTTTGGGTTTCAAAAAATGACGGAGAAATTTGGGAAGAAGAGTCAATAAATATTGAAGACAATTACATTAGAAGTATTTATCCATCAAAATTTGAAAAATCACGAGTATATATGTCTATGACAGGTATAAACTATGATGATTTAAGTAATTATCTATATTCTTCTGAGAATTATGGACAACACTGGAAAAAAATATCTTCAAATCTTCCCAATGAACCAGTAAATGTTATAGTAGAAGATAATAAATATGAAAATATACTTTATGCAGGTATGTACAGAGGTGTCTACATTTCGCTAAATAAAGGACTGAAATGGATGATTTTAGGTAATAATTTACCAATATCTAGTGTCTCAGATATAGAAATTCATAATAGTTCAAATGACATGATAGTTTCAACTCACGGAAGAGGTATTTACAAAATAAACTTAGATCCAATTCATAAATATTTTCTTATTAAAGACTCATTAAAATCTGATTATTTATTTGAAATTGATAATGGAAACTTACCTAAATTCAATGATACACATAAAGAACCTATAATGGATACGTACGAAAAATTACCTATTACATTTTATTTAAATGAAAATAAAAATTATGCACTTAAAATTATGAATAATAATAAAATTATCTGGAAATATGAATCAAAAGGAAATTATGGTATTAACCAAATAAGATGGGATTTGATTACCAAAAAAAATAATGACCAGAAACCATATCATATTCATTATAATGAATTTATTTTACCAGGAGAATATAATGTTATACTTGAAACTGAAAATTCAATTAATAACACAGTATTAAAAATTTATGAGAAATAAATTCTATTATATATCAATTGTTCTATTAGGAATTTTTTCATTTTCAAATAGAATTATTTCTAAAAATTTAAACTTAAATAAAGCCGATTCATTATTTAACCTACAAATATATACTGAAGCCAAACTAATATATGATAGCCTTTATTATAAAGAAAACTTATATTCTGAAAGCATGCTTCTAAAAATGGCATTGATTGAAGAGGGACTTGAAAACTATGAAAAATCTATATATTATTTATCTCAATATCAATCAATTAATAATAATGAATCATCTGAAATAAAAATTAAAAAAATTGCGAATAATTATGATCTAGAAGGATATGAAAAAAATGATTTTGACTATTTACAAAATATATTAAAGGAAAATAGAATCATAATAATTTACTCTCTATTATTATTAATATTATTAATTTTTATAATAAACATATATAGGATATTAAAAAGTAAGAAAGCCCCTACTCTAGTACTTACATTTTATATTATATCAATTCTATTTCTTTTAATAATAAATATAAATCTTCCTAAATCTGGGATTGTATACTTTGAAAATACTTTCATTATGGAAAAACCATCTTCAGGATCAGATCTCTACCAAATTGTAAAGAAAGGAGATAAATTAAAAATTATAGGAGAAGAAAGTGATTGGTACAAAATAAAAATTAATAAAACAGAAAAATATATTAGAAAAAAAAATATAAAAATTATTAACTAATAATTTTTTAAAAGTGACTCTTCTTCATTTAAAATCTCTTTATATGCAAGTCTATCAGAAAATTTAGGAAACCAATTCTTAATCAAATAAGCCAATTTACCTCGAAAAGTAAAAATTAAATTTCTTTTTTTATTTTTATATCCATCAATAATTTTTATAGCACACTCCTCTGAAGTCATCATTTTTTTATTATCTCTTGATGTTTTTCCTTCTTTTGAACCATCATTTTTTAAAGTATTAACTCTAAAATTACTTTTAACATATCCTGGAGAAACAACCATTACATGAACTCCTTTATTTTTTAATTCTAATCTTAGTGAATCAAAAAAACCTTGCATAGCATGTTTTGAAGCAACATATGCAGAACGTGTTGGAGTAGCTATAAAACCATTTAAAGAAGAAATAGCTATAATAGAACCTTGACTTTTAATTAAGTGAGGAAGAGCATACTTTACAGAATAAACAGATCCAAAAAAATTAATATTAAAGAGTTTTTCAAAAATACTTAATTCAACATATTCAAAAACTGACCGAATTGAAATTCCAGCATTACAAACTAAAACATCAATTTGTCCAAAATCATCAATAGCTTTTTTAATCATTCTATCAATATCTTTCTTATTAGATACATCATGACATATAAAACTGCACTTTGTACCTCTAATTTTTATATTTGAACATACTTTTTTTAATCTTTCGTGATTTGTTCCACCAATTAATATATTAAATCCTTCTTGTGAAAATTTATAAGCTAAAGACTCTCCAATTCCAGAAGAACCACCAGTAATTACCGCTACTTTATTTCTCATTATAAATATTAATTTATAAAAATAATCTATTTTTATATTAGTAAATAATAAATCCTATGATACCCGATATAATTAATGAATTAGGAGAAAATAGAGAAGACTATTTCAATGCTGCTTCACCTCCAATTTTTTCAACTTCCAATTTTTTATTTGATAAAGTAAAAGATATGAGAGAAGCTATGGTTACTAGTAATGAAAAACCATTTTATACTAGAGGACACAACCCTACAACTAGAGTATTAGAAAAAAAAATTGCAGCACTAGAAAATACTGAATCAGCAATTGCAGTAAGCAGTGGTATGGGAGCTGTAGCTATTGCAATGTTATCACAATTAAAAAGTGGTGATCATTTAATTTGTATTAAAAAACCATATACTGGAACAGATAAATTAACTAATAAAATTCTTCCAAAATTTAATATAGAAACAACATTTATAGAGGGAAAAACCATTGATGAATTCAAAGATGGTATAAAAAATAATACTAAATTAATTTATTTAGAAAGTCCAAATTCATGGACTTATGAAATGCAAGATTTAAAAAAAATAAGTGACTTAGCAAAAGAAAAAAATATCATAACTGCTATAGACAATAGCTATGCATCACCAATAAATTGCAACCCTAGTAATTGGGGAATTGATATTATAATTCATTCAACAACAAAATACATTGGAGGTCATTCAAATGCAATGGGAGGAATCATATGTAGTTCAAAAAAAATAATAGATCAAATTTATGAGTGTGAATACACATTACTTGGAAACGTAATGTCACCATTTAATTCATGGATTTTTATCAATGGACTTAGAACACTAAAAGTAAGAATGAATCAAATTAGTAAATCAACTCCTGAAATTGTAAAATTTTTAGAAAATCATCCAAAAGTCGAAAAAGTAATATATCCACATAGTAAAAATTTTGATCAGAAAGATCTTGTTAAAAAATACCTAAAAAATCCATGTGGACAATTTTCTATCAAATTAATAAGTCAAAGTAGAAAAGAAATTGAATCTTTCTGCGATAAACTTCATCACTTTAAAATGGGTTGCTCTTGGGGAGGGTATGAATCTTTAATTTTTCCAGAAATTGCCAGATATAATTCATCAAGTAAATATTATAATGATACAGAATTTTTACCCATAAATTTTATTAGATTTTATATAGGATTAGAAGATAATAAAATACTTATAGATGACTTGAAAAAAGCTCTTAACTAAAAAATATTTAAAATTTTGTTACAGTCCCTTTATATTCAGAAATAGTATATTTTATGTAATAAAAATAAATACCAGGAGACAAACCATTGCCATCCCACTCAAAATTTCTATCATAAGATTTATAAACTTCTATCCCAGTCCTATCAAGAAAAGAAATATACTCAAAGTTATCATCACATGCATCAATTGGTAAATTTTGAGATGGATTAATTAAATTTGATAAAACATAAGTATCATTAATACCATCATTATTTGGACTAAACGCATTAGGTGGTGTAAAACCAAACTCGTCTTTTTCTGGTTTTCTTAATAAGAATTTAATTGTTTTTGTAGAGGAAGCAAAAAATGGACAACTATTATCACTAACACTAAAAGTTAAATTATATCCTTTTGTAGAAAAATCGCTATTCAAAAATTCACATGTAGGATTCCATTTTAATTTACTTGTAACTTCACCTCTACCTGAAGCAGATTCAAATGAAAATTCTCCAGGCAAGACATCAGAAATTAATTCTAATAAAATCATATCATTATCCTCATCAATAGCATTAATATCAATCTCAAATGGCATATTAACTATAATTTCTTCTTCACTATTATTTGTAATTTGGGGTTTACTATTTTCATCTAAATTAATATTAATAATAAGCTGTATAGTATCTGCATTTACCTCTTGACAAAAATCAATATCTTCAGTTATAAAATTAATTTTATATTGATTTGTCCCATCATAAGGAAAATTAATACATTCAAAATCAATGGCAAATAATCCATCAACATGACCTATTGCAGGACCATTTGATGAAAAAGATGCATTTATATCCGCAAGATTAAAATCGATACCAATAGCTGATAGAGTTAATGTATCATTATCTAAATCATTAGCATCAAATTCTAAAGAATATGTCTCTGATAAATTAGTTTCTATTTCAATAATAGAAAAATTAGGCCTATTATTTACAGAATCAGTAATTGGCTTATTTGCTACTAGATCTGGACCTGAATTAATAGGTAACTCAACTGTTAAATCATAATAAATAGTATCTTGATTTAATATAAGACATGTATCTAAATCATCAAGTACTATTCCCAAGAGGAAATTTGTTTTATCACTATAATCAAACTGTCTACAATTAGTATCAAAAATTAGTTGACTAGAAATTGCCCCTGCATCACTTTCAGATGCTATAAAAGAAATTCCATAATCTTCTATGTTATATCCTGGTTTATCTGGAACTGTAAAATAGTTTATAGTTAAACTATCAAAATCTGGATCTACACCATTTATAGTAGTTACATATTGTGAATTCCACGGTATAGTAACCTTGTTAGTATCAAGTTGATTAACAAAATAAGGATCTTCATTAGTTGGAGGCTCAACTATAATTGTTATTCTTACAGTATCTCTCTGTGGTAATGGACATGCATCATCGGCAGCAATAAGATCTATTATATAAGGCTCATTTTGAATATATGGACAATCAGAAACACAAACTTCAACCTTTAGTGTATCACCAGCTGCATTAATTGAACCTTCACTAAATGAAAATATATCAGACAAATCACTCCCTTCTTTTCCAAAATTAACACCTTCTGCAGTCAAAGTAACATCGGTACCTGCATCATCAGTAACAAATAAATCAAAACATTTAGGAACAGAAGCAACAAAAAATATTGTATCGTCTTCATTATAAAATCCTTTTTCACCAGGAACTTTAACTAATGCTACAGGTGGATCAGGCGGATTACACCCATCTACTACAAGCATCTGAAAGTCTCTCCTTGCCTGACCAATTTTTATACCATTACGATATTCGTCTGCCGTTACAGAAAAAACGTATAAACCAACCTGAGATGGTGTAACAGTAATAAAACCATCACTTGAAATAGATAAAGAAGGATTTCCTGGAACCATATTATTTACAGTATATCCAGGCTTAAAATCTACTATAGGATGAGGTGGAGGAGTCGGATCAGGAAGAGCACTAATACCAGCATCATTGGGTTGATGATCATCCAAGGGTGCTGCCAAAGAATAAACTATTGAATCACCATCATCATCAGTTCCAGCAAAATCAATATAAAATAACTGATTAATACAAGCATAATCACTTAGTGGTGGAAAAAGTTTTGGTGAAGAATTAATATATGGTTGATTATTTACATCTACTATAGGTGGAAAATAAAGTTCATATGTCATCCCATTCCATCCAGGATTAATAAGATTATCTGTTGCCCAATTTCTACAACATCTCTCCCAAACAATGACGTAACCATCAGGATCATTAAAAATTGTAGGATCTAATATTACTTCATGAGAATAAGTAACTTTAAGAGTACACAAAAAACCAAGAGCACAATCAGGGTTAGTATAAGGAACAAATTCTTGGGCAGTTATAAACATAGTTCCATCTTGCATTGGAGCACCATCCGAATTTCTAAAAATTCTATACGTAACCCAAGTATCCGGACCAGGATTTTCAGTCTGAGCACAATCGAAATATTGAATTAAACTAATTTGATACTTAAACTCACCAGGAGCACCAATATGTATCATTTCAATTTCACCACCAACAATATGATTTGCTAAAAGACCACTCGGAAAAAAGAAAATATATAAAAAAAGTATATTAAAATACCGCATTTTTTAAATTTGGTATAAATATAAATTAAGTTTTTTAGCTTATGGAAAAAAATTCAAATGATTTAAACGAAAAAAATATAGGAATAATTACATCAGACTTTGTAAAAGTTTCAGAAAATTTAAAATTAGCATGTTCTAAAATTATCAGTAATAATTTTTCTAATTATCCTATAATAATTATGTCTAAAGAATCGGTTTCAATAGGAAGTCTTTTTATAGATATAGGAGAATTAATGAACAATTCTTGGAAATATTATGCAACCTATCTAGAAGTACTAATTGAAAAAAAAATAATACATCAAATCAAAGAATTTAAGAAAAAATATAAAAATTCAGATGAATTTTGTTGTCTACTAGTTCTATTAAATAATAATTCGAAGATAATTTTTATTCCTTATCCAGAAGATTAAACTAAATTTGAATTACTAACAGAAAACACTAATATGGAAACTATAAAAAATTTCAATCTCACAGAATATGATTTTATTCTCAGTAAATCTCTAGAAATAATATTTGGAATAGTCTTTTTATTCATTGGTCTATGGATTATAAAAAAATTTATACAAGGACTCGATAGACTAATGACTAAAAGAAATATTGATCCTTCTTTAATTCCATTTCTCAAATCACTGCTTACTATTGTTTTACAAGTTTCTCTAATTATTTCAGTACTATCAATGATTGGAGTTGAAATGACATCATTTATTGCTATTTTGGGTGCTGCAGGATTAGCTGTTGGTTTAGCTTTAAAGGATACACTCCAAAATTTTGCTGCCGGTGTAATGATATTATTTTTTAAACCATATAGAGTGGGTGATTGGATCGAATTTGAAGGATTATCAGGAAGAGTTAAAGAAATTCAAATATTTAATACTATCCTTACCACCATAGAAAATAAGAGAGTTATTATTCCAAATGGAGTACTTCAAAGCAGTTCAATAACTAATTTTTCCGCAGAAGATAAAAGAAGAATTGAATGGATATTTTCTATAGCATACGGTGATGACTATGATTTAGCAAAAAATTTATTGTTAAAATGGATAAAAGAAGATTCTAGAATTTTAGAAGATGAAGATCCAAGAATAGTACTATCAGAACTAGCAGATAGTTCGGTAAATATAAGAGTGTGGGTGTGGGTAAAAAAAGCTAATTTTCAACCTGTAAAATTCGATTTTAATGAAAAGGTATACAAAGAATTTCCTCAAAATGGACTAAGTATACCATTCCCTCAAATGGATGTAAGTATTAATAAATAATCAATTCTATGAAAATATTATTTCTTTTTCCACTTTGTTTATTATTTATTAATGTTAGCTGTACTTCTCAAACAAAAAATACAGAGGAAGAAAAATGGAAAAAAAAATTAAGTAATGAACAATATTACATTTTAAGAGAAAAAGGAACTGAAAAAGCATTTACTGGAAAATATTGGAATAATAAAAAAGAAGGTGAATACAATTGTGCGGCTTGTGGACAAAAACTTTTTACTTCTAACACTAAATTTGATTCTGGAACAGGATGGCCATGTTTTTATGATGTTGTAGATGATAAGTATGTTAATTTCATGGAAGATAATAGGTATGGTATGAAACGAACCGAAATAATTTGTTCTAACTGCAAAAGTCATCTTGGACACATTTTTAATGATGGACCTAAACCTACTGGTTTAAGATATTGTATTAATTCAGCTTCACTTGATTTTATAGATAATAATAAAAGATGAAAAATCTATTATTTGTTAGTTTAGGGAGGATGATAGGATCCATTTTAAGATGGATAATATCAAAAAATGTTTCAGGATATTTTGGATCATCATTTTATTTTTTAGGAATGAGAATTTTCAAATAAGATATGAATATAAAAACTCAAAAATTAGAAAGTACATTCAATCATATACTGGAAAACCATCCACAAATAAAAAATACTACTTCAAAAGAAAGAATAAAAAAACTCAGAAAACTTAAAAAAAATATATTTCTATATAGAAATGAAATAAAAAGAGCACTATTTGAAGATTTTAAAAAAAGTTCTAGTGATGTAGATCTTACTGAAATTTTTCCTGTTATTTCTGAAATAAAACATAATATAAAAAACTTAAGTAAATGGATGAAAGATGAAATAGTACCTACTCCATTAACACTACTAGGTTCTAAATCCTATATAAAATACGAACCTAAAGGTATTATCCTAATTATGACTCCATGGAATTTTCCAATTAATTTAACTTTTGTATCAATAATTAATGCAATATCAGCTGGAAATTCTATAATAATTAAACCATCAGAAATATCAGAAAAAACTTCTATAATTATTAAAAAAATTGTAGCTAATACATTTGATGAAAAGGAAATAAAAGTAATTTTAGGAGGGCCTAAAACAGCTCAAAAATTATTAAAACTTAAATTTAATCATATACTTTTTATAGGTTCACCTTCCATTGGAAAAATTGTAATGCAAGAAGCAGCAAAAAATTTAGCTTCTATAACTCTCGAACTTGGTGGTAAATCACCAACTATTATTGATGAAAAATGTAATATAAATAAAGCTGCAAAAAGAATTGCATGGTCAAAATTTTTAAATAATGGTCAAGTTTGTATAGCTCCCGATTATCTATTTGTTCATAACAAAATAAAAGAAAAATTTATAAAACAATTAATTTCATCAATCAAAGATCTTTATTCAAATGATCCTATTAAATCTGATGATTATTGTAGAATAGTTAATAAAAAACACTTCAATAGATTAATAAATTTACTAGAAGACGCAAAAAAACTAGGTGCAAACATTATATATGGTGGTACTATAAATGAAAAAGAAAATTTTATAGAACCAACTCTTCTCGATAATATAAGTGAAAAATCAAAAATGTATAAAGAAGAAATTTTTGGTCCTTTATTTCCAATTTTTGATTTTAATAAAATTGAAGATGTTATAGAATTTATAAATAAAAATGAAAAACCATTAGCATTATATATATTTAGCAACAACAATAATAATATTAAAACTATAATTAAAAATACATCTTCTGGAGGTGTTTGCATAAACCATAGTACACTACATTACTCAAATAATAATTTACCATTTGGTGGAATTAATAATAGTGGTACTGGAAGATGTCATGGTATTTATGGATTTCATGAATTATCTAATAAAAAAAGTATTCTTAAACAAGTCCTACCATCTAGTCCTACAGATTTCTTATTTCCACCATACAATAATTTTAAAAATAAACTAATTGACTTTACTATAAAATGGCTCTAAAGAGTATCTCTAATTTTTCTATCTGAATCCCTTTTCTTTATAGTTTCTCTTTTATCATATTCTTTTTTTCCTTTACCTAAACCTAACTCAACTTTAGCAAAACCCCTTTTATTAACAAAAAGTTTAGTTGGTATTATAGATAATTTTTTTTCAAAAACTTTTTTTTTAATTTGACGAATTTCTTTCTTATTCAATAATAACTTTCTATCTCTTAAAGGATCATGATTATTTATATTTCCATGTAAATATTCAGAAATTTGCATTCCTTTTACGATGATATTATCATTTTCTATAGAACAAAAAGAATTAGAAAGATTAACTGCTGATTTTCTAATCGATTTAATTTCTGTTCCTAATAACATTATACCAGCTATATACTTATCTGTAATTTGATAATTAAAAAATGCTTTTCTATTCTTAATTAAGATATCAGATTTTTTCACATTTAAAATTTTAACCTTGGTTCGGGAATAATATCATAACTTGAAAATTGGTTATCCAAAAACATATAATTAGCATAATTTGCAATCATTGCTGCATTATCAGTACAATATTCAATTTTAGGAAAGTAACAATTCCATTTTAATTCTTTTGAATAATTTTTTATAGTTTTTCTCAAAAGAGAATTAGCAGCAACACCACCAGAAATGGAAATTTCTGAAATATTATATTTTTCTGATGCAATAATAATTTTTTCCATTAACATATCAACTAAACTTTTTTGTATAGATGAAGCTATATCTTCTAAATTTTCATTGACAAAATTTTTATTTTTTTTAATTTGAGTATTAATAAAATATAAAAATGATGTTTTAATTCCACTAAATGAAAAATCTAAATTTGGAACTTTTGTCTTTCCAAAAGTATATTTCAACGGATTACCATTTTTAGCTAATTTATCTAATAATGGTCCTCCTGGATATTCTAACCCAAGAATTTTAGCTGATTTATCAAAAGCTTCTCCAACAGCATCATCTCTAGTTTCACCAATTATTTTCATATTTAAATAATCTTCTACTAAAATAATTTGAGTATGTCCACCACTTACCAACAAAGATAAGTATGGAAATTTAATCTTAGGATTATCAATTAAATGTGATAATGCATGAGCTTTTAAATGATTTACTGCTATTATTGGAACATTTAATGCATATGCCATAGACTTACAAAATGAGGAACCAACCAATAATGAACCCAATAAACCAGGGCCATTTGTAAATGCAATTGCATCTAAATAATTTTTATCAATTTTTGCTTTTTTAAGAGCTTTATCTACAATTAAAACAATGTTTTTTTGATGAGCTCTTGAAGCAATTTCAGGAACTACACCACCAAACTTAGCATGAACCAATTGTGAAGATATTACATTGCTTTTAATTATTCCATCAATAATTACTGAGGCAGATGTATCATCACATGAAGACTCGATAGCTAAAATGGTAATTGACATAAAAAATATATTTAAGCAAAAATATATATACTTTTGCCAATGTAAGTGGTCTTATCGCTTCATATTTTGAAGAGGAAAGTCCGGACAATGAAGAGCATTGTACTTCCTAACCGGAAGGTCTCTTAGGAGAACAGATAGTGCAACAGAAAATAAACCGCCATTTGGTAAGGGTGAAAAGGTGAGGTAAGAGCTCACCGATCAAATAGTGATATTTGATGCTTTGTAAACCTTATAAATTGAAAGATCAAGCAATTCGAAAGCATTTATGCATATAGTTGCTCGCTATAACTCGAATGGGTGGATTGATTGAGCTTAATAGCAATATTAAGTCTAGATAAATGATAAGAGTCTGAATTTCAGATACAGAATCCGGCTTATAAGCTTACAACTTTTTTTGTAAATTCATCTTCATTGAAAGTAGATTCTATATTATTATCAACTGAAGAATATGTAGGACACAGTTTTCTATCACAAGATGAAAATATAATTACTAAAAATATTATTAATTTTTTCACTTCTGTATATCTTATGCAAAGATACAAAACTTTATTAATTTAATGTTAAAGAAGTATTATTATAGATATGTCTAAAACTTATAATAGTCTAATTAAAGAGAAGAGTCCTTATCTTCTTCAACATTCAACAAATCCAGTAAATTGGGAAAAATGGTCAGAAAAAACTCTATTAAAAGCAAAAAAAGAAGATAAATTAATCATTTTAAGTATTGGCTATTCTACATGTCATTGGTGTCATGTAATGGAAAAAGAATCCTTTGAAAATATTAAAATAGCTGAAATAATGAATAAATATTTTATATGTATTAAAGTAGATAGAGAAGAAAGACCTGACATTGATAGTATCTATATGGATGCTATTCAAAGTATGGGTATTCAAGGAGGTTGGCCATTAAATTTATTTCTAACACCAAATAAAAAACCTTTTTACGGTGGTACTTATTTTAATAAAGAATCTTGGTTTAAACTTTTAATGAATATAATTGAAGCATACAAAAAACATAAAGATAAAATTATTAAATCATCAAATAATTTTTCAAAAAATTTAAATAAAACACACGATGAAAAATACTCTACTAAGAATAAATTTTCAATTAGTACTTTAATAAATGAAATAAAAATAAAATTTGATTATCAAGAAGGTGGAATAAATAGATCACCTAAATTTCCTATGCCCAACCTATGGAAATCATTATTATTTTATTCCTTAGAAAATAAAGACAAAGAAGTATATTCTCATGTTATAACGACTATAGATAAAATATCAGAAGGTGGAATTTATGATCAAATTGAAGGCGGTTTCTCAAGATATTCTGTAGATGAAAAATGGATTGTTCCTCATTTTGAAAAAATGTTATATGATAATGGTCAGCTTCTTGATTTATATGCTGATATATTTAAAATTACAAAAAATGAAAAATATCTTCATATAATCAATAAAACAATTAATTGGCTTAAAAATAATATGACTGATAAATCCGGAGGTTTTTATTCAGCTATTGATGCAGATTCTGAAGGAGAAGAAGGTAAATATTACATTTGGAAATATCATGAAATTGAAAAAATATTAAACAATTTAACTGCAAAAGCATGTAAAGTATTTAAAATAACAAAAGAAGGAAATTGGAATAATCATAATATTCTATTAAGAGATTACAAACAAGAAATAAACATTAAAAAATTTAATAGAATAACAAAAAAACTTCTTTTAGAAAGAAATAAAAGAATCAAGCCGTTAATTGATAATAAAATAATTTCCTCTTGGAATGCAATAACTTTAATAGGATTATTAAACTGTTACCAAGCTACAAATGATAATAAAATACTGGAATTAGCTACTAAAAATGCACAATTTATTAAAGATAAATTAATTACTAAATCAAAAATAACTAGGATATATAAAAATAAAATTGGAGGTTTTCTTGACGATTATGCATATGTAATTAAATCCTTTATAAAATATTTTGAAACAACTCAAAATTTCACATACTTAAATAAGGCTAGAGAATTAATTGAAGAAACAATAAAAAATTTTTATTGTCCAAAAAATAAACTCTTCTATTACACAAGTAATACTAGTGAAAAATTAATTTCAAGAAAAATAGAGATTTTTGATAGTGTAATTCCATCTTCAAACTCAATAATGTATTATAATTTATTATTCTTAGGTAAAATATATGATGATACACTTTATTTAAACATTTATAATAATATGAATTTTAAACTTGAAAAATATTTAAATAATTATGAATTTATGTCTAATTGGATTCATGTTAATAATTTGAATAAATCTCAAATCAATGAAATAATTGTTAATGATCCATCAAATAAAAAATCTATTATTGATAAAATAAATTCAAAATACATTCCTAATAAAATATTAATACATAATAAGGGTAATTATTCTTTAGATATACTAAATTCTCAAAAAATAAATAATAAACTTTCTATAAGTTTATGTAGAAATAAAGTATGTCAATTACCAGTAAAAAAATTATCTGAACTTTTTAAAACAATAAAATACCCTATATTAGGTTAAGTAATTATGAAGTATACTTATTTAATATTTATTTTTCTCATCGTATTTTCGTGTGATCAAAATGAAAATATTTCTGTTATTCCAACCATTACATTTGAAAGTCTAGAATACAAAAAAAGTCCAAATAATATTTCACAAGATTCTTTAATTCTAACTATAAATTTCATAGATGGAGATGGTGATTTAGGTTTATCAAATGATGAAATTAATTTTCCATATCATCCATATAATGCAATTATAGACGATGATTTCGTTTGGGTAACCTATGGTTCACAAGATATAACTACTCCATTTTATGTTTATCAACCTGATGGAAGCTATTATTTTTATAGTGATGATGATGATAGACCTCCTTTTAACTGTTCCGATTATATTATTGATACTGTAAATACAACTACAGTTTTAGATACTTTTTATATTCAAAAAAATGAAAATAATAAAAACATTTTTATTGAATTTTATAAAAAAAATGGAAATGAATTTGAATTTATAGATTGGACTAGAATATTTGATCAAGAGTTCGGATGTGGAATAAATTTTGATTCTAGATTTCCAAGATTAAATATTGGTAGTTCATCTCAGTCTTTAAATGGAAAGTTAAGATATGGAATGGTCTCTTATGGATTTAATTCTGTGTTAAGTAATGATATCTTTAAAATAAAAGTTAAAATAAAAGATAGAAATCTAAATACTAGTAACATTGCCGAATCTCCAGAAGTTACTCTTGAGCAGATTAGAGTAGAATAATTTTTAAGATAACGCAGGATAAGACCTAGAATCTAATTCATTAAAAACTTTATAAATTTTTTCAAAAATTGTTTCACAATTTGGTTTTGAAAAATAATCTCCATCGGTACTATAAGCTGGTCTATGATCCATTGATGTTATTGATAAAGGCTTAGAATCTAGATAATAATATCCATTTTGTTTTTCTAAAACATTTTGCATCATAAAAGCACTGGCTCCTCCAGAAACATCTTCATCTGCAAACAAAATTCTATTTGTTTTTTTTACTGATTCAACAATAGTTTTATTTTTATCAAAAGGAAGTAACGTTCTGACATCAATAATTTCACATGAAATACCAACTTTTTCTAATTGATCTGATGTTTCCATAACAATCTTACACATAGAACCATAAGTAACAATAGTTATATCATTACCCTCTTTTAAAATATGGGGAACACCAAACTCAACTCTAATTTTATCAAGATTAGTTGGTAAATTTTCTTTTAATCTATAACTATTAAGTGGTTCTATCATTAAACCTGGTTCATCTGAATCAAGTAAAGTATTATACATACCAGAAGCCTCAACAAAATTTCTAGGAGTTAATATATAAATTCCTCTTAAGCTATTGATTAAAGTTCCCATAGGAGAACCCGAATGCCAAATACCCTCTAATCTATGTCCACGTGTTCTAATTATTAGAGGAGCCTTTTGGCCACCTTTTGTTCTATATTGTAGAGTCGATAAATCATCAGATAAGGTTTGAATTGCCCAATAAACATAATCTAAGTATTGAATTTCAACTATTGGCCTAAGCCCTCTCATTGCAGCTCCTATACCCTGACCAATTATTGAAGCTTCTCTTATTCCAGTATCAGTTATTCTTAACTTTCCATATTTTTTTTGAATTCCAGCAAAACCTTGATTAACTCCCCCAATTAAACCCACATCTTCTCCAACAGCAAAAACCAATGGATTATTTTTAAAAATACCATCAAAATATTTATTAATAACTTCTCTTCCATCTACTATATTAGATGTATTTGAATAAATTGGAGCAACTTCTTCAATATTAAGAGCAGAATATTTTGATTGACTATAAAGATGAGAACTGTATTCATCAAAGTATTTTTTTGACTTTTCAGATATAAGATTAATTAAATAATTTTTTGCAATATTGTTTTCAGATCTTATTATTCTTTGAACATATTTTAATGACTTTTGAATATCTGATTTTAATGGTTGAATTATATTATTTAGATCATTTCTTACGGATATAATTTCTTTTTTATTTTTTGGACTATTTTGTGCAACTCTAGTAATTATAGCATTAGCATCTTGTAAATCTTCATCTATATCTTTCCTATATGATTTCCATGCAGAATTTCTAGATTTCTTAGATCTACTACTAGCACTAATCTCTATATCATTTAACTCATTAAGGTCTGCTATTTTATTTTTAATAATCCACTCTTTCATTTTTTTAATACAACAAAAATCATCTTCCCATTTAAGTCTTTCTTTTGATTTATATCGTTCATGAGATCCAGAAGTTGTATGACCTTGAGGTTGAGTAACGTCTTTAACATGAATAATACATGGTACATGTTCATTTCTAGCATATAAAATAGCTTTTCTATATGTTTTTATTAAACCCACATAATCCCATCCCTTAACCTGAAACAATTCAAATCCTTTTTCATGTTTATTAGATCTTTGAAAACCGGATAATGCTTTAGACAAATCATTTCTAGTGGTGTGATATTCTGAAGGTACAGAAATTCCATAACCATCATCCCAAATAGACATAACTAATGGAATTTGTAATACACCAGCTGCATTCATAGCCTCCCAAAAATGACCTTCTGAAGTACCTGCATCACCAATTGTTCCAAATGCAACTTCATTACCATTAATTGAAAAATTTTGATTATTACTTAAATTACTATTATTCCTATATAATTTTGAAGCATAAGCCAAACCAATTAATCTAGGCATTTGACCAGCTACACATGAAATATCACTAGTTGAATTCTTAATATCAGTTAATGTTTTCCATTCACCAGAATCATTAAGCATTCTAGTAGCAAAATGACAGTTCATTTGCCTACCAGCAGAATGTGGATCTTTCGTAACATCAGTATGTGAGTAAAGTTGAGAAAAAAATTGATTAGATGTTAATTGATCAATAGCCATCATAAAAGTTTGATCTCTATAATAACCAGATCTAATATCACCATTTTCAAAAACTTTAGACATGGCTATTTGAGCTAATTCTTTACCATCACCAAAGACTCCAAATTTTGCTCTTCCCATAAATACCTCTTTTCTACCAAGGAGACTTAATTGCCGACTTTCATTAATGAGATAATAATCTTCTAATATTTCTTTCTTAGAAATTTTAATCTTTTTGTCTATCTGTAATAATTGATCTGACATTAATCAAATTAATTTAATTACAAATATACAATCTTTAAAACAGATAATATTTTTAATATCAAAATAATATATTATATATAATTGATATAATATCTTTTAATAAAATATAATTCTGTAAATTAAGAATATACAAAATATTATTTTATAAATAAAAAAAAATAAAGAATAAAAAAAATTATTATTTCTTCATTAAAAAAAAACTAAAATATAATTTTACGTGTTAATTAATTAAATATTATTAGCAGTGATAATAGGAATACCAAAAGAAATAAAAAATAACGAATTCAGAGTATCAATGACACCATATGGAGTTAAAGAATTAATTAATAATAATCATACAGTATTTATAGAAAAAAATGCTGGATACAACTCCAGTTTCACTGATGAGGACTATATAAAATCAGGTGGTAAAATCCTAAATACAAATAAAGAAATTTTTGAAATTTCAGATATGATTTTAAAAGTTAAAGAACCAATTAAAGAAGAGTATAATCTTATCAAAGAAGATCAAATAGTATTCACCTATTTCCATTTTGCATCTTATCGCCCATTACTTAATGCAATGATTAATAATAAATGTATATGTATTGCATATGAAACTGTCCAAAAGAAAAATGGATCATTACCACTTTTAATTCCTATGTCTGAAGTAGCTGGTAGAATGGCAACTCAAGAAGGAGCAAAATATCTTGAAAAACCAATGGGAGGAAGAGGAATCTTACTTGGTGGAGTAACAGGAGTAACTCCTGCAGAAGTATTAATTATAGGAGGTGGAATATCTGGAACAGAAGCAGCAAAAATGGCTATAGGATTAGGAGCAAATGTTACAATTTTAGACACAAATGAAAATAGAATTAAAGAACTTAAAAAGTTATTTTCAAATCAAATTAATTGTATTCTTTCTTCTAAAGAAATTATAGAAAAATATGCAATAAAAAGTGATTTGATTATAGGAGCAGTCTTGGTTACAGGAGCAAAAGCTCCTAAATTAATTTCAAAAAAAATTTTAAAATTTCTAAAAAAAGGATGTGTTTTAGTTGATATTGCTATTGATCAAGGTGGATGCTTTGAAACATCAAAACCAACAACACACGAAAATCCAGTCTTTAAAGTTGATGATGTTCTTCACTATTGTGTAACAAATATGCCTGGAGCTGTTCCATTCACATCAACCTCTGCACTAACAAATAATACATTAAAATACACTATAGAAATTGCTAATAAAGGATGGAAAAAAGCAGCAAAAGAAAACAAAGAGATACTAAATGGAATAAATGTTATTAATGGCAAAATCGTACACAAAAGTATTTCTGATGCATTTAATTTACAATTAAATGATATTAATAATTTAATTTAATGGATATAATGGAATTTCATCTAACCATTTGAAGCTATTTTCATTCCAATTATATTCACACAAATAATGAGTAAGACCATTAGTAATCATTATATAATTACTTTTATATATCTTATTATAAACAGATATCTGTTTAAAAGCATTTCGGTTTATATTTATTTTAAAAGACTTACATTCTACTAATAAGAATACATTCATTTTTTTATCATAAACTATAATATCTGATCTTTTACTTAATTTATTATACTTTAAACTAGATTCAATCTTAATAAGACTTCTAGGATATTTATGATCATTGACTAGATGATGAATAACATTTTGTCTTACCCATTCTTCTGGAGTTAATACAATATTTTTTTTTCTAATAATATCAAAAACATAAATTTCAGAATTAATGTTTTTGATTTTAATATTATGTAATGGTAAATTTAATTTGAACATTATAAAATTATGTTACTTTCTAATTTTAACAAAAAGTAATATAACAAGACCTATCAAAAAATAAGAAGCTAAAACCAAAGTACTTATTCTCATACTCCCTGTAATCTGTTCAATATACCCATATGAAAAAGTACCTAAAACAACAGAAATATTATATGATATAGCATAAAAATTAAAAAAAGAGGCATTATCCTCTATTTCAATTGGAATTAATTTAGAAAAAGTTGAACGTGATAAAGACTGAATACCACCCATAACTAAACCAACTGTAGTTGCAAGTAAATAAAATTGATTTTCATCTTGAATAAAATAAGCTGAAATACATATAATAATCCATAAAATATTCATAATAATTAAAGAAAACTTATTACCCCTTTTTTTAGATATATAAGCAAAAAAGTAAGCACCAAAAATTGCAACAATTTGAATAATCAATACAGTAAGTATTAATTTGTTCTGATCAAGATTTAACTCTTTATCTCCAAAATATGAAGCTATTAACATTACGGTTTGAACCCCCATACTATAAAAGAAAAATGAAAACAAAAATAATTTTAGATTTCTTACATTCTTTAAATAATTCCAAACTTTAATAAGCTCTTTAGTCCCATAAGAAAGAATACTAAAAGATATTTTTTGATTTTTTACAACTTCAGGAACAGTAATAAATGTAATTTGTGAAAAAACTATCCACCAAATACCAACCAATAAAAATGTAAATCTAGTTGCTAGAGCGGAATTGCTAAATCCAAAAAAATCATAAAATGTTATAAGAACTAAACAAATAATTAATAGAATGACACTTCCAACATAACCAAAAGAATACCCACGAGCACTTACTCTATCAAATTTATCTCTAGAAACTATTTCAGGAAGAAAAGCATTGTAGAAAACTAAACTACCTGAAAAACCTAAACTTGCTAAAACTGAACATATTACACCAAACTCTATATTAGAACCATCAAAAAAATATAAAGAGATACAAGAAGCTGAACCTAAATACATAAATATTTTAAGAAATAATTTTTTTCTTCCAACATAATCTGCGATTCCTGACAAAATAGGTTGAATAATTGTTAATAATAAAAATGAAAATGATAATGAATATGAATACAAAACAGAATTTACAATTTGAATACCAAAAAAAGACACTATGTATGAACCATCTAAACTAGTAGTTACAGAATTAAAATAAATAGGAAAAATAGCTGTGGTAATAACTAAAGAATATACAGAGTTAGCCCAGTCATACATGCACCAACCATTTATAACTTTATTACTTGATAGAGTTAATTTATTATACATTCTTTTTAAATAAGAAAACGTATATATACTTCACTTTCTTATTTAAATATCAATAGTTTGAATTGAACTGTATAGAATTTTTCTTGCATTTGCTTCTCTCAATTCTTGTTGGACATCCGACACTATTCCCATCTTAGACTCAACATCTACTTTCATTGCAATAGTAATTTGATCTCTTTCCGCTTCATTTAATTTATCTTTTTCTTGATTAACAAATAATATAATTTCATCAATTTCAACAAAAACATCATTCACCTGAATTTTAGGTTCTTTACCAAAAATACTACTCTGTTTAGGCTCACCTATATAAATATAACTAACTAATGACTTTCTTTCTAATTTAGATAATTGAACAGCTTTAGGTAATTTTTGTTTTACAAGAATATCCGTTTCCCTCATTACAGTAGTTACCATAAAAAAGAATAACAACATAAAAATAATATCTGGTAATGCAGCAGTAGGTATATCTTGAGATGTATTTGATTTTTTTCCAAATTTTGCCATTAGTTCACTATTTTATTAGGTTCTGCTATTGATATTGCTCGTGGTATTCCCTGTCTTGCCAATAAATATTTCTGATCTTGAACAGGATCATCTCTATCTAACTGTAGAAATTGTGAAGCTGATAAACCAATCCTTTCTCCATAAACATCATTATATGCTCCATTTACCTGATCTAACACTTGAACAAATAATTCATATGAGGTACCTCTATCAGCCTTAAAAGAAACTATAGCTGTTTTTGGATCATCTGAAGAATCTGCTTTTCTACCGTTAATAGAAATAAAAGACTTCATTGAATTAGGTAAGCTATTATATATTACAACTCCTTCATCTCCAGGATTTCCAAAATTTAAAATAAAAATTTTAACCATTTCTCTTAAATCTGTAACATCTAATAGAGGCTCATCCTCAACTAATAATTTATCTTGAGAATTCGCTAAAATTTTAAAAATATTTCTGGCATTTTCAGTAATCTCAGGAGGAGGTTGATTAGGATCGGGTTTAGGAGGTAAAAGCATAGCAATTCCTTTATCATTTGCTATAGTAGTAGTTACTAAGAAAAAAATTAAAAGTAGAAAAGCTATATCTGCCATAGATCCATTAGGAATCTGAGCAGTAGGTCTATTTCTTCTAGCCATTTTTAAAATTTTTAATCACTTCAGAATAAAATATTCCTCCTAGAGCTACACAAGTTAATACATATACTAATATTATGATTCCACCAATAAACTTAGATAAACTAGCATCAACACCAAATTCAGCATAGCTTGATAAAACCTCATTTCCAGATATTAACCATGAAAATAAAAATAAAGCAAGAATAGCTCCAATACCAATTCCTGAATCAACCAAAGATTTAGGATTTTTTGAAGCAAGATATAACGGAAAACCGATGGCTAAAACTGCACCAATTCCAATCATTAAATATCCGAAGTATAAAATAAAATCTATGAGATCAAATAACAATATCATTATTTAGATAATTTGTTTTTAACTAAAATATCAACAAGAGTAATAGAAGCATCTTCCATACTATTAACTAAAGAATCTATTTTAGAAACAAGATAGTTATAAAATAATTGAAGAATAACAGCAACTATAAGACCACCAACTGTAGTTAAAAGAGCAATTTTAATACCACCAGCAACTAAAGAAGGAGAAACATCACCAGCTTCAGCTATAGCATCAAATGCACCAATCATACCAATAACTGTTCCCATGAAACCAAGCATTGGAGCAAGAGATATAAATAATGAAATCCATACCATCCCTTTCTCTAATTTTCCCATTTCAACTGATCCATAAGATATAATTGATTTTTCAACCATATCTATACCCTCTGAAGCTCTCATAAGTCCTTGAACAAATATAGATGCAACTGGACCAGGAGTATTCTTACAAATTTCTTTAGCAGATTCAACACCTCCTTTAGAAGATATAGCATCTTCTATATCAGATAAAAGTTTGTTTGTATTAGTTGTTGCAAGATTTAAAGTTATAATTCTTTCAATTGCAACAGCTAAGCCAAGTATAAGACAAAGTAACACAATGCCCATAAATTGCCATCCTCCTTGGATAAACTGTTCTTTAATTGCATAATGAAATGATTGTGATTCTTCAACAACCTGAATGTCTTCTATAGTTTCAATCTCTTCTTGAGTAACTTCTTCCGCAACTATTGCAGTAGAATCTACATTTTCAAGAGTAGTAGTGTCTTCTTGTTCAATATCTTGAGAAAACGATGATAAAGGATAAGATAAGAACACGAATACTAATAAATAAGTAAATAATTTTTTCATAGTTAAATGTTATAGTGATTTGAAATTTTTCAAAAATAAAATTATTAATACATATAAAAAAGAACTTCATTGTATTTTTTGCAGAGAGGAAGGGATTCGAACCCTCGATACAAAGGATTACTTCGTATACATGCTTTCCAAGCATGCGCCTTCGACCACTCGGCCACCTCTCTAGTTTAAGTTAATTTAAATAAATTATTAACGTTATTAGAAGTGGTTTTAATTATATTTTTTAAGGGTAATGAGTGTAAAATTGATAATTTTTCAGCAATAAAATTTATATTTAGTGGTTCATTTCTTTTTCCTCTTTTTGGTTCAGGAGATAAATATGGACTATCCGTTTCCAAAATAATATTCTTTAAATTTATTTGAGATATTATATTTTTTATATTAGAATTCTTAAAAGTTAAGATTCCACCTACTCCAATTAAAAATCCTAAATCAATAATTTTATTTGCTTGAATAAGATTTCCAACAAAACAATGAAAAACACCTCCTAAATTTTGTTTTTTAAATTCACTTATTATTTCAATAGTTTCATCAACTGAATTTCTAGTATGAATTACTACTGGTAGATTATTTTTAATTGCTATGCTACACTGAATCCTTAAGGCATCTGCTTGATTATTAAAATTTTTACTGCTTCTGAACAAATCAATTCCTATTTCTCCAATTGCAATTATTTTTTCATTAAAATTTGCAAAAATTTTATCAATCTCTTCTTTATAATCTTCTTTAAGATAACAAGGATGAAGACCAAGCATTGGATAACAAATATTTTTAAATTTATTAGATAGACTAAATACAGCTGGAACCGTTTCTAAATTAATATTAGGCAAAAGAATTTTTTTTACTCCTCCTTCATAAGAACGAGAAATAACATCTTTAATATCATCTTTAAAATCCTTTAAATAAATATGAGCATGAGAATCAATCAAATAAGAATCCATAATTAATAATTCTTCATTATAAACCATTTCCAAAGTAGTTTATAAGTAATTTTTGATCCTGTTGTTAAAATCCCGACCCTATAAATTCTACCAGCAAACCATAAAGCAAATAATACAGATAATATTAATAAAAATACAGATAATAATAACTGCCAATCAGGAACGCCAAAAGTTAACCTTGCCATCATTAGTATAGGAGAAGTTAATGGAAACATACTAAGAAAAATTGAAATATTACTATCAGGATTCTCTAATACAATTGCCATAAACATTAAACTTGCAATTATTGGTAATGATATTGGAAGAGTAAATTGACTTGCATCTTGTAAATTATCCACTGCAGATCCGATAGCTGCAAAAAATGCACCATAAAGAAAAAACCCTCCTAAAAAATAAATTATGAATGTTATAATAATTTTTTTAATATCTACTGAAGAAATCATATCAAAAATACCAAAAACTATCTCTTTAGATTGGTCTGAATTTTCTTGAACACTCATAACTTCATTTACTGAATTTGATCCATCGTAACCAAAATAGGTAGACGTAAAGGTTGATATCGCAACAGCCAAAATTATCCAAATTAAAATTTGAGTAAAAGCAACTGCACCCACTCCAAGGACTTTTCCCATCATTAATTGAAATGGCTTTACAGATGAAATAATTACCTCAACTACTTTACTAGATTTTTCGTCTAATACACTTTGCAGAATAAAAGTACCATATATAAAAACAAACATATAAATTAAAAACCCATTAAAATAACCCAATCCCCATGCCATATCAGAACTTGATTTTTTAGCTTCTAGATTAGAATTATTATCTTCAGAAATTGTTTCTGATATACTATAAGTATTTAAACTAACTTTAGTAATAAGCTTATCTAATGATTCTTGATTAAGATCTAAATCCTTAATTTTTACATTCTTTATTTTATCTTCTATAATATTTTCAATATCATATATTAAGTCCCCACTGGGAATGGTTTTAGAATAAAATTTTATTCCTGAAGGATCATAAATATCAAATTTTGGTATAACTAAAGCACCATATATTTCATCAGAATTGATCTTTTTATTTAATAACTCTAACTTCATTTTAGTCGGAACTATTATGTTATTATCAAATCCTATAGAATCTACAATTAATGAATTATAATCAATACAAGATATAATACGCTTTTTTTCATCATCACTTGAAAGAAAAAAAATAGTAATACCAATAAATAATGGAAAAATTAGTGGCGTAAGAAGAGTTCCTATTAAAAAAGATTTCTTTTTAACCCTCTGAAGATATTCTCTTTCAAAAATTATCCATATTTTATCCATTATTATTTCCCTCCTCAACCTTCATTATAAATATATCATTCATATTCGGTGTCTTTTGTTTAAATTCTAATATTTCAATACTATTACTTAATAATAATCTTAAAAGATCACTTGAAGATATTTTTTTTATAAGCTTAATCTCTGATTCATAAATATTATCAACAACAATTTTAGAATCTATTACTGAAAAACTACTAATTTTATCATTAATTTTATTTAAGTGTTTAATTTTATAAATATCTGACTTGTAAGCAGATTTAATATCATTAATTTTTCCACTTAATATTTTTTTTGATTTATCAATCATGGCAAGATTATCACAAAGTTCATCAACTGATTCCATTCTATGAGTTGAAAAAATTATTGTCTTTCCTTCATCCTTAAGTCTGAGTAAATTTTTCTTTATTAAATTAGCATTTACAGGATCAAATCCAGAAAATGGTTCATCTAAAATTATTAAATCGGGATTATGTAATACCGTTGATATAAATTGCACCTTTTGACTCATACCCTTTGATAAATCTTCAATATTTTTATTCCACCAATTTGAAACCTCAAGGTTATTAAACCAATCTCTAGCTGAATTAATAGACTCTGATCTACTTAACCCTTTTAATTTTCCCATAAAAAGTAAAAAATCACCAATTTTCATCTTTTTATACAACCCTCTCTCCTCTGGCATATATCCTATCTTTCTAATATCATTATAATTAATATTTGTACCATGAAGAAGAATCTGACCAGAATCTTGATTAATGATCTGATTAATTATTCTAATTAAAGTTGTTTTTCCAGCACCATTAGGGCCTAAAAGACCAAAAATACTTGACCTTGGAATATCTATACTTATATTATCAAGAGCCCTATGATTGACATAGCTCTTACAAATATTTTTTACATTTAATAGATCCATAGCTTAACAATCATTTTTTTTCGTGAAATTAGTTAATAAATTAACATATAAATGAAATCTGATAAAATAATTTTAGGTATTGATCCTGGAACAAACATAATGGGATATGGAGTTATACAATCAGACCAATTAAAATTAAATCTAATTCAATACGGAGTAATTCATCTTAAAAAATATTCAGATCATGGAACAAAACTGAAAATGATATTTGATAAAATAAATGATTTAATCATTGACTACAAACCAGATGAAATTTCTATAGAATCTCCTTTTTATGGAAAAAATGTACAATCCATGTTAAAACTTGGAAGAGCACAAGGAGTTGCAATTGTGGCTGCATTAAATAAAGGAATACCAATCATAGAATATGCACCAAAAAAAATAAAACAGTCTGTAACCGGAAATGGTAATGCTTCTAAAGAACAACTTTCAGAAATGGTAATGAGAATACTAAATTTTAAAAAAAAGAATTCAATAAAAAAATTTGATGCAACTGATGCTTTAGGGGCTGCAATATGTCATTTCTATCAAAAATCCTCAAATAGAAATACAAAAAAATCTTGGAAACAATATGTTGAATCAAATAAAGAAAAAATAATCAAATAATTTCTGATTGAATTTTTTTACATATATCATTAAGCTCCGAATCTTTAAGAAAAATTTTTTTTTTGCTAAAATCAATATCATTCATTTCATTTAAAGGAACCAAATGTAAATGAGCATGAGGTACTTCTAAACCAATTACTGATAATCCAACCCTATTACATCTGGTAACTTTTTTTATAGCTTTTGATATTTTTTTAGAAAATAATAATATTTCAGTAAGAAAATTATCATCTAAATCAAAAAAATAATCTATTTCTTTTTTAGGAACAACAAGAGTATGACCGATAGATAAAGGATTTATATCTAAAAAAGCAATAAACTTGCTGTTCTCAGATATAATATACGCAGGTATTTCTCTATTTATAATTTTTGTAAAAATAGTACTCATGTTACAATGAAATATTTAAAATTTCAAATTCTATGTTACCAGCAGGAATTTCAACTTTAACACGTTCACCTTTTTTCTTACCTAATAATCCCTTTCCAATTGGAGATTTAACAGATAATTTATTTTCACTCAAATTAGATTCTTCCTCAGAAACCAACATGTAATTAAAAATTACATTATTTGTTAAATTTTTTATTTTCACTTTAGATAAAACAGAAACCTTAGATATATCAATATTAGACTCATCAATAATTCTAGCATTACTAACAGATTCTTCAAGTTTTGATATCTTCAGTTCATGAAGTCCCTGAGCTTCTTTTGCAGCATCGTATTCAGCATTTTCCGAAAGATCTCCTTTATCCCTAGCTTCAGCAATTTGCTGTGCAATATTTAATCTTCCTTTTGTTTTTAAAAGATGTAATTCATCCTTTAATTTTTTAAGTCCTTCTTCTGTAAAATATGAAATTTCAGCCATAATTTTTAAAATAAAAAAAACGGAATACACCGTTTATAAATACAAATATATAAAAATAAGTGTTTAAATGCCTCCTATTAATATAGCAACTAGAAAATATATTGCAAGAGCTATAAGATCATTAGTAGTAGTTATAAATGGACCAGAAGCAAGAGCAGGATTAAACTTTAATCTATCTAAAATAATTGGTGTAATAGTACCTAAAATTGATGATACTAAAACTATAGAAAAAAGTGAAATAGAAACAATTTGTGCAGTTTTTGAGTAAATCTCTAGATTTAAAAAATTTAATTCATCAAATATTGATAAACCAAAATATACAATTAGAGCCAATACAATTCCATTTAAAATTGATACAGACAAAACTTTAAAAAGTCTATTAAGAACAGTATTTTCAAAAGCACTTGGATTTGATAAACTTTGAATAACAATTGATGATGACTGAATTCCAACATTTCCGGCAGTTGCCATAATTAAAGGAATAAAAAAAGATAATGATATAAATAATTCATTCCCTTCAAAATAATTATTTTCAAATGAACCAAGGAAAAAAGCTCCAAATAACCCTCCAAAAATACCAATTACTAACCAAGGAAGTCTTGCATTTGATAATTTCCATATAGAATCATCCTCTTCAACATCTGAAGTTATTCCTGACATAATTTGTCTTTCCTCTTCTGCAGTTTCAGTTATAACATCAACAACATCATCAATAGTAATTCTACCTAATAATTTTCCTCTTTTATTAATTACAGGAAGAACATCTAAATCATATTTTTGCATAATAATTGCTACCTCTTCTTGATTCATTTTTGAATCAACTGAAATAACATAATCATCATAAATATCTTTAATTCTTGAATTATCAGATGCAACAATGATATCTTTAAGAGAAACCTTACCTAATAATTTACCTTTATTATCAGTAACATAAACACTATAAATTCTAGATACTTTTTCAGCTTGTTTTTTTATCAAATTAATACATTGATTAATTTTCCAATTAATATTACACTTTACAAGCTCTTTAGCCATCAACCCACCAGCAACATCATCATCATATTGTAATAAATCTTTTAAATTTTTAGACTTTTCTTTATCACTTATTGATAAAATAGTTTCATTTCTTACTTCTGGACTAAGTTCAGCCAATATATCTGCACCATCATCAGAATCAATTATTTCTAAATATTTAGCAATTTCAGTAGACTTAAAATTGGTTAGAAAAATTTGCCTTGTATCTTCATCTAGCTCAGAAATTATTTTTGATGCTGTTTCCAAATCAATATTATCTACAACATATTTAGATCGAACAGAATCAAATTCATAAAGTAACTCAGTAATATCTGCTGGACTTGCACCTTCAAAAGATGATTTAATAAATCTTACATCTTTACTTTCTATTGCAATTTTTAAATCTTCTCTAAATTCATTAGTTAGGGAGAATTTCATGATTAATTTTTTTTATTTCATTAGCCAACCAAATAAATTCACTGATTTTTAATTGCTCAGCTCTCTTAGAGAAAATATTATTTTTGATAAATGCTAATGGCAAATTTAGATTTTTTAGTGAATTTCTCAATGTTTTTCTTCTATTTTGAAAAGATTGCTTAATAATGTTTTTATAGAAATTATAGTCAACACCAATATCTATTACATTATTTCTTATTCCTTTTACAACAGCAGAATAAACCTTAGGCTTAGGATTAAATGATATAGGATCAACTATAAATTCTAAATTTAAATTAAAATATGTTTGCATAAGAACCGATAAAATACCATAAGATTTATTATTATAATTTGAACAAATCCTTTCACCTACTTCTTTTTGAATTAATATCACAAACTCAGAAATAATTAATCTATTATCCAAAATTTTAAAAAGAATTTGAGATGAAATATAATATGGCAAATTACTTATAATTGAAAATTTAGATTTAAATAATAAAGAAAAATTAATGTTTAAAACATCTTCATGTATAATTTTCAAATTATTTGGAAAATGTTCTTTTAGGTAAAGAATGCAATCATTATCTATTTCATTAACGATAAAATTATCTATTTTTTCATTTAATAAATACTTAGTTAATACCCCTCTACCAGGACCAATTTCTATAATATTAGATTTTTCACTTAATAAATTAACAATTCTTACAGCAACCTCTTCATTATTTAAAAAATGTTGTCCATATTTTTTTTTATTTTTTATTCTTATCATAATAATTATTTGAACATTAAATTTGAAGAAAGTATTATTAAATTAATGAAAAATAAAATTAAGAAAAAACTAATTATTGGTTTTAGTATTGGAGATTATAATGGGATTGGACCTGAAGTTTTGATTAAATCATTTTCTAACAAAAAATTATTCCAAAGGTGCATTCCTGTAATTTTTTGTGATCCAAAAATCATAAAATTTTATAAAAATAAATTTCAAATAAAGATTGATATTTTTATTTGCTCAAATATATCTTCTATCAAAGAAAATGTTTTAAACATATATCCAATAATAGATAATGACATAACCATAGAACCAGGAACTGTAAATAGTGCTGTTGGCGAATATGCTTTAAAATCTTTAGAAGAATTATTTATTTCAATAAATAATAATCAAATAAATGGGATAGTTACATTACCATTCAGTAAAATAGGGATACAATCTAAAAAATTCAATTTTCCAGGTCATACAGAATATTTATTAGAAAAAACTAATCAAAAAGAAAACATAATGATAATGGTTTCTAATAAACTAAAAATAGGTTTTATAAGTGGACATGTACCATTAAAATTGATGATTAAGTCTATTAATAAAGAAAAATTTTATAATAAAATTTTGATTTTTATAAATTCATTAAAATATGATTTTAACATCAAAAAACCTAAAATTGCCATCCTTGGAATCAACCCTCATGCTGGTGAATTAGGCTTGCTAGGAAAAGAAGAAATTGAAATTATTAATCCAACAATTAATAAGTTGAACAAAAAAGAAAATAAAATAGAAGGTCCTTTTTCAGCTGATTCATTTTTTGGTATGAAAGATTATTTAAAATACGATGGTGTAATATCTTGTTACCATGATCAAGGTCTTATAGGTTTTAAATCATTATTTTTTGATGAGGGAGTTAATTATACTGGAGGACTTCCAATTGTTAGAACATCACCTGATCATGGAACCGCACATGATATTGCTGGAAAAGGAAAAGGAAACGAATTATCACTCACAAATGCAATAAAGCTAAATATTAAAATATTAAATAATAGAAATTTTAATTCATAATTTTTTTATTAAAATATTATAATATTTTTGCATTTTAATTTTAATCTATGTCAAAAAAAATATTAAAACAATTTGATATAAAAATTCAAAGTTTATCAAATAATAAACATGAATTTAGTTTTGATTTTGACCAAAGCCTTTTTGATTTTTTTTCAAAAAATTTAGATAGTAAAAAAAATTCTGGGACATGTAGAATTGAATTTATAAAAAATGACCTAATGTTAAATCTACTTTTTCATATAGAAGGTAAAACAAAACTTATTTGTGATAGAAGCCTAAAAGAATTTGATTATTTAATAAAAACTCAAAATAAACTTTTATTTAAATTCAGTGATCATGATGAAGAATTATCAGATGAAATGCTGACAATAAACCATAATAAATCAATTTTAAATGTAGGAAAATTCATTTATGAATTTTTTATATTAAAAATTCCCATAAAAAGATTGCATCCTTCCTTAAAAAATGAAGATAATATTGATAATTTTGTATATTCAACTACTAAAAATGAACAAAGAATTGATCCAAGACTAGAATTATTAAAAAAACTTAAAAAATAAAATGGCACATCCTAAAAGAAAAATATCTAAAACAAGAAGAGATAAAAGAAGAACACATTATAAAGCTAAACCAAAAAGCTTTGTTATATGTCCAACAACAGGTGAATCACATCTCCCCCACAGAGCATTCTGGTATGAAGGAAAACTTTATTATAAAGGAAAAGTTGTACTAGAAAAAGAAGTATCAGCTTAACAATAAGCATTTATGATTATAAAAAAAATAAAATCAAGTATATCTGGAGTTTTTGGATATGTTCCTGATTATGTTCTTACTAACAAAGAGCTTGAAAAGCTTGTTAATACAACAGATGAATGGATAGTTACAAGAACAGGAATTAAAGAGAGAAGAATTTTAAAAGGAAATTTGCAAGGAACTTCTGTTATAGGGACAAAATGTGTAAATGGTTTGTTAGAAAAAACAAATACTGATGCTAAAGAAATTGATTTAATCATATGTGCAACAGTTACACCTGATATGGCATTTCCATCTACTGCTAACTTAATTTCTAATGAAATTGGTGCAACTAATGCATACAGTTTTGATATATCTGCAGCATGTTCTGGATTTTTATATGCTTTAGCTACAGCTTCACAATTTATTGAAGCTGGAACACATAAAAAAGTAATAGTTATTGGTGCAGATAAAATGTCATCAATAGTTAATTATGAAGATAGAAAAAATTGTGTTTTATTTGGAGATGGTGGAGGAGCTGTTTTATTAGAACCATCTATAGATGATACAGGAATACAAGATTTTATATTAAAAAGTGATGGATCAGGAGGATCAATGTTATGTTTAAAAGCTGGAGGAAGTAAAAGACCTGCTTCAATTGAAACTGTTAATAATAAAGAACATTTTATCTATCAAGAAGGGTCATCAGTTTTTAAATTTGCTGTTACAAAAATGGCAGATGTTTCAGAAGAGATTATGCTTAATAATAATTTGACTTCAAATAAAATTGCTTATTTAATTCCCCATCAAGCAAATAAAAGAATAATTGATGCAACTGCAAATAGAATGGGAATAGGTCCAGAAAAAGTACTATTGAATATTGAAAAATATGGAAATACTACTGCAGGTACAATACCACTTTGTTTTTGGGATTTTGAAAAATTATTTAAAAAAGGTGATAATTTAATACTAGCAGCATTTGGAGGAGGTTTTACTTGGGGTTCCATTTATTTAAAATGGTCTTATAACAGCTAATAATATGGCAACAGCAAATGATATTAAAAATGGTCTTTGTATAGAATTTAATGATAATTTATTTTTTGTTACTGAATTCCAACACGTAAAACCTGGTAAAGGACCCGCATTTGTAAGAACAAAACTTAAAAATGCTAAAACTGGAAAAGTTATTGACAATACTTTTCCATCAGGACACAAAATAATAACTGCTCGAGTAGAAAAAAGAACACACCAATTTCTATATAAAGATGAAGAAAATTATCATTTTATGGATTCATCTAATTTTGAACAAATATCTATTCAAAAAAATTTAATTGATTATCCAAAATTTCTAACAGATGGTTTAAAAGTTGACATTTTAATCCATGCAGAAAAAGGAGATATTCTAAGTTGTGAATTACCCCTTAGTATTGAAACTAAAATAATTTATGCAGAACCTGGTGTTAAAGGAGATACCGCAACAAATGCAACAAAAAATGCTAAAATAGAAACAGGAGAAGAAATACAAGTTCCTTTGTTTATAAATGAAAATGACAAAATCAAAGTAGATACTAAGCAAGGAAAATATATTGAAAGAGTAAAATAAATAGTGCTAAATTTACATTTATGAATATTAAGGAAATTCAAGACATTATAAATTTTATCAAAAAAACAGATCTTGATGATGTAAGCATTGAAACCGAAAATTATAAAATTCGTGTTAAAAAAAATAATGCTGAAGTAACAGAATTAAAAGAAAAAAAAAAGATTCCTGTTAAAATAGACAATGATGAAACAAAACTTATTGAGGAAAGTGAAATTAAAACTAATCACATTACTATCAAATCACCTATGATTGGAACACTTTACCGTTCTCCAAATCCTGAAAGTGAACCATATATTAATGAAGGAGATACAATTAATGCAGGACAAACCATTTGTATAATTGAAGCAATGAAATTATTTAATGAAATAGAATCAGAATTTTCTGGAAAAGTAATTAAAATACTTGTTGATGATACCTCTCCAGTTGAATTTGACCAACCTTTATTTATAATTGATCCTAGTTGAATTATTTTATTTTATATGATAAATAAAGTATTAATAGCAAATAGAGGAGAAATCGCTTTGAGAATTATAAGAAGCTGTAAAGAAATGGGCTTAAAAACTGTTGCTGTCTATTCAACTATTGATAAAGAAAGTTTACACGTAAAATTTTCAGATGAAGCTGTTTGCATAGGTCCTGCATTATCTAAAGATTCATATCTAAATATATCAAAAATTATGGCAGCTGCAGAAATAACAAATTCTGATGCAATACATCCAGGATATGGTTTTTTATCTGAAAATGCTGAATTTTCTAAAATTTGTCATGAAAGTAAAATAAAATTTATTGGACCTAGTGCCAGCATGATTCAAAAAATGGGTGACAAAGTTTCTGCTAAAAAAACAATGGAAGCTGCTGGTATACCAACTATACCAGGTTCAGATGGTCTGATAAAAGATATTTCTGAAGGTAAAAAAATTGCAAAAAAAATTAATTATCCTATTATTCTTAAAGCAACAGCTGGTGGCGGTGGAAAAGGAATGAGAATTGTTAATAAAGAAAGTGAATTTGACAGTGCTTGGAATGGAGCAAAAGCTGAGTCAGAAGCATCTTTCTCTAATTCAGGTTTGTACTTAGAAAAATTTATTGAAGAACCACACCATATAGAAATTCAAATTATTGGTGATCAATATGGAAATGTTAGTCATTTATCTGAGAGAGATTGCTCTATACAAAGAAGGCATCAAAAATTAGTTGAAGAAACACCTTCACCAATTGTTGATAAAGAATTAAGAGATAAAATGGGAGAATCTGCAGTCAAGGCTGGTAAATTCATTAAATATGAGGGTGCTGGTACAATTGAATTTTTAGTTGATAAGTATAAAAATTTTTATTTTATGGAAATGAATACCAGAATTCAAGTAGAACATGGAATAACAGAGGAAGTAACAAATTATGATTTAGTAAAAGAACAAATTAAAGTTGCCGATGGAGTAAAAGTTTCAGGAAAACACTATTATCCAAAACTCCACTCCATAGAATGCAGAATAAATGCTGAAGATCCATCAGCTAATTTTAGACCATCACCAGGTAAAATAACAGCACTACATAAACCAGGAGGTCATGGAGTAAGAGTAGATACACATATTTATTCTGGATATGAAGTACCTCCAAATTATGATTCAATGATTGCCAAATTAATTGTAAGTCATCAAACAAGAGAAGAAGCTATTGTTAGAATGAAAAGAGCACTCGAAGAATTTATAATTGAAGGCATAAAAACTACAATACCCTTTCACATAAAACTAATGAACAATAAAAAATTCAAATCAGGAGTTTTTACAACTAATTTTATGGAAACTTTTAAATATTAAATACTTTCTCTTCAAAAGAAATACCATTATATTTTAATTTATTAAGAACTGGAGTATAAATTTTTTTATCAAATGGTAAATTAATTCCCTTAATTTGTAATCCACTCTCTATTATATATTCAACAAGAATTGCAATTGGAAGACCAACTGTCTTAGCCATAGCAGTTTTAATTTTATTTTCTCCTCTCACTTTAAGATAAGAAAATAACACTTTTTTAATACCATTTTCTTCAAATACAAATTTATGATACATAACTATTAAATCAAGCTCATTATCATTTAATGTCCATTTTTTATTTATAATATGTAACAATATTTCAGCTGAAGTGCCACTAGATAAAGATATTTTTTCATCTGAAAACATACCAATCCATTTTAAATTCTTAATTTCATCACAATCATTTTCTAAATTATACTCATCTTGGATAAACCTTAAAAAAGAAGACTTGTCTTTAGAAAATTTTTTCATACTAAAAAAATCGAAATGGCTCATCTTATGTGCATTATTTATAACAAAATCATTATCTGTTAAACCTAATTGAACAAAAATATTCCAAGAACCACAAAAGCTCTTATTTCTTAGTGTCCCTCTACGCAAATTTTTTATATTATCAAGTTTATATAAATCTTTATACTTTAAAGAATCTCTATTAGGATAACCTTCAAAATAACCAACTCCAGGAATATTTATATCCTTTATGTTTTTAAATAATTTTTTATAAGGAACAAAAACTTTCTTATAATTTTCAATATAATAAGCATCATCTGATCCCGCTAAAATTACATTCATAGGGTTCCAAGTAAATTTATATCCCCAAGGATTTTCTTCTTTATCATAATCAATTAAACCCCCAGTATATGATTCGAATTCCAATATTTTAGAAGTAATTTTTAGTTCATCTATAACTTTCATTGCAGACATATGATCTATTCCTGGATCAAGTCCCATTTCCATAAATAAAAAAGAATCATTTTTTAAAAAAGAATCATGTAATTTTTTAATATTTTCATCTAAATAGGAAGCCGTTATCATATTAACTCCTACTTCTGAACAAATTTGAGCAATTTTAAAATGAAGTGTTGGTGGCAATAAACTAATTACAATGTAAGACTTATCAACTAAACCTTTTAAAACATTTGAATCATTAATATTTACTTTTATAAAATTTAAATCTTTAAAATTTTTTACGAAATAATCAGGTTTTTTATCTGCCAATACAGTAAGATCAATATTTAAATTAAATCTTCTTTCATATAAGTATTCAATTAAAAATGGAGATGATTTTCCAGCTCCTATTATTAATATCCTGTTTAACATAACTTGTTTAGTATATTTTAAATATTAATCAGATCTTTTAACAACTGTAGAAGATGCTTGAGACTTAGGAAGTATGCTTATATCACTAATACAAATATTATCAGGTCTTTTTATTATGAAATCAATAATCTCAGCTACATCATTTGCTTTTAAAGGTTGCATACCTTTGTATACATTTCTTGCTTTATCTATATTATTTTTGAATCTAACCATAGAAAATTCTGTTTCTACCAATCCTGGATTAATAGATGTAACCTTTATATTAAAATTGTTCAAATCCAATCTCATTCCTTTAGAAATTGCATCTACTGCAAATTTTGATGCACAATAAACATTTCCCTTAGTATAAACTTCTTTTCCCGCTATTGAACCGATATTAATTATTATTCCACTTTTTCTTTTAACCATAAGAGGAACAACTGATTTAGTAACATACAACAAACCCTTAACATTAATATCTATCATCGCATCCCAATCTTCTAAATTACCTTCATGAATTAAATCAAAACCATGAGCATTACCAGCATTATTAACCAATATATCAATACATTTCCAATCATTAGTTAATCCTTGGATTTTATCTTTAATAACCTTCTTATCTCTAACATCAAAGCAAAGAGATAATATATCAGTTTTTTTAGATAAAGATTTTTCTAATTTTTTGAGTTTATCTTTTCTTCTACCACAAATTATTAATGAACAATAATTTGACAATAAAATAGCTGTTGCCTCACCAATTCCTGATGTTGCACCTGTAATTAAAGCTATTTTTCTATTATTATTTAGGCCCACCTTCAAAAGTAAAGAAAACTGAAATATTATGAACAAACAATTTATCAATTGGTAAATTATATTCATTAAAATTATCAGGATTATTTTTTAATAAATTTATTAGTCCTCTAGAATATCTTATTTCTGGAGACAGTTTAAATAACTGAAAAAAAATGTCACTGCCAAAACCTATTTCTAATGATAAATCAAAAGATTTTAAATCTAATATATCTTTTCCTGCTTCATCTTTATTTTTTGCTCCAATTTCTAAACTTGGTTTTAATCCTCCAAGCATATACATTCTATGATTACCCCTTCTTTTTGATTTATATTTAATTAATAAAGGAAATTCAAGTAATGTTGCCGATCTGGTATCAGAAAAAATAGTTCCATCGGTATACAAATAATCCATATTAAATTCATAAAAACCAACTTGCAATAATGTTCTCAAATCAAATGGATAGATTAGATTAAAATCAGAAATAAAACCAAGTTTAAATCCAGGTTTCGAAGAAGGAATAATGCTATGAAGATTATTATAATTTGAATCTATAAAATTATTTGAATAATACATCCTATAATACGAAGAATGTAAGCCAAGTAAAAAACCATAATGAATACGATTATCATCATAGTTTCCTAAATTTATTGTATTACTTTGGGATTTAGAGGAATATGAAAAACCACAAATAATTAAAATAATTAAAAAATTCTTTCTCATTATTATATCTAAATATAATACCTAAACTTTAAAATTGAATTAAAATTGCAAAGAGGATAAAAATAATTATGAAAAATATAGAGGCTAAATTTATTAAAAGTAGTTCTGATTTAAAAGAATGTCCAAAAAAGAAATTACCAGAATTTATTTTTTATGGAAGATCAAACGTTGGAAAATCATCATTAATAAACATGCTAGTTAATAATAAAAAACTATCTAAAATTTCTTCTAAACCTGGAAAAACAAAATTAATAAACCATTTTATAGTTAATAAAAAAATATATTTTGTTGATTTACCAGGATATGGTTGGGCAAAAACAAGTAAAAAAGATAGAAAAAAATGGGACAATATGACTAAAGATTTTTTGCTCAAATCAAATAAATTAGCTTTAGTTTTTATTTTAATTGATAGCAGATTAAAACCTCAAAAAATTGATATTGATTTAATTAATTTTTTAGGAAAAAATAATATTCCTGTTAATTTAATTTATACTAAATGCGACAAAATTAATACTTCAAATATTGATAAAAATATAGATAATTTTAATAAAGAACTCCTTAAAACTTGGAAAGAAATACCCACATTTTTTATTACTTCATCAATAAAAAAAACTGGAAGAGAAATCATTTTAAGTTACATTATAAATACATATAAATCCCTAATAATTAATTGAAATGAAAGGTTTAATTACTAAATCAACTGGTAAATGGTATGATGTAAAAATTAATAATAAAATCTATAAATCTATTCTAAGAGGAAAGCTTAAAATTGATAACCAATTAACAAATCCAATTGCATCAGGAGATTATGTGGAATTAATAAAAAATAAAGATGTTATTATTAATAATATATACGAAAGAAAAAATTGTATAATTAGAAAATCAAATAGAAATGATAAAGGACATATTATGGCTTCTAATATTGACCAATTATTAATATTATGTAGTATTAAAGAACCATATACTAAAATTAGCTTTATAGATAGATGTCTTGTATCAGCAAATTACTACAATATTAAACCTATAATAGTTTTTAATAAATTGGATATTTTAAACAAAAATGAATTAGAAAATCTAAATATTATTTTAAAAAATTATTTAACTATAGGATTTGATTCTTTTATTATATCAGCTAAATATAATATTAATGTCCATAATTTACTTCAAATAATGAAAAAGAATAAAACATTATTGATTGGAAATTCTGGAGTAGGAAAATCTACATTAATAAATTTGTTATGTAATAAATCAAAACAAAAAACTAATCCTATTTCTAAGAAGACCAAAAAAGGAAAACAAACAACAACTTTTTCTGAAATGTTTGAAATTAATGAAAATAGTTTTCTTATTGATACACCAGGATTTAAAGAATTTCAATTTTATGAAATAGAAAAAAATGAAATTAAATATACTTTTCCCGAATTTAATAAATTAAAAGATAAATGTAAATTCAATAATTGTAATCATGAAAATGAACCAAATTGCAATGTAAAAAAAAATATAGATAAAACTATATGGAGAAAACGATATACTAGCTATTTAACAATCATAAAAAACTTATAGATTACACAAAATAAATCTATTGAATATAAAATAAACTAGTTACTAAAATACATTACAAATTTTTCATACAGTATATTTAATTTAAAGTCTTCTAATTTTAATTTTTAAATATGCAAAAAGAACTGTCATAAATGGACTTATAATATTAAAAAAACAATACGGCAAATAAGTTAAAGTAGAAACTCCTAATACACTAGAATGATAAGCTCCACAAGTATTCCATGGTATCAAAACTGATGTAACTGTTCCACTGTCTTCAAGTGTCCTACTCAAATTTTCAGGAGCAAGACCTTTTTCTTTATAAAAATTTGAATACATCTTTCCAGGAATTACTATTGATAAGTATTGATCTGATGCAGTAATATTAAAAAAAATACATGAACCAGCAGTAGATGTAACTAATGATCCAGTTGACTTAACCTGATTTAAAATAGTATTAGCAATTTTTGAAAGAAAACCACCTTTTTCCATAGCGCCACCAAAAATCATAGCAGAAAAAATTAACCATATTGTAGATAACATTCCAAACATACCACTTGATGTCAATAAATCTGTAACCATTTCATTTGATGTTTCTATAGAAACATTTCCATATAATGAAATCATAACACCAGAAAAAATAGAAATCCAATTTTTTCTACCATCTAAAGAAATTTCATAAATAATATTTGATTGAAAAATTATTGCAAATAATACACCTAATACAATTCCAAAAAATAATGCTGGAATAGCAGAAACCTTTTTATAAATCAAAAAGATAACAACAGAAGGTGGAAAAAATAAAATTGGAGATATAAAAAATTTTTCTTTTATAGATTCAGATACGATTAATGAATTTTCAATAGAAGAAGGTTCAACAAATAAAAAACCTGAAATTAATAATATTAAAAGACATATTATTATTGATGGTATAGTAGTATATGATAAATATCTTATATGTTTAAATAAAGTAGTTCCCGAAACTGCAGGAGCTAAATTTGTTGTATCAGATAAAGGAGACATTTTATCTCCAAAATAAGCACCACTTAAAACAGCACCAGCTATAAAACCATCACCTACACCTAATGATTTCCCTACCCCCATCAAAGCTATTCCAATGGTAGCTGAAGTTGTCCAAGAACTACCAGTTGCAAGAGAAACAATAATGCATATAATACATGAAGCTAAAAGAAAAATATCAGGGCTTAAAATTTGAATTCCATAATAAATCATAGAAGGAACTATCCCACTAATCATCCAAGAACCAGCAAGAGATCCTACTAGTAATAAAATTATAAATGAAGGTATAGCAGAATTTATATTACTTACCATACCTTCTTGTAATATTTTCCACTTTACTCCATTAAAATAAGCAATTATTGCTGCTAATGCTCCAGAAAGAATCAATACAATTTGATTGCTACCATCAAGAGATAAATCACCAAAAATAAAAACATTGATTGATAACATTACCACCAAAAAAATAATAGGAGTTATTGACTGAAGAAACGAAGGTTTTTTATATTTCATTACTTATTTTTTAAAATAAACTTATGTAGATAACAAAAAAAATTCTAATTATATAATTTATATTATACATTTTGTGACTGTAATAAAAATTCTTTTATAAAAGGTTGAATATCACCATCCAAAACTTTTGTAACATCATTTCTTTCAATATTTGTTCTTATATCTTTAACTAATTTATAAGGATGTAAAACATAATTTCTAATTTGAGAACCAAAATCTATTTTAAGTTTAGTGTCTTCTCTTTTTGCTTTTTCCTTGTTTTTCTTTTCTATTTCTATTTGATAAAGTTTTGATTTTAACATATTTAGAGCTTTTTCTTTATTTAATAACTGACTTCTTTCTTGTTGACATTCAATAACTAAACCTGACTTATCATGCTTAAGTCTAACTGCTGATTCAATTTTATTTACACTTTGTCCACCAGCACCACTAGACCTAAATGTCTCCCATATAATATCTGCAGGATTTATATTTATTTCAATTGTTTCATCAACTTCTGGATAAGCAAAAATGGAAGCAAAAGATGTATGCCTTCTAGCACCTGAATCAAATGGTGATATTCTAACCAGCCTATGAACTCCTATCTCTGCTTTTAAGTACCCAAAAGCAAATTGTCCTTCTATACCAAGAATTGCAGATTTTATTCCTGCAGTTTCACCGGGTTGAACATTAACCTTTTTCACAATAAAATTCTGAGATTCTGCCCACATAATATACATTCTCATCAACATATTAGCCCAATCTTGACTTTCAGTTCCCCCAGCTCCTGGATTAATTTCTATTATAGCATTCAATTGATCTTCTTTACTTGAAAGCATTTTTTTAAATTCAAGATTTTCAAGAGATTTTTCAACTTTATTATATTCAAATTCTAATTCATCTTCAGAAACATCTCCAGAAATATGAAAATCATATAAAATTTTAAAATCTTCTATTGCTGAATTAACATCGTTATAAGAATCAATCCATATCTTATTTATGCTTATTTCTTTAAGTACTTTTTCTGCTTCTTTTCTATCATTCCAAAAACTAGAACTTAATGAGATTTTTTCTTTTTCTTTAATTACTTTTAATCGATTATCATAGTCAAAGATACCCCCTTAATACCCCTATACGATCTTGAAGTTTTTTAATTTGATCTATATTCATTATTAAACCTTAGTAATCCAATTAAATAAATCTGGTGATTTTCCATATTTAATATTATTTAATTCTTCTAAAAATATTGAAGAATATGATTTCGAATTTATTTCAGGCAAATCATAATCTTTACATTCATAACCTATTGTTTTAATAGGAGCAACAGTAGCGGCAGTACCAGCACCAAAAGCCTCCTTAAGTTTCCCATTTTTTATTGAAGATATTACTTCACCAATAGATATTTTTCTAACCTCTAAATTCAAATTTAATTTATTAGCTAAAACTATAATACTATCTCTTGTTACTCCATCCAAAACAGTATCACCTAAAGGAGCAGTTATAATAGTTTCATCAATAACAAAAAATAAGTTCATAGTACCAGATTCTTCCAAATACTTGTGTTCTTTACCATCAGTCCATATTAATTGATCATAACCATCTTTTTCAGCTTTTACAGCAGGATATAAAGCAGCGGCATAATTTGCTGCAGTTTTTGAAAAACCCACTCCCCCACTAATTGCTCTTGTGTATTTAGTTTCAATTTTTACCTTAACAGGTTCTGTATAATATCCACCGACAGGAGCAGTAATAATTATAAATTTATACATATCAGCAGGCTTAATACCAATAAAAGGGTCTAAAGCAAAAGTTATCGGTCTAATGTATAAAGATGAATTATCAGTATTAGGAATCCATTTTTTATCGATTTTTAGTAGTTCTATTATAGACTTTAAAAAAAAATCTTTAGGAAATTCTGGAATACACATTCTCTTAGAACTTATATTAAATCTTTCTGCATTTTTTTCAGGTCTAAAAATAAGAATTTCATCTTCATCATTTTTGTAAGCTTTAAGGCCTTCAAATATTGTTTGACCATAATGAAGAGTTGTACAAGCTGGAGAAATACTTAAATTTTCATACGGAAGAATTTGAAAATTATGCCATTTCCCCTTTTCATAATCAGCAGAAAACATGTGATCTGAATAATATTTACAAAACTCTAAATCATTAAAATCAATTTCATTAATTCTAGATTTTAAAGAATTTTTAATCTTTATTTTCATAAAGCCAGGTTAAAATTTTAATATTCAATTAATTAATAACTTATAAAAATAACATATCATTCTATAAAATGAATCATCTGCTGATTAAATTTCTTCCAAGAATAATTAGAGCGTGAAGATTGAATATTTTTTCTAAATTTCATTAAGGTTTTAGGTTGAAGAATTTCATTTAACCCTTTTGCGATAGATGTAGAATTTATTTCAGTTATAATTCCAGAATCATCATTTTTAATTGGTTTAATTAATCCATTTAAGTTTGAAACCAAAATTGGCAATCCATAATGATAGGCAACAGGAGTGACACCACTTTGAGAGGCAGAACGATACGTCTGAGCTACACAATCTGAAGCACAAAAAAAGTTTCGTGCCTGATCAGAATCCATAAACTCAGGGTACAATAAAACTTTATTTTCTAACCCCAAATTATTAATTAGTCTTAAATATTTATTTTTATTTTCATAAAATTCACCAACTATTAACAAATAAGCATTTTTATTTTTCTTCTGATATATAGAAAATGCATCAATTAATAAATCCAACCCTTTATATTTTCTTATTAAACCAAAAAATAATATATAACTAGCATTAGAAGATAAATTTAAATTTTTTCGAGCTTCAACTTTTGATATAGAAACAGGTAAAAATTCATTTATAGGATGAAATCCATTAAGGATAGGTTTACTGAAATTAAGTTTTATTTCATTAGCAACTGATTTTGATAAGGTGACAAACGAAGTACACCCTTTACCAAAATAATTATTTAAAAACTTATCTGAAATCCTATTTTCATGTGGTATCCAATTATCCACCATACCAACACACTTAATGTTTGAGTCTACATTTCTAGCTATATATCCATAACAAATTGCTAGAAAAGGTGTCCAATAACGAAAAATGATTACTTTAGGATTTAATGCTTTAATTTCTTTAACAACACTATGCCATCGAAATGGCGAGTATGCATGAATCATTCTTTTTATATCAATATTTTTTGGTGCATTTTGATTAGAAAATTGAGTTTTTCCTGGAAATATTAATTTGGGATACAACTTATTAAATGTCCAGATTTGGACTTTTTTACCATTTTTTTTAAATGCCAAAGCAAGTTCATGATTGGTTTCTGCTATACCACCTCTATAAGGATGAGCAGGACCAATTATTAAATAGTCAATAGATTTATTGTGCATAAACTACTAATATAAAGAATGGGATAATTAAAATATAATTAACCTAATAATCTATTTTTTCAAATTTAATTTGTCAGAATCAACTAAACCATCTTTCAATCTAACTATTCTATTAGAAAATTCCGCAATATCTTCCTCATGTGTTACCATAATTATAGTATTACCTCTTCTATGTAATTCGGTAAATAAATCCATAATATCATAAGATGTTTTACTATCTAAATTACCAGTTGGTTCATCTGCTAAAATAATACTTGGATTATTAACTAAAGCTCTGGCAATTGCAACTCGTTGTCTTTCTCCACCAGATAACTCATTTGGTTTATGAGTAGCCCTATCTAATAAACCAACATCTTCAAGTGCTTTTACAGCTAACTTCTCTCTTTGAGAAGATGAATAACCAGCATATACTAATGGTAATGCTACATTATCTAGAGCAGATGCCCTAGGTAATAAATTAAATGTTTGGAAAACAAACCCAATCTCTTTATTTCTAATTTCAGCTAATTCATTATCCGAAAGATTACTTACATTTTGATTATTTAAAACATAATCACCTCCAGTAGGTGAATCTAAACATCCAATAATATTCATTAAAGTTGATTTGCCTGATCCAGAAGGGCCCATAAAAGATACGTATTCATTTCTTTTTACATTAACTGTTATAGAATCTAATGCCTTCACAATTTGCTTACCAACATTATAATGTCTTGAAATTTTACTAACTTTTATCATATCTTTCATTTGAAATAAAATTAAATTAAATTCAGCCTATTAATTAGATGTCAAAATAAGTAAAATTACTCGTAATAATTATGATATTTTAACATAAAAATTTCAAATAATATGGAAATATTTTTTCAATGGGAAACATATATTGCACTGCTCACTTTAACTATGTTAGAAATAATTTTAGGAATAGATAATATTATTTTTATTTCAATTATAACAAACAAAGTAGAAAGTAAAAATAGACAAACAGCTAGAACAAGTGGACTATTACTAGCGATGTTTCTAAGAATACTTATGTTATTTGGTTTAACATGGTTTATAGGTCTCACAAAACCCTTTTATTTGGGTTATAGTATTAAAGATATTATACTTTTTATTGGAGGTATATTCCTAATTATAAAAAGTAGTCATGAAATTTCTTATAAAATAAATGGCAACTTTAATGAAAAATTAATTTCATCTAAAATCGATACCATATATTCTATAATATGGCAAATTGTAATAATTGATTTTGTTTTTTCAATTGACTCAATACTTACAGCTATAGGATTAACTCAAGAAATAACCTTAATGATTATTGCAGTTGTTATTTCTATAATATTTATGATTGTTTACTCAGCAAAAATAAGTGATATAATAGATAGATACCCATCTCTAGAAATTTTAGCATTATGTTTTTTAGTACTAATTGGATTTAATTTAATACTTGAAGCAGCTCACTACGATATACCAAAAGGATATATATACTTTGCACTATTCTTCACTCTAGGAGTAGAACTTATAAACATAAAATTTAGAAGAGTTAGTGTGATGCGAACTAAAATTAAAAAATAACTAACCTCTATTCTTTAATTATTTTTTTCATAGTCTTTCTATCGTCTTGAACTAACTGGACTATAAATACTCCATCATTTTTAGTTGATATATCAATTTCATGTGATGAAGAACCTAAATTATTATTTAATTTCTTAGTTAAAATTTCTCTTCCAAAAATGTCTATTATTTTACATTCAACATCTCCTTTCCACGTATCACTAAACTCTATACTAAAGATACCATTAGTAGGATTAGGGAAAATTGAAATGTTTTTTTCCAATTTAGTAAATTCTATACCCTGAACAACTGGTTGTTCTGCTTGAATATATAAATCATCAACACCCCATCCCCATGCAACAGTCAAATCATCAGAATACAATCTAAACCTTACTTTAACAGTATCACCTTCTTGGAAATATCCCGTAGTATTAAAATCAATTTCTCTAGATTTAAACATATTTTTATTTCCATTAGCTCCAGTATTATAAGCTTGTAACCATGTTACACAATTATCACCTTCTACAGGAATGCATTTATCTGAATCATAGCCATTAATTAATTTCAACCAATTAATACCATCTTTAGATGCCTCAACTATTACATAATCATAGAATCTTTGTGAAGGATATGAAGACCCATCACCAGGTTCAACTATCACAACTTCTTTAAACTTAATCGAAGGTTTAAAATCAGTTATTATTATTGGAATGTTTAGCATTGCAGTCAGACTATAACCATTATCATAACCTTGAGAGACTCCGTCTTCATATGGATGCTCCGTATTAAGTAATCTTTCATCAAAACCAGATTGTGTTCCTATTCTAAAACGATCCAAAGAAAACTCATCTCCAACCAAATCACTAAAAGTTGTAACAAATGATGTTTTTGCTTCGAGTATAGGATTAACCGTAATTTCTAATTGATTCGAAGGATACTCTGCTCCATCTTTATATCCAAATGCTTGAATAATATAATCTCCTTTTTCAGAAACTTCAAATTCATAATCTTTATCTACTATTTCAGTAGCATCATAAAAAGTTCCGCTGACAACTCCATCAGCCTTAATTAGTAAAGAATCATAAATAGATTTAATAAAAACATTAGATGTTAGTAAATACTTATCATCTACATCTACTTGATATACACTATTTAGAACAGGGGGTAGAGTTACTGGATTTGGAACAAAATCTTTAAGATCATCAAGCGTAGCAGTCCAAATACCCCTTCCATGAGTTGCTAATACTATTTGTCCTTGATCCTTAACTTTCATATCCCATGTACTTGCATTAGGAAAATTAGAATTAACAATATGCCATGATTCAGCACCATCTGTAGATTCAACAAGACCAATATCAGTACCTGCCCACATTATATCAGTATTATGAGGCATAACTAAGAAACTATATACTGCAACATCTGGAAAACCCTTAGAAGATTTTCCTGAAACATTCAAATGAAATCCTGTTAGATCTTTCCATGTTTGACCTAAATCTTTAGTTTCAATTACTTTTGCAGCACCAGACATACCAAATAAAACATATGCTGTTGAATCTTCTGTAGGATGGGAATACAAACCTGTAATAACTCCCATGTTTGCAAAACCTGGAACAGGATCAAAAGTTTCTCCCCAATCTTTAGAAAGAAAAATTTCACCTCCATTTCCCATTTGACCACCAGCCCATACAAATCTAGGATTTGCTAAAGAAACCTCAATATCAGTACCAGACCAAAAACTACCACCCCATGTTCCACCAATAGATTTTAATTCCCAAGACTCTCCAAAATTTGAAGTTTTCATAGCACCACTACTAGTAACTGCATAAACAACTTCAGGATCTTGATACGATGTTGATAGCCTTGATATGAAAGGACCAGAACCCACAAAAGAACCAGCTGTATAAATCCATGAAGCTCCACCATCTAATGTTCTCCAAAACCAATTTCCTTGAGCTCCTCCCATCATTTTATCTGAATCTGTAAAATGAGTTATTACTTCAAAACCATCGCCCCCTATTTCAAAAGTATAATTTGATGAACTAGACGCAACTTCTGACCTATCTGATAACCATGATCCATTATCCTGAGCGCCTTCAAAATATTGATCAAAACCATGTACCTTATCTGCACCATATGTCTGAGTAGTATTATAACCACTTAAAGAAGCTGTAAACTCACCGTCATTAATGCCAGGATCAGGACTTGAAATAGATATTGCAACACCTCCATCTCCACCATGTAATATTCTAAAATTAACTGTATCATCAACAATTGCTCCTAAAAAATGATGATCTACATGAACATTATCATTTTTTGAATCTATATTATCATAACCGTCAGTAATATGAGTATAAGTTTTCTCTTTTGCTTTATAGATAAAATCTCTTGATTCAATCTTTACTGAAGATTCTGGTAAATTAGTATCATCCCAGGTGCCATTTTCAACCAAATAAGGCCAAATAAGATATAAAGATTTATAGAGTTGACCACCATTTTTAGAAATTTCTGTCTGACTCATTGTTGAATCATATGGTGTTATCTGCGTAAAAATATATTCTCTGCTTTCTCCAAAATCTTCAACAATATTAAAAACACCATCATTTTTATTATCTCTAAATGATACTGTAAGTTGTACAGGTGGATCAGCTAATATATCCCAAACTTCAAATGGAACAGTAACTGTATCTTCATAAGTATAATTAGCATGAGGAACGCCAGAAGTTGACCCATCAGGAACAGAAAATCTATATGCTTTTTGAGATCTACCAGGACCAAATCTAACCTCAACATCAACAAGATCAGGATTATCTGCTGCGTTTACCCACTCATCTCCAGTACCAAGAGATTTTCCACCCCATATATTAACTAAATTTAAAAAAGAACCTGTATTATTTTCACTTACAATGGTCGATGCTCCATTAAATGAAACACCATCACCTGGCAACAAAGTAGCCTTATATGTTTCTATACCACCATAATAAACAATACTATCATACAATGGATTAACAAGTATAGAATTGTCAAACCATCCTTGAGAGTTAAGCCAAGTATCACTAGACCCATCTTCATTATTAAATAAATCAAATGTTTGTCCACCATCAAAAGAAACTCTCAATGCTGACCCAACACTATAATCAACTATTCCAGCAAATACAACATTAGGATCTTGATATGAAACTGCAATTTCTAATCTTGCAAAACTACCACCAGATTCACCATATATTCCATCTGCATTATCATATGGAAGATTTCCCGATAATCCAAGATTTCCAGGATTTGTCCAAGTCGTTCCAGCATCAGAAGACTTTAATATACCATAACCTCGTACTGCAGCATATAATATATTAAAATCGCTTGGAGCAGAAACAATTTGCTGTATTCTATTTTCAGATGTTCTAACTTGAGTCCAATTTGAACCTCCATCTGATGATTTAAAAATATACCCATGAGCATGACCAGCTCCTCCATAAGTTGCAATAACTACAACATCACTATTATTAGGATCTACTACAACTCTACTAACATGATTAAACCTTGCATCAACATAATCCCCATCTTTTGTAGAAACATTTACCCAATTCACACCACCATTTATTGATTTATAAATTCCATTTCCATCAATAGCATCTAAATTTCCAACCCAACTTTCACCTGTTCCAGCATAAAGTACATCTGGATTAGATTTGGAGAGTGCTACAGAAGAAACAGCGATATTAGTTAAATCATTCGAAAGTTCAGTCCATGAAACTCCAGCATCTATTGTTTTCCATACTCCTCCACCTACAGCAGCAGCATACCATGTATTCCCTGTAGCATCAGTTTCATCAACTGCAATAGATCTAGTTCTACCTGGAACATTAGTTGGACCTCTCTCAGTAAAAACAGCATTATCTTCAGCATAATTAGAATACCTAATATCATTATCTTCTTCTAAATTAGTTAGAGATCTAGAATTCAATAAATTATTTCTTGAACTCATAAGTTTATTATACTCAACACCACGATATCCACTCCTATATTCTCTAAACCTTGAAGGTTTATTTATATCAATGTTACCATTCCTAATGGCTGCATGATAATAAGAAATCTTTTCTGGACCATCATACTTAGCATCACCTACTATTATAGATTTTTTAATTAAAGGAGAACTATTAACACTTTCTGATGTATTTTCAACTTTGTTACATGAAATAAATATGAAAATTAATAAAAAAAGAAAAAGTTTTATTTTCATAATTAATGGTTCTAATAGACTTAATGTAAAATACTTACACTAACTGAATTATATTTCAACAGTACAATATTATAGTTTTTTTATAAGTTTTATTAAATAAATAGTATATAAAAACCATAAAATTAATTATTAATCTAAAATAATATTAATTAGCACAAAATTCTTTAAGACGTTTATTTTTACCTGGTTCTCTTAATTTTTGAAGTGCTTTCTCTCTAATCTGACGAACTCTTTCTCTAGTTAATCCCATAACATCACCAATTTCTTCCAAGGTATATGGATTATCAAAACCTATGCCAAAACTCATAAGAACAACATCTCTTTCTCTTGGTGTTAAAGTTGATAATGCTCTCATTGTCTCAATTTTTAAAGAATTATTAAAAACCAAACCTGTATCAGTAGGTCCTTCACTATTATTTTCAAGAACATCTAATAAAGATCCAGAATCATCCTCTCCAAAAGGAGCATCCATTGACATTTGTTTAACTTCAGCACCCAAAGTACTTCTTACTTCAGATGGTTTCATCTCTAAATTTTTTGCTATTTCTTCTTCAGTAGGCTCCCTTTCTAATTTTTGTTCCAATTCTGCATAAGCCCTTCTAATTTGATTAATAGCTCCAGATTTATTCATTGGAAGCCTTACAATTCTTGATTGCTCTGCAAGTGCTTGCATAATAGATTGCCTAATCCACCAAACAGCATAAGAAATAAACTTAAATCCTTTAGTTTCATCAAACTTTTTAGCAGCTTTAATTAAACCTAAATTTCCTTCATTAATCAAATCATTTAATGGAAGACTTCTGTTTTGATATTGCTTAGCAACCGAAACTACAAATCTTAGATTAGCTCTAACTAATTTATCGAGAGCATCTTGATTACCTTTTTTAATTTGTTTTGCTAATCTTACTTCCTCATCAGGAGTAATCATCGGAACACCACTAACTTCTGTAAAATACTTTTCTAAAGTGTGACTTTCTCTTCTGTTGGTAATCGATTGGGTGATTTTGAGTTGTCTCATGAATTAATTATTTTGTGAAAACTGATCCGCAAATTTATTGCATTATTTAATATTTATCAAACTAATTTAATGTTATAACGAAATAAGATTGTTTTTGTTTCTATAATGTGTATAAGTTTAATAAAAATATTATTCTATTTCAATTACTAAATTATCAGTCAATGGAATAGACTGACAACACAAAATGTAACCTTTTGCAATTTCTTCATCCGATAATGCATCCGAAACATCCATTTTAACATTTCCCGAAATTAATTTTCCCTGACAAGATGTACAGACACCACTTTGACATGAGTACGGCATATCAATATCATTTTCAATACCTGCATCAAGAATAGTTTCTTTTTTACCTACCTCTATATCATGAATATCTCCATCAATATGAATTTTAACTTTCGATTTATTTTCCATTTCAATAATTTATACAAACGCAAAAATAATGCTGATTGATTAAAAAAAAGATATCTATAATAATTATTATCTAAATTTGCAGACTATTATGAATGAAAATAATTTAAAATCCATATCACCAATTGATGGTAGATATAGCAAAATATCAAACAAAATATCAAGCTATTTCTCAGAATATGCACTTATAAAATATAGAGTGTATGTAGAAATTGAATATTTTAAAGCTTTATCTGATATTCCTTTAAAACAATTAGCTTCAATTAGTTCTTCTGATAAAAAAAAAATTAGTGCTATCACATCTAAATTTTCATTAAAAAATGCTAATAGAATAAAAAAAATAGAACAAAAAATTAATCATGATGTAAAAGCTGTTGAATATTTTATTAAAGAAAAATTTGATGATCTTGGATTGGAACATTACAAAGAGTTCATTCATTTTGGATTAACTTCTCAAGATATAAATAACACTGCAATTCCTTTAATGCTAAAACTTTGTTTAAAAGATATACTACTACCTAGTCTAGATGATGTTTTAAAATTATTAAAAAACAAATCTGATGATTTTATAAATATTTCCATGATTGCAAGAACTCATGGGCAAGCTGCTAGTCCCACAACTTTTGGAAAAGAAATAAATGTTTTCCATGAGAGAATTAAAAATCAACTCAATTTATTATATAAAATTCCTAATAATGGAAAATTTGGAGGTGCATCAGGTAATCTTAATGCTCACTATGTTTCCTATCCCTCAATTGATTGGAATAATTTTTCAAATAAATTTCTTGAAAGATTAGGACTTGAAAGAAGTAAACCAACTACACAAATAGAACACTATGATAATATGGCTGCAATATTTCATAATTTATCTAGGATTAATACCATCCTTATAGATTTTTGTAAAGATATATGGCATTATATATCAATTAATTATCTTATTCAAAAAGTGAATAAAAAAGAAGTTGGATCATCAACAATGCCACATAAAATAAATCCCATTGATTTTGAAAATGCTGAAGGAAATTTAATGTTAGCAAACTCTTTATATACATTTTTTGCTGAAAAACTTCCTATTTCAAGACTTCAAAGAGATTTAACAGATTCTACTATATCAAGAAATATTGGTTTACCTTTAGCTTATACCAAAATAGCCTTTAATTCAATAATTAAAGGAATTAATAAATTAGATATTGGAAAAAAAACTATTGAAAAAGATTTAAATGATAACTGGGCTGTTATCTCAGAAGCTATTCAAACAATTTTACGAAGAGAAAAAATTTCAAATCCTTATGAACTTCTTAAAGATCTTACTAGAAATAATGAAAAAATTACAAAAGAATCAATCTCTAAATTTATTAATGACCTTCCTATTAACCAAAAAATAAAAAACGAGCTATTGAAAATAACTCCTAAAAACTACATTGGAAATTCTAATAAAAAATAATGATAAAATTTATTATTGGGTTTTTATTAAAAAAATTCCCAAGATCTTTTTTACAGAGAATCAGTAAACCAATTTTTAAAATTATAACTCTACTATATAAAGGAGATGTTGTATTTTGTCCAATTTGTAAAATTAGTCTAAGAAAATTTTTCCCATACGGCAGAAAAGTAAGAGAAAATGCTCTTTGTCCAAATTGTCTTTCATTAGAAAGACATAGATTAATTTACCTTTATTTAAAAAATGAAACTAATTTTTTTAATAAAAAATTAAATGTCTTACATATTGCACCAGAACAATGCTTTATAGAAAAATTTAAAAACTCCAAAAACTTAAATTATACCACTGGAGATTTAAATTCACCTCTTGCAGATATAAAAATGGATATCCATAATATGCCATTTGAAAATAATACATTTGATGTTATTTTATGTAATCATGTTCTTGAACACGTTGAGAATGATATTTTAGCTCTTAAAGAAATTAAAAGAGTATTGAAAAAGAGTGGATATTCTATACTTCAAGTTCCTTTCTATCATCCCCTACCAAATAAAACATTAGAAGATAAGTCTATCACAAATTCATTAGAAAGAGAAAAGAAATATGGTCAATCAGATCATGTAAGAAAATATGGAAAAGATTACAATAAAAGACTAACATTAATAGGTTTCAAAGTTGATGAAAATAATTACATAAATAAATTATCTGAAGATCTAAAAATGAAATATGGATTACCTAAAAGTGAAATAATTTTTATTGCATCAAAATAATAACTTTCCAATAATTAAAAAGAAGCAGACAATTTATTTGATATCTGAATCTTCTATAATGTATCCATTTTTATCAGAATTTATTGATATTATTAACTCAGAGATAAATCCGACTAAAAATAATTGAACTCCTACAATTATAGTTACCAAAGCAATATAAAAAAGAGGTTGATCAGTAACGGGTCTTATTTGATCTAAAGGAATATTATTAGATATTTTAGATAACTTTTCATATATAATCCAACCTACTGAAATGAGACCTATTAAAAAAGATATTACACCAAGAGATCCAAAAAAATGCATTGGTCTTTTTCTAAATCTATAGACAAAACTTACTGAAATAAGATCTAAAAAACCTCTAATATATCTTTCCATACCAAATTTTGTTTGTCCAAATTTACGTTTATTATGGTTAACTACTTTTTCTCCAATTTTATCATATCCATTCCACTTTGCAATTAAAGGAATATACCTATGCATTTCACCATATAAATTTACAGAATTTACTAATTCCTTTTTATATATTTTTATTCCACAATTAAAATCATTTAGCTTTATTCCTGAAAATATTCTGGTTATCAAATTAAAAAATTTAGAGGGAATAGTTTTTGAAAGAGGATCATTTCGCTTTTTTTTCCATCCAGAAACAAGATCATAATTATCTTGATTTATCATTTTAAATAAAGGATATATTTCATTAGGATCATCTTGTAAATCAGCATCCATAGTTAAAACATATGTTCCATTTGAGGCTTTAAATCCAGCATCTAATGCATCAGATTTTCCATAATTTTTTTTGAATTTAATAGAGCTTAAATTTGTTTTTTTTTCAGATATAGTCTTTATAACATCCCAGGAATTATCTGAACTTCCATCATCAATAAAAATAATTTCAAAATTCAAATTCGTATTCTGCAGATTATTTATAATTGAATTATATAATAATTCTAAAGATTCTTCTTCATTATATACTGGTATTACTATAGATAAATCAATATTCCTCATTTTATTATAATAATATATTTGTATCACAACCAACTACAATTCCTTCAACTTTTCCCCTAATTGACCAATCCATCCATGGAGAATTAATAGATTTTGAAAGATTCGTATTTTCATTATAATCCCATGAAGAGTTATGATCAAAAATTGTTAAAATAGCTCTATTACCTTCCTTAATTTCAGGTTGATCCAATTTTAAAATTCTTCTAGGATTTCTTGTAAATTTATCTAGTAAAATATCAAAAGAAATTTTACTAGATAATTCAACTAGATTTGAATAAAATGTTTGTAATGAAATAATACCAAAGCTTGCTTTATCAAACTCTACATTTTTACTATCAATATCTTGTGGTTGATGATAAGAAGAAATAACATCAATAGTACCATCCTCTAAGCCAATAATTAAAGAATCCATATCCTCTTTTGTACGTAGTGGAGGATCAACTTTATAACATGTTTCAAAATTTAATATTTTAGAATCATCAAGTAAAAGATTATATATTGGAACATCACAAGTAACATTTAACCCTTTTGATTTAGCCTTTTTTATTAATTCAACAGAATTTTTAGTAGATATACCAGAAAAATGAATTTTTCCACCCACATATTCAAGTATTGATAGGTCTCTTTTAATTCCAATAGTCTCTGATATGGATGGAATACCTTTTAAACCAACTTTATTACTATTTATCCCATCATTAACCTGTCCTTTAGATAAATAAAAATCATTAGGTTTAGATATATATAAGCCATCTATTTGATCTAGATACAATAATGATTTTAAAATTAATTCTGAATTTTTAATTATCGAAGTTCCACCAGAAAAAGCAACAGCGCCTGAATTATATAAATCTATTATATCATTCATCTCTATTCCAGTAGAATTTTTAGTAATTGCAGCAGTAGGATGAATTGATGTCAATCTATTTAAAGACTTATTTTTTATGTAAATAATATCATTCTTAGTTTGAATAACTGGATTCGTATCAGAACTAAGTAATATGTCAACAAAGCCTGATTTTGAAGCTAAATTTATACCTGAATTTAAATCTTCTTTATATTCGTTTCCAGGATCACAAAAGTTTGAATGAAAATCTATCCAACCCACAGAAACTTTTTTGCTCTGACAATCAATTACTCTTCTTGTTTTATTAGTGATTTTCCTTTTTGATATTTTCTTAATAATACCATCAGATCCAATTAATATATTTATTTTTTGATTATAAAATTTTGATGTTGGTTCAGATACTATTAAAGAATTGAGCAATAGCGACATTAATCAGATTTTAATTACGCTAAATTAAAATATATTTAATAGAGTGAAAAATTTAATTTACTAAAACAGTAGCTTCTCTATCAGGACCAAGAGAAATTAATTTAATAGGTACACCTAAATTATCTTGAATAAAATTTATATAATCTTTGAATTCTTGATCTAAATTCTTATAATTTCTACAATTGTTGATATTTGATGACCAACCATTAAATGATTTATAAATTGGTTTAATATCTTCAGATTCAATTAATGTAGGAAAATAATCAATATCCTTTCCTTTATATTTATAACCAATACAAATATTAATAGTTTTAAAATCTGATAAAACGTCTGACTTCATCATATAAAGATCAGTAACCCCATTTAACATAACTGAATATTTTAATGCAGGTAAATCAAGCCATCCACATCTTCTTGATCTTCCCGTTGTTGATCCAAATTCATTCCCATTTATTCCAATATTTTTTCCTACTTGATCAAATAATTCTGTAGGAAAAGGTCCTGCCCCTACACGGGTACAATAAGCTTTAAAAATACCAAAAACATTGCCAATCTTTTTTGGAGAAACACCAAGCCCTACACATGCTCCAGCAGTAGTTGTATTTGATGATGTTACAAATGGATAACTTCCAAAATCTATATCTAATAATGTTCCTTGGGCTCCTTCTGCTAAAACTTTATTGTTTTTTTTTATATGATTATTAACTACATACTCAGTATCTGTTATATTAAATTCTTTTAAAAAATCAACAGCCTTAAAAAATAAATCTTCCTTTTCTATAAAATCACTTGAATAGTTTCCTTTTAAAAAATAATCATGAGTAGATTTTTGATCTTTATATTTATTTATAAAAAATTCTGACAATACATCCCCCACTCGCAAACCATGTCTACCAATTTTATCTTGATAAGTAGGACCAATTCCTTTTAAAGTAGACCCTATTTTCTTATCCCCTTTACTGTCCTCAAGAAGCTTATCTAAAAGCCTATGAATTGGTGAAATTAATTGTGCTTTATTAGAAATAATTAGACAATCCTTTAAATCTATACCAAATTTATCGTATATATCTTCAACTTCTTTCATAAAAATAACGGGATCTAAAACAACTCCATTACCTATAATGTTTTCCTTATTTTCTCTAAAAATACCAGAAGGTATTTGGTGCAAAACATGCTTATTTCCATTAAATTCTAATGTATGTCCTGCATTTGGGCCTCCCTGAAATCTTGCAATAACATTATAATTTGGAGCTAAAAAATCAACAATCTTACCTTTACCCTCATCACCCCATTGTAAACCTAACAACACATCAACTTGCATTTATTTCTTTTTTTTAGTTCCAAAAAAATACAAAGAATGATCTTTAATTTCAACACCAAACATTTCTTCAACTGAATTTTTAATTAATTGAATTCTAGGATCACAAAATTCTAATATTTCATCATTATCAAGAATAATATGATCATGCTGTTTAAAACCAAAAGATTTTTCGTACTTAGCAAGATTATCTTTAAAAATATGTCTACTTACCAAATCAATATTTACTAATAAATCCAAAGTATTGTATATAGTTGCCTTACTTACTCTATAATTTTTCTTAATCATTCTATTATACAACTCATCAGCATCAAAATGATGATTATATGAATATATTTCATTAATAATTGCATATCTCTCAGGTGTTTTTCTCAATCCCTTTAACTCAAGATGTTTATCTAAAATTTTTCTAACTTCTTTTATTACAGATGATTTTGACTCCATATAAACTAATCTATTCTTTTAATACCAATCACATTTTTAACTTTTTGTAATTTTTCTATCAATTTAAATAATTGCAAGGTATCAGACACAAATAATTCTATTTTTCCTTCAAAAATTCCATCCTTCATTTTTATTGAAATTGATTTCATATTTACCTTTAGTTGTGAAGAAATTATTTTGGTGATATCATCAAGAACCCCAATCCTATCTGTACCATTAATCAATAAGGATGATACTAAATTATCATTTATTTTAGTAAACCATTCTGCTTTTATAACCCTATAGGCATACTTAGATAATAATTCAGGTGAATTTGAACAATTTGTCCTATGCACTTTAATACCTTCATTAATAGTTACAAATCCAAAAATATCATCACCAGGAATAGGGTTACAACATGAAGAAATGGAATAATCTAACATCTGATTATTACCATCAAATAAAATTAAATTACTAGATGTTTTTTTATTTATAATTTTTTTAGATTTATCTTTTACAATTAATTTTTCCTCTTTTATTTTAAGTTTTTCAATAGAATTTAAATACTCTCTAATCTTTTTTAGATTAAATATTCCTTTTGCTATATCATAATAAAATTCTATAACACTTTTATAATGAAAATAACTAGCCACTTTAGAAATATTTTCATCAAATTCTAATTTTAATTTTTTAAATTTTCTTTTTATAAGATCTTTTCCTTGAGCAGATAAATTTTTTCTTTGTCTCATTAAGCTTGACTTAATAGATGATTTTGCCTTAGATGTAACGACTTTATTTATCCAATCCTCTGACGGCTTCTGCTTTGTAGAAGTAATTATATTAACTTGATCACCACTCTTTAAAATTTGAGTTAATGGAACTAATACTTTATCGATTATAGCTCCAGTACATTTTGAACCAACTTCTGTATGAATAGAGTAGGCAAAATCAAGAACAGTTGAATTTATAGGAAGTGTTTTTAAATCACCATTTGGAGTAAAAACAAAAACCTCTTCATTATATAAATTTCCTCTAAAATCATCTAAAAATTCCTGAGGAGAATAATTTTTCTGACTTACCAAATCTCTAATAGAACTTATCCAATCATCAAATCTAGAATCTCCTTTTAATTTTTCTTTATATTTCCAATGAGCCGCAAACCCCTTTTCTGCTATATCATCCATTCTCTTAGATCTAATTTGAACTTCTACCCATTTTCCAATACTACTCATAACAGTGGTGTGTAAAGACTCATATCCATTAGCTTTAGGTGTTGAAATCCAATCTTTCAACCTATCAGAATTAGGATGATAAAAATCCGTTACTACTGAATAAGCCTGCCAACAAACAGTTTTTTCTTCTTCAAGATTTACATCTAAAATAATCCTAATTGCAAAAAGATCATAAATATCTTCAAAACTTCTATCCTGATTCTTTATCTTATTATTTATTGAAAAAATAGATTTTGGTCTTCCTAAAATTTTGAATTTTAAATCTAAATCTTTTAATTTTTTATTTATTGGTCGTATAAAAGATTTTATGAACTTATCTCTACTGTATTTAGTATCTCTTAATTTGTTTGATATATAATTAAAACTTCTTTTATCAGTATATTTTAAATATAAATCATCTAATTCTGATTTTATAGAATAAAGTCCAAGTCTATGAGCCAAAGGTGAATAAACATAAATTGTTTCTGATGAAATTTTTAACTGTCCTTTTCTTGACATGCTTTCAAGTGTCCTCATGTTATGCAATCGATCAGCCAATTTTATCAAAATAACCCTCATATCATCCACAAGAGTTAATAACATTTTCTTAAAATTTTCAGATTGTATAGATGATCCAGGTGTAAAAACTCCAGATATTTTAGTTAATCCATCACAAATTCTAGCGACATTGTGTCCAAAATTTTTTTCTATAAATTTTATAGTTAAATCAGTATCTTCAACTACATCGTGTAATAAAGCAGCTATTATTGATGTAGCTCCTAATCCAATCTCTTGAACACAAATTTGAGCAACATTTATTGGATGTAAAATATAAGGTTCTCCTGATTTTCTTCTCATTTCCTTGTGAGCTTCTAAAGAAATTCTAAATGCTTTTTTTATATTAATAGTATCAGATTTAGAAACAATAAATTTAGAATGCCTTAAAAGCTTTCTATATGCATTAACAACCAATTTATTGTCTTTTTCTTCTAAAGTAAATGTTTGTTTATTTGTGTTCATTTTTACAAATTGAAATTTAATTTAAATTTTCTCATTAAAATAATTTATTTCTACATTTGCAAACTGTTTTATGCGGACGTGGCGAAATTGGTAGACGCACTAGATTTAGGATCTAGCGCCGTAAGGCTTGTGGGTTCGAGTCCCTCCGTCCGCACAAATTAAATAAATAATAAAAATTGAAAATAACTAAGACAAAAATTTCAAAAATAGAATCAACTATACACCTTGTATTAGAAAAAAAAGACTATATAAACCAATACGAATCAAAACTAAAAGAACTTAAAAAAAGAGCTAATTTAAAAGGCTTCAGACCCGGAATGGTTCCTATTCAATTATTAAAAAAAATGTATGGTAAAGGTGTTTTATTTGAAGAACTCAACAAAATAGTTAGTAATAAAATCAATTCATATATAAAAGACGAAAAAATTAAAATAATAGGTGAACCTATACCACAAGGAAACAAACTTGAAGATACTAATATTGATAATATCGAAAATTTTGATTTTGATTTTAAAATAGGACACCTAAGTAATTTTAAAACAGAATCATTTACAAAAAAATCTAAATACACCCTACACAAAATTAAAGTTGAAAAAAAAATAGTTGACGAAACAATAAAGAATTTACAAACTCAATACGCAAATATTGAAAACTTAAAAAAAGTAACTAATAAATCTTCAGTATATGGTGAAATATCATATGATAATAAAACAAAAAAAACATTATTAGAAATTGAAGAATTAGATAATAAAGAAACTAACAAAATTATCGGAAAATCTATTAATGATATTATTTCTATTGATTTACTAAAATTAACAAAAAGTAATAATGAAAAAATATCTCAAATACTAGGTGAAAAAATGGAAACAAAAAACTCTCCTAATAAAGTTTCTATCAAAATTGAAAATATTATTGAAAGATCTCCCGCAATGATTAATTCTGAATTATTTGATAAACTATTTGGAATCGGAAAAATTAAAACAATAAAAGAATTTAATAATGAAATTAAAAAATCACTTTCTGCAAATTATTTGCGAGAAAGTGAATTATTACTAAATAGAGAAATTGAAAACAATTTAGTATCAAAATATAATATTGAAGTTCCTATTAATTATGTAAAAGATTGGATTACCAAAAATAACGATGAAAAAACAAGTAAAAAGTTACTAACTCAACAATTTGAACAATATTGTAACCAAATTAAATGGTCTTATATAGTAGATGATATTGTAGACAAAAATAGTATCAAAATTGAAAATAAGGAGATTATATCCCTTGCTAAGCATCAAATACAAAATCAATTACAAGGATCAGGACTTCAAGAAGTAAATCAAGACATAAATAAATTTGTTGATAATTATTTAAAACATAATAATGGAGAAAATTATCTTAAAATTTTTAACCAATTAAAATCAAATAAAGTTTTTAATCTAATTAAAGAAAAAGTATCAATTAGTGAAAAATCAATAACATTTGATAAATTTAAGCTACTTGCAAATAAAATAAATTAATTTTATCAGTATGAACAGAAAAGAATTAAGAAAATATATAGTAAAAGACAAAAATTTAAATGGCCTTACATTTGATAAATATGTTGAAAAAGTAGAAAATATGACTCGATCAGTCATTGAAGAAAGACCAACAAATTTTAGAGAAATTGATGTTTTTTCTAGACTTATTATGGATAGAATTATTTTTCTTGGAATGGGAATCGAAGAAAATATAGCAAATATTATAACTGCACAACTTTTATTTCTTGAATCAGTTGATTCAAAAAAAGATATATTATTATATATCAATTCTCCTGGAGGTTCAGTTTATGCAGGTTTAGGTATTTACGATACAATGCAATATGTATCACCCAATGTTGCCACAATATGTACTGGAATGGCAGCATCCATGGGTGCTATTTTATTGGCTGGTGGAACAAAAAATAAAAGATCAGCTTTAAAACACTCTAGAGTTATGATTCATCAACCAAGCGGAGGAATGCAGGGACAATCTACCGATATGGAAATAACATTAAAACAGATGCAAGAATTAAGAAAAGACTTATACAATATTCTAGCAAGTCATACTGGAAAATCTTTTAATGAAATACAAAAAGATTCTGATCGTGATAAATGGATGAGAGCTAATGAAGCAAAAAAGTATGGAATAATTGATGAAATTCTGATTAGAAAACCTAAATAGATAATAAGAGCTTATCAGACACCTTTACTGAGGCATCACTCACTCCAATTATTTTTCTTAATTCACTATAACTCTTTATCATATTATTTCTGTATTCAACATTATTTTCCATTTTTTTCAACTCATCTACTATCATTGCTGTATTAAATTGATCTTGAATTAATTCTTTAACACAACTTCTTGATAAAATCAAATTAACAAGTGATATAAAATTTACTTTGATTAATAATTTTCCTATCAAATAGGATAATTTAGAAATTTTAAATACAACCACTTGTGGTACTCCTAAAAGAGCAACTTCAAGACTAGCTGTTCCAGACATAACAACAGAAAATGCAGAATTACATATTGTATCATAAGTATTTTCATATATAACATTAACATTATGAAACTTTTTAATACCATCATAAATAGATTTAGGTAAATCACTCACACCACATACATTAAACGTATAATTTGGCAATTTTTCAACTAAATTTTTAAAAATTGGTAATGAATATTTTAATTCACCAATTCTACTTCCTGGAAGCAGAGAAATAATTTTATTATTTAAATTTTCAGAATTATTAATAGAAAAACTATCTATCTTTTTTATAACTGGATTTCCAACATAATCAACATTAAGGGAATTCTTTAAAAAATATTTCTTTTCAAAAGGTAAAATTGAATATATCTTATCAACATATTTTTTCAAAATAGATATACGACTAGGATTCCAAGCCCAAACTTTAGGAGGAATATAGTAATGTACATTAAAGCCATTCTTTTTAGCAAATTTTGCAATTTTTAAATTAAATCCAGGAAAATCAATTAATAAAATCAACTTTGGATTAAGTCTTAAAATATCTTTTTTACATTTTTTAAGTTTATTAAGTAATAAAGGAAGTTTATACAAAACCTCAACAAATCCCATCACACTGTAATTAGAATAATTTTCTAAAATATTTCCTCCAGCATTCTCCATTTGAGAACCTCCCCAACAATCAATTTTAAGAGAAGAATTTGATTTAAGTAAATTTTCTATAATATATGAACCATAAATGTCACCAGATTTTTCACCAGAGATTATAAAAATATCTGAATTATTTTTCTCCATAATATTCTACAAAATTTCTTGGAGTTTCATAAAGTTTAATACAATGTAACTGACAATTCACATCATTAAGCAACCTTAATTTTTTATCAAGAATTTTCCAGAATTCAATAACAACATTTTCAGTTGTAGTCACTTTACCTTCTAAAAATGGAACATCAAGATTTAAATTTTTATGATCAACTTTTTCTAATATTTCTGATTTAATAATATCTGATAAAGTTTTTAAATTAATAAACATTCCAGTTTCCGAATTTATATTTCCTTTTACTGTCACTATAAGATCATAATTATGACCATGCCAATTTTCATTCGAACAAATACCATATAATTCTAAATTTTTTTCATGTGAAAATTTAGAATTATAAAGTTTATGAGCTGCATTAAAATGTTCTTTTCTAGTAATATAAATCATGTTATTATAACCTTTGGTGATTCATTTAATCTAACCTCAACATGTTCAAATTCAGAGGTACTCAATTCTAATCCTTTAAAATTTGCAGAAAGAGGAAAACTTTTATGAGTTCTTTCTATTAAAACTCCTATTTGAATATCTGTAGGATGATAAGAAAGTATTTTATTAATTGCATACATCAATGTTCCTGCAGAATTCATAACATCATCGATAAATACTATAATATTATTATTTATATGCTCATAAATTAACTCAGGACTACATTTCTTAAATAAAAAACTTTTTTTATCTAATTCCATATCATATAATGAAACTTGAATATCAGAATACTCCATAATATAGCCTTTTATTCTCTCAGATAAATACTTTCCATTTGGTCGAATACCTATAATAATAATGTTCTTTTTATTAATATTTTTTTCGATAATCTGATATGATAACCTTTTAATCTTTTTTTCTATATCATCTGCATTTAAAACAATATTTGTCATTTTAATAAATTATAAAGGCATTACCTTATTATCCTTAAAAGTAGAAAGAATAACCATTGACTGCAAACTATCAGTTGCCTCAATTTCACTGACTTTATCTAACATTAATTTTTGATATGATGCTATATTTTCAGAAACTACTTTTAACATAAAATCACCCGTTCCAGTAATATGATGACACTCTATAACATTTTTTACTTTATTAATTTTATCAAGAAAAATATTAATATTTTTTTTATTATGCTCTTTTAAGGATACCAAAACAAATGTGCTTACTCCTAAACCTATTTCAGATAAATTTAATTGTGCATGATATCCACTGATAATACCTTTTTTTTCTAATTTTCTAACTCTTTCAAGAGTTGGTGCAGGTGAAAGTCCTATTTGTTTAGAAAGATATGCATTAGTAATTTTAGAATTCTCTTGAAGCATTCTTAAAATCTTTCTATCAATATTATCAATTTTCATACTTTAAAATAAAATTTGGTTATTATATAAATAAATTAATTTAAATTTTGATCGACAAATATAAATAAGTTTAATAACAAAGATTATTTTATTTTACGCAAATAATTTCTAGAATCAATATTGATTTTTTCTTTCCTCTTACTTAATCTAATAACCCTTTTAAAATATTGTTTCGAAGTTTTAAAATTTCTACTATCATATTCTAATTTTCCTAAATAATAATATGAATAAAGCGTATAGCCTAATCTTTGATTTTTCATTTGAATAGAATACTCTATCGACTTCAAATAATTTTCTTTTGCACTTTCAATATTTAATTTTTTTCTTTCTATTTCTGCTTTAAAAAAATGAGCATTTCTTACAACATTAACATTATACCCTAGTATATTATTAAAATAATTTTTAAATAATTCATTTAACTGAATTTCACATTCATCAAAATAACCTAATCTGTATAATAATTGAGTATAATACCTATGAAATATTGAATTCATAGGATATGTATTATGAAGATAATTTGAAATCTGTAAAGCTTTACTCAATTTATTTTCCTCAGAAAATATTCTCATAAGAAAATATTGCGCTTCAGTTCTGGTATAAAATGAGTTTTTAGCAGCATTATCTAATTGTTCAATACCTATAATTTTATCTCCCTTGGGAAAAAAGCTAACTATTGGTTTAAGAATGGGATATTTATCAGATATCCAAATAGAATAATAATTAAAGAGACCATTACCAAATGCGATTTCAGGTATTAAGTAATCTTCTTTTCGAATTTCTTTTAAATATTTAAGAGCATTTTTTCCAGAAAAAGCAGCTTTTCTCCAACTTTTTCTTTCCGACAACAACCTACCTTTAAAACCATACGATGCAGCAAGAAAAAATGCTCCATCAATTTTATTTCCATCTTCATATATTTTCTTTGAAAGTGATATTGATTTATCCATCAATGACAAAAATTGATTATCCAAGTTATTTTTTTGTTTAGTTTCAAATTCTATCCCTTGATTTACTTCTGCTTCAATCCTCCACCATTTACTTAAGCCCAATAAAAAAATTGGAAGTGGATGGTTTTTATATTCATCAATTAACCATGTAAATTCTTTTTCAGCTTCATCAAAATTAAAATTATACATCTTATTAATTGCATCAGTAGATTCAATTTGAATATCTATATCTGACAATATGCTTTTTGAAGTGTCCTTCTGAGAATATAAATTAATATTAGAACAGACAATGAATAATAATAAAAGTATAAATTTTTTTTTCATTTTTATTTTACAAATTAACTCAATCAATAGATTATGATTATAATAATTTATATTATTTTCGCTGAAATAGATTTTTATGTGGAATTTCAATAAAATAAATAATTTTTCAGGATGGATAGCATTGATAATATCATTAATTGTTTATAGCATTACTGTTGAAGACACAGCAAGTTTTTGGGATTGTGGAGAATTTATAGCGGTATCAAGTAAACTTGAAGTTCCTCACCCACCAGGAGCTCCATTTTATTTATTATTAGGAAGATTTTTTTCTTTATTTGCTTTAGGTAATAATGAAAATATCGCTCTAGCAGTTAACTTTTTAAGTGTAGTGGCAAGCTCTTTTACAATTTTATTTCTTTTCTGGAGCATAACTCATCTATCAAAAAAAATCATTTCCCCAAAAAATAATAAAAATATAATTCTAATAATACTAGCAGGATTTACTGGATCTATGGTATTTACATTTTCAGATTCATTTTGGTTTTCTGCAGTTGAAGCTGAAGTATATGCTATTTCTTCTTTTTTTACAGCTTTTGTTTTTTGGGCTATCCTAAAATGGGAAACTATAGAATCTGAATCTGATCAAAATAAATGGATTATATTAATTGCCTATATGATGGGACTATCAATAGGAGTTCACCTATTAAATTTAGTTACTATTCCTGCTTTAGCTTTGATAATATATTTTAGAAAAAGTGAAAAAATATCTATTTTAGGCATAGTTTCATCTTTGCTAATAAGCTCACTTATAATTATTTTAATAATTGAAGGTATAATTCCTGGATTACCATCATTTGCCAGTTTCATTGAAAGGTTTTTTGTTAACTCAATTGGTCTACCATTTGGAAGTGGTATAATATTTTTTATTATTCTCTTTATTTCAACTTTAATATATCTAATAAGATACTCAGAACTCAAAGAAAAGGTAATTTTAAATACATCATTACTATCATTAACTTTCATATTAATTGGATATTCATCATATTCTTTAGTTCTAATAAGATCAAGTTATAATCCTCCAATAGATGAAAATAATCCCGAAAACATTTTAAACTTTATTTCATATTTAAAAAGGGAACAATATGGTTACAGGCCTCTATTTAAAGGTCAATATTTTGACGCTAATGTTACGGATCAAGTAGAAAATGGAATAACATATAAAAAAGGAAAAGAAAGATATGAAATTAAAGAAAAGAAATTTAAATATGTCTATGATCCTAAGAGGACAACAATTTTTCCTAGAATGTACAGCAATCAACCAAATCATATTCAGCGATACAGAGAAATAACCAACTTAAATAAAAATCAAAATCCAACTTTTTCTGATAATATAGAATTCTTTTTTAAATATCAAATAGGTCATATGTACTTAAGGTATTTTTTATGGAATTTTTCTGGTAGAGAATCAGATATTCAAGATGCTCAATGGTTAGGTATTGCTAATGCATTTGAAACAGTGCCTTATCAAATTGAAAAAAATAAAGCTAGAAACAACTATTTAATGTTACCTCTAATATTTGGAATTCTTGGTATGTTTTTTCAATATTCAAAAGATAAAAAGAACTTTTCTGTAGTGACATTACTATTTATTTTAACTGGAATTGCTCTTGTGTTTTATTTGAATAGTCCTCCAACAGAACCTAGAGAAAGAGATTATATATATGCAGGATCTTACTATGCATTTTCTATATGGATTGGTTTTGGCTCCTTATTTCTGTATTCCATGTTTTTAAAAATTTTCAAAAAAGAAAATCTAGCAATTAGTCTTAGCATTTTATTCTCATTATCTCCACCAACAATAATGGCATATGAAAATTGGGATGACCACAACAGATCAAAAAGATACCTAACTGTAGACTCAGCAAAAAACCTGTTGGCATCATGTGCTCCTAATTCTATTTTATTCACGGGAGGTGATAATGACACCTTTCCTCTGTGGTATGTTCAAGAAGTAGAAGAATTTAGAACAGATGTAAGAGTAATAGTACTCAGTTATTTTAATACAGATTGGTACATAGATCAAATGATGTCTAAAAAGAATAAATCTGATGCTATAAAATTTAATTTAAATTTAGATAATTATATTCAAGGTGGATTAAATGATTATTTACCTTATGTTAATAATCCAAAAATTAAAGATGCAGCTATAAATTTAAGTGCATATTTAAACTTAGTCAAAAATAACAATAAAGCTATTCAAGTACCTACTAGTTCAAGTAATTATAATGTTATTCCATCAAAATCCTTATACCTTAATGTTGATAAAAATAAAAATATAGAAGGATTACCTAATAAATTTTTACAATACAAAACTGATAAACTTATTTTGTCACTTAAAAAAAATAAAAAAGGTATTGAGAAAAAAGATCTTGCATTTTTAGATTTATTAGAAGCTAATAAATGGGAAAGACCAATTTATTTTAATAATACATCATTAAATGGAATAAGTTTTGATTTAAAAAGAAATGTGATTCAAGAAGGATTTACATATAGGCTTCTTCCAATATTAAATTCTAATTCTGGAAGTTTAATAAATTCAGATTTAATGTACTATAACATTATGAAAAATTCATATTGGAGGGAATTAGACAATGAAAATGCTTATTTTTCTGAAGATCATAGAGGATTTATAATGAATTATAGAGCAACCTTTAATACTCTTATCAGAAGTTTGATTGATAATGGTGAATATAAAAAAGCACTTGAAGTAATAAATAAATCTTTAGAGCTTATCCCAGATAAGTCAATAATGTATGATCATTTCTCAGTACAACTTGTTGAATTTTTGTTGAAACTAGATCAAATAGGTGATATTAAGACAGAAAAACTAGCAAATGAAATAGCTGAAATAACAAGTAAAAGAGCTGATGAGATTTTAAACTATTATTTTGATAATAAAATCAATAATAAATATGAAATTCAAAGAAATTTAGTTTCATTAAATACTCTAGCTAGAGCATATAATAACCATCCTAACAAAGAATTATCAGAAAAATACAGAAATCTGTTTGAAATCAATTACGAAAAAAATCCTTAATTTTTTAGAAATTTTACTATTTTTCTATTTCTATCATTTCTTTCATTAATAATAAGAAAAAAAACACCTTTTGATAGGTTTTGTATATCAACTCTCAATTCAAAATCAGAAATTTTTTCTGAATTAAAATTCAACTGATTACCTATAAGACTATGTATTTTGAAATCAAAATCGTCAACATTAATATTATTCTCAAATTTTACAGTGATATAATCAGTTGCTGGATTAGGATATAAATTAATACTTATTTTCTTTATATCCTGGGAATAAGAATTAAAAGAAATAAAGACAAAAAATAAAAAAATCAACTTTTTCATAATACCAATTATACTACCAAAGTAAAAAAATAAAACTTATTATCAAAAAATGAGATTATCAAGAAAAGTTAATTTTTATTAAAATAATACATCAATCCTCTTTGAAATCCAATCACCAACTTCAGATGTAGATAAACTTTTTTCAGATAATATATCTTCAGTAACAATATTAGAATCTAAAGCATCTCTTACAGAATTTTGGATTATATCAGCCTCTTTCTTCATATCAAATGCCAAATTTAACATCATAGCAGCTGATAGAATCATTGCCATAGGATTAGCAATATTTTTTCCAGCAGCTTGAGGATAAGACCCATGAATTGGTTCAAATAAAGATATCTTATTACCTATAGAGGCTGAAGGAAGCATTCCCAATGAACCCGTTATAACTGATGCTTCATCAGTAATTATATCACCAAACATATTCTCTGTTAGTATAACATCGAATTCAGATGGATTAGTAATTATTTTCATTGCTGCATTATCTACAAAGAGATAATTAACTTTAATGTCTGAAAATTTATTTTTTGCCATATCCTGGACCACCTCTCTCCATAATCTAGAAGTAGATAATACATTCGCTTTATCAACAAGAGTTAATTCCTTATTTCTTTTATATGCTTCTTTAAAAGCAAGTTCAGAAATTCTTTCAATTTCTTCTCTGGTATAGGTACATGTGTCAAAAACAACCGAACCATCATCAGATACCCCTTTTTCTCCAAAATATATACCTCCAGTTAATTCTCTATATACAACAAAGTCTACATTTTCAATGATTTCTCTTTTAAGAGGAGACGCATCTATTAAAGATTTGTATGTTTTAACTGGTCTAACATTTGCATACAAACCTAAAAATTTTCTCATCTCAAGAAGACCATCTTCTGGTCTAATTTTAGCTTTAGGATTATTATCATATTTTGGATCACCAATTGCACCAAATAAAATAGCATCTGAAGATTTACATATCCGTTTTGTTGAATCAGGAAACGGATTATTTTCAGAATCAATAGCTGAAGCACCAACTAGAGCATTAGTATAATTAAAGGTAACACCTGTTTTAAAAACAATTACATCTAAAACTTTAATTGCCTCTTTCATTACTTCAGGACCGATCCCATCTCCAGCTAATACTGCAATATTTTTTATCATTTATTTACTATTTTCAAATTGAATTATTTTATCCTTTACGCTTAATAAATAATCAATATTATCATATCCATTTAATAAACATGATTTATTATATTCATTTATAGAAAATGAATGATTGATTTTTAAATCTTTAGAAGAGAAATTTTGATTTTCTAAATCTACAGTAAACTCATGATCTCGATTATTATCAATTTTATCAAAAATTTCTTGAATAATTTTTTCTTCCAATTGAAAAACTAATAAACCATTATTTAAACAATTATTTTTAAAAATATCAGCAAAAAAACTACTAATCACAACCTTAAAACCATAATCATATATAGCCCATGCTGCATGTTCTCTACTAGATCCACAACCAAAATTTCTTCCAGCAATTAAAATTTTAGAATCCTTATTGTGATTATTTAAAACAAAATCTTTTATTGGTTCATTATTAGAATTATATCTCCAATCTCTAAATAAATTTTCTCCAAAACCTTCTCTAGAAACAGCTTTTAAAAAACGTGCAGGTATTATTTGATCTGTATCAATATTTTGAATCTTTAAGGGAGTTAATTGAGAAATTGTTTTATTAAATTTTTCCATATTAAATATGTTCTCTTATATCAGAAACGCAACCATTTAAAGCTGAAATTGCAGCAGTAACAGGACTAGCTAAAAATGTTCTTGATCCTGGTCCTTGTCTTCCTTCAAAATTGCGATTTGAAGTGGAAACACAATAATTGTCTTTAGGAATTTTATCTTCATTCATCGCAAGACATGCAGAACAACCAGGTTGTCTAAATTCAAAACCCGCATCCATAAAAATTTTATTCAAACCCTCATCTATAGCTAATTTTTCAACTTTCTTTGAACCAGGTATGACCCAAGCACTAACATGCTTAGCTTTAGTTTTTCCTTTAACAATTTTTGCAGAAAGTCTTAAATCTTCAATTCTTGAATTTGTACAACTACCAATAAAAACATAATCAATTTTATGATTTAGTAACTTATCACCAGATTTTAAACCCATATATTTTAAAGATTTTTTAAATGATTCATTTGAATTTTCAACAGCAGAATTTGGAATAACTTCACTAATTTTTATTCCCATTCCAGGATTTGTCCCATAAGTAATCATTGGTTCAATATCTTCAGCATCAAATTTTAAAACCTTATCAAAAACAGCATCTTCATCTGATTTTAAAATATTCCATTTTTGTACCGATTCATCAAATTTTTCATTTTTAGGAGCAAATTCTTTACCCCTAATATACTCATATGTTATTTCATCTGGAGCAATCATTCCTCCCCTAGCTCCCATTTCTATACTCATATTGCATATAGTCATTCGAGCCTCCATTGATAAAGACTCAATTGCTGAACCTGCAAATTCAATAAAATAACCAGTACCTCCAGAAGCACTAATTTTAGAAATTACATAAAGTATAATATCTTTTGAAAAAACACCTTTATTTAATTTTCCATTAATCTCTATCTTCATTCGCTTAGGTTTATTCTGAAGCAAACATTGAGTAGCCAAAACCATTTCAACTTCACTAGTTCCAATTCCAAATGCTATAGATCCAAATGCTCCATGTGTAGAAGTATGGCTATCACCACAAACTATAGTCATTCCTGGTTGAGTTATACCAAGTTCCGGTCCAATAACATGAACAATACCTTGATATTTATGTCCAAGTCCATATAAATTAATGCCAGTTTCTTTACAATTTTTTGTTAAAGTTTCAACTTGATTCCTTGATAATTCTTCTTGAATAGGCAAATGTTGATTTAATGTAGGAACATTATGATCTGCTGTAGCTACAGTTCTATCTTTTCTAAAAACATTAATATTTCTTTTTTTCAAACCAGAAAATGCTTGAGGGCTAGTAACTTCATGAATTAAATGCTGATCTACATAAAGTATACTTGGTCCATTAGGAATATTATCAACAATATGATTATCCCAAACCTTATCGAATAATGTTTTCCCCATACTATTTTTTATCACCAACTAATTCATATAAATCCTCATCATGAATGAGTTTTTTTTCATCAGCCATATTAAGAAATTTAATATATACAGTTTCCATCTCAATTTTGGTGAATTCATATCCTAATAACTTTAATCTATGTGTTAACGCTGCTCTACCACTTCTAGCTGTTAAGTCAATAGAAGATTCCTTAACTCCTACATCAGAAGGATCAATAATTTCATACGTTTCTCTGTATTTTAAAAATCCATCTTGATGTATCCCTGAAGAATGAGCAAATGCATTAGCACCAACAATAGCTTTATTTCTTTGAACAGGCATGTTCATC
>ENA-UPTF01000014-UPTF01000014.1-marine-metagenome-genome-assembly--contig:-NODE-14-length-116182-cov-9.498678_pt1 | contig 116182 bp, 104 predicted proteins | sample MGYA00238166_ERZ767019 | MGnify/ENA primary metagenome ERZ767019 (study PRJEB28930, sample SAMN06266391) | marine metagenome | isolation source: Sea water from 250 m depth | place: Atlantic Ocean... | reverse complement strand
TCGTCATGACTGCGCATGAGGCTGCGTTCCCTGAGGTTAAGAAAGCAGTCGAGACAATGCCGAACGGCAAGGGCACCTTCCTCACTAAACCATTTCCATTCGAGCACTTGGTGCATGTTCTCTCAAAGGAACTCGCAACCCAAAAAGAGATTGATGACTTACGCAGACAAGTCAATGAGCGTCACCAATTCGGCAACCTGGTCGGATGCAGCCGAGTTATGCGTAATCTGGTTGACCTCTTAAAGACCGTCGCACCAACCAACAGCACCGTGTTGATCACTGGTGAGACCGGTACCGGTAAAGAGCTCGCGGCACGTGCCATCCATCAAAACAGCCCGCGCCACGCGCATCGGTTTGTCGCGATCAATTGTGGCGCTATTCCTGAAACTCTTCTTGAGGCAGAACTATTTGGCCACGTGCGGGGTGCGTTTACCGGTGCCATAGAGTCTCGGCCGGGCCGGATTGAGCAAGCACAAAAGGGCACCCTGTTCCTCGATGAGATCAGCACGATGAGTGCGGCGCTTCAGGCTAAGCTCCTTCGCGTGTTGCAGGAGCGCGAACTGGAACGGATCGGTGACACTCGACAGATTAAGATCGACGTTCGGATTGTCGCAGCAACAAATTCTGACCTAAGCAAACGTGTGGCTGATGGGGAGTTTCGCGAGGACCTGTTCTATCGACTAAATGTCATTCCGGTTACTCTCCCACCACTCCGGGACCGCCAGGATGATATTCCGTTGCTGACAGAGCATTTTCTCCAACGAATCGGGCGTGAACTAGTGCCGCCACGTCCACACGTCAAGTCCACACAGGAGGTAATGCAACAGCTAAAGGCTTATCACTGGCCGGGAAACGTCAGGCAACTCGAGAATGTTATCGAGCGAGCACTCACCCTAAACCAAGGTCGCTCCCAGATTGAGATCGGCGATCTGCCGCAAGAAATCAAGGCGGCTCCTAATTCGTTGGAAAACTTCCAGGTTACAGTTCCCGACGACGGCCTTGATTTCAGTCTCTCTATCCATGACATCGAGCGGGATATTATCCGTCAGGCACTCAAGAAATCTGACGGTAATAAACGCCGCGCCGCTGACCTACTTAAGCTCAAGCGCACAACCCTTATTGAGAAGATGAAGCGGTTGCACGCCTGAGGAAATCTACATGCCGCCGCGCTACGCCTACTGGACGATTGTGCTGGATACCGGCGTTCGAACATCATTTCGATCAGCGACACGAAATGAGCTGGTCACAACCTTGCACCAAATCAGAAGGAAAGACCCGAAAGCCGAACTCAAATGGTTCGCGCAGGGTCGCCTATGGGAATCGCCGACCGAGGCGCAAGCGGCGCGGGTGCGTCGTTCCACGAAGTTCGTAAAATTGGCCCGCAACCCTAGGACTACAAGAGAGGTTATGAAGAGAAAAGGTGGACCAAGCCGACCTGCGCAGACCAACGGAAAGCACTCCCGGAATCGGTGAACGACGTAAGCCTAGATTCAATTACTGCCGGGACCAAAACACTTTCAGACGGCTGTGCATCGATTTATAGGCTAAAGAAAGAAAGTGTGAATCGTTCGGCGAAGACCAGCAATCGACTCAACCGCGTTGATTTCCTTCCTGAGATGGGAACCATTCTCGCACCCTTTTGTATACCAAGCGCCGAGCGCCCGAAGTTTGTTAATCACCCACCGGTCATTCAAAAGGCGCCTGCGCCTATGACCAAAATCAATGTTGGTGGGATATGGGATTTTGATTTAAAAGTACAAGACCCAAACGCAAATGATAAATTAATTTATACTGCACACGTCCTCCCAGAGGGGATGCGTATGGACCCGCATACTGGTCGTTTGCATTGGGAGCCATCAGCTGCGCAGGTTGATTTTCATAAGCTAAGGATAGAAATTTCAGATGGAAATCTTAGCAAGTATATTGATTCGGAGTTTTTTGTAAATGCGCCAATAAAAATTGTATCTGTGCCAACAATGACAGCTACTGTTGGAGATGATTATAGTTATAAAATAATGACTGTAGATAGAAATAAAGGAGCCCTACTTCCCTTTAATAAGGTTGTTAAAGTAGAAGACGTAAGTAATTCTAAAATTTATAGTATAAATATATCTGATGATGTTGTTATTCAAAATATAGATCGTTTTTTAGGTGACTGGTATAATGCTAAAGAGGTTTATTATGTAAACCCTAAATATCCAGCCGATACTCTTGTGTCAAGGCTTAATCTAAAAAGATATGTACAATCAGTTTTCTATGAAGATAATAGGCTATGGGTTATTGCATCTACAATTAATGGAAGAACTATAAAAATAAAAGACTTTTTATGGGAGTTTTTTCAAGGAAACAAGGGCAAGCCCCCACGTTTAATGGTTGAAAGAATTAACCCAGTGCGATTCACGCTGACGGAATTCCCTGAAGGTATGGAGGTAGATGAATCCTTAGGCGCTATTAAATGGACTCCTAAAAAAACCCAAACTGACATGCATAGAATTTCATTAACGGTTTCTGATGGATATACTAAAGATGAACAAGTTTATGAAGTTTATTCCAATCATATGCCTACAATTATCTCCAATACGCCTAGAATGGCTTTAGTGGGTGAATTATTTAAGTATCAAATAAGAGTTGAAGATTTAAATGAAGGTGCAAATTTGAATTACTCTCTTATCAAAGGCCCGCATGGAATGCAGCTTGATAAAAGTGGTAAAATACTATGGGTTCCTAAAGCCGCTCAAATTAATTATAATGATTTTGAGGTATCTGTTACAGATGGATATGGAACAGATATCCAATCCGGGAAAATTTTTATCAATAATCCACCGTCCATTATTTCAACCCCAAAACCTGTCGGCCTGACTGGCCATACATGGCGATATAAACTAACCACCGAGGACTTAAATGGAGACAGGGTAACCTACAGAGCAGTTAGGCTCCCAAAATTTGCTAAATTTGATAGAAGACTCGCTACGATAGAGTGGACGCCGAGGAAAAATCAAGATGGTGTAAATGACTTTGTTTTAATGGCAGTAGATGAACATGGAGCTACAACTACTCATGATTTTCAGGTTCATGTTTTTTATGACCCAAGTGCAAAACAGTTAGTAAATAGCGGGTGGCCTTTGATGCTTACTTTTGTTGGTGTTGTTTTTGCTTGGGGTGCCGGGCAAATGAATTAAGAGCTAAGATACAAACTTTTCAAGATATTCATTTAATAAAGATTCCGGTTCAAAAACGAGTTTTATTCTAACTGCATACAAGCTCATTTTCCCCTTATAGTTATTTATTTTAACCAGATCTTTTTCTGTAGTAATTAGAAAATTTGCATTATTGTTTTTTGCAACTTGTTCAATGTTTTTTAGATCATTTGAAGTGTAATTATGATGATCAGGGTATTTACTGTGCCCCACAATTATAGCGCCTGTGTTATTCATAGTCTTTTCGAATCCTGTATGATCACCTAGTGCGGAAAAAATATAAATTTTTTCTTTATTTAAATTGCTCAAGTTATTTTTGTCCCCTTTAGGGCTAATCAATACATCTTCTAATTCTATTTTATTATTGAGAATAGGACGATTAATATTTTTAATTATTTTGATTAAATAATCAGACGATTTGTGTACGTTTGATTTAGATAAAATAATTAAATCAGCCCTAGATAGATTTGATAATGGTTCTCTCAATTTACCAATAGGAATTAGCCTGTGTGTGGCCTTTGTATCCTTAGAGTTAACTAGGACGATATCCAAATCTCTATATAATGATACATGTTGAAACCCATCATCCATAATGATTATATCTGGATCAAAATTTTCTATCATTTTCATTCCAGCTTCATATCTTGATTCTCCAACGATGATTGGAATATTTTTTAGGTTTTGAGCTAATAAATATGGTTCATCGCCAAAATCTTCCCATGATTGCGGTTTTTTTATCCCGTCCGTTACTATCAATGTTGATTTAGATTTTCTTCGATAGCCCCTGCTTATAATCCCTATTTTTTTACCTTTTGATTGTAAAAGCCTAGAAAGATATTCTACGGTTGGAGTTTTTCCAGAGCCACCAACTGTTATATTACCCACACTAATGATTTTACATGGAAGGGATTTGGTTTGAAAAATATGATATTTATAAAAAATGTTGCGAATAAATATTATTGCTCGGTACAAGAGAGCGACTGGTAACAAGATAAAATAAAGATAATTACTAAAGTAATTTTTCTTTGGCATAATCAGTATTGTTTTTTTCTATTTTTTCCATTCCTTCAACTAGAATTTTTTTACACGATTCAAAATTATCATTTTCACTAAAAGATATAGGCGAACCATATTCCAGAAAAATTTCCCCAAGCGGTTTTTCGAGAAAAAAAGTGTGCCAGTTTACAAATTTCCAATTTTTTGTGGAGTAAGATGAGACTGGGACAATAACTGCCCCAGTTTTTTGGGCCGCTTTGATGATACCGGGTTTTGGTATTTTTTCTGGTCCTCTAGGGCCATCAGGTGTCATTGCAACTAGACATGGCGGATTGTCTAGTGCTTTTACTATTTGAATAAAAATTTCAGAGCCTCCATCAGAGCTTGATCCTCTAAGCATTTTCCATCCCAGTTTTGAACCTATTTTAGATATTAGTTCACCATCTCGATTTGTTCCTGCTAGGCCGTAATAATTGTATTTTGCAAGATGCATGAAAGGCACTAGTAAGTTTCCATGCCAACTAGATATAATTACACTTTTATTATTCTTTAATACAGACTTATAGTTTTCTTCTCCTCTAACATTCCACTTATTTGTATTATAGATAAGACTAAGAGCCCACCTAGCTAAAATTGCCTGAAAAGCAATTTTAGTTTTACTATATTTTTTTTTCATTTGGTTAATTCTCCATGTACTATAATATTTGCAACCCTATCAAAAACTCCTGGACTCCCTAAATATTTTCTCAATTTTTTATATTTTTTTATAGTTGCCTGTCTTTTTTTGGATGTGATATCAAGATAGGGCAATATTTTTTTAGTTAAATTGTCTGGACTCATTTTATGCTGAATCAGTTCAGGAATAATTCTTTTGTTTGCTATTAAATTGACGATGGAAATGTATTTCACTTTCCCAAAAAAATTAAATAGTATCCAATTAATATATGACATTTTATAGCATACAACTATTGGCAAATTTGCTAGTGCACATTCTAAAGTAGCAGTTCCTGAGGAACTTATCGCAGCGGTTCCATATTTCATTGCTGAGCGCATGGAAACTTCAATTTTTATATGAGCTGGGACTGGGTTTAGTGTTACATTATTATATTTCACAACAATAGTCTGCACGCCTGGCGTTTTTTTATTCAAGATAGCCACTGTTTTTAAAAAAATAGGCCAGTGATAATCAATCTCCTGCTGCCTACTTCCTGGTAGTAATACGATGATAGGCCGGTCTTGCTTAAAATTATGTTTATTAAAAAAATTTGTCTTATCATCTAAATCATAGTTTCTTTCAATAAAAGGGTGCCCAGCATAAAAAGTATCTAATCCCCTAGAGTTAAACCATTCTGCTTCAAAAGGGAAAATAGAAATAGATTGGTCTATTGTATTTTTCATCGTTTTTATTCTGCTTTCTTTCCATGCCCAGAGCTGAGGCAGGATAAAGTACGTGATTGGTATCCTAAGTGATTTAATTTTTTTTGCTAATCGAAGGTTAAACCCAGGGTAGTCAACTAATATAATTCTATCTGGTTTGATATTTTTTATAGATGATACGGTACTTTGAAGAATATTTAACAACTTGGGGAGATGCTTAATTACTTCGATAAAGCCCATTACAGACAGATCATTAATATGGTGAATAATCTCGACACCAGATTTGGACATTTTATCTCCACCATTTCCAAAAAATTTTGTTTTTGGAGATATAACTTTTATGGCTGAAACCAATTTTGCAGCGTGGATGTCGCCCGATGGTTCACCTGCAACAATAAAAACGGTATTGATTTTAGAGGTCATAGAAGACTATGTATTATAACTATGAAAATAGTTTCCATATTCCAAATCTTACTATCTTTACTTTAAAATATGGTTCTGCACAAACATGGCAAGAGAGTGTGGAAGTAAACCAAGGTTATATAAACGTCCTACCGTTTGCCATATCATAAAGCCAGTGAAAAATACAATTTGTTTTTTAAACATAATTATAAAAGCAATAAAGAAAATATTTTGCAGGGTTCTTTTTTCTGTTTTGAGAGTACTAATTAAATTTTTTGGTTTCGTTTGATTTCCGCCTTTCCATGGTGAGAATCTGGGGAAAAGTTGAGGAACATTTTCAAAATATAATTTATACTGATCCTTAAATTTTATTGTTAAGGTTTCTTCTTCTAAAGATATTATATGGTAATATTGAAAAATAAAAAACGTTGCTACTAGAGGAAGAATATGCCACATCCAAATTCCCCCAGCAAAAAACACTGTTCCAATGTATATGATAACATTACCACAGTATAAAGGATTTCTTGTTAAAGAATATGGGCCAGATGTACACAAATATGGGGCTCCAACATTTCTTGTTCTCGTTGCACCACCAGCATATCGGACAGCACTTATTCGTATGAATTCACCTGTCGCTATTAATGCTAAACCAATCATTATAAATGATTTTGTTGGTTCAGAACAATAAATAATTAATAGAACGATGGGAATAGGTGTGTAGCTACGATATTTAAAAAAAAATTGTCGGATGCCCATTACTTTAAGTCCTCAAGGATCATATTATTTATTTTTATAACAACATCTAACGCATTTCGAGCTTCTAAACCATTAACAATTGGTTTTTCTTGCCCCTTAATTGATCCTATAAAATTTTTTATTTCTAAGCCTAACGAATCATATTTTTCAAGATCAGGTTTTTGATAGGCAATATATTTTTCTTTATTATTTTGTGTAAATGGTTCTGTCTGTAGTGCACCTGTGATTAGACTTGGATCATTGGTTATACTATATATCTCTGTTTGTTCCATAAGCAAGTCTATTGTGGAATATAGATTATCTTGAAATAATTTTATTTTTCTCACCTTGTCTTTGGCAACCCTGCTTGATGTAATACTAGAAACTGTCCCATTATTAAACCGAATCCTTGCATGTGCAATATCAACTGAATCCGTAATTATGGAGACCCCACTAGCGTGAATACTTTTTACATCAGATTTTACCAGCGATAACAAAATATCTATATCATGAATCATAAGATCTAAGACAACAGGGACATCGGTCCCTCTGACCGTATAAGGAGCTAACCTTTGTATTTCTATAAATTTCGGATTTAGATCGTATTGTTCTAATACTCTTAGCGCAGGGTTTAGTCTTTCAATATGACCAACTTGAATTATTTTATTTTTTGCTTTTGCTAGTGCGATTAAATCATCTGCCTGTTGAATTGTTTCAGTGATTGGTTTTTCAATAAAAACATGACAATCATAATCTGCGATTGCCATTTTTGCAACATTGTAGTGTGACTCTGTCGGGGTAACCACGGAAATCCCGTCACATATTTGCATAAGATCTGAAAGCTTATTATAGAATTTAGTATTATACTGTTTTGCTATTTCTTCCCCTCTGCTAGAATCAGTATCATAAACGCCAACTAAGTTTGTACCATCTAGAAAATGATAGTGTTTAGCATGATACTGCCCTAGGTGCCCAACTCCAACTACGCCAATTTTTATTTTTTCAGATTTCATATATTGTCAAATTATCTGCATACTTTACTGTATAAAATTGTTGATATAATTGTGAAATCCCCATAAAAATTATTTATTGAAAAAAACTTGCATTTAGCATCTAAATAAATCAATTTTAGGAGTAATTCGTAGGTAAAATCGGAGTTTCGTTATGAATAGCGACATAAAATCCGGGGTGGGGTTTATTATCCCGTTAGGAGCTATAATTGGTTTTTTTACAGCTCTTTTCCTCGGGGAACATTTATTAAGTATATGCATTGCTATTGCAGGCATATTGGTATGGTTTTTATATATGGTGATAATGGAATCATCACCGCCTTCAAATCTAGGAAACCTGATAATGTTTTTTGGTATACTGCTATCGATTGGTGTATTCATGGGGTTTGGAGTAACACAGAATATGTGGGGAGGAATTGAGTTTGTCTCTGAAGGGTCCCTTTTCGCATTGGTTGTGCTCTTCTTTTCTATTTTAACAGGGATGCTTTTCCGAAATCAGCCCTTTGTCCAGCCAGCTGGGTCAAGGAATAATCTTTCTGATCAGGAAAAAAAGTGGATAGAAAATGCTCTAAAAGAGAATAATATAAATTCAGATATTAATGATTCAAAAGTTATTGTTGTAAAGCAGGAAAATAATGGTAAAGAGCAAGAAGCACCTGTAAAAGAAACTAATCCTGAAAATACACAATATAATAATCCTTATGTATATGCTTATCCTCCAGAATATTATTATGACGAAGAGTATGACGAAGAGTATGACGAAGAGTATGACGAAGAGTAATCAAATTTTAATGATAGTATTTATCTAGACATTAAACTTAAAAAATATACAGTCTCCATCCTTCACTATATAGTCTTTTCCCTCCGTTTTTGCTAAGCCTAGTTCATACAAAGCATTTTCAGAACCGTGCTCAATCAGGTCACTATAGCTAAAAACCTCAGCCTTAATAAAGCCTTTTTCAAAGTCACTATGTATAACGCCCGCAGATTGTTTTGCAGTGGCTCCAATTGGAATTGTCCAGGCCCTTACTTCTGTTGGTCCTCCAGTGAAAAAAGTGTGAAGACCTAGAAGATCAAAACTTGCTCGTATCATTTTATTTAGGCCCGATTCATTTAGATTATATTCTTTCAAAAAAATTTCTTCCTCTTCTGGCGATAATGATGATATTTCTTGTTCGATAGAGGCACAAAACTTTATAAGGGTGCTACCTTTTGATTTAGCATAATTATTTAACGAATTCACATATTCGTTTTCTACATTATTGACAATATCATTTTCACTTAGGTTTGCAACGTATAGTATTGGTTTATTGGTTAATAAATGTAATGATTTAATAATTTTTATTTCTTCAGGGGTTTCTAAGCCAATAGTATTTGCCCAAAATCCATCCCCACAGTGTTCAATTAATTTTTCAATTATTTCTATATCATGTAATAATTTTTTATCGCCGCTTTTAGCTTGGCGCTTAGTTTTTTCATACTTTCTTTCTAGCGTTTCAAGATCAGCTAATAACAACTCAGTCTCTATTATTTCTGTATCTCTTAAAGGATCAATATTCCCATTAACATGAACAACATTGGGGTCTTCAAAGCATCTAATAATATGAATAATTGCAGAAGTCTGCCGTATTTGTCCTAAAAACTGATTTCCTAGCCCCTCACCTTTGTTAGCTCCCTCTACTAAGCCTGCTATATCAATAAATTCAACAGTAGCGGGGGTCAGTTTTTTTGGGTTATATATATCCTTTAGTTTTCCTAGTCGATTGTCAGGAAGGTGTACAATCCCAGCATGTGGGTCTATGGTACAAAAAGGGAAATTTTCTGCTGGGACACTTGACCTTGTTAATGCATTAAAAAGAGTGGACTTCCCAACATTTGGAAGTCCAACTATACCACACTGTAAAGACATTTAAAAAGAATCTAAGGACGGATCTTTTCCAAAGTCGTATACCAAGTTATCAAATATGCCAACCTGAAGATTTTTAGCTGTATATATTTTTTTGTCATCAGCATACATTTCGCCATCGGCCCATATCATAGACTTAGACTTTGTAATTAATTTTTTTATATCGATTTTGTAAACAACCTTATCATGATAGGGTCTTACTTGTCCTCGAAATTTTAAATCCCCAACACCTAGTGCTCGTCCTTTTCCTTTTGCACCGCTCCAAGTAAGAAAAAAACCTACTAATTGCCACATGCCATCAAGCCCTAAACACCCTGGCATAACGGGATCGCCTTTAAAGTGACAATGAAAAAACCATGACTCATCGGTAATATCTAGTTCGGCAATAATTGAGCCTTTATCATAAGCCCCTCCAGTATTTTTTATATTTAGTATTCTATCAATCATCAGCATCGGCTCTAGAGGAAGCTTTGCATTTTCTTGACCGAACATATCTCCATTAGCCATCGATAATAATTCTTCTTTATTGTAGGTATTTTTTAGTTCCATATAGTCCTATCCCCATTATTAGGTTAGTTTTTGATCAAATAAATTATTACGAATTAGTGAATTAAACATTTGAATCTATTTAGTTTTTATAATTCAGGTAAATTAGATGAGAAATAATGGAGGTAATATGTCTAATTGGGCTTTAATACTTGGTGCCTCTACGGGGCACGGTGGAGCCACAGCCATAAGTTTAGCAGAAAAAGGCTATGGAATTATAGGGTTTCATTTTGATCGAGGAGAAGCCAAAAAAGAAGCAGAAAAAACAATTTCTAAGGTAACAGAATTAAATAACGGCAGGTGTCATTATTGGAACACGAATGCGACATCGGAAGAAACGATGGAAAAATATATTCCACAAATAAAAGAAATTATTGGTGATGACCATCTAAAACTATTATTACACTCAATAGCATTTGGGACAACGACTAATTTTTTTGGTGACAAACCAGTTACACAGCGCCAGATGGATATGACAGTACATGTAATGGGGAATTCAATATTATACTGGACTCAAAAATTATTAGATGAAAAATTAATTGGTAGAGGATCAAGAATATTAGGCCTTACTAGCGAAGGGAATTATCTTGCAATGGAAGGTTATGGGCCAGTGAGTGTAGCGAAGGTTGCTATGGAGGCTATAATTAGGCAAATAGGTTGGGAGCTAGGAGAGCTAGGAATAACTGCTAATGCTATCCAAGCGGGGATTACACCTACGCGGGCTCTTACCAAAATAACTGACCGATGGGAAACTTGGGTTGAAAACACAAAAAGAAGAAATCCTATGAGAAGAACGACAACACCACAAGATGTTGCTAATACCGTTAAACTGTTATTAGAGCCCGAAGCAGATTTTATTAATTGTTCTATAATATATTGCGATGGCGGGGAGCATCGATCTGGTTCATTTTGATAATACCTAATGTATATAATTAGGCATTAGGTTAATTTTTTTATGTAAATCCAGTTTTTCTTTTATTAATTCTACTAGCTCATGTGTATCAGGAGAGGGAGATAAATCAAAACTATTTTTTGCCTCTCTTAAAGCATATTCCCACCAGCCTTTTTTTGTATATGATAGTGCTAGCTTAAAATGGGCGGTGCCAAGAATCTTAAATTGTTCTCTATCTAACTTACTATGGTCTGGTGGAAGCAATCTACTTACCTCACGAAACTCTGTAATTGCTTCATCGATAAGACCTTTTTGTAAGTACCAGTTCCCGAGCTCCAAGTGACTCTCCGGGTCTTTTTCGCAGGCAATGCAAAATAATGCAATTAGCATCATTATTAATTGTTTTGTATGATGTTTATATAATTTCATAATTATATATGTATGAATATTGATGTTGATGCGTTCTAAAATCAAGAAGAAAATCTATCAATAGAAGAAATTATTTGATTAGAATTATCCTTTGGATCTTTCACAAAAAATTGAAGGATAATAATTGCTAATAATAGACAAGCCCCTAATATGTAAAACGATAAAATATATTCACCTTTATTAACTAAAATTCCTATACCTATTATAAAAACCAAAGCAAATGGGGCCAGAAAAGAATCTATAAGTGCCATATAGGTTTTCTTATCTCGTTCGCCTGCAAAATCATATATTAGATTCATTGCTGATGGCATAAAAGAACCCTGTCCTGCTCCTATCGAAATAAAAACACCATACACCCAAAACATACTGGCTGCATTTATTGCTAATACTACGGCCAAAAGATGAAACAAGTACGCGAATACCATACTAATCTTATGTCCATACTTATCTCCAATATTGCCAAACATATAGCTGGCTACCCCCATTGAGGTTACGTTTAATATGGTAAATAAACCGACCTCACTAATATCAAAATTGAATTTATTTTGGCAATAAATAGCATATAGCCCCATTGCTGGTAGTGTTGCACAATAAAATATCCTTGAAAAAAGATATTTATGAAAATTAGGGTGGCTATTAATTATTAATCTTGTTTCTAGTTTAAACTGCGAGTATGATCTTTTATAGTGCTCACGTTTTTTTTCTTTGTAAAAAGAAAACATTATTGTTCCAATTATGAGACTAGTAAACAATATAAAAAATCCATAACCAAAATTATAAGGGAAGGGGATATCTGTTTTTAATAAGTTTTTGAGGATAATACCTCCAGTAAATCCTCCTAGGCTATTAAAAGCAAACCCTATACCAAAAAATTTTCCTCTGAGTGATTTATTAGTGGTTTTATCTAAAAAATCTGCCCAAATAGGAACAATAATTCCTATTGATAATCCATAAAGGATAAAATAGAAAAAATATATTTTCCATGCAAATGGACTTAGGCCCAGGCTTGAAAAAGTAAATGTATAGCCCATAACAAATGTTACAATAACTATCGAACAGTGAACGCTAATAACTGCCTTTTTTAAGTCTACTATATTTCTACTAAGAGCTGCTGTCATTAGCATCGGTATTGCTATAAGAACTGAAAATATACCTGTTGATGATACAGCGATTGCTTCAGGTGCACCTAATTTTTTTAGAAACAATGGTACAACAGCATATACTGTATGAAAAGCAGCTCCAAAACCCCAGAAAAATTCATGTATGATATTAAAAGTCTGATTATGATTGTGATCTTTTAGATTGAGATCTTTCATTTGAATTTTCTTGTGTTAGAATTGTCATAGAGGTTAGTAGTATCACTGCTCCAAATAATTGGGAGAATGAAAGAGGTTCGCCTTTTATAATCCAATCAATAACTACAGCCGACAGTGGCCAAAACAGTTCAAAAAGCGTTGTATGCGAAGCAGGTAGTCTATTTAAACCATAATAATAAATAAATAAAGCAACCGTTCCTGTAGAGAATACAATTAGTAAAAGCATTTTCCATTGAGGATATGATATATGACTATAAATAATACTCCAGTCTGAAAAAAGTATTATAACAATACCTGTAATAGTTGTTATGACTAGCCGAAGAGCAGTAACCAAACTATAGGGCAAATAAATTAATGCCTGCTTCCCTAGTACGGTTGAGCTACCCCAGCAAAAAGCAGCTAAAAGGGCAAATAATGCGGCAATCAGGGTATTATTATCCCAAACTGATATAGGGTTATTACCAAATGTAACTAAGTATCCTCCAATCATAGCAAACAGGGCCAAAACAAGATAACGTCTTGACAATTTCTCTTTTAGAATAATTGCTGCCAAAGACACAGCAAATAAGGGTTGGAACTTTTGAAGGAGTACTACAATAGATAAATCAATATAACCAACATACCCTAATGCTTTTGTATAGAAGTATGTTCCACATATACCACCGAGGAATGAAATCCACAGGATAGAAACCCAACCGGTTTGTTTGAGTATTTTTATTTTAACCCAATATTTGTTTAAGATTGGAATAAACAATAAGCTTCCAATACCATGCTCTATTGTTATAATTAACAATGGCGATAAAGAATAAAGTGATTGTCTTAAGAAAGCATCTACACTCCATAAAAGAGCAGCAACAATGATTGCTAAATACGGTAGGTATTTTTTCATATGATAGTATTTAAGTAGTTATTAATAATAGATTGAGCTGTCTAAGCTGATCCGCCAATGATTGAAATATCATTAATATCGATACCTAGAGATTTTGTTGCATGCTCCCAAAGTTTTTCTGAGGGAAAATCAAATAATAAATCAATATTAGAAGTTTGTAGTAACCAGTCTCCATTCTCAATTTCTCGTTCAAGTTGCCCTGCGCTCCAACCAGAATGTCCAAAAAACAATTTATACTTTATATTTACATTTTTACCACATTCTTCAATGATGGACTCTTCGCTTGAAATAGAAATTTTGCTAGTTATAGGAATATTGTTATTATTTTTAATATTGTTAGTATGCAGAACAATAATTTTTTCTATTAATATAGGGCCACCAAAGTAAGTTTTTATATTAGTATCTTCCAGTTGAAAACCCCCCGCTGTTTCTATTTTTATAAGGTTTTCAAATTCTTTATGCTTTATAGATTTATTTATAATTAATCCCATTGCACCTTCTGTATTATGTTCACAAATATAAACTACGGATTTTCCAAATAGTGTGTCATTCATATGTGGAACAGAAATAAGCAAATGATTTTTTAAGGTATTCATAGTGGATTTACTTTTCGCTATAAGTCTTAATCGATATATAAAGATTGTTTAAGAGCTTTGGTGCTGGTTTATTATTAGGTGTAATATACAGGATGCCTAAAATTAAAAAAACATCCAACAATGAAAAATCCTTAAAAAATATTGTTGTAAAAGGCGCTCGTCAACATAACTTAAAAAATATCGATGTTATTATTCCTAGAGATAAATTAGTAGTAATTACTGGTTTATCTGGTTCTGGAAAATCTTCATTAGCATTTGACACAATATATGCAGAAGGGCAACGTCGTTATGTAGAGTCACTCTCTACCTATGCTAGACAATTTTTAGGTCTTATGGAAAAACCTGAATTAGACACGATAGAGGGGCTGTCTCCTGCTATTAGTATTGAACAAAAAGCTAATGCCAGAAATCCAAGAAGCACTGTTGGTACAGTAACTGAAATACATGACTATTTACGATTATTTTTTGCGCATATCGGCCAGCCTCATTGTTGGAAATGTGGAAGGGAAATTAAAAAACAGTCTGTACAACAGATAGTTGATACGATATTTAAGCTTAAACAAAAAACAAAGATTTATATACTAGCGCCGATAATTCGAGGGAAAAAAGGTCAGCATAAAAATCTGCTACATCAAATAAAAAAAAGGGGATTTCTAAGAGCAAGAATTAATGGTCAAATACACAAAGTTGATGATTCTATTGATTTAGAAAAAAATAAGAAACATACAATAGAAATTCTTGTTGATAGATTAACTGTTGAAAAGCAAATGTATGAACGAATCACCGAGTCTGTTGAGCTTGCATTAAAATTTGGAGAGGGGCTTATAGCAGTGCATGAGTTAAATGGCGATGAGCATATTTATAGTGAAAATTTTGCCTGTGCTAATTGTGAAATAAGCCTAGATGAATTATCACCAAGAATGTTTTCATTTAATTCTCCCTTTGGAGCGTGTAAAAAATGTGAAGGTATTGGATCTCATATGGAGGTTAATCCTGATATAGTTGTGCCAGATAAAAATAAATCCCTAATTCAAGGTGCTATAATTCCTTTGGGGGAGCAGCCTAGGGGCAACTGGTATGGGAATATATTAAAAAGTCTTTCAAAACATCTCAATTTTAGTTTTTCTACACCCTGGATAAAACTTGATAAAGATATTAGGTATGTTCTTTTATATGGGTCGGGTCAAAAGAAATATAAAATGCACTATAGCTCTGATAGATGGACAGGTACCTATAATGGCGGCTGGGAGGGAGCTATTCCAAATCTAATCAGACGATATAAACAAACTAAGTCCAGTGGTATAAGAGAGTGGATTGAGCAATTTATGAGTTTGAGACCCTGTTCATCATGTGGTGGTACTAGGCTTAAAAAAGAAAGTAGAGCTGTATTAATAAATAAAAAAACCCTTGGGGACATATCATCTATGTCTGTTAATCAATTACAGATATTTTTTAATAATATTGAATTAAGTAAAAAAGAACAACAAATTGCAGACCAGATATTAAAAGAAATAAATCAGAGGCTTTCATTTTTAAATAATGTAGGCCTTGGTTATTTATCATTAAATCGTTCAGCTATAACATTATCTGGTGGAGAGTCACAAAGAATTCGTTTAGCAACCCAAATAGGATCACAATTAATGGGTGTTTTGTATATACTTGATGAACCATCAATTGGTTTGCACCCCAGAGATAATGCTAGACTACTATCAACATTAAAAACGTTAAGAGATATTGGGAACTCTATTATAGTTGTCGAGCATGATAAAGACACTATGGAGTCAGCAGATTATATTATTGATATTGGACCAAAGGCTGGGAAATTGGGTGGAGAAATTGTTTTTTCAGGAGAGCCTAAAAACATAGCGAAGTCAAAAAAGTCATTGACCGGACAATATTTATCTGGGAAAAAAAATATAAAAACTCCAAAAATGAGAAGAAATACTGGTCATTCATATATAGAGTTAAAAGGTGCAAAAGGAAATAACCTAAAAAATGTTAACGTTAATTTTCCACTTAGAAGATTGATTACCATTACTGGAGTATCTGGGAGCGGTAAAAGTACACTTATTAACGAAACACTTTATCCGATACTTGCTAGCTCTTTAAATGGTTCAAGGATTTACCCCTTAGAATATTCATCAATTAATGGAGTGCATTTTATTGATAAAATTATACAAATTGATCAAAAACCTATTGGGAGAACGCCCAGATCAAACCCAGCTACTTATACAGGATTATTTACTTTTGTCAGAGATTTATTTTCTAAGCTACCTGATTCAAAAATAAAAGGATATAAGCCAGGTAGATTTTCCTTTAATGTAAAGGGCGGGCGTTGTGAGTCTTGTGCGGGCGATGGAATAATTAAAATTGAAATGAATTTTTTGCCAGACGTGTATGTAACATGTGAGGTTTGTAATGGCAAACGCTATAATAGAGAGACTTTGGAAATTAAATATAGGGGGAAATCTATTGCAAATGTATTGGATATGGATGTTGATGAAGCATTAAAATTTTTTGAAAATATACCGTCAATTACAAAAAAATTGAAAACTTTACAGGACGTTGGTTTGGGTTATATACATCTTGGTCAACAAGCGACAACACTATCAGGGGGTGAGGCTCAAAGAGTAAAACTATCTACTGAATTATCAAAAATGAGCACGACCAAAACGGTTTATATACTTGACGAACCAACAACAGGATTGCATTTTGAAGACATAAGAATATTACTTCGAGTATTACAAAAATTAGTTGACCGTGGCAATACTGTGATTATTATTGAACACAATTTGGATGTAATTAAATCATCGGATTGGGTTATAGATCTGGGCCCTGAAGGTGGTGATGATGGTGGGGAAGTAATCGCGATAGGGACACCTGAACAAATAATAAAAAACACACAGTCTTATACAGGAAAATTCTTGAATGAAATTATTAATCCATAGTTTTATTTTTAATAAAAAAGATTAGCAGACTTGGTGTGGGCAATTTGAGATTGTATTTTCAGGTTCTGAGATAATACCATTTATTTTCTTTTGTTTATATGACTGAAATACATATTACTGATCCCACTCCTTTTGAAGAAGACATTATAGTCGAAAAATCTCTTCGGCCTATAAAATTTGACGAATTTATTGGTCAGAAGGAGCTAGTTGAAAATCTAAAACTTTATATTGATGCTGCAAATGGCCGGGAAGATGCATTAGATCATGTTCTTTTATTTGGCCCACCGGGGCTAGGGAAGACAACGCTAGCAAATATTATTTCAAAAGAATTAAATGTGAATATAAGACAAGCATCAGGTCCGGTAATTGATAGAGCTGGAGACCTAGCTGGAATGATAACAAACATTCAAAATAGGGATGTTTTTTTTATTGATGAGATTCATAGACTAAATAGCGTTGTTGAAGAATATTTATACTCAGCGATGGAAGATTATAAGATTGATATTATGATTGATAAGGGTCCAAGTGCACGAAGCGTACAGTTAAACATTGAACCCTTTACCCTTGTTGGAGCCACTACTAGGTTAGGGAATCTTACCTCTCCATTGCGTGATAGGTTTGGCATTGTTTTAAGAGTAGATTATTATGATCCTAAAGACTTGTTTCATATAATTTGTAGATCAGCAGAAATACTTGATGTTAATATTGATGATAAAGGAGCTATGGAGCTGGCAACTCGAAGCAGAGGCACTCCTAGGGTCGCAAATCGGATCCTAAGAAGAGCTAGAGATTATGCTCAAATAAAAGCAAAAGGTAAAATAACTTATGAAGTGGCAAATAAAGCTCTTGATCAGCTAGGTGTTGATGAGCATGGACTGGATAAAATGGATCGTAGTATATTGGAAATATTAATTGAAAAATTTTCTGGCGGTCCGGTCGGGATAAAATCTTTAGGAGTCGCTATCGGTGAAGACCCCTCTACTATCGAAGATGTCTATGAACCATTTTTAATAAAGCAGGGCTTCATGCAAAGGACCTCTAGGGGTAGACTTGCTCAGAAATCCGCATATGAACTATTAGGCAAACCAATAAAAAATAATCAAAAGGATTTATTCAATGATTGAAAAAAAGAAAAAATTTAAACTTGGAGATTTTGACTACCCATTACCAAAAAAATATATTGCCCAATATCCAGGTAATAAACGCGATCAATCGAAACTAATGGTTGTGGACAAAAAGGCCAAGACAATAGAACATAAAAAATTCAGTAATATTGCAGACCACCTAAGAAAAAATGATTTATTGATCTTAAACAACACTAAGGTTTTTCCTGCTAGACTTTTTGCTACAAAAGATCGTACGGATGCTAAAGTAGAAGTATTTCTACTTAGAGAACTAGCACAAAATCTTTGGGAAGTTATGGTCAGACCGGCAAGGAAAGTCAGAATTGGCAATAAGCTGGTTTTCACCCCAAAGCTTATGTGTGATGTTATTGATAATACTGTATCTGGTGGTCGGGTGGTTCGTTTTGAATCAGAAAATCAAGCAGAACTTCATGATATAATTGATCGAATAGGCACCTCCCCACTTCCGCCTTATATAACAAGAGATCCAGAGCCAAGCGATAAGAAAAGATACCAGACAGTCTATGCCACTGAACGAGGTGCCGTCGCAGCCCCGACAGCTGGTCTTCATTTTACTAACGGATTAATAAATAGACTTAAAAAGAAGGGTGTGAAAATAGAATACATTACTTTGCATATTGGTTTAGGAACATTTAGACCTGTTCAGGTAGAAGATTTAAATAGGCATCAGATGGACTCTGAATATTTTGAGGTTTCCACAAAAACAGCTATGGCAATTAATGAAGCCAGGAAAAAACATAGAAAAATTGTTGCTGTTGGGACATCCACGATTAGAGCTTTAGAAACGGTAGTGGTTTCTGGATTTATGGTGTCACCAAAACGCGGTTGGACTGATAAGTTTATTTATCCACCTTATGAATACAAGATGGTCGATTCGATGGTAACAAATTTTCATATGCCAAAATCAACACTTATGATGATGGTGAGTGCTTTCGCTGATATTAATTTATTAAAAAAGGCATATAGAGAAGCCAAAAAACATGATTATAGATTTCTGAGCTATGGTGATGCAATGATAATTATTTAACAACAAAAGCATAGAAAAAAATTGGTTAAGGTTTCTGCAATTATACCAGCAGCTGGGTCTGGCTCAAGATTTGGAGAAGAAAAACAATTCAAGATTCTAAGTGGGAGACCTCTTTGGGCTTACACATTAGATCCATTTATAAAATCAAGTTTAATTAATGAAATACTATTTATCGTCCCAGAAACATACATAAACACAGTTCAATCTTCAGAAAGTTTCATAATAGCTTCAAAAAAAAAGGAAATCAAAGTAATTCCTGGCGGCCCTAAACGAACTGATTCGGTTTTAAATGGTCTTTATTCAACAAAAAAAACAAATGGTCTTGTATGCATTCATGATGCAGCGAGGCCTTTTATAAGACAATCATTTATAACTGAAACGGTTAATTCATGTAAAGATTTTGATGGAGCAGTTTTAGCAATCCCGAGTGTTGACACTGTTAAAGTTGTTAAAGATGAAATTATTAATAAAACTATTGATAGAACCATAATTTGGATGGCACAGACCCCACAAACCTTTCACAGGGATAAACTTTTAGATGCATTCAAAAATAATATTAATGTTCACGTGACTGATGAGTCTGTTCTAATGGAATTGAGTGGATATTCAATTAAAATTATTAATGGAGATGCTGAAAACTTCAAAATCACAAATAAACTTGACTGGGAATTGGCAAAAATAATAGTTGGTAGAAAATAGAATATGATAAGAATGGGAATAGGATATGATATTCATAAATTAAAGGAAGGACTACCTCTCTTCATTGGCGGTATAAATATTAAATCAATTTTAGGTTCCGCAGGGCACTCTGATGGTGATGCATTAATTCATGCAATTGTAGATTCTTTATTAGGTGCTGCCGGGTTAGGTGATATTGGAAAATTTTTCCCTAGTGATGATGAAAAATGGAGAGATGCAAAAAGTGATATATTTTTATCTGAAGTAAAAAGAATGATAGTACAAAAAGGATATCAGATATCTAACATAGATTGTACCATAATTATACAAAAACCCAAATTGCAAAAATTTGTTCCTGATATTAGAAAAAATATTGCAAAAATTTTGAATATTTCTGAAGAATTGTTATCGATCAAAGCTACTACGACAGATAATTTAGGAGTTATTGGTAAGTCAAAAGGTTGGTCAGTAATTGCGATAGCAACAATTTATAAAAATGATGAACAAAGTAATAATTAATTCGAACGCAAAAGTAAATATTGGACTAAAAGTTTTAAAGGAGAGGGAAGATGGATATCATGATATAGTTACTGTTTTTCAAGAAATCAACCTGTTTGATATTATTTCTATATCAAAAAAATCAAAAGGGTGCGACTTTAATTCCAATGCAACTTGGTTAATGAACGATAAAACCAATCTTTGTGTAATTGCTTATGAAGCAATGAAGAAGAAATTTGATATAGATGGAGTAGACATTGATTTAACTAAAAATATACCAAAGGGGAGTGGATTAGGTGGAGGATCTTCAAATGCTGCAAGTATAATGAAAGGTATAAGAGAACTTTACAGCTTAAATATTTCAGATAAAGAACTAGAGGATATCGCATCTCAAATTGGTGCTGATGTTCCATTTTTTATACGGGGGTCTATCCAGCTTGGCGAAGGGATTGGGGACAGACTGACGCCCTTGAAAATAAATATTAGTGGGAAATATTTGATAATAATTCCAGACACAGAGATCGACACATCCTGGGCGTATTCGAAGTTTAAAAATGATTTGGATAGCTCTATTCTGCCCATTAATTTCGCCAGCTTATCAAATGAAAAGACTATTAGTCTTGATAAGTTACAGTTTTTTGAGAATGATTTTGAATCAATTGTAGTTCCAACATATCCAGAGATTGGAAAAATAAAAGAAGCGCTCCATGCACTTGGTGCAGGGTTCGCCAGTCTGTCGGGTTCAGGCTCGACTGTGTTTGGGATATTTAATGATGATCTATCTTTAGATAAAGCATCATCATATTTCTCTCCAAAGTACAAGACCTTTATTGCAAATCCACTCTGACTATGTCAACTTAAATTAAAGATTGGGGCGTCGTCTAATGGTAGGACACCTGGTTTTGGTCCAGGCAGTTGGGGTTCGACTCCCTACGCCCCAGCTATAAAATAATTAAAATATGAAAAATGAATTAAAAATTTTTAGTGGGAGAAGTAATCCTTTACTGGCCTCAAAAATTGCAAGCTCTGCTGGGTGCAGCCTGGGCGAAATATCTATAAAAACTTTTTCAGATGGGGAAATATGGGTTAAGTATGAGGAAAATGTTAGAGGTTGTGACGTTTTTTTAGTGCAATCAACTAATGGGCCAGCAGAAAATATATTAGAGCTGGCGTTAATGGCAGATGCTGCGGTTCGCGCTTCTGCAGAAAGTGTCTCTATTATAATGCCTTATTTTGGATATGGTAGGCAGGATAGAAAAGATCAACCAAGGGTTCCCATATCATCAAGGGTTATGATTGATATTATTACAAGTATGGGCGCAGACCGGATTGTGACAATGGATCTACATTCTACACAGATACAAGGGTTTACTAAAATACCATTTGATCATTTATATAGTAGGATGGTACTAATAGATGCTATTACATCATTAGGATTTAATCCGGAATTATCAGTGGTGCTAGCTCCAGATGTTGGTTCTGCAGCAATAAGTCAGGCATACGCGAAACGTTTGAAGATGAATTTTGCTTTGATAGATAAAAGAAGGTTCGCCCCTAACAAGTCAAAAGTTAGTCATCTGATTGGTGAATTAGAAGGTATGGATGTTTTGATTATTGATGATATGATTGATACCGCTGGAACAACTGTCAGCGCTGCAGAAGCCGCGATAGAAAAAGGAGCTAAATCTGTTACTGCGATAGCCACACATGGTGTTTTATCCGGACCAGCAATTGATCGGTTAAAGAATGCCCCTATAAAGACTATGGTCTTAACGGACACTATTTTAATACCTGATGAGAAAAAATTAAATAATATGAATATTGTTACAGTCGCTGATGTCTTTGGAGCTGCTATTAAGCGAATACATAATGGGGAATCAGTAAGCTCACTTTTTGAATTTTAGTAAGGAGAAATAATGATGGCCACATCTTATTATAAAATAGATATTGAAAACAGAAAATCTGTTGGTAAAAAAGCTGCCAAAGTAATTAGAAAGGCTGGTAAGATACCCTGCGTACTTTATTATAAAGGCGAACAACCAATCAGTATTTCTATTGATAAACAAGTGCTTTATCAGGCTATAAAATCAGAGCAACGAATTTATGAGATGGATATAAAAAATGAGTCGCAGTATGTAATGATTAAGGAAATTCAATACCATTCTGTGACTGATGAAATGATTCATGTGGATTTTATGCGCGTGCGTAGGTCTGAAAAAATTACTATATCAGTACCGATTACACTAGTAGGCAAACCAGTCGGCGTAACAGAGGGGGGGATACTTTCTCAGGCGATGAACCAAATAGAGATTAGTTGTTATCCTACTAATGTTCCAGAACATATTGAGGTTGATGTAGACCACCTAGGACTAAATTCTTCAGTGAGTGTCGCTGATGTAAACGTAGATGATGATGATATCGATATACTTAGTGCGGCTGATCTTAATGTTGCTTCAGTAATTCCTCCAGCAGCAGAAGAAGAACCAGTGCTCACTGATGAAGAGGAATTCGATGAGGATATATCTGATGAGGATGCAGTTGATGATGGCGAAAAAACTGATGAGGATTCAGCTGATTCTGAATCAGCTGAAGATAAGCCTGAGGAATCGAATTAATTTTGATCGCATTTGTAGGTTTAGGTAACCCAGGAGATAGATATGCAGATACAAAACACAATGCAGGATTTTGGATATTAGACGAAATGGCAAATAGATATAAAATTTCGTTTAAACCTGGAAAGGGTGATTACGTTGTTGCATCAAAGCCAAATAAGTTTTTGCTTTTTAAGCCAACAACTGGGATGAACAATAGTGGTCAGGCTGTGCAAAATATATCTGATTCTTGGAATCTAATTGCAAAAGAAATTTGTATTATTCTAGATGACGTTGATTTACCATTAGGCTCTTTACGAATTAGGCCTCAGGGTGGAGATGGGTCTCACCGAGGATTGGAAAGTATAATATATTCATTAAATACAAATCAAATCCCTCGGTTAAGATTTGGAATTGGGACTAATGAAAAAATGCGTCCAGCAGAAAATTATGTTCTTAAGCCATTTAATAATAAAGATCAAAAGGTTTCCGATAGAGCAGTTAAAAGAGCTGCAGATGCATTAGATGGTATATTATTTAATGGTTTAGAAAAAACAATGAACACTATTAATTCATAAAAATGGAGAAGAAGAAATAATGGACAGTATGAACAATAACCTCTTGCTAATTATGCTATCTGGGGTTTTAGCTATGGGGTTTTCTTTTTGGAAAACTTCTTGGATAAACAAGCAAAGTCAAGGTAATGATCGCATGAAATCTATTGGCGCTAGCATAGCTGATGGAGCAATGGCATTTCTTAGGGCAGAATATCGTGTTCTATCAGTTTTTGTAGTTGCAGTTGCCTTTATTCTTGGATATGCAAACTCTGGAAGATCCGACACTAGTGCAATGATATCTTTTTCTTTCATTATCGGGGCGCTCACATCAGGATTGGCTGGATATTTAGGCATGAAAGTTGCAACAAAAGCTAATAATAGAACAACTCATGCAGCTGAGTCAAGTTTAGCAAAAGCTCTTAATGTCGCATTTAGTGGTGGCTCTGTTATGGGACTAAGTGTTGTTGGCTTGGGCGTTTTAGGTTTGGGTGGGCTGCTATATCTTTATTCATTTATGTATGGTTTTGATAATTCTTCTGTTGTTTCCATGGTCCTAAATATTCTATCTGGTTTTTCATTAGGTGCTTCATCAATAGCACTTTTTGCTAGAGTAGGTGGGGGGATATATACAAAAGCAGCTGATGTAGGAGCAGATTTAGTAGGGAAAGTGGAATCAGGAATACCAGAAGATCATCCTCTTAATCCTGCCACTATCGCTGACAATGTTGGTGACAATGTGGGTGATGTAGCTGGAATGGGGGCAGATTTATTTGAATCATATGTTGGTTCAATTATTGGCTCTATGGTTTTGGGGTCAAGTATCCTTGTCGCTGGAGGCTTAGATTTAAATTTTGTAATTCTTCCTTTGCTGATTGCAGCCTCAGGGATTTTAGTATCTATTATGGGAACTTTTATAGTCTCTGTTAAAGAGGGTGGAGACCCACAAAAAGGATTAAACCGGGGAGAGTTTGGAAGCGGAATAATTATGGTCGCAGTAATCTATTTACTGATAATCAAGTTTTTACCTGAAAATTATGTCCAACAAGGAGTATCCTATAATGGGATCGGTGTTTTCTATGCGACTATAATTGGTTTATTTGGCGGTTTAGGAATTGGGAAAATAACTGAATACTATACTGGAACGGGCACTAAACCAGTTAAGTCTATAACAGAACAGTCGATTACAGGACCAGCCACTAATATTATTGCTGGTTTAGGGGTTGGGATGGAGTCAACTGCGGTACCAATAATCATAATATCTTCCAGTATTATGGGGGCATATCATTTTGCTGGGCTGTATGGAATTGCTATGGCTGCATTAGGTATGTTAGCAAATACAGGGATTCAATTGGCCGTAGATGCATATGGCCCAATCTCTGATAATGCAGGTGGGATTGCAGAGATGGCTGAGCTTCCTAGTGAGGTTCGTAAAAGAACTGATAAACTTGATGCAGTAGGGAATACAACAGCTGCTATAGGGAAAGGGTTTGCAATAGGCTCTGCAGCCCTAACTGCTTTGGCGCTTTTTGCTGCGTTTATGGTTAAGAGCGGTATCTCAAGCATTGATATTTCAAACCCAATAGTTATGGCCGGATTATTTATAGGCGGGATGTTACCATTTCTTTTTTCTTCTATGGCAATGGGGGCAGTTGGACGTGCAGCTATGGCTATGATTGAAGAAGTTCGACGCCAATTCAGAGAAATACCAGAATTAAAGAAAGCACTAGAAATAATGAACAGTAAAGAAAAAGAAGATTGGAACGATCAGGACCAACAAGTTTATAATGATGCGCTGGGCAAAGCGCAACATGGGCGTTGTGTAGAAATTTCAACAGATTCTGCAATAAAAGAGATGATTGTTCCTGGTCTTCTAGCAATAATCACTCCAGTTGTTGTAGGATTTGTTCCAGGTTTACTTGGAAGCGATCAAGGGCCTGAAATATTGGGAGGTCTTCTTGCTGGGGTTACGGTCACAGGAGTACTTATGGCCATTTTTCAATCAAATTCAGGTGGTGCATGGGACAATGCAAAAAAAATGATTGAAGATGGAATTAAAGTCAATGGTCAGGAAATAACAAAAGGATCAGATGCACACAAAGCAGCAGTAGTAGGTGATACGGTAGGTGACCCATTTAAGGATACATCAGGCCCTTCGTTAAACATATTAATTAAGCTAATGTCAGTGGTTTCATTAGTAATTGCACCATTAATTAAATAGAATATTAAGGAGTTTATATGCGCTATTACGAAATATTATATATTGTTAATCCAAATTTTGAACGTAAAAAAATAGATGATACGATGAAAGAAATTGATAATAGACTAACTAAAACGCAATCAAAAATAATTAATCATATTGTCTGGGGAAAAAAAAAGTTAGCATATACAATGCAAGGTCATAAATACGGAACATACATATTAGTTCACTATCAAGGTGGCAATAAAGATAAACTAGATGAATTTGATTCTTGGTTGAAGCTAAGTGATCTGGTCATTCGCCACATGATTGTGCGAATTGAAAAAGAACCGGATGTACTTGAAAAAGTTGATAATGAGTCGCCGATAGAAGAGAAAGAAGGTCTAAAATCTGAAAAAGATAAAATATCAAAAGAAAAAAATGATGAAGAAACTGAAGGAGTAGAATAATGGCTTTTCAAACAAGAAGAAAATATTGTTTTTTTAAAGAAAATAATATTACGGAAATTGACTATAAAGATGTCAAATTATTAAAGAGGTTTATAAATGATAATGGTAAAATTATGCCTCGTCGAGTTACTGGCACGAGTGCAAAGATGCATCGTAAGGTTGTAAGCGCAATAAAAAGGGCTCGTACAATAGGCTTAATGCCTTTTATTGATAATGGTTCAGAATAATATTAGTGAGGTATAATCATGAAAATTATTTTATTGAGTGATGTTGAAAATTTAGGTGAATCAGGAGATGTTATAACTGTTAAACCTGGATATGCTAGGAATAAGTTAATTCCTCAAGGATTAGCGCTTAGGGCTTCAAATAGGAATATAGCGGTTGCTAATGAAAACAAGAAAGTTGCAACAGCTAAGCTCGAAAGAGAAAATCAAGCTTTGAACGTTTTGGCAAAAAAATTAAGTAAAGTTGAAATAACTATTGAAGTTAAAGTTGGCGAAGAAGAGAAAATGTTTGGTTCTATCACAAACAAAGATATTCACAAAGAATTAATTGATAAAGGTTTTGAATTAGAAAAAAATCAGATATCCATTGAAGAACCAATAAAAGCGTTAGGTATTTATCATATTAACGTAAAGATATCGAAAGATATAACTTCTGATGTTAAGTTATATGTAATTAAAGGCTAGTCTTTAATATTAGTATATAATGTTTGCTGAAGTAGCGCTTTCTATATCGACATTTCAATCTTTTACATATAAAATCCCGAGTGATCTGATTCATATTGCCCGAATCGGATCACGAACTAAAGTTCAATTAGGTAATCGTCTGGTTTATGGTGTAATTACCTCACTAAACGAGAACACAACTTATGAAGGTGATATTAAACCTGTTTCAGAGATAATTGATGATGGCCCCATTCTGACAAAAGAATTATGGGAATTAATACATTGGATTAGTTATTATTATGTTACACCTATTGGTAAAGTTTTTAATACCGTTTTACCTATTAATATATCAAAAAATTATTCGCCCCAATTAAACTGGTATGCTAAATATGTTGAGTTTGAAAAAGGAATTGTAATTGATGATTTGAAAAAAAAAGCACCCATGCAGTATAATGTATATAAACACATCAAAAAAGCATCTCCTACATTATTAAAAGTATCGTCATTAAAAAATATTTGTTCTAACCCTGTTTCTATTTGTCAATCTCTTGAGAAAAAAAGGTTGATTATACTTGTTAAAAAGGGAAAGGAATATAATATAGATGATTTATCGTTTAAACCAGTTGAAAAAAAAATACGTTTTAATCTGGATCAAAAGATAGTAATAAATAAGCTGAGTAAATCTTTAGAAACAAGAAAATTTAATTCTCATTTATTACATGGTGTGACAGGAAGTGGTAAAACTGAAATATTTATAGAAATCATAAAAAAAGTTATAGCACATGGTAAATCAGCGATAATATTGTTGCCAGAGATTTCATTAACTCCGCAAATAGCGGGGCGTTTTAAATCGGTTTTTGGTAATAAAACTGCATTATGGCATTCTCAATTAACTAAATCTCAGCGCGCATACACATGGCAAAAGGTATACAATAATGATTATAAAATAGTTATAGGAGCAAGAAGCGCGATATTTGCACCATTGAAAAATTTAGGGTTAATTATAGTGGATGAAGAACATGATTCATCATATAAGCAGGATTCCCCATCTCCAAGATATCACGCAAGAGATGTCGCAATTATGCGTGCAAAATTTGAAGAATCCAGTATATTGTTATCAAGTGCGACACCTAGCTTAGAGAGTTATTATAATTATCAGCATAATAAGCATAAATATCTTAGCTTACCAAAGCGATATGGAAAAGCAAGCTATCCAACAGTGAAAATTGTTAATCTATTAGAAGAGAGTGTAGAAACTGGGAAAATAAATACTGTCATTTCTGGTATGTTATTAGATAAAATTGAAGAAAGACTAAATAAAAATGAACAAATATTATTGATTCAGAACAGAAGAGGTTATTCACCTTCAGTGCGTTGCTCAGATTGTAGTGCGCTGATAATGTGTTCTGCTTGTAAAACCCCTCTTACGTATCATAAACAAGATAATAATCTTAAGTGTCATATATGTGGTTATATTGAAATGCAATCAGTTGATAGTTGTAAAGAATGTATGAGCCACAATCTGATTTATATGGGGACAGGAACTCAGAAAGTGGAAAATATTATAGAACGAACTTTTCCTCGTGCTCGCATTGCAAGAATTGATCATGACAGTGTTAAAAAAGGCACTGATATGATAAAAATTCTACAGTCTTTTTTTGATGGGAAGATAGATATTTTAATTGGGACACAAATGATCGCAAAGGGTTTAGACTTCCCAGATATAACTCTAGTTGGAATTATTAATGCTGATTTAGGCCTTCATCTACCTGATTTCCGTGCAAGCGAGCGAATTTTTCAGTTAATATACCAGGCAGCCGGTCGATCTGGTAGAGGTAAAAAGAATGGAGAGGTTATTATTCAAACCTATGATAATGATAATCCAGTTATCAAAGCCGCAGCGAAATTAGATTTAAAGCAATATTATAAGATCATGTTAGATGATAGAAATATATTAAAATATCCTCCTTTTAGCTGGATCACAAAAATTGAATTCATCGGACCCGATCCAAAATCAGTTTTGGCATTGTCAAATAAAATAAGTAATAATTTATTAAACCAATATAAGGGGTTAGAAATATTAGGTCCAGCAGCATGTTTTAAAGAAAAAATTAAAAATAATTATAGGTTTCAGGTTATATTAAAATCTTTGAAAAAATATGATCCTAATGGCGAAAAATTACATTTATTTATTAATGATAATTTTATTAAACATAAAAATTTTAGCGTTGGAGCAAACAACGTCCAGATACATGTAGATCCAATATCCATGATATGAAAAAATTTATTATCTTGTTTGTATTTTATTATTTAAATGGAGATACAATTTCCCCGAGTTTGTATTCATGGTTTTCTGCTTCAAAACTATCTCAAGCTGGTGGTGGGAATCTGAATATGAGCCCAAACTCTAGGTCTGCAAATCCAGCAAACTTATCACTAAGTCGGAGCTTTTCTACATCATTTGTATTATATCCAGCGGGTATACAAGCACAATCCGTTTCTCTTTTAATTCCCCAATCCAATCGATTAATAACAGTAGCAATTAATCATATTTCTTATGGGACTTTTAAAGGATATGATGAAAATGCAATACCAACAAATAATTATAGTTCTAGTGATACATGGATGAGATTAGGTTATTCAAGATTATCAAAAAACCTTCCTATAAGCTATGGCATTTCTAACCAATTATATTTTTCAAAATTGGGGCAATACAGTTCAACAATATTCTATTTATCATTAGGTGCAATATGGAATATAAAAAAATACAAAACAAACATTGGATTATCTATTGATGATATATCAATTAACATAAGTCCAATTAATGATGTTACTGAAAAGTCGCCATCAAGATATAATATTGGAGTTAGTAAAAAATTAGAGTATCTGCCGCTAAAGATTTCGGTGGACTATCTATCTATTAATAATAAAAAAAATAAAGATTATTTTATTAGTGGCATTTTTTCTCTTCCCAAAAACCTAAGTTTTATCTGGGGTACATCTACAAGGAAGCTTAGCCAAAATATAAAGGAAAGTGTAATAAAAACTATTCTTGGATCAAGTGGTGTAGGTATTGATTATAAAGATAATGGAATTATAATTGGCTATGGTTTATACTTTTATGGGTCAGGTGGGTGGACCAATGGTTTAGATCTAAGTATAAATTTTTAGTTTATTTATAATGAAATTCATTTTATCCCTTACGTTGTTTATAAATGTTTTCTATGCACAAAATGATTATCCAATAGTTTTAATTCATGGTTTTTTTGGTTGGGGGAATGATGAGATGGGTAATTACCGTTATTGGGGCGGCCAAAAAGATATCCAAAAGACATTAGAAGAAAATGGATTTACAGTATTTAATGTGTCTGTCGGACCAATATCATCCAACTGGGATAGAGCAGTCGAAGTTTATTATCAGCTTAAAGGAGGACAAACAGATTATGGATATAAACATGCAAAAAAATATGGTCTAATCCAAAAACCTTCTGATAAGAAATATAAAGGATTATACCCTCAGTGGGATAAAAACCACCCGGTGCATTTAATTGGACATAGCATGGGCGGACAAACAGCTCGAATGTTACAATATTTATTAGAAACAGAATTATTTGAAAATGATTCTAGTACAACAAATGAAAAATCAGACTTATTAGGTCTTTCAAGAAAAGATTGGATATCCAGTATCACCTCATTAGCAACACCTCATGATGGTAGCACATTAGCAGATATTCTTACAAAAACGTTTCCGTTTATACAATATTTTATTGGTCTAGCAGGTGTGGTAGGGACAGATTTTTATGATTTTGACTTAAGCCAGTGGAATCTAAATAGATCCTCAGAAGAATCATGGGCTAATTATGTGCACAAAATGAGAAATCACAATGCATGGAAAACAACAAATATTAGCTCTTGGGATTTAAGTTTAGATGGCGCTGCAGAATTAAATGGCTATTTAAATGCAAGCCCTGATATATATTATTTTTCTTTTGTTTTTTCAGCGACTACTAAAGATGAATCCACAGGATATCATATTCCAAATGATGATGTTTTTTTACTTATTCGCTCAAGAGCAAAATTATTAGGCTCAAAAATTATTTTTAAGGAAGACGGAAATGAAACAGACTCAACCTGGTGGGAAAATGATGGTATAGTTAATGTTAGATCAATGAAGGGTCCAACTTCAGGAGAAAATGGAGCAGACCCAATTGTTCCATTTGTAGCTAATGAGCCTCTTATGCAAGGACAATGGTATACCTTTGACCCAATTAATCTAGATCATTATCAAAGTGTGGGGCACATGCTTTCAAAAGAAAATAGAGTAAAGCTAGACTCACTTTATATAAATCACGCAGAACTGTTATTATCATTACCAAGATACTAGTCTTTTATAAAAATTTATATATTTGTAATATACAACTATGCACTATGGTGAGTTAATATCTTTATTTTTAATCGACCTGCAAAGATTATTCAGGTTAAATATATCTATAAATGATTTGACATATAGTCAGACATTGGCAATTATTTCCATACCTGATGATGGAATCGAAATGTCTGAATTAGCTTGGACATTAGGCTTAGATAATAGTACGGTGACAAGGCTAGTCATTAGATTAGAAAAAAAAAATTGGGTAGAGAGAAAACAAAGCCTAAGAGATCAAAGAGCCATCGAAGTTTTTTTAACAGACAAAGGTGCTTTAATCCAACATGATATTGAAAAAGAAATAGATAATATTGGTGAAAAAATAAAAACAGAGGTTGAAAAAGATCAAAATGAAGCACTCTTACAGTCTCTATCTTCTTTTCAGTGGACTCTTAGAAAAGTTTTTTTAAAAAAATAATCTATTACAATAGTGAACATATCAACATCAATATTAACTTGGTTTGATATAGCGAAAAGAGACCTCCCATTTCGTAATAATAAAAATCCGTATAATATTTGGGTTTCTGAGATTATGTTGCAGCAAACAAAGGTAGAGACAGTTATTCCTTATTACAATAATTGGATTAAAAAATATCCTGATATTGTATCTGTTGCAAAAGCACCTGAATCAAATTTATTAAAGACTTGGGAAGGATTGGGGTACTACGCGAGATGTAGAAACTTTCACAAAGCAGCAAAAATTGTTTGTAAGGATTATGAATCTATTATCCCTAGTTCTTGGGATAAGTTTAGAAGTCTACCAGGCGTGGGTGATTATACTGCAGGGGCTGTTCTTTCTATCGCATTTAATAAGCCATTTATTGCTTTAGATGGCAATGTTAAACGTGTAATGGCGCGTGTAATGGGAAGAAGAAAACTATCTAATAACAATCTTAAGCTTATGATATCTAGATTAAATAAATGGTTAGACTATAATAGGCCTGGTGATTTCAATGAGGCGATGATGGAGTTAGGCGCCTGTGTTTGTTTACCGAAGTCTCCAAAATGTTATGATTGCCCTATTAATAAATTTTGTGTTGCTTTTAAAAGTGGGAATCCTCTCGGATATCCAGTTAAAGTAAAGAAAAAAAAGATGCCTCATTATACATTTGTTGGCGGTCTAATTAGAGACAATAATAAAATTTTGATTCAACGGAGAGATGAAAATATGCTAAATGGAATGTGGGAGATTCCAAATAAGAAAGTAAAATCTGTTAAAGTTATAGTTAAAGTATTAAAAAATTATATTATGGATCATTATGGGCTTAATATTACGGTTGAAAAACAATTAGGTATAATTAATCATTCTTATTCACATTTTAAAATAGATATAATCTTAATGGATTGTATTAAAGCGGGTGAAGTTATAAAACAAAATAAAAGATATAAGTGGATTAAAAAATCTGAAATTGTTAATTATCCGTTTCATAAGGTTAATCATAAAATATTTTCTTTATTAAAAAATGATTATTGGGCTATATAAGACTATTATTTCCTTAATTCTTTGGCCAATATGGTTTGCTTATTTAATCATTGTGTTACCAATATTCTTAATTTTTATATTATTAGTAAATAAACAATACTATCATTATTTCTTGCGCCCGATGTCATATTTCTTTTGTTTATTTGGTGGTCAATTAGTAAAACTAAATGGGAAGATTCCAGATCCAAAATCTGGACCTTATTTATATGTTATAAACCATGAGTCTCTTTTTGATCATTTTGTTATTGGGCAATTTATAAAACATTATGTAACTGCAATCGCGAAGTTTGAACAATTCAAATATCCTTTATGGGGAAATGTAGCAAGTTGTTATGGGGTTGTGCCCATTGATAGATTTAATATAAATAAGGCTATAAGCAGTTTAAAATTAGTTGAACAAGAAATAATAGATAATAATATCTCGTTTTTAATAGCTCCGGAAGGGACTCGTTCAAAAGATGGTTCTCTTGGAAAGTTTAAAAAGGGTGCTTTTTATATAGCTAAAAATACAGGCGTAAGTGTTGTGCCAGTAATAATTAATGGTGCTTATGAAGCAAAGAATAAAACAGACTGGCGTTTATCTCCTGGAACAATAGACATTTATTTTACGGATATTATAACTCAAGATTTTTATTCCAACATGTCAGTTGGTCAGCTTAGAGATTATGTTCGGCAGAACATAGAGAATTTCGTAGATTAATGACACTATGAAAATATTGAATTTTGATCCTATAATAATTGCGCAGATTTTTGTTTCAGTATTTTTTTCTATAGTATTCTTTCAATCTGGTATTGATAAAATTATAGATAGAAAAGGGAATCTTGAGTTTTTTAAAGACCATTTCAAAGATACTCCTTTAGATAGAATTTTCTCACCAGCATTAAGTATTTTGGCATTCCTTGAAATAACCACAGCCGGAATTTGTTTGTTTGGATTTATATATAGTCTGATATATGCAGATACAGTTTTTATTTTTTATGGGCTATTACTTTCGGGGCTTGTTTTATTAATGTTGTTATTTGGCCAGCGTGTCGCTAAAGATTATATTGGTGCTGCAGACATAACTGTATATTTTATAGTATGTATTATCACAATTATGAGTTTTAATATAAAAGGATAAATAATTATGGATAAATCTATATCCTTAGATATGATTAAATCATACAAGAAAAACAGCAGTTCCGATCCGTCTCTTAAATTATCACGCAATGCTGCTACACATAATGAGATAACAGATCTTGCAATGGATTGGGATGAATATAGAAAAATTGACCACACATTTTCTGAGCAAATTACTGGCGAAATGAAAATCACTAACCAAAGGTCAAGCGGCCGTTGCTGGGGATATGCAGGTCTTAATCTTTTCAGGATTTACCTTGGAAGAAAACATAATCTTAGAAATTTTGAATTTTCTCAAACATATTTTATGTTTTGGGACAAATTAGAAAAATCCAATTATTTTTTGAATAGTGTCATTGAAACTGCAAGTGAAAATTGGGACAGTAGACTTATGATGCATTTATTACATAGTCCAATCCAAGATGGTGGGCAGTGGGATATGTGGGTTAATCTTATTAACAAATACGGTGTTGTTCCAAAATCAGAGATGCCAGAGACATATCAGTCCGGTAAATCAATGAGAATGAATCGCATGATCACCAGAAAACTCAGAGAATATGCAAAAGAATTAAGGGACTCAATTAATAAACAGAAAAGTGAAGAAGAAGTCTATGCATTAAAAAACACAATGCTGTCAACTATCTATAAAATGCTGGTTATTCATCTTGGAGAGCCACCTGAATCATTTAACTGGCAAGTCAGAGATAAGAAAAAAGGATTCCATCGCTTTAAAAATCTTACTGCTCTAAGTTTTTTTAAGGAACATGTTGGGATTGAATTAAACGATTTGGTCTGCCTTATAAATTGTCCAATGTCTGATAAAGAATATGATAGAGTATATACCGTAGAATTTCTTGGGAATGTCATCGAAGGGAACCCTATAAGATATTTAAATGTTGACATAGATGTATTAAAAAATGCTTCAGTAGAATCCATAAAAAATAATGACCCAGTCTGGTTTGGATGTGATGTTGGTAAGTATTTACATCGAACCCATGGAGTGATGGACACCAAATTATTTGATTTTAATTTGTTTTATGGGACAGAATTTTCACTAGATAAGGCAAGTAGATTAGAGTATGGTGAAAGTAAAATGACCCACGCAATGTTATTTACAGGTGTTGATCTAGATTCAAACGGGAAACCTATTAAATGGAGAGTAGAAAATAGCTGGGGTGAAAGAAATGGAGAAAAAGGTTATTATATAATGTCTGATGAATGGTTTGACCAGTATCTGTATGAAGTAGTGGTAAGTAAAAAATATTTAGAATCTGATATTGTTGATCTTTATGAAAAACAAGATGCACAATTATTGCCGCCATGGGATCCTATGGGTGCTCTAGCTAGATGAATAGTTAATATAACTAGGAGGATATGGAGAATAAAATATATTGGCTTTTTGCTTTTGTGGGTCTCTATTGGGCCTATTGTATTTTTTGGGGGATTAAAGGAGCCAGAACATCCAAAACCTCTGAAGATTACTTTGTTGCAGGTAGGTCAATCGGTACCTGGGTATTTGTTCTTGCCGCAACCGCTACTAGTTTTTCCGGTTGGACTTTTGTAGGTCACCCCGGAAAAATTCTTACAGACGGTTTGCCATATGCTTTTGCTTCATTCTATGCCCTGACAATTCCTTTTACCGGTGTTTTGTTTTTAAGACGTCAGTGGGTTCTTGGCCGCGCATTTAACTACATAACTCCGGGCGAAATGTACTCAGACTATTATGGTGGAAACTTAATCCGTGGTCTCACTGTTTTAGTTGCTTTTTTGTTTTCAGTACCATACCTAGGGATTCAACTTCGTGCCTCTGGGGCATTATTCAATGTGCTAACAGATGGGATGATATCAACTAATTTCGGTATGATTTTATTATCAACAGTGGTGGTTGTATATGTTGCATCTGGAGGATTGCGCTCGGTTGCCTATGTTGACTGCGCACAAGCAGTTTTACTTGCGCTGGGGATTGTTATTCTTGGAATGATTACGATAACCTGGATTGGTGGATGGAGCTTATTTGTTCAAGGAATTGGGGATTTAGTAAAAAATGATCTTTCTTCAGGACAGCGATTAACTTTAGACGGGTTTTCAAATCGGGTTTCTATGCCTGGCTCTATACAGTGGGTATCATCAGGTTCTACAGCAGCAGGAGGAGTTTGGACGGGAATGATGTGTATGACATATATGTTTGCACTTATGGGGATACAATCTTCACCTGCTTTTTCTATGTGGGCATATGCAAATAAAACATCTGAACCTTTCCGCTGGCAGCAAGTTGTTGCATCATCAGTAGTAATTGGAATTATATTATTTACATTTACAATTATCCAAGGGATGGGAGCAGATGTATTGGTGTTAAACGGAGTTTTTGATAGTATATCCGAGAGCAACCTTGTGCCCGAATTAATTGACCTAATGTCTGAATCTGCCCCCTGGCTCGTTGGGCTTTTAGCGGTGTGTGCTCTCGCTGCAATGCAAAGTACGGGGGCTGCCTATATGTCTACTTTTAGTGGAATGATTACACGAGATGTTTACAAACATTATTTAAATCGGGATGCAAGTGAGAGCGTTCAAAAAATGATAGGGCGAGTATTTGTTGTCGTCGTAGCTAGCGCGGCATTATTAGTTGCTATATTCTCAACTGATGCTTTGGTTATGCTTGGAGGGCTCGCAGTCGCATATGGTTTTCAGATGTATCCAGCTCTTATTGGAAATCTTTATTGTAGCTGGATTTCTCGAAAGGGGATCATTCTAGGGTTAATCAGTGGGCTTGTAGCTGTAACACTTACGGATAAAATGTCGAGCTTATTTCCTTTACCGTGGGGGGCATATCCACTTACAATTCACTCAGCAGGTTGGGGGATTTTTTTTAATGCGATTTTCACTATAGTCGGCTCATATTTTTTCCCTGATAGTAACGATAGAATTATTGAACGTAAGAAAAGACATGCCTTTCTATCTGAGATTGCTGGAGTATCAAAGGAGAAGAAAAAATTAATACCATTAGCCTGGCTACTGGTTCTTATTTGGTTTTTATTTGGGTTTGGTCCTTTTGCTACGATAGGAAACAGTATATTTTCAAATCCTAATGATCCTGTTTCTTGGGGGCCATTTGGGTTACCTTCGTTATGGGTATGGCAATTAGTTTTCCTTCTTTTTGGAATATTTGTCATGTGGTTCCTTGCTTTTTATATGGGCTTTTCAAAACCAATAGCCCCAGATAATGTAGAAAGGTTATCTAAAAAATATTTTAAATAGAATTATGATAGTAATTACATTTTCGTTCTTTATGGTTTAAAGAATAAATATATTCAAGCTAATGGATACAAATAAAAAACTAGAAACAAATTCTTCATCTTTTGATGAGATCGATAAAAAAATTCATGCAAACCAGGTTTTATATGATCAGTTACATCAGTCTTTAGTTGATGAAGTGATCTCGACAGCTGAAGAAAATGATGAAGAACAAAAGAGGATAGCCTCCAAAAAAAATTCCGAAAAAAATTATTTAATTAAAATTAAAGAATTTTACCAGTCTAATGAATTATTTAAATATGCAATGTGGGGATTCGGGGCAGTACTTCTAGCAACAACATTGTTAACAATAATAGAATATGACTTATTTAATGGAGATGTAAAAGATGATATTGGTGAATCTTTTATGTTCGGTAGTGACGAGCCAAACTGGCTAGATACGTATTTTCATACATTCTGGTGGGCAGTTGTAACCTTTACAACAGTGGGCTATGGTGATGTAAGTCCGGTAACACATTTGGGTAAATTTTTAACTATAATAATAATGATTTTAAATCTAGGCATTGTAACAATGCTTACAGGTGCTGTGTCCTCTGTTTTGGTTGCAGCGCGATTGAAAGGAGATGATAAATTGGATGAGACTAAATATCATGGACACTTAATTATTGCTGGGTGGAACCCTGCAGTACAGTCAGCGTTAAGGCTGATTGAATCGAATGAAGATTCAGCCTCTGTTGTTATTCTAATTAATGAGACAGAAGCAGAGGTTGTAAAGCGAGCGGTATCAGGATTTGACCGTTTAGACATAACACATTTATCCGAAAATTTTACTCAAGAAGGAGTCTTAAAAAAGGCCTTCATTGAAGAATGTGGGACTTTTATGATTGTGCCTGATGAGTCGGGGTTATTACCAAATGAAAAGCCAGATGAGGATAAAACCGTTCTCACTGCGTTGACAGCAAAATCAATCTCTGAGAGTATTCAAGTTGTTGCCTATATTCTAGATGAAGAATATATTTCTCACCTCCATAGGGCTAATGTAAATGAGATTGTATTCCCGGATGAGCATATCCCCCATATGCTTGCAAAGCATGTAACAGATCCTGGTGTACCACAATTATTTGATGAGTTAATCACTCAAGAGAAACAAGATAAAGGTATTCAAGTTGTTTCAATACCTAAAGGCCTTGTAGGCCTGACGCATAATAAAATTTCTGCTTATTATAAGTTTAAGAATAAGTGGCTACTCGTTGGTTATGCGATAAAAAAAGCAGGATTCAGTCTTGAAGAACAAATGGGCGATAGCGGAAGCCCAATAATAAGAGACATGATCAAAGAACAGCTAGATAGCGCAGGGATTAAACTATCAAGTGATGAACATGTAATCGTAGAAATTAATCCTGATGATGAATATGTTATTGATGGAAAACATAAAGCATTGGTATTGAGGTAAGACTATGAGTGTTAATGCAAAACAGATTAAAAAAATAAATTATTTTAGTAAGGTCCCAGAAGATTTTTGTTCTGAGATTGCGAAGGCTGTTGAACAAAAAAAATGTTCTCCAGGCACAAGCTTACTCAAGGAGGGAGAGACTGGCGATACTATGTTACTTATCTTTCAGGGGCAGGTAGAAGTATCTAAAAATATGATGGTCAAAACCTCTAGCGGGTTTACTATGTCAACAAAATCAATTATTAGACTAGAGACTACGGATCCACCGCCTGCAAATGATCCAGTATCTGAGCCCACAGTTTCTGTGGTAAAAGCTCCTGCTTTTGGGATTGGTGAGTTTTCACTAGTACTTGATGATGCAAAAAGAACATCACATGTTACGGCAATGACAGATATTGATTATGGAATCTTAAGCTTAGATGACTTTTCAAACATTGTTCAGAAAAATCCATCAATAGGAGGTTCGGTCTATTTTGAGGTTGCAAAATCCGCGGTGAATAATTTAGCTACCGCTACTCAGGATATATCTAATCTTACACAGGCTTTCTTTTTTGCTCTAACCAGATAAAATTAATTTAGAAAGAATGTTTTTCTACGTGTATTAATTTTTGTTTCTAGTTCGTTTATTTTTGTTTTTTCGTCTGGGGTATGATCTTTTTTAGACTTTAATTTGTCTAGTTCTAACCTTAAGAATTGTACATCACGATCAAGTTTTGCTAGTCTATCCTTCATCTGGTTAGATAATATTTTTTTAAAATCGTCAATTTTATCACTGTCTGGGGAGTAATAAATGTTTGTATTCCCACGATCTGTATCTTCCCAAAAAGTAGGGCCACTAAATTTTATTCTATTGTATAAACCCTCCATTAGATTAAGGTAGGTTTGATTATCAAAATATGCTAAGTCATCGAGCACATCGGATACAATAGTCTCAGCAAAATCAAGTTTTTTAATTTTAATGTAGTGTAACGCTAAACCTATTTGTAGAACGCGGACACCATTATTAACACTCTGATCTAGATCCTCTTTTGGATAATCAGGTGGATTATCAAGTTGCAGTATCTCTTTTAATAAGTGTTCTTGTAATTCATTATCCCAATCATTTTCTGATATTAAAATAGATATTTTCTTTAGTTCTGTTGTTAAAACATCTACGATAAAATATAGAGAAGGATTATTTGCGGCTTGTTTGTATATCTCATTGCTATAAAACTTAAAATAGAAATAGCCTTGTTTTAATAAATCAATTTTTTCATGGTCAACATATCCTTTTAACAATGCTGAGTAGTGAAATGCTAGATTATATAAATTTCTTGGTTCATTATTTTTAATAGCGTGTTTGATCGCGAACCTCATAAACGTATTAAACCTTATATTAATATCTGTAATCAGGCTTTCCTGATTTAATTTTAACGCCAAAAGCCCGATTGAAGAAATTTCACTGGCAATTAAAGAAGCAAGCTCGTATTCTCCGTTTTCCATTTTTCTTATATAAGAGTTTCCCATCATTTTAAAAGATTTAACCTCATAAAAAGTATTTCTTTCTTCTAAGTCTAAATACTGATGTTCTACATATGTCCTAAATGTTGGATTATTTCTAATTGTATCAGTTGCTGAAAAAAAGTTAGAAACATATAATTCTTTATTTTTCATATATGCTCTAACAGTGTCACCTACACTTCGGATGATTTCTGTCTGAGCCTCTTTGAATGATATATACTCAAGCAAATCATCAAATTGATCGATAGTTGACATTAGCTGGTACTGATAATGTTCGACAACTTTATTGTCTCTCATTGCTATATGAACAGATTTATTTGTTAACCGATTTATATCATCAATATTTAAAGAATAAAGTTTTTTAATAACATTATCTGTCTTAGAGTATAAGAGGATATAAAATATATAAGGCAAAGAAAGCATTGATGATATTGGTAGATATAAATAAGTATTAAGAATCACACTAGATAATCTTTCCATTGGCCCAAAGTAGTACATAATTATTGTAGCATGGATTGAAGCAAGAATTAAAAACCAAATGAAAAGAAGGCTAACCCAGTCTTTTACAAACAAGTCCATAAGTTTTGGTGTAGACTCAGCAGCGATGGCTATAACGATGATCAGTGTACCCAAAACTGTTGCAAGTACGCCCCCCCAGATCTCTGGTGCAAAGGTTAGGTCTACAGCATCATGAGTTTCTTTTTCTAGGCCAAATAAATTTTCAATTTGTAAAATAATTTCTGGATAAAAATAGTGAAATAAAATATCACTACATATGATTCCAATAAATACGACCAGTAAAGATGCAAATAATCTATGTTTGTTAATTTTGTTTATAATATTTGCGAATAATATGGTTATCTGATTGTTCATGCTTTCTTAAGTAGTTAAACTGGGTAAACGAAAGCTACGATTATGAAAACAGTTTTTCAATATAGAAGAACATATCAAAAATATTGAAAAAATGACCCAATAAAGCTAAAAAATAAGAATAATGTATTTATTGACTTTTAGTTGACCTTCACACTAACAGATGATAACTTTGTTGTCGCTCAGTCAGGGTTAGAGGTTCGCAGACTCGGGCAGAGACAGTGGAAGTAATTGCGAACCATTAATATAAATTAATTCTAACGAGGTAATTATGTCAGATTGGACAAATAGTCACGACTTAGTATATGCATTTGTCTGCGTTTCTTTCTTAGCAGATGGAGAAGTTGATGAGTCTGAAAAAGAAGCAATGCGTGGGAATGTAAAAGTTATGCTTCCTGATATGGGAGATGATGAGTATCACCAGGTTGAAAAAGAAGTAATTGATAAATTTATTGCATTGGGCGATGAATCTTCACGTTTTGGTCAATATGGTTCTTCTCTTGACGCAGTTAAAGAAATGTTTACATCCGATGATGATCGCTATAAGGTGATAAAAAATCTTGCCTATATTGCTAGAGCAGATCAGTTTATTCATGAAAATGAAATGAAAATGATTGAGCAGGCTTGTAGTGCTCTTGATATGGAGGACAAGGTTAGCCTAGTTAAAACAGAATCAACTCTGTTTGTTGACTTTAAAGGTTAGTTTAATACTATAAAAATATATAATAATGCCCAATATTTAATATTGGGCATTATTATTTCTAAGGATAGATATTTATGACAGATAAAAGAGCTAGTAGCGATAGGCGATCAGATGAACGTCGATCAGATGAACGTCGATCAAATTCAGAAAGTGTTTCTAGTGATAGGAGAGACGGTATTGATAGAAGGGCAGATGAACGTCGATCCGATCAGGACCGACGCTCATAATAGTTTAATATTTAACAGTATACCCTTTCCATTCCTGATAAAAAGTTATTTAAAGAGAACAGCGCTTGATCGATAGCATCTAAGGCCTCTTCTTTTTTATGATCAGAATCGCAAATTTTCCCAAGAAGATTTTTAACAACTTCTCTGTGCCATTTGTCTGCATGCTGGTGTACTTTGAAAAATTTTAATGTTTCTTCTCCGTCCTCTACACCATAGAACTTTTTCAATCCATCAATTTTATTTTCAGCAATTTCTGGTATCATTGACTCGTAGCAATATAGAGCACCCATTCCAATGTGATATCTTTCATCTTTTGTTAGTTTCATGAAGGAGCCAACCAATGCTTCTGTTTCTTCTATCGCAGATGCATTTTTCATTGAATCTCTATTGTTTCCCATGCCTTCACCAAAACGCATCCACAACTCAGGATGATTTTCTTCACCACGTTCTTCATCAATTAGATTATCTAAAATTTCTTGTCTTACTGATATATCTTCACAGTTGGAGTGGATTGAGGACAAGTATCTTGGAAAGGCTGAAACATGCTTAAAATATTGTGCCGCATATTCTTGAATAATAGACCTATCCAGTTCTCCAGCATTCCACGCTTTGTAGAAAGAGTGATTCAATAGATGATGTTTTTCAATTTTCTTTTCAACTTTATCTAAAAATTCTGTCTTGTTCATGTTTTTCTCCGTTTCTCGGGGTTATGATTATTTAAATTATCCTAGCCAAATACCAGCACAGAAAAATACACCCGTTAGGAAATGCAATCCAATAGTTCCTGCATTTGCTGGCTGTAAAAGTCTATTATCATAGTGTTTGTAAAGGGTTTTGATGGTGTAAATACTATAAAATGATGTAATAAGTGATATTAGAGATAGCATTGGAAATGTTTCAGGCTTTGCCAGGGCAAGTGCTATAATACTGATAAACGCACCAATTACTAGAAATACATATCCTACTCTAGCTTTTTCAGGTCCAAAGACTACAACAAGATTATTTTTCCCAGTTGCTTTATCTCCATCATGATCTGGGAATTGGTTAACATATACGATAGCAGCAACAAGCAGGCCAATTGGGATTCCTGCTAAAATTGCATCATTAAGATATGTAATGTCTCCGCTGGTTTGAACAAGAAAACTCCCTGCAGCCATTAGTGGACCAAAATTCAAACCAATCAGGAGCTCCCCCAATCCTTTTCTAGATGCGAATCTAAATGGTGGAGCAGTGTAAAAGAATCCTGATAAAAACCCAATAAAACCTAGATATAATATATTGATCCCCGCTTTATTAATTAATGGTATGCCGATTAAACCACCAATTGCAAAAGTAGCGATTGAAAGATATAGCATTCCTTTTGCTGATATCAGTCCCATTTGTATACTTCTGCTGCCACCTGAAAAAGGGACCATATAGTTATAATTTGCTTCATCAGTTCCACTAGTATGATCAAAATAATCATTGGACGTATTAGTACCAATATGCAGAAAGAACCCTCCAAGCATGGTTAGAGCAAAGTAAATCCAATCTATTGATACGTATCTGCTAGCAACTGCAGCTCCTAGCAAAATAGGTACGATTGTTGCTGTAAGAAATGGTAGACGCATAATTACCATCCAGCAAAACATTTTAGTAGTAAAACTAATTTTGGGTCGAACTGATTCTGCAGTTTTATCTTTTAACGGTATTGTAATGCCGCAATAACCGATATGATTACCATTTTTGTCTTTTGTGGGAGTTATTTTGATTTTACATGGGATCTCATGCCTATCTTTATGTAGAAAAACGGTGTCGCCCTCCCATTTTCCTTTTTCAACTGATTCTGCCAACCAGTTAACAACATGGCCGAGAACAATTTCGCCTGCGCTAAAATCACTCACCCTCCCTTTGCCAATAATCTCATCTGCGCTATAACCAAATAATTCCTGCGCGCCTTCACTGAAAGTTTCAATTTTCCCATCCAGATCGCAAGTTATAATGCTTTTTATATCATCATTCATTGTGATTTATCCATTATTTTTGAAATAAATAAGGTGATAAATTTATGTTTAATATATAATGAGTACACCAACAAAAAGAGTTGCCTTTCATACACTAGGATGTAAACTGAATTTTTCGGAGACATCATCCATTTCACGTGATTTTATTCATTGTGGTTACGAAAAAGTTGCGTTTAAGGATTTCGCGGATATTTATGTTATAAACACATGTTCTGTTACTGAAAATGCAGATAAGGAGACAAAGAAACTGATCAGACGTACAAAGCGAATCAATCCCGATTCATTTATTGCCTTGATTGGTTGTTATGCTCAATTAAAACCCGATGAACTAATAAGCTTGGATGGTGTAAATATGGTTGTTGGGGCTGAAGAAAAGTTCAATTTATTGGATCATTTAGACAAGATAGATCTTAGAACTAATAAGAACCTAATGTTGAACAGTGACATAAAAGAAACTAAAACGTTCAAGCCATCTTATTCATATAATGATAGAACTCGATCATTTTTAAAGGTCCAAGATGGATGTGATTATCATTGTACTTTTTGTACAATACCAATAGCGCGAGGTATTAGTAGAAGCGGAACAATTGAAAAAACCATGAAAATTGCAGAAAAAATTGCACAAACTGATACGAAAGAAATTGTGCTAACAGGAGTAAATATTGGGGACTTTGGTGCTGGATCCAGTGAATCATTTTTTGATTTAATTAAGAGAATGGATATGCTCAACGGTATAGATAGAATACGTATTTCATCAATAGAGCCAAATTTACTTTCAGATGAGATAATAAAATTCTGTTCTAATTCAAAGAAATTCATGCCTCATTTTCATGTGCCTCTTCAATCTGGATCAAATAAGATTCTTAGATCTATGGGCCGTAGATATAACAAGTCAGATTTTGCAAATCGTATAAAAAAAATTAAATCATTGATACCAGAAGCATGTATTGGGATAGATGTAATTGTTGGTTTTCCAACAGAAACAGAAAAAGACTTTATGGAGACATATGATTTAATTGATCAATTAGAAATTTCATACCTACATGTTTTTACATATTCTGAGAGAACTAACACTAAAGCTTTACAATTAAAGCCTATTGTCTCTAGAAAGAAAAGAGTGGATCGGTCAAGAAGATTACATGAGTTATCTGATAAAAAAAGGAAGTTCTTTTATGATCGTTTTATTGGGGAAGCAAAGTATGCGTTATTTGAAAGTATAAAAAATGGTGATCTGGTTGGCCATACGGATAATTATATAAAAATACGTGTAAATGGGGATATATCGCTGGTAAATACAATACAAAAAGTAAATATTTTAGATAGAGAAAATGAATATATGAGAGGATATATATATTAATAATTTAATTTTTATTAATTTGATCAAGTATCCATAGTATGTTGTTTTTCAACAACCAAATTATCAATCTTTAAATTCACTAATAGGTGGACAAGTACAAACAAGGTTTCTATCTCCATATGCATTATCAATTCTTCCTACTGGAGGCCAGTATTTATGATTTTTCAGATGGTTAGCTGGATATGCTGCATTGTTACGTGAATATGGATGTGTCCACTCATCTGAAGCTATACAAAGTGCGGTATGTGGAGCGTTTTTTAATAGGTTATCATTCTGATCAGATTCACCATCCGCTATTTTTTGTATTTCGCTTTTGATAGAAATCAGAGCATCACAGAAACGATCTAGCTCCTCTTTTGACTCACTTTCAGTAGGTTCTATCATCATCGTACCATTGACAGGCCAGGACATAGTTGGTGCGTGAAAGCCATAATCCATTAATCTTTTTGCGATGTCTTCTTCGCTAATACCATATTGATCTTTTATTTCTCTTAGGTCTATGATGAACTCATGAGCATTAAAACCATTATCTCCTTTAAATAGAACAGGGTAATGAAACTCAAGTTTTTTAGCCATGTAATTTGCATTTAGTATTGCAGTTTTAGTTGCCATACCAAGTCCATAAGAATTGAGCATAGCAATATAAGACCACGAAATGACCAGAATACTACTACTACCATAAGGTGCTGCTGATACAGCACTAATAGATTTATCATTAGATTCTTCTAGATTAACATGAGATGGTAAAAATTCTGACAGATGATTTTTGCATACGATTGGTCCCATACCTGGGCCACCTCCTCCATGAGGGATGCAAAAAGTTTTGTGTAGGTTAATGTGCATTACATCACCACCAAAATCACCGGGTTTACAAAGACCAACCATTGCATTTAAATTTGCTCCATCTATATAAACTTGGCCGCCATTATTATGCACTATTTTACAAGCTTCTATTATATCTTTTTCAAACACTCCATGTGTTGATGGATAGGTTAACATAATCGCAGAGAGGTCATTAGAATACATCTCAGATTTTTTTCTAAGCTCGGGTATATTAATATTTCCATTACTATCGCATGAGATTATTTCTACTTTCATACCTGCCATGATTGCACTTGCTGGATTTGTACCATGAGCAGACTCTGGTACGAGACAAATATTGCGGTGACTATTACCATTATTTATATGATAGGCTCTAATTATAAGCAGCCCAGCATATTCTCCCTGTGCTCCTGAATTTGGTTGCATTGAGCAGGAATCAAAACCAGTTAATTTTGATAACCAGGAACTTAAATCATTAATTAATCTAGAATATCCTTTCGCTTGTTCTAGAGGTACGAACGGATGAATATCAGAAAATTTAGCCCAAGTAATAGGGATCATCTCTGTAGTAGCATTTAATTTCATTGTACAAGATCCTAACGGAATCATACTATTATTTAGTGAGAGGTCTTTTGCTTCAAGGCGATGAATATATCTGAGCATTTCTGTTTCTGAATGATATTTGTTAAAAATTGCATGATCTAAGAAAGCAATTTTTCTTTTAAGGTTTTCAGGTAAAACAAATATATTATCTTCTTCTATTAATTTTGAACTAAATACATTACATATTGTTAATATGTCTTCATCTGTTGTGGTTTCATCAATAGATATCCCTAAACTGCCATCTTCAAATTTTCTAAAATTAATTTTTTCTTTATTTGCTTTATCCTCCCAATCATTGTTGGGAATAATTCTAATTGTGTCAAAAAAATGATTATAGAAAATCTTAATCCCTTTATTATTTAATGATGTTGCAAGTTTAGAAGATAGATTATGTATTTTTTTTGCGATGGCTTTTATATTGTTCGGACCGTGATAAACTGCATACATTGACGAAATAATCGCGAGTAAAACCTGAGACGTACATATATTGGATGTTGCTTTTTCTCTGCGAATATGTTGTTCTCTAGTTTGGAGAGCCATTCTTAAAGCACTATTATTATGCACATCATTTGAAACACCAATTATTCTTCCAGGTATTTTTCTTTTAAAATATTCTGATGTCGCGAAAAATGCAGCATGTGGTCCCCCATAGCCCATTGGGACACCAAACCTTTGTGTATTTCCTACAGCAACATCTGCTCCCATTTCTCCGGGTGTTTTTAGTATGCTCAGTGCTAATAAATCTGTGGCTAAGCAGGTATATATCTTATAATCTTTAGCTTTTTTTATCAATTCAGTATAGTCAACGACATTCCCATCTGTTGTTGGGTATTGTAATAACATCCCAAACATTTTTTCATTTATATCAAACGTATGTTCGTACTCTATAATTAATTCTATGCCCAAGGGTTCAGCTCTTGTTTTAAGGACGTCAATTGTTTGGGGATGACAATTTTTTGAAACAAAAAAACACTTTTTATCTGAGTCTTTTGTCGTATTATAAAACATAGTCATTGCTTCTGCCGCCGCAGTGCTTTCATCGAGGAGTGATGCATTTGAAAGCGGTAAACCAGTGGAACTAGTAACCATGGTCTGAAAATTCAATAATGCTTCAAGTCGACCTTGGCTAATTTCTGCTTGATAAGGAGTATATTGTGTATACCAACCAGGATTTTCAAGGATGTTTCTTTTTATTACGTTAGGGACTAATGTCCCGTAATACCCCATTCCGATATATGATTTATATAATAGATTTTCATTAGAATATTCTTTTAACTCAGAAATGACTTCATTTTCAGATAAACTCTTTTCAATTAGATTTTCACTCATTATAGATAATATATTTTCTGGAATAACTTTTTCAATAAGCTCATCAAGTGACTTAATGCCAAGGGAATTCAGCATTGTTTTTATATCTGATTTATTTAGCCCAATATGACGAGATAAAAACTCAGTCTCATTTTCTATCATGATAATTTGTGATTGTTGTTATAATTTTTTTCTAATGAATAGTCGGCTGAATTTATGTAGATATTTAACTCAGTTTTAGTATAATATAATTCCAAAATTAAAATTTCAGATATAATCATTAATTAGATAACTTCGAAGGCTATAATGGTATAAAAATTTTAATTAATTGAAATATTACAAAAATAAAATATCCTTGACTGAAAAACATAAACAGGAACCAGAATGTCAATAACACATTTAGTCGAATTACAAGATATAGATTCCCAGTTAGATGATTTGAATGGTTTGCTAGGTGACCTCCCTAAAATGGTTGAGGAATTAAATGAACAAGAAAGCAGATTGCTGTCGAAAATCGAAGAAGACAAAACAAGATTGAAGGAGATTAATCTAAGTTTAAAAAAATCTGAAACAGCTAATTCCGAAATACAAGAAAAAATAAACAAACTAACGGATCAATTATTTTTAGTCACAAATAATAAACAATATGATGCATTAACGAATGAGATTGATCATTTTAAGGAACAAAAAGATGAAAATGATTCTCATATAATATTATCTATGGATGAAAAAGAAATATTAGAAAAAAGTATAAGCGAAAATGAGACTTCACTTGAAGACTTAAAAACAAATTTAGGTATTCGCCGAAAGAAACTAGAAACAGCACTATCAGAAACATCTGAAGAGAAAGCTGCACTTGAAAAATCACGTGAAGAACAGATTTCGAAAATTGATTCTAGTACTATTCAAATTTATACAAAAGTGATATCAGCTCGGTCGGGAGTTGCTGTTGTCTCTCTTTCAGGTGATGCATGTGGTGGTTGTGGAGCTGCCTTACCCATCCAAATGGCGTCAGAGATAAGAGCTGCGGCTGCGCATACACACAGATGTGATAATTGCGGACGATTTGTTTATAGTAAGAAAAATTAATTATATTTATTGAGCTAGTTGGATGATTGCTCTATCATGATATATAATATCATATATAGAGAGGAAAGTCCGAGCACCGCAGGACAAGGAGCCTTGTAACGCAGGGAATCCGTGAGGATATGGAAAGTGCAGCAGAAAATAGACCGCCTATTATATAGGTAAGGGTGAAAAGGTGGTGTAAGAGACCACCAGTCTTTCTTTAAATAGATTGAGCTTGTAAACCCCTCCTGGTGCAAGATCGAATAGGTTCAGAGATGTTGTCCGCATCATATGATGAACGGGTAGATCGCTCCAGCTTACTGGCAACAGTAAGCGCAGACAAATGATCATCAAACCCATTGGGTGAACAAGACTCGGCTTATAGACTAGCTCAAAAAATAATTTTAATAGAGAAATGATCAATGGCTAGAAAATCTAAATCATTATTCCCCAATATAGAAAGACTATCATTTTTTAACGAAAATTGGAAACAAATTGGTATTATTTTATGTCTTATAATATTGATATCATTCTTATTCCCGAGAGGAGAAACGCTACAGTATTCATATAAATTGAATGATATCACTAGAGAGCCAATAATAGCACCTTTTACGTTTCCTATACTTAAAACAGTAGATAATTATGAAATGGACAAGGAAGCTCAAAAAAAATCAGTTCCATTTATTTTTAACAGAAGGAAAAATGTGGTTGATAATCAACTGTTAGAACTAGAGAAATTTTTTAAATCTATAAATGATCTAAGGTCTGCAATTTGGAGATATAACGAATCCAAACAGCTTTATTATGAACGTAAATATCATCTTACTTCTGAAAAAGCAAAAAATGAATTTATTGCTGATAGTACGAGCCTTTCTATTATTTCAGAAGTGTTTAATAAAGATTATCCTTTTACAACTTTAAAGGATTCCTCTTGGAATAAATATCTAACTTCTAATAGTGATCCTAGAAAACTCAAAGATTGGATTTTGCATAAGAATATTGTAAGCCAAATATGTAAAAACAGGTGGTCTGAGGGCATATATGATATATCGATAGATAGTATTATTAGCAATAAAGTAAAAATTAATCAAGGTCAAGTTCCTATCATTTCAAAGAAACAGGATTTTAATAGCCTTGAGATTGCATGGATAAAAGCAAAAGAAGAATATATTAGTAAGGTTGATGTAGAAGATCCTTTTTCAGATATTGGGTATGATATTATTGTAGAGCATATGTCCCCAAATCTATTATATGATAGAACTGTAACATTATCAAATCAGAAACTAAGTATAAAACAAGTTCCGCGTAGTAAAGGAGTCGTTCTTGAAAGAGAATTAATTGTGGATGCAAATATTAGAATAACAGAAGATGTACTTCAGAAATTAAATTCTTTATCATTTGCAATCGATAACAAGAATAAGGGTCGATCTTTGAATAATGTGTGGAATTATTTAGGGAGAGTAATTCTATTATCAATTGTGATCTCGTTATTTTTTACATTTCTTTATATGTACAGAATAGATGTTTTTATCGACTGGAAAATGATTTTACTAATGTCTATAATTATATTGATTCAAATGTTGTTAGCATATTTGATTATTATATATTTTGAATTTTCAGAATATCTTATTCCCGTTACTGTTGGCGCAATGACATTGACGATACTGTTTGATGCTAGAATTGGTTTTATGTCTACAGTTGTCGTATCCATACTAGTAGGTCTTATGATGGGTCAAAACATCGATTTTGTTGTAACATCTCTATTTATTTCAACAGTTGGTGTATATAACATTCGTGAATTAAGAAAAAGAAGTCAATTGTTTACAACTATGTTTGCTTTAATTGGGTCTAGTATAATAGTAATTATTGCACTTGGTCTTTTTAAAGAACAGTCATTTTCTAAAATCTTTATTGATTTACAAATATTAACACTAAATAGCTTTTTGGCGCCGATTCTCACTTATGGACTTATTGGGCTAAGTGAAATGATATTTGAAATAACAACAGATCTAACATTAATAGAATTATTAGATTATGATAGGCCACTATTAAAAAGAGCTCAAAGAGAGACAAATGGTACTTTCAATCATAGCATAGTTGTAGGGAACCTTGCGGAAGCATGTGCGACCGCCATCGGTGCTCATTCATTACTATGCAGAGTTGGCGCTTATTATCATGATATTGGTAAAATGATTAAACCAGATTATTTTATTGAAAACCAATACATAGCTGACAATAAGCACGATGTTTTAAAACCTACTATGAGTGCAAAGATCATTCGGAATCATGTCAACGATGGCTTGCAACTTGCGACTGAATATGGTTTGCCTAAAATTGTATCTGATTTTATCCCTATGCATCATGGGACTACTAGAGTAGAATATTTTTATCGGCTAGCATTAGAAGCAGTTGGTGGAGACAAATCCAAAATTGATGAAAGTCAATTTAGATACCCTGGGCCAAAGCCAAATACAAAAGAAACAGGTATACTAATGATTTGTGAAGCTATAGAAGCTGCCGTAAGGTCAATAAAAGATCCCGACATAATGAAAATTGAGGCCATGATTGATAAAATAATTAAACAGCGTATTGATGATGATCAACTTAGTGAATGCCCATTAACTCTCGATGAATTAAATAAAATCAAGGGCACTGTTGATGGGAATACGGGTATGCTCCATGTGCTTAGAGGGATTTATCATATTCGCATTGAATATCCTGATGATAAGTAATTAGAATTATTTGCTAGTATCTAATGAAAAAAATTAGTATTCGTTCTAACCCAGAATACGATTATCCGAATAAAGATCTTTGCATATCAATTATTAAAAATATTTTTAAGTTCAACAAAATTAATTTATATGATATAAGTATAATATTTACTTCAGATATATTTGTTAGCGATTTAAAAAAGAAATTTTTTTCAAAAAATCAGTGGACAGATGTTATTGCTTTCCCCTTGCATGATAATAAAGATACTAAAATAGAAGGAGATATTTATATTAGTATGCCAACTGCTAGAGATAACGCTGATAAATACAATGAGCCATATGAAAAAGAGGTAGCAAGATTAGTGATACATGGCGTATTACATCTAATAGGTTTTTATGACGATACAAAAAAAGGGAAAGACATTATGTCTAAAATCGAAGATCGATTGTTAAAAGAAACAAAATGGGAGAATTTATTTGAAAAATAATCTAGATAAACAAATTAAAATGAATTTTCAAGAACTAGTTAATATAATAAAAAAACTTAGAAGCTCAGAGGGATGTGATTGGGATAAATCACAAACAAGTGATTCTCTGTTACCATATTTTATTGAAGAAGTCTATGAGCTAATAGATAGTATTGATAATAAAGACTATGAAAACACTAAGGAAGAATTAGGAGATGTAATGTTGCATTTAATATTTCAATCTCAGATTGCTGCTGAAAAAGAAATCTTTACTATTAATGATGTGGTTGAAAGTATCAATAAAAAATTGATTAATAGACATCCTCATGTTTTTCCACATATAGCACAACCAAATAGCAGCACAGCTAATAAAAATTGGGAAGCTCAAAAACATTTGGAAAAAGAAAGAGATTCAAGGCTAGATGGTGTGCCAATTATTTTACCGTCTATTATTTTTTCTCAGAGAATTCAAGAAAAGGCTTCACATGCTGGTTTTGACTGGGAAGGTATTGATGAAGTCTGGGAGAAATTAGATGAAGAAATAAATGAGTTGAGATTTGCTCAAATAGAAAATGATATAAATAAAATTCGTGAAGAAATAGGAGATTTGTTATTCACTGTAATTAATCTTAGTAGGTTTTTTGGTATATCTGCTGAGAATGCATTAAGGGGATCAAATAATAAATTTGTTAAGCGGTTCCAGTTATTAGAAAAAAAAATATTTGATATGAACAAAAATATTAATGATTTTTCTTCAAATGAGTTAGATGAACTATGGAAAGAAGCAAAAAAATATTAGTCTAATTACCTTGTATCGTAAGAACTACTTTTCGAGTTTTACAATTATTTCTATGTTCGCATAGGTATATCCCCTGCCATGTTCCTAAATTTAAATATCCGTTATTAATAGGTATCATTAATGAACTTCCTAATATAGATGATTTAATATGTGCGGGCATATCATCTGCGCCTTCAATTGTATGAGTATAATATTTTTTTCCTTCAGGAACCATATTATTTAAATGAGATTCAAAATCAATTCTAACACTTTGATCCGAGTTTTCATTTAAAGTTAATGATGCAGAAGTATGTTTTATAAATATGTGTAACAATCCTATTGAGATTTGTTTTAATTCGGGAAGATTTTGAATTATTTCATTAGTAATTAGATGAAATCCTCTGGTTTTGTTTTTAATAATTATTTCTTTTTGTCCCCACATAAATAGTATCCTAAGTCTATGTTTTTTTTTCTTTTTTTCTAGCAGCAGGAAATAATATATTATTTAGAATTAGCCTATAGCCAGGAGAGTTTCTATGCAAGGATAGATCAGTAGGCGGATCACCAACAAAATGTTGATAATCTTCAGGATCGTGACCACCATAAAATGTATATGTTCCTTTTCCAAAATTGCCATGGAGGTATTTTACCTGATCTGATGCTGGGTCTTCACCCATTATAATAACATGGTTCTTAATCATATTTTTATTAAATCCAGTTGTTTGTCCCATAAATCCTTTTACAATGGGCACATGGTTCTGTGTTAACATTGTTGGGACAGGATCATATTTAGCTGAAAATTCAAATAATGAAAAATAATCGGCTTCAGCTCCCCTAGTTATTGGATTATGACTCGGAGGGTAATCTATATCAGAAAATTCATATATCATCGGATCCGTATATATTTTATAGTTTGTGAATGCAAGAGATTTGGAGAAATCGATTTTGTCAACAATATCTTTATCTATTGGTGTTCCATCAAATACACTGTGTACTCCATCAATATTTTCTAATGAAAGTGCTATATCATAAGAATCCGTAGCTGAACACATTGCAAATAAGAAACCACCATTGGAAATATAATTTTTTATGATTCTTGAAATAGCTTTTTTTTCTTCATGGACACTTTTCATTCCAAATTTTTTTGCCAAATTTTCGAATCTGGTTTTTTGTTCGATATACCATGGAGCATTGTGATAATTACGATAGAACTTTCCATATTGTCCGGTAAAATCTTCATGATGCAAATGGAGCCAATCATATTTATCTAAAGTATTATTAATAACTTCCTCATCCCATAGGGTTTTATAGTCAACCTCGGCATAAGTGAGTGCAAGTGTTACCGCATCATCCCAAGGCTGTTTATTTGGTGGGGAGTAAATTGCAATGTTAGGAGCTTTTTCTAATAAAACAATATCCATATTATTTTCTTCAATTGTTGAATAAATATCTAATAACTCATCGCCAAGTTCTAAGAAGCTAACCCCTCTTATTTTACATTCAGCTTGTATAAAAGGATGATTATCAATTAGAAAAGACCCTCCTTGAAAATTAAGTAACCATTCAACATTAATATTTCTTTTTAGCACGTAGTATGCTATACCATATGCTTTTAAATGATCGTTTTGTGTTTGATCCATTGGAATCAATATTTTTTGGGGATGGATTAAACTGATAAATAAAATGAATATTATAGTTATTCTTTTCATTTAAATTTTTTCAATATTATTTAATCTTCTTATATGGTATCTAATTGGCTCAGAATAAATTGAATCTGAGTAATCATTGATTATGCGCATATAATACGTCAATGCTTTCTGAGTGTTATTATATATTTGTTCATATATTTGTCCTGACATAATAATACTTCTGTCAGCAAAGATAGTATTTTCGATTGATTGGACTTGACTTAGCGCTTGATCAAATTTTTTCAGTCTCATTAACACTATCGCTCTTCTTAATGAAATTAAAGGGACTAACTCTAAATCTTTATTATTTTTTATTATGTAATCTAATAGTTGACTTGCTTCAGATATTTTTCCTTGTTTCAAAAGATATTCAGATTTTAAAAACTCTATAAATGCTGTTTTACTAATTTCATCAACTTCACTATAATAATGGTTTATAATATCTCTTACTTCCATTAAATCATTAAAAGTATTATTTGTTGGGTTTATGGTTGTAAATATTTCATTAATTATTGTTAGAACTGTATCTGGTCTCCCTGAAAAAAGATATGTCTCAACCAGCTTATTTTTTACCTCAGGCATTTTATATACACTATATATAGAATCTAAAAATGATATTGTTTCATTGAAATTTCCTTTTGCTAGTAATACATCACCAATGCGTAAAACAATTTTCTTTGCTAATTCTATAGGTGGATTCTGAGATAGAGCAGTCATGTATAAAGTAGATGACTTATCAAAATCCCCAATAATTCTATATTGGATTTCAGCTAGTCTGAATTGCGCTTCTGTAATTAGTGAAGATTCAGGAATTGAAACCAATATGGAATCATAGATTGCCAAACTAGACTGTAAATTTTCAGGAGATATTTTTGAATAAAGCTGGAAAGCATCTTCGAAAAACATATTATCATTATAAAAAAATGGAATGATATCCTTTTCTTCAATTGGAGAAATCTGATCTTCAAAAGTTTTAGCTAATCCTAATAAGGATTCTCCAACTTGGTATCCTCTTAAATCTTGTTTTAAAGCAAATTCATAGGCTTTAATTGAAAGTGAATACGATTTTTCTTTTCGTAAGCTGTTTGCAAAATCAAGCCACTTTTTTGCATTAAAGAATCCTTTATCTGCCCATTCTAGGTATGTTTTATATGAGTTAAAGTAGTCTCTATGTTTAAAGTAGTGGTCAGCTAAAGTAGGTAAGAGGATATCTGGATACTTAGCACTTGTTTCTAATAATTTTATTTCTATTATGTCTTTTGCCTCACTATCATCACTCATCATTAAAATTCTTCTAGAAACAGTTGACCCCCTACCTGTGTTTGATAATAATGTTAGAATATATTCATCTATTGCTTTTTTATATTCTTTTCTTCTTTGATAATAACTACCTAATTCCTGGGCTAAAAAACTTTTACCAAAATTATCTCTTCCTTTCTTAATCATATTAAATATTTCTTTTTCCAAGCTATATTTATCATAGGTTGACAACAATATCCTATAGTATGATTTATTACTCTTGAAGTTATTTATTCCATCTGACCACACTTTTTTTGCTAGAGATATTTCTTCTTTTAAATAATAAAATTCTCCTAGCTCTATATGTAACTGGATATCTTTTGGATTTCTGTTTAGGTAATATTTTAAAAAATTTATTCCATCATCATAGCGTTGACTTTTTTTGTATATATTTTTTAAGCTTCGTATTGCTTGAAAATTATTAGGGCTTTTACTAATTATATCTTTGTAAATACTAATAGCAGAATCCCAGTTTTTGTTCATCTCATATATTCTAGCTGTTTTCATAGATGACGTAAACTGACATAATGAAACTGAAAGTAAAAAGCAGAAAAAAATAATTCTAAGGTATGATTTCTTCATTGTTTTCATTATTCTGAATTTCAAGTTGACTCATTGCATTAAAATATCTTTTGATCATTGTTTGATATTCTCTAGTATACCCTGAATTGAGAGACCGATTTAATGCTTCTAATGCAATATTTTGTCTTTGTCCTAAATCTGCTGGCAGACCCCCTGGGCTTGTATATTGATTAGCAACATTACTAGAATAGGATTTGCGTTCATCTTTATATCCTCTCTGAGATAAAGAAGTTTGACTATCTAGCATTCTTGATAAAATCCTACGTTGTTTTTCTTTGGTTTTTCTAGTATATCGATATTTTGATAAATCAGATATTACATCATTCATATCTTTAGCTATCCCATTTAGATCTCCTTGCCCCTGTTGGTTACCAGATTGCTGAATCTCTTCGATTAACTGCTGTAGAGTTTTTTGTATATTTTTCTGACCTTGTAGCATTGATTGCAAGATTTGTTGTTGAGCCGATGCTGTCATCTGCCCCAAACTTAAATTCATTCCTTGCTGGTTTAAACCCTGCTGCTTACCAGCCATTTGTTGCATCATTTTTAAAAATTGTTCAAAGCCACTTGCAGAACCAGAAGATTGCATCTGCTGGATACTTTGAAAAAGACTTAGCGCTGCTGAGTTTAATGCTTCCATTGCATGGTGTTGTTGCTTCCCGGCATTTCTAATATTTCTATTTGTTATATCTGATTTAGTTTGTTCAATCGCGTTATTAGCTCTCCCAATTGATTTCCCCATCTGAGGAGTTATAGAAAAAGTTTCTTTTGATAAATCAATCATTTGCTTAATAGTATGATTCAATTGATCTTGAATGATTTGTTGTTCATATGCCATTGATTTTAACTGAGAAGAATTTCTTGAAAGAGATAGAGTCTCTATACGTAATTTTTCCTGCTTTTTAGATAGAAACAGGATGTCCCTCATTATTTTTTCTAATTTTTCAGCCATTTCTGATACAGTCTCATCCTGAAATTCTTGTTGAATATTTGTTAGTTGTTCCTGGATGTTGTTTAGATTATTGATCGTTGCTTGGCTTGAATTTTTTGCTTTTTTACTATTACTCTGTTGCAGGCTTGATATTGTTTCTTCAATATTATTGGAAGCCTGATTAAAGTCTGGACTATTTTTTAATTCATCAAGTTTGGTGGCAGATTTTTCACTAAAAGGCTTTATTAATTCTGATGCTTCTTGAATGTCTTGGTTTATACTATTTAATTCTTCTAATCCTCTTAGTTCTTCTTGCCAGATTCTTGTTTCTGCTGATGTATCATCAGAAATTTCAAGGTTATCGATATCTCTATCAAGTTTGTCTTTATGTTGAACTAATTTTTCTAATCTATTTTTTAGTTCATCCATTTTTTGTTCAGCCTGTAGTCTTTTAAATATGTCAATATATCTGTCTAGCTCAGATTCAATTTCAGATATATTATTTGACATGTTTTCTAATGCTTTTTGTAAAGATTGTAAATTCATTTCTTCTAACGAGTTTTGAGCATCGCTCAGGTTTTCTATTAAGTTTTCTGGGATGATTTCTTTTATAAGGCTTGATAGTTCATTGAATTTTTTCATTAAGTCAGGAAGAAATAGATCATGTTTTTCACTTTGTTCCATTAATTTTTCTATAGCACTGGAGATATCTTTCATTTTATTTATTTCATTTTTTGCCTGATCGATTATTTCTTTTATTCTCTGCTGATCTTCCCATTTTAGTTCATCTTCAGTTTTTATAACATCTAGTTCCATATTGTCAATTTCATCTTTTAAAGCAACAAGATCATCTAAGCTTTCGTTTATTTGTTCGTTTATGTTTTCTTCTTTATCCTCTAGTTTTTCATATAAATCAGATAAAGATGGCACCTTTGCAATAAATGTTTCAGAAATAGTTTTTTTAGGGCCTGATATTTCATCATTATCAGATAATTCGAAATGGTAGTGTATTTCATCATCCGGCATCAACATTAAATCTGACAAGTTCCAATGTGTTTTTATAGTTTGTATTGTTGTGTCTTGATTTAATTCAGGTATAATAAACATTGCTATGTAAGGCTCCACATCTAAATATTCTGGTCTTCTTATTTCATAAGCAAGCTGAAGAGTATTAAACCCATAGTCATCTTCAATCTCTAGATGAAATTGTATTATCTGATTATTCCCCAAGGTTATAATTGGCGGCGGTTTAATAATTCTAATACTTGGTTTATTATCTGGCAAAATGTTAATGTGATATGGCACAGGGTCTCTGTTGGTAATCCCTCTCGGGTCAACCAAGTGAACGGAAAACTTTCCTTCATTTTTTATTATAAACTCACCATTAGCTTTATTTTTATATGTTTCGAAAAATTTTATAGAATCATTTTGCTTCATAAAACACGATTTAAGATTTCTATTACTCTCTAAGTTTATTTTAACAATTGAACCCATTAGGCCTTGAACGACAGCAATGCTTCCATCAAGAATTTCTGAAGGCAGTTTAGAGTATGATGGAGGTATAATTATAATTTCAAAATTTTCTAATTTTGGTCTATCAGTAACAAAGATTGTATCTGGCATTGATTCTACAAACTCCCAGGCTTCATAAAATTGTTGTGCATTAACAATAGCACTGTATTCATAATCTTGAAATAATTCAGGTAATTCAAACTGGTAAAACCCTGATAAGTTTTTTCCTGTTTTCAATTCTATTATTGATGAATCTCTATCATTAAGAGTTATTTGTATTGGAGTTAATTTAAGTAAAACGGAATCAGGAGATTGCCCCTCAGACATAATTATTATGGAAATTTTTTCTCCCCCAAGGATATGTTGATTCCTGGTTAAGCTGTATAACTTGAAGGGTTTTGGGGCCAAAAACTGCTTATTATAGTTTTTCCACCTGTAAAATGCATCCGAGCTTTGTTCCCAGAACATAGATAATGTTATAATTGAAATGAACATTATTATTACTGTAATAAGTTTTATATTTAGTAAAGGTTCTTTGTCAATGATATCCTCAGGATTAACATCAGCTATTTTTTTTGCAACATTATCAATAAAATTATCTGCAAGATCTTTTGATTGAGTTTCTTTTATTTGTGATTCTATTTGATAAGCATTTAAAGCTGTATCATCATTATTTGGGAAAATATTTTTTCCTATGATAGAAGCCAGGTTTTTCCATGAGTAACTGGGATAACGATTTTGGTTAATAATTACGTAGGAAATACCTATCCATAATAAGGTTAATGAAAATGCAACAAATATGGTTAATAATATTATTTTTTTATATATAGGAGAAAAATAAAATACTGACTCGAGCAATATGAACATTAATAAAAGCAATATAAAAATCATGATAATTATAAACGATATACTAATAAGATCTACTTTTATCTTTGCATCTCTAACGGCTTTTAAATATTGTTGAATTTTCATATTATTGAGTTAGCGCGAAATATATGATATTTACTCCCATTTTTAGGGCTAAGTTTCTTAATTCAGGTGGATCATTATGTACAGCAGCATCTTCCCACCCATCGCCTAAATCTGATTCGTAAGTATATAAAACTACTAGTTTATTATTTTCAAAAATTCCCAACGCTTGAGGTGGTTTATTATCATGCTCATGAATTTTAGGCAAGCCATTTTCAATTTTATAATAAGAAGAAAAAACAGGATGACTATGAGGAAGTTCAACGAATCCTTTATTGGGGAAAACTCTCTTCATCTCACGTCTAAAAGATTTATCCATTCCATAGTTATCATCAGCATGGAGAAAACCTCCATTGCTAAGTATTGATCGTAGCTCTATAATTTCATTTTCAGAAAATCTAACATTCCCGTGGCCAGTTAAATATAGATAAGGAAAAAGTTTTGCGTTGCTGTCTGTTAGTTTTATTCTAACTTCTTTTGATGCCTTTGTCATGGATGTATTAGTTTTTAAAAATTCCAATAAATTTGGCAAACTGCTTGGGTCACAGTACCAGTCACCACCACCACCATATTGTACTCTAGCAATATTAAATTCCTGAGAGCACAAGAAACTGCACAGCATTATGATGATAACGTAAATTTTCATTGTTCTATATAAAAGGTAATTAACTGGTTGTTCCTAAAATTATAAAAATATTATACCCTAGAATATACCCAGTCTCTTCTTGTAAAAGATATCTGAATACTTAAATTTCCATCAACGATGAAACAAAAAATATTTATTTGGTTTGTGTCAGCACTCGTAATGATTACAAGCCTCAGTTCTCAATCATTACTTAAACAACAACCAAAAACGTTGTTTTGGGGCTTAATTAAAATAGATAAAGAAGATGAGTATGAACAGGGGTACTGGTTTGATAAATGGTTTAGATCAAGAGAATTTTCTGCTCCGGTTACATACATGCCGGTTGAGATTCGTTATGGAATAGGATTAAATGGAAAATTTTCAGGTAGCACATCATCTCCTTCAGTTGACGATATGGATAATTGGATATGGTACGATTCAGAGGTTTCTCCTTTAAGTCAAGAAGCAAAGAATATAGTAGGCACTTCCATAGATATTGATTTTGGTATGGTTAATATACCTAATATTATAATGAACACTAGTTGGATGAATTTTTTAACTGGTATTAATTACAGATCCAGCTCGATTCTAGTGCCAAAAAATATACCAGATGATTGGAAAGAAGGAACAAGCATAAGTGAAAATAAAATACAGTTTAAGCCAGAGTTAAAAGAATATCTTATTACAAATACGTTACAATGGCAGCCCTTTAATCCTTGGTATATTAATTTTAGATATGGTTATGGGCTTGCCTTTTCAAAATTTTATTTTGACAAAGATATTGAAACTATAAACTCTGTCCCAAGTGGGAGTGGAACTTCAATGGCTCTTGGTTTTGGTTTACGTTATATTATTGACCCGGGGAAATCAAATCGTTTTTCAATTGGCATCGATATTCGTCATTCATATACGAAAATAAATAACATAACTGATCCAGATAATGTTACTCCAGTTAAACGATTTGATCTTGCTAATTATGGAATATATTTTACACTCTCAACATTTTATGGGGGTAAGAAGACTATTGGTGATGAGGCGAAAAAGATATACTATAAAAAAGATTACTTAACTTCAAAAAATAAGTTCATCAAGTTTTTAACACAGTACCCTAACCATTCAAATAGATATAGAGCAATGAAATATATATCAGAGTGTAATAAGAAAATTCCTTATCAAATTATGGAAGAAGGTCTCTTGTTTGATGACATGGGTGCATCTGAAAAAGCTTTGGATAAATATATAAAAGCCAGATCCAGAGTTGTGATAGATGATACCCTTATAGTTGAAGCATTAAATTTTCGGATTGATGAGATTGCAAGAAAATGGATGAATTCTGCAGAGCTACTATTAGATAATGCTCTTTATAAAGATGCACTGAGTTTAGTAAAAAAAGTTGCAAAATTTTCTGACCATGGGAATAAAGAACTTAACAAATTCAGATCTTTTGTGATATTAGGAGAAGGGAAAAAGTTACAGTCTATTTTAATACTTGGGAAAGCAATGGAAAAATATTCTAAAGCATTAGAATTAAATATTGATCTAGAGCCTCAAATAATTGCGTTACAATATCAGGCAGGTATCCAACTAATCGAAATCGCGGATCAGGTAGATGAGTTCGATGAAATCATATTGGCAATTCAATCTCTTGAACAAGCAAAGAAAATATCATCTGGAATCGGACCGAATAATGAAAAATTATTAAAAGACTTAAAAAATAAGTTGAAAAAATTAGATAATTATAAATCTGATATGATTATTGATCATAAGATGTCTGAAGCTAGACATTTACAAGCAATTGCTAGGTCACCTCGTTTGACGATCGGAATGACACTACCACTGATCGAGGATTTATTAGGTGCTCCGCATGAAAAGATTATATCTGAGGAGAATGCAAAGAAAGAGCAACTCTGGATATATTATCTAAATGAAAAACAATTGCAATTATCATTTAAAGATTTCATTTTATTTAAAATTGAGGAGCTTTAGCCCTTTCTTCTAAAATATAATCCACGTTGTAATCAGGGCAACATACTAATTAGTTTTCATTAGATGAAATATTCCAATAATATATTATTTATATATCTTTTTATGAATCTTGTAATAGGCCAAACAGTTCAAAGAGATTATAGTGAAGAACTTAGATATCAGAATGACGCTATAAATAAAATGAAAAAAGAGATTGAAGAATTAAGCTCGAAACTAAGGAAAGCTAATATTAGTGAGACAACAACATCCAAAAGAATTACAAACCTAGACGAAGAATTAGCCTTAATAAATAAACTAATACAATCATTAAAAAAAGAAGAAGACATTAATAGGGGTAAAATAAATATCTTGAAAAATGATATTACAATAAAAGAAAACGAATTAAATATCATGAAGAACAGGTACGAACAACGCGTAGTGAATTCTTACTTAAAAGGTAGAATCTCAGACTTGGAGAAGGTTTTATCATCTACTTCGTGGCGTCAAGCAGTTTATAGGACTCAATACCTTAAGATTATATCCTCCATCGAACAAAAAATGACTAAAGAAATAGAAAATTTATTATTAAAAATAAATAAGGATAAACTACAACTTGAATCTTTGTTAAGACGAAGTATTTTGCTAAAAAGAGATAAACAAAAACAAATGTCATCTCTTAGAAAGATGAGGATTAAAAGAGAAAAAGAGCTTACGAGGATAAGACAAGATAAATCTGCACTGGCTAATTATATGCAAGAAAAAGCCGCCGGGGTGAAACAGTTAGAGTCTATCATAAAAAAAGTATTAGAGGATAAAGCAAGATTTGAAAGAGAAGAAAGAATTCGCCAACAGCAAGAGGCACTAAAAACAAAAGAATTTAATTTGCTTAAGGGGCAGTTACCCTGGCCTACTGAAGGAAGAGTCATATCAAAATTTGGTAAACAGTGGAACGCACGGTTAAAAACGACTACAGATAATCCTGGTATAGATATAAAAGGGCAACCAGGCTCGCCTATACGTTCTACAATGAGTGGTATTGTGACGACGGTTACTTATATAAGAGGATATGGAACAACAGTAATTATTGATCATGGGGGTGGCTTTTATACAGTATATAGCCACGTTACAAATATTCAGACACATGTAGATAGTGAAGTTAGATCAGGAGATGTAATCGCATATATGGGTGATTCTGGTTCAGTAAACGGTTCCAAATTACATTTTGAAGTTTGGGGCAAGGGTCAAAAACTTGATCCAGAAAAATGGTTAATAAAAAAGTAATGAATGATAATCTTATTATTGCACAAAAAGAAACTTGGGGGAAACTAGCGAGGATATCAGATTCGGGGAATATCGGAAGTGCATATTTGTTTTCTGGGTCAAAAGGATCTGGGAAAGAAGGTTTAGCATTAAAGTTTGCTCAATTACTTAATTGTCAAGGCTCAAATATTGAAATCTGTTTTAAATGTGAATCTTGTATAAGATTTAGCACCTTACAACATGAAAGACTAAATATTATTGTTCCCCTTCCAACACCAAAGGATAATAAAAATTTTATACCACAAGATTATATTAACTCAATCAAAGAAAAAGCTTCCGATCCTTTTTATAAAATATTAATTCCTAAAGCAAAAAGAATACTCATTCAATCTATAAGAGATTTAAGAAAAACATTATACCTTAAGCAGGATAATAATGGCGGCAGGAATATTGTAATTATTTTTAATTCTGAATTGTTATGCGCTGGGCAAGGTGAATCAGGCAATGCGCTACTAAAAGTATTAGAAGAGCCGCCTGAGAACACTACGATAATACTCGTAACGGATTATAAAAAAATGTTATTTGAAACCATTGTCTCCCGTTGCCAAACAATTGATATACCGGTGTTACCAAATGATTATATTTTTGAATGGTTTCTGAAAAGAAAGGTTAAAGAAAAAGATGCAAATTTTTTAGTTTCTATTTGTAGAGGCAATATACATCAGGCTAAAGCATTATCTGATCAACCAATTAAGAAGATAATAAGTACAATAGAAAAATTATCTACTACGCTCATAAATCAGAATCCGGATCAGTGGAGAAGGTTTATCGATCATTACAGTCGTCTTTGTGTAAGTGACCAACTGGAGTTTAGCTATCATATAAATTTAATTTCATTATGGTTTAAAGGTGTAAATAAACATCGACAGGGACTAAAAAGTGATTTTGATGATACAAATTTACATTCTCAGATAGTTTCATTTAGCCAAGCCTATCCAACAGCGAATATTTATGCGATTGTATTATGTCTAGAGGATGTAATGAAATCTGTTTCTCAGAATTTATATATGCCTCTAATAATATTGAATTTGATACTTGATATTCAAAAACATATACATGAATAAATCATTCTATATCACAACCCCAATTTATTATGTTAATGATATCCCACACATAGGACATGCATATACAACCATTTTGGCAGATGTATTGTCTAGATATCAAAAACAACTTGGAAATGACTCTTTTTTTCTTACAGGGTTAGATGAGCATGGTCAAAAAGTTCAAGATGCTGCAACAAGGCGGGGTATTGACCCAACAGATCATTGTGATGAAATGTCTAAGAGATTTACATCGCTATGGGAAAGACTACACATATCAAATGATGATTTTATCCGGACGACAGAAAACAGGCACAAGAATGTAGTAAGAGAAATATTAAAAATAGTATATAATGCTGGTGATATTTATGAAGATGAATATGAAGGTCTTTACTCAGTATCTGAAGAGAGATTTATTACGGAGAAAGAAGCAGATACTGGTCAATTTCGTGATATTAAAAAACTAAAAGAAAAAAATTATTTTTTCAGAATGAGTAAATACCAAAAAGCACTTATAGCTCATATTAATTCTAATCCTAAGTTTATACAGCCTGAACACAGAAAAAATGAAATATTAGGATTTTTAAAACAACCATTAAATGATTTATGTATATCAAGGCCTAAATCAAGATTGAACTGGGGTATTGAGCTACCATTTGATTCAGGATATGTGACGTATGTATGGTTTGATGCTTTAATTAATTATATCACTGCGCCTGGTTTCTTAGATGATAATATTTCATTTGATAAATATTGGCCAGCAAATATGCACTTAATCGGAAAGGACATTTTAACTACTCATACTGTATATTGGCCTACGATGCTTATGTCTGCTGGGATTGAGCTTCCAAAAACAATTTTTGCACACGGCTGGTGGCTTATGGGAGATGAAAAAATGAGCAAGTCTAGTGGGAATGTGATTAACCCGATGGATCTCATTGATGACTATGGTGTTGATCCTGTTCGATATTATCTCATGAGAGAAATGGTGCTTGGACAAGACGCAAATTTTACTCTTAAGTCTTTTGTTAATAGATATAACAGTGACCTAGCTAATGATTTTGGGAACCTATTAAGCCGCATTTCTACCCTTATTAATAAAAACTATGATGGGTATATGCCCGAAGTTTCATCTCTGGGTGATAAAGAAAAAAGATTAAAATCAATTTCAATAGAATTAGTCAAAAAATTTGACAATAATATGTCAAGAATGTCAATTAATGAGGCAATTGAAGAAACTCTTCAATTTGTTCGTAGCATCAATAGATATTTTGAACATATGGCACCGTGGAAACTTGTTAAAGAAGACTTAAAATCTGCTGGGACTGTTTTATATACAGGCGCGGAAGCATTAAGAATATGTGCTGTACTTCTTTCTCCAATTATGCCTCAGAGAATACAAATATTACTATCCGTTCTAAACACAGAATCAGTAGATAGAAATTGGGGAGGATTAAAATCTGGTACAAGATTAGGCGACCACAAACCATTATTCCCGAGAATAAATTCTGATAATCTTTAATGTTAGTTGATACTCATTGTCACCTTTATTTTGATGAATTATCAAAAGATTTAGATGGTGTTTTAAACCGTGCCCAGGAATTAGGTGTTACAACATTTATATGTGTAGGCACAGATTTAAGTGATTCTATTGAAAGTTTTAATCTGGCCCAGCAATACGAAAATATTTATTCAACAGCTGGAATACACCCCCATGATGCAGAAAAAGCTGAAAACAACTATATAAATAAACTTCGGGATCTTTTAGCAAATGAAAAAATTGTTGCTGTTGGAGAAATGGGCCTAGACTATTTTAGAAATATTTCTAATCCTCATAGTCAAAAAATTATATTTAAAGATCAGCTTCAACTTGCTCAAGAAATCAATAAACCAATTGTGTTTCATAATCGAGAAGCAGATGAGGATATTATTAATATATTATCAGATTTTTCAAATGTAAAAGGAGTCGCCCATTGTTTTTCCAGTTCTTATGAAGTCGCAATGAAATTAATTGATATGGGTTTTTATATATCTTTTTCTGGGAATTTAACCTTTAAGAATAGTCATTTACCAAAGGTAGCGAAGAAATTACCATTAGATAGGTTATTAGTAGAAACCGATTCACCTTTTCTAAGTCCTGTGCCATTTCGAGGTAAAACTAATGAGCCTGGTAGAACAAGATATGTTGCAGAAAAACTAGCTGAAATTTTTGGTTCTGATATTGAAAACATATCTACTATTACAACTAAAAATGCAAAAAAACTTTTTAATCTATCATAAATATTTTCTGGTTTGATTAACAAAGAGACACATTCTTTTAGAAAAAAATGGGGTCAGAATTTTTTAATAGATCCCAATATTGTTAAAAAAATTTATCGGACAATAGAACCAATAGATTCTGATAATATTTTAGAAATTGGTCCTGGTGAAGGAGTGCTCACAAAAATAATTCTACCCGAAGTAAATAAAATGGTTTCTATTGAGATTGATCCAGTACTCGTTAATAAACTAAATAATTCAAATCGGTTAAAAAAATTGAAAGTTGTTAACAAAGATATATTAAAAACTAATATTTATGATTTAGACATTGATAATCCTGTAAGAGTAATAGGCAATATCCCATATAATATTACTTCCCAGATAATATTTTGGTTAATAGAACAACTTGATTATTGGTCTGACGCATTTATTATGGTGCAAAAAGAGGTGGCACATCGATTAATCGCAAAAGTAGGGACCAAAGAATATAGTCGATTGACAGTAGTAGTCGGTGCCTATTTAGATGTTGATTATTGTTTTACAATCCCTCCAACAGTATTTATACCTAAGCCAAAAGTAGACTCAGCATTCATACGGTTTACGAAAAAAAGAAATGCGCTCATTGAAGATCATAAATATATTAGATTTAATAAATTAGTTAGAGCCGCATTCAATCAAAGAAGAAAAATGTTAAGAAATTCACTTGGCAGTTGGGATATTTCTGATCAAGTGAAAGAAAAAATAAATTTTTCAAGAAGACCAGAGACGTTGACGGTCCAGGAGTTTGCTTCAATGGTTTAATCCTTGTATCTAAACTGATGCACGATTAAAATTCGCGGCAATTTTAATATACCACAAAAATCCTTTAGGAGGTGAATCAAGTGGTAGAAATACAAGTAAGAGACAAAGAATCTCTGGAAAGAGCCTTACGAAGGTTTAAAAAGAAATGGGAGCGGGCAGGAGTACTGAGAGAGCTTCGCAGTAGATCATTTTATATTAAGCCTAGTGATGAAAAGCGAGAGGCCAGAAAGAAGGCTGTGAGGAGAAAGGCCAGAATGGCAAGAATTGAAGCTCTAAGAAACAATCCACGGGCTGCTAGAAGGCGTAGGACGAGGCGACCAACGAATAATAGACAAGGTCGCAGGTAACAGTTTTCTATAACGATTATGTATGAAGGGCTCATCTTAGATCGAGCCCTTTTTTATTTCACATTACTATTCTTGGTTTAGGTAATACTATATATAATTATTTTATGATAAGGTTTTTGCAATGTTAATTAGAAGTATATCTGGAATACGAGGTCTTGTAAAAGAAGATCTAACAGAAAATACTGTTATTCAGTACGCAAACGCACTGCATAATTGTCTTAACCCGGGGGTTATATATGCTGGTAGAGATAGCCGTGTCTCTGGAGAGACTATCATTGAAATAATGATACAAGAGCTTCTCAGGCTAGGTAGGACAGTAATATATTGTGGAATAGTTCCAACTCCAACGATTCAGTACATGGTACATACTACTGAGGCAGTTGGGGGATTTATTATAACCGCGAGCCATAATCCAATAGAGTGGAACGGAATAAAATTTGTCAGAGAGGACAGTACATTTTTCCATTTAAAGGATTGTGAGAAACTTTTTGAATATGCGGATAATTTTATACCTGATAATTCAGATGATATAGAAAAAGGTATGATGTGGGAAGAAAAAAACGCAATCCATAAACATACAATTAAGTGTACTTCTTTAAAATGTATCAGTTTAGATAAAATCAGAGAAAGAAAATTTAAAGTTGTAATCGATGCTGTTAATGGTGCCGGCTCACATGCATTGCCAGCAATGTTAGATCTACTGGGTTGTGAGGTTATAAGGTTAAACTGTGAACCTAGTGGTATATTTACGAGGGGCACAGAACCACTACCTGAAAATCTTTCAGAATTATCCAAACATGTGACAAGTCAAAACGCTGATGTGGGTTTTGCGATAGATCCAGATGCTGATAGACTTGCAGTAGTAGATGAAAGTGGAAAACCTCTTGGTGAAGAGTATACTCTAGTACTCGCAGCTGATGGTTATATAGAGTCTATGAGATCAGAAGAAACGTTTGTCACCAATCTATCTACATCGTTAGCCTTAGATAAATTAGCTGATGCTAGTAATTGTTCCGTTGAACGCACTGCTGTTGGTGAAATAAATGTTGTAAATAAAATGAATGATATTGGATCAAAATTTGGTGGAGAGGGCAATGGCGGAGTCATTCTTAGAGAGTGTCACCTAGGCAGGGACTCTCTAGTAGCAGCTACAATGGTTTTGAACCGGATGTCACAATCCCCAAAAACTCTCGGCTCGATTTATAATACACTGCCCCAGTATAAAATAGTTAAGGATAAAGTGAGTATTGAGGGCCTAGATAAAGAACTACTCTTAAATAAAGTAAGTAACCTTTTCTCTGATACAGAAAAAAATACGATGGATGGCTTAAAATTTATATGGGATAACAAGTGGGTTCATCTTAGAAGCTCAAACACTGAACCAATAATGAGGATATATGCTGAAGGCACCTCAGAGAAAGAGGCGGAAGATTTAATATTTAAAGTTAAAAGTCTTTTATGATCGAATCTGTGTCAACCTATATTGATCATACAAACCTCAGTCAAACTGCATCTAAATCAGATATAGAAAATTTATGTGAAGAGGCTGTGGATAATAATTTTGCTTCTGTATGTGTAAATCCAGTATTTGTCCCACTAGCATCAGAAATATTAAATAGCGAAAACCCAAAAGTGTGTACGGTTGTGGGATTTCCTTTAGGTGCTGATTCCCCGGAAATGAAATTTGCAGAATCAAGATATTTAACTCATTTAGGAGCTGAAGAGTTAGATATGGTCATCAATATTTCTGCTCTTAAAGAAGGAGACACTAGATTTATACAGTCTGAAATAGAAAAGGTAGTAGATGCTGCAGATGGAAACTGTGTAAAAGTTATCATAGAAACTTGTCTTTTGAATGATAAAGAAAAAAAAACAGTCTCAGAACTTGCAGTAGATGCTGGTGCTGATTTTATCAAGACATCTACAGGTTTTTCATTTTCGGGTGCAACAGAAGAGGATGTTAAACTAATTCGTAAAACGGTTGGCTCTGACATGGGCATAAAAGCAAGTGGCGGCATTAAAACCCTAACAGATTTAAAAGTATTAGTAAAAGCTGGAGCAAATCGTATTGGTACAAGTAATGCGATCTCTATTATAAATGAATGATTCCTTAACAATCAAAAAAGGATTAGAGCCTGAGCTAAAGATTGAATCGTTGGTATATGGAGGAATGGGCCTCGCTAAAATTGATAACTTTGTTATTTTTGTAAAAAATGCTATCCCGGGTCAGATTGTTAAAGCTTTTATATATAAAAAGAAAAAAGGATATGCTGAGGCAAGGGTAACCAGCGTTATTAAAGAGTCTCCAAATGCTATAAAGGTCAAATGCAACCACTATTGGATCTGCAGCAAACTTCAGAGCTTATCTTATAAAGAACAATTAAAAGAAAAAGAAAAACAAGTAGAAGAAGCATTTCAAAGGCTTGGTGGGTTTGTTGATTTTAAACTAAATGAAATAAAAGGCGCTGATCCCGTATATAACTATCGAAATAAAATGGAGTTTACTTTTTCTCCTAATCGTTGGGTGCTTGAGTCAGAGCCAAAAGACGTAGACAGCTCTTTTGCCTTGGGCCTACATATCCCTGGAAGATTTGATAAAATTCTTAATATAAATGAGTGCCATATCCAGCCTGAAATCGGGAATAAAATTTTATCTGTCGCACAAGAAGTATGTTTAAAACATCCAGATCTAAAACCATATAATCCAAAAACCAATGTGGGGTTTTTGCGACACCTAATGCTTAGGTTTGGGATAAACACGGATCAGCTAATGGTAAATATTGTAACAGCATATGATGACATAAATAAACTATCGCCATTAATTGATAGATTGTTAGATGAAATCTCTGAAATAACATCAATGGTTAATAATGTAAACACTCGTAAGGCGGATGTTGCCTATGGGGAGTTTGAGAATTTGATTTTTGGAAATCCATATATTGAAGAAAAAATCGGAGAGTTAACATTTGAAATTTCTGCCAACTCATTTTTCCAGACGAATACATACCAGGGTGAGACGCTATATAGTGAGGTTGTAAAGGCGGCAGGCCTAACAGGGAAAGAGGTTGTATATGATCTCTATTGCGGAACCGGAAGTATCGCCCTATACTTAGCGAAAAATGCGAAAGAGGTTTACGGGTTTGAGGTAATAAGATCATCGTTGGAGAATGCAGAAAAAAATTCGGTGATTAATAATATTGATAACGTACATTTTTTAAAAGCAAACCTGGATACTTTTTTTAAAACCGGACAATTACCGAGAAAGGTACCAAAACCGGATGTGATTGTTGTTGATCCTCCACGTGCAGGGATGCATCCCGATATGTCAGGCTATTTGCACAAATTAAAAGCCAAGAAAATTATTTATGTTTCCTGCAATCCGACTACCCAGGCTCGAGATGCACAGGTACTCACTGAGAATGGGTATAAAATTAAAAATTCAGTAATGGTGGATATGTTTCCACATACTCCACATATTGAGACGGTTATGTTATTTTCGAAGTAGAGCCTTTGAAAATCTAGAGTCAGGTATTTTTTTATTAAACTCGATATTATCTATTATCCACTCTGTCCCTTTACTATTTCTTTTTAGCTCATCTTTGTAAACAAATTTGGAAGGGAACCACCGTCCCTGTACCTTTTTAATCCCATGTAATGATGCAGTTTTAAGAAGTTTTCCACTTTTAGCATAGAGCTCTTCTTTGATTGGCAGCAGGTATTCTTTATCGACCCACGACCTTCTTTTTGGATAAGAGAGTCCTTTTACTTTTGCATCTAGTACCATGATCCAGTGGTCTCTACCATCTATCTCGACTGATCCTTCTATGGTCGCACTATAAAGCTCTTCTATGGGCCGGTCTTCCATCATATCGTTGTATGACATATCAGAACCCATTACAGACTGTCTGAGCATGTGACCAGATATCTGGATAACTCGGTCAGTCTGAGGAGAGTATGTCCACAACTTGTCTCCGAGTTTTAACATTTTTGTTCCTGCTTCTCTTGGTGGGGATAAATATTCGGTAAAGGCGAGATCTGTACCAACTACCCAGTTTTTTGACTCAATCGTTCTACTGCTACGCCTGCCTCGGACAACCATTTTACTGGTGATTATTCTAGATTCTGCATTCAGATTTTCATCCATTGCTTTCATGATATCGTCAGCACTCATCCGGTCAGTCTGAGGAAGTAAAAAAGAGAACAGAAAAAATAAAAACAGAATATTTCTCATGTTTCAAGCTCCTTAAACAATTGTGACATTTCTCGCTTATAAATAGCAAGACCAGCGAGCATTGTGCCTAAAACTGTTGCTAAAACACCAGGGATAAATCCTATATAATATAATTCTGGTGTTACTTTGGCATAAAATACATTAGGCATTACCATTGTGGTTGAAAGTTGGTTTATTGCCTCTGAATAGTCTATGCCAAACTCTTGGACGTAATAGGTTAGAGATATACCAAAAATTGTTCCTATTAATGTTCCTACAAAACCAATAAGAACTGCCTCATTGACCATCGACCGATAAACCTGTCCCTTAGACTCTCCTATTGCAAGTCGAAGGCCAATCTCTCCATAGCGGCGAAGTCCATTCATCAGTCCCATGTTCCACAAAACGATCATAACAATTACCAGGAATATTCCTGCCATGACCCCCAATGCTACAGTACTAAAATCCACCATGGTTGCTAGTTGACTGTCGTCTCTTAGAGCAACCATAGTTGGGGTATATATAGAAGGGTCTTCAACGGATAGCTCTCCCCATTCTTCAGAGTTATCATACATTTGATTGTCAAATAGCGCATTTGATCTTTGTTGAGGGAGCTTACTTTTTTCAATTGTATTAATTTCATTCCACCCATTCATATATGATAGAATATCCTTCGACTCTTCATTTCTTAGAATCTGGGCGATACTATCACTGTATGTTATATTAAAATGCTTACGGATTGTTACTGCCTCCTCATCATGATAATAAAGAGAATTATGATAGCCTAATATTTCTGATGCAGCATCTTCCATATCAAGAGCCTGTCTTGCACCAGAGATATCAACCAGCATCATCTGTCTATCTGTTTGGCCCTTATACAAATTAAATGTTCCAACTACATTAAAATTATATGTAGTAAAAGCATTATCCATAGTCGAACCTATCAGAGTTATAGAACTGCCAGATCCAATGCCTAACTGTTTAGCTAGTTTTGTACTTACCAGTGCATCGTCTCTATCTTTTGGTAGCCGTCCACTTATTAGACATTTTTCTAGTTCCCATATTTCCACTTGGCGAGATTTCTCTGAAAAGAAATCAATTCCGAGCGAAAAAACAGGAGCTTGTTCTTTTGTCTCACCATTTTTATCAGGTACATCTAATAATCCGCCAAATGTGATTCTAGGTGTCCAAAAATAATCCGGGTACATATCACTAAGTGTTTGAATAATATTTTCAGTATCAAATAATGCAAGATCATTAGGAAGCTGGTTACTTTCTTTTTTATAGGCTTTCGTAACAACTTTTACATGACCACTAGAGATAACAGCCGTACTTTGTAGAAAATTATTCATCGCCCCTTCCATAAATCCTATTCCAAAGATGACCAATGTAACTGTAATGATAATCGCCAATAATGGGAAAAGGCTTCTCGAACGATCTCTGACAAGTCCTTTTGCTAAAAACCGTATCATGTAGCCGCCCTTCCACGTAGCGCGTCCGTTGGTTTCATTTTGGTGATTTTTCTAGATGGCATATAGCTCACTACCAGAACAATGATTGATATTAGAATGGTTGTTGAAATGATAAGGCTGATAGAGTAAACCGGGACCAATCTTTTTGCCACTAACATACCCATTTCTGTGTAGTCCATCGGTAATGGAATCCCATTTGTTCCAAAGTAAAATAGGACTGGGCCAAATAAAATTAAAGTGATTATACCTGCTAAGAACGCATTTAACCCTCCTTCAAGAGTAAAAAGCCCAACCACCCTAGACCGGGTCATCCCCAGTGCCATAAGTGTTCCTATTTCTTTTCCTCTCCTAAATATTGATAATACCTGGGCGTTAAAAATCCCCATGGCTGCTAAGGCTAGTAGTATTGAATACATCACCTGCGCACCAGGTTCATCCGCCTTGATCAAGGCTTCCATATCTCTGATCATATAGTCTACATCATGGTGTATCCAGTCTCCACTATCTTTTATCATTGGGAGCTCTTTAGCATAGGTCACATAGGTTGCCTGATTTTCCATCGCCAGCATGGACTGTGCTTTTGAAAGAGGTATCCATATATGTCCATGATCAAGTTTAAAATTTTCTGTTTCCATTATATGAACAATAGTGCCCTCATCCGCATCGTAGGTGCGGTCTGCATCTAGCCAGCGAATTGTAAATGTATCCCCGACTTTAAGGTTGGCATTTTTTGCCATTCCACTGCCGATAAGAACAGGAATATTAATATCATTATGTTCGGCCAGTATGTTGGTAGGCATGTTAACAATATTTTGATCAGGTGTAATGCCTTTCATAATTACAGGCATTATACGACCATTTGGATAGATAGATGCCTGACTCACGAGTACCCCAAAAGCGTTCTTTTGATCAATTAACTTTCTGACTTGAGAAGGGATAACTGAATGTGAATCTTCAAAAGTGCGAGGGTCCATTGAGTCATACTCTGGGTGCCAATAGGTCCCGCCAGCGACTTCGGTTTCTATTGTTATATTTTTTGCATATTCTCTCATTCCGTCATACATACCTGAGACAAAAATGACCAAGAAAAATGAAATGGATGTGACAAACACGTTTAGCCCTGTTCTTAGTTTTGCTCCGAACAGGTTCTTTATTGCAATTTTAAATAGCATTATTTACGCAGACGTTGGTTTTAATATTTTTTCATCGTTAATTATTTTTCCATCCTCTAAATGAATAATTCTTCGAAGATAGTCCATGATTTTTTCATCGTGTGTTGCAAACACAAAAGAGGTTGATATTTCCGAGTTTAGCTTGGATAATATTTTCATGATATTGTGAGAGTTTTCTGCATCCAGGTTTGCTGTTGGCTCATCAGCAAGCAATAAGGCTGGCTCATGAACGATTGCCCTGGCTATAGCCGTGCGCTGACACTCTCCTCCACTCATATCTGCTGGTTTTGAGTTTATTTTATCTGAAAGACCAACCCATTCAATTGCACGGGACACTTTTTTCTCTCTTTCAGTTTGCTCTATATTATTCAATATCAAAGGCAGTTCTACATTTTCATATACTGAGTATACTGGCAGCAGGTTATAGCTTTGAAAAATAAATCCCATATGTTTGCGTCGTATTTCAGCCCGCTCATTGTGAGATGTATTATCCATTGAATGTCCTAAAACACTTACGCTTCCTTCTGTCGCTGAATCTAGGCCGCCAATAATATTTAATAGAGTTGTTTTGCCTGAGCCTGATGGTCCGACTAGACCAGTAAATTCACCTTCTGTTAGTTTTAAATCTACCTGCTGCAGAGCCGTAAAATAATCTCCCCCAACGGGGAACTGCTTGACCAAGTTTTTTATGCTAATTACGTTTTTATTTTCCATTAAAATTCCTTAGTGATTGTAGATAAACATAAACTGTATACCTGTGCCAAATCCAGATAGCGATTTAGGTAGCGAGTTTGCTGGTATATCATATTGATTTCGTTTTGGATTCACTGAAATTATCATATTCAAACTATAAGCATCATAGGTGCTGCTCCAACGTAGGTACTGATAGGTTTTATCTTCTTTCCAGTCCACTTGAGAAATATACATTACCTGATGAACCATACCAATTGGTAAGCTTGCCAAAAAAACTGAAAAATTTTGATCTGATTGTGTATTATTGTATTCATTGGATATATACATTGACTCAGCCATGAGTAATACTCCATTAGCAACAGGGATTGTGTAGTCTGCGCCGATGGTTATTAGTCTAATTTTTGATTTGTCTGATGTAACCAGAACACTTTCATTCCACAAGCCAATAAAACCGTCAAACCGATAATCAACAGCAATTCTATTATGTGAATTATAAACAGGTATCCCTACTTGTCCAATGGGTTGTATTGATTGTGATGGATCCTGGTGGTATGTAAAACCGAATTCACCAATTGCGGATGTAACCTCAGCTCTTCCACCGAACGAAAGGGTGTCCAGATCATTATTTATCAGCCATGACCATACGGCAATATTGTTTGATGGAAACCAGCGGAGTCTGAATGATTCTACTCCATCAGTCTGCCCGGTAGGGTCTTTCAAGTCAAACGTATCAAACCAGGAAAGAGGCCGAAGGATTTGCGTCGGGCCAAATACAATTTTTTGTAGGCCCAGTCTTGCCTCTATTTTGTCACTTGAATAACGAACCCAAAACCGATGGTTATTTTCATTATAATTAAATAGTGAGTCTCCTGCATAATATCTTTTTAGATGATATGCCCATTCCGCATCGAATAATTTATCAGTAGATATTTCTTTTGCTAAAGATAGGGTTGGTATGTACTCTATGATTGATTCATATGATTGCCAATTATCAGGGATATCATTACTTGTTAGGCCGCTAGCGACAAACTGACCTTTAGCAGAAAAGGTTTGAGAAAAAGAAATACCATGAAAAGAAAATAAGGTTATAGTCAATAAAACAATATTAACAAAAGAAATTAAATTATACATATAACAATGTTATGGTAATAATTGCCATAACAATCATAATACCATTTTCAATCAATGTCGCAATAGTCATAGGCAGTTTAATTGCTGTACCAAGACAGGCGCATTGAATGTTCTCTTTATTATAAAGAACCTTAATCACGCCTATCGTAGTTATTCCCAGGATACCAATAGTTAAAGCAAGGCTCAGAATAATATTTATCCGGGACAGAAACATTATACCTAACATAGTTTCAATAAAAGGATATATCCATCCGTATGCAGGTATGCTTTTTGCCAGTGGATCATACATAGAAAATGATCGAGGGAAATTTTTATAATCAAGAAACTTGAAAAAACTGAACACAATGAAAAATAGTCCCATAAAATCTATCATAAAACTATCAGCAGATTTATTCCAGCTTATAATTAGTGATGCAATAGTGATATAGAATAGAATAAGAAATAATGGATAAAGGTCTCTTAAGTAGGATCGATCTTTTGACTGAGAGATAGGTTTATCTGAATTATTTTTCTGGATTTGGTATTTCTCTGGCAGTGAATTTTGTAGAGTTTCAATAGAAGGCTCATTTTCTGATTCTATTATAGCCGATCCATTTTTGAGAGAGACCGTAACATTCTTTACCTGATCGATATTTTCCAGTGCCCGGGTAACGGTTTCTTTGCAGCCTGTGCATGTCATTCCTGATACTTTTATTTTCATTCTATTTATTTGTATCTGGAAAAATTATTGTTCTAAAGGGATTAATTATGAGCACCATAGTGTAAATAAAGTTAATATTTATGCCTCTTGAGTAAAATAAAATGTCACAAACATTATTAGATAATAAATATAATCCTTCCAAGGTTGAAAATAGGTGGTACAAACACTGGCTCGAAAAAAATTATTTTCATGCTGACGCTGAATCAGAAAAGGAGCCCTATACCATAGTTATTCCCCCTCCAAATGTTACCGGTATGTTAACCATGGGACATGTTCTTAATAATACGATCCAGGATATTTTAATAAGAAAGGCTCGTATGGAAGGTAAAGAAGCATGTTGGATACCTGGAACGGACCATGCTTCAATCGCCACAGAAACAAAAGTTATCAAAATGTTAGAAGAAAAAGGCATAAACAAAAATGACCTTTCAAGAGAAGAATTTTTAGAATATGCCTGGGAGTGGAAAGAGAAATACGGTGGTATAATAATCAATCAGCTCAAAAAACTTGGTTGTTCTTGTGATTGGGAACGAGAACGGTTTACGATGGATGAGGGGTATTCCAAAGCAGTGTTAGAGAGTTTTGTGAAATTATATGAAAAAGGTCTTATTTACAAAGGACACCGTCTAGTGAACTGGTGCCCAGTCTCTAAGTCAGCAATAAGTGATGAAGAGGTTATACACAAAGAAATAGATGGTCACCTTTGGTATTTTAGATATCCTATCAAAGAGGAAGATGAATATTTGGTTGTTGCAACCACTAGGCCCGAGACTATGCTTGGTGATTCCGCTGTAGCCGTAAACCCGAATGATAAAAGATATAAAAAATATATAGGTAAAACTGTAACCCTCCCACTCGTTGGTAGAGAAATACCCATAATCGCAGATGATTATGTTGATCCTGAGTTTGGTACCGGATGTGTAAAAATCACGCCTGCACATGACCCGAATGATTTTGAGATTGGAAAGCGTCATGATTTGGAGTTTATCAACGTAATGAATGATGATGCATCAATTAATGATAACGCTCCTGATAAATATATTGGTAAAGATAGGTTTGAGGCTCGAAAACAGGTTCTTCAGGATATTGAGCAGGATGGATTTCTAGATAAAACAGAAAACTATCTACATAAAGTCGGATTCTCTGAAAGAGGGGACGTGCCGATAGAGTTTTATATGTCTGACCAATGGTTCATGAAAATGAATGAGCTAGTAAAACCAGCGATTGATTCTGTTAAATCTGGTAAAATCAGATTTCATCCTGAACACTGGGTTAAAACATACAATCACTGGATGGATAATATTAAAGACTGGTGTATAAGCAGGCAATTATTATGGGGTCATCAGATACCAGTCTGGTATCACAAAGAAGACAGGTCAAAGCTACATGTGTCTGTCAATGGGCCTAAAGATATTGAAAATTGGGAGCAAGACAAAGATGTGTTAGATACCTGGGCAAGCTCATGGATATGGCCTATGGGGGTACACAATTGGCCGAATGAGGGTAAAGATTTAAGTAAATTTTATCCAACAAATACTCTGGTTACAGGTCCAGATATCATATTCTTTTGGGTTGCGCGTATGATTATTACTGGCTACGAATTTCTAGATCAAAAACCATTCACCGATGTATACTTCACATCAATCCTTAGAGATGAGACAGGTAAAAAACTAAGCAAGTCTTTAGGAAACTCTCCAGACCCTTTTGATCTTTTTGAAGAATATGGTACAGATGCTGTCCGGTTTGGTATTATGCTGATGGCGCCTCAAGGTCTGGATGTTCTTTTTTCAAAAGAAAGACTAGAGATTGGCCGAAATTTTATGAATAAACTTTGGAACGCATGTCGATTTATTTCAATGAATATACCAGATAATTGGGATGAAGAATATTCACCCGATCAAAAAGAATTGAGATTACCTGATAAGTGGATTATCAGTCGATTAAATAGAGCAATAAAAAATTACAATAAACAAATTGACCGGTTTCATTTTAATGAAGCAGCTAAGGTTCTATATGATTATATATGGAATGACTTTTGTGACTGGTATATAGAGATTGCAAAAACAAGGTTTTACTCTGAGGACAAAAATAGTAAGTTGATTACTTATGATATTTGCATAACATCTATAAGAAAAATATTACCCCTTCTGCATCCGTACACCCCATTTATTACAGAAGAATTATGGTCGTTTTTTAAAAGTGAAAGAGCGGATGATTTGATTATTTCACCCTGGACAACAGAGGATAAAGATTTAATTAATAAAGAAATAGATAGTAAAATGATGATGCTTCAAGACATTATTTCTTCTGTACGCGCGATACGGAGCAGAATGAATATACCGCCATCAAAAAAGATTGAGCTCAACATAAAGAGCGATGCAAATCAGACGGAATTTATTGACCAATATAGTGAATTAATTATGGCTTTGGGAAGATTAGATTCTTATTCTGCAGGTAGTTCTGTACAAAAACCCTCAAAATCAGCAGCAGCTGTTATTCATGGAATGGAGCTTTATATTCCGCTTGGAGGATTAGTAGATTTAGACAAAGAAAGGTTACAGTTAAATAAAAGAAAAACGAAAATTGAATTACTACTGTCTGATATTAAAAAGAAATTGTCAAATGAGAACTTTGTTTCCAGAGCACCTGAAAACATTGTTAAAAGAGAGCAAGATAAAATGATAGACCTAAAAGATGAGCTAGAAAAAATTGATTCTAATTTAAACATGCTAACATGAAAAAATTTATTATACCATTTCTAATCTGTTTTTTAATTGCTCAGTCTTCTAAAGACTCAAAAATGACAGTTTACAAAGATGGAACTGCCCTAGTTAAACAAAAAATAATCTGGAAAAATATTCCTAAGGGGAAAAGTTTAATCAAATATGATGATATACCACTCAGCATACACAAGGATACACCTTTTATTAATTTTGATAATGCTCAGGTATTAAGCCAGAGGTTTGTTGACAAGATATTTTCTAGTGATGAGTATTTTAAGTCTAAAGAAGGTAGCCTTATAAGCGTAAAGCCAAAAAATGGAAAAGCTATAAGTGGTAAACTCTTAGAAATATCAAAAAAAATTATAACAATACAGAGTAAGAATGGTATCCGCAGTTTTAACAAAGAGAATATTGAGTACCTAGAGAGTAAGGATAAAATCAATAGTCCTAATTTTTCTTCATACTTATCATGGAATATTAAAAATAATAAAGCAGGGATACTAAAAGGCGATTTTGTTTATAAGCTAAGTAATATATCTTGGAATACAATATATCGATTGATAATAAATGGCCAGGCAAATGGCGAACTAGTTGCTGAGGCGGTTATATTTAACAATTCTAGTAAAGATTATTTAAACACAAATATTCAACTTGTAGAGGGGAAACTAAATAACGTAAAACCCGTAAGATCTCACTCCTCAAGTAAATTATCAATGGAAAGGTATGCGGCCCCAGAAATGAAACAGGCTTCTCTCGGAGATTATCATATTTATGATGCAGGGAATATAAAAAAGCTAATTGCAAAAGAGAGTATAACCGTCCGAATGTATGGCCCCCTCAGCGTTGACTATCAAAAAATTTATGTGTTTGAAAATTCTGAAAGACAAAAAAAAGAAGAGCCATTGAAAGTAGAACTTACACTATCCAATACGGAAGTACACGGGTTAGGCATTCCGCTTCCTGCTGGTAAAATTGATATGTACACATTTTCTGGGTCAGGTGGAATTGAATATATTGGATCTGATCAGATGGGCCAAGTGCCTAAGGGTGAGTCATCAACAGTGCAAGCGGGATATGCTTTTGATATTACTGGAAAACGAAAAGTATTGAACTATGATAGACAAAGAAAAAGCGAAGAAGCTGTAATTGAGATATCCATAAACAACACCAGAACAGATCCTGTTCAGATCAAAATAGTTGAACATATTAATGGCGACTGGGTTATTAAAGATCAATCGCACGATTATCAGAAAGAGGATGCATCCACTATTCATTTCCTAATTAGTTTAGAGCCGGGTAAAAAAGAGTATATTACATATACCTACAAAAAAGAATGGAAGTAGTGCAGTTAATCAGAGAAGTTATTACTGCAATCTGACAATCATATGAACAGCTTTGATATTGATGATACAATAACAAAGTTAAGTCAAATTGGCTCTCAACGAGCTAAAGTATTTTCTGATCATCAAATAAATTCTATTAGTGAATTAGTTTATTATTTTCCTCGAAAACATTTAGACAGAACTAATATAACGCTTATTAGAAACGTTACTCGTGGTAATAAATTTAATATTGTGGGTACAGTCGAAACGTTTGGCGAAAGGTCTACGCGCTATAAAAAGATTTTTCAGGTAGTTGTTACGGATGGGACAGGATTGATTACCCTAACATGGTTTAACTCAATCAGATTTATCAAAAAGTTATTCAAAAAGGGAGATACTATTGCAGTCCATGGTAAGGTTGAATGGTACAACGGGCTTACAATCAATCATCCTGAATTTGATAGATTAGATCATGATGATAACCCGTCAAATACTGGATCCATTATTCCGATTTATCCTTTGACCATTGAACTAAGGTCTGCCGGCATTGAACAACGATTAATCAGAAAAACTATTATAGAGGCACTTAACAGTGTTAGTTCAATTAATGATATATTTAATGATTTATTTATTAGATCAAATAATTTATACAGGCTGGATGAATCATTAAAACAGATTCACTGCCCTGACAGTATAGAAAAACTTAATCAAGCCATATACCGATTAAAGTTTGATGAACATTTTTTATTACAGATTTTTATGGCACTGATTAAAAAAAATATAAAAAGTGAAAAAACAAAGGCGCTAAAAGATGTAGGTCCATATTTTAAATCAATCCGTAATACATTAAGATTTGAATTAACAAAAGCACAAAAAAGAGTGATCCGAGAAATTCACTCAGACATGAAAAAAAGTGTTTGTATGAATAGACTGCTTCAGGGTGATGTAGGCTCTGGAAAAACTATTGTTGCTATACTCTCTACTGCTTTGGCGGTCGGTAATAATGTTCAGGTCGCATTAATGGCTCCAACCGAGATTTTAGCCACACAGCACTATGAATCATTTCAAAAAGAATTATCCAAAGCAAGAATAACATGTTGTTTACTAATTGGTAAAATGAATAAAAAAGACAGAAAATTAATAATCAAGAACATAGAAGCTGGAAAAATATCTATTGTAATAGGAACTCATGCTATTATCCAAGAAGACGTAAACTTTAAAAATCTAGGGCTAGTTATTATAGATGAACAACATCGATTTGGAGTTGGACAACGTAATAAGCTTACAGAAAAAGGTATAAATCCCCATTTTTTATCAATGACCGCAACGCCAATCCCGAGAACACTTTCTATAACATATATGGGAGATATGGATTTATCAATAATCGATGAACTCCCAAAAAATAGAATTCCTATCACGACTAAGGTAATTGATTCTCAAAGGCTCCCGAAGGTATACTCATTTATCAAGAAGCAGATAGAGCTAAGCCATCAATGCATGATCGTATATCCCCTAGTTGAAGAATCAGAAAAAAGTGACATTGCAGCCGCTGTTGACATGTATAAGGAATTAAAACAAAATATATTTCCAGATATTGAGATGGGAGTAATCCATGGGAAGATGAAGTCAGATGAAAAAAAATCAATCATGAGAGATTTTGAAAAAAACAAAATTAATATTTTAGTAGCAACTACCGTAATTGAAGTAGGTATTGATGTACCAAATGCAACAATAATGCTTATTGAACATGCTGAGCGTTTTGGACTGACTCAGCTACACCAGCTTCGTGGTAGAGTTGGCCGAGGTGCAGAAAAAAGTTATTGTATACTTGTAAACCATGGTACCAATGAAAAGTCGTCTACTAGATTAGGGATAATGGAAGAAACCGCTGATGGTTTTAGGATTGCTGATGAAGATTTAAGGCTACGAGGGCCAGGGGATTACATTGGATACCAACAGAGCGGATTTATAAAATATAAGATAGCAGATATGATAACTGACGGCCCAATTATAAGAAAAGCAAGAAAACTAGCAATTGATATTATCGATAAAGATCCAAAACTTGAAAATCATACTTTAATCAAGAAGCGAGTTATGATAGATTATAAAGATAGACTAGATATAATTAAACTAAATTAAGCTCCTATTATCATTTTGTATGTCAGTACTCTAGTTTAAATTCCCCGACTTTTGTTTTTAAAAGAAATCAATTATTAATGAATAAAGAGATTTTATCTAAAAAAGAAAAACTTTTTATGTATCTTGTTGGGACTTTCCAATCTAGTGCATGGATTGCACTAGGGAAAATAAAAAACCCCATGACAGAAAAATCTAGAGTCAATATAGAACAAGCATCCTTTTATATTGATTTATTAGATATGATGCAGGAAAAAATGAAAGGTAATCTAACGGACTATGAGGAACAAATGCTTATAAATACAGTTAGTGAACTAAAACTTAACTTGATAGATGAAAAAAATATTAGTAAAGACAAAAAGGAACCAAAAAAGATTAAAAAGAAGAAAGATTAAACTTTGATAGAGATTAACTATATAAGACTAAATCGTTTAGTCGCCTTAATAATTTTTTTAATAACCTTTGTTATCTACTTTGATACGATGGCGCCTACCGTTTCATATTGGGACTGTGGCGAATTTATTGCAGTATCTCATACTCTTGGAGTGCCTCACCCTCCAGGGAGCCCATTATTTTTATTACTTGGCCGTATTTTTTCGATGATACCAATTAATGAAGACATTGCATTTCGTGTTAATATTATTTCCCCACTTGTTAGTGCCCTGGCTGTCATGCTACTATATCTAACGATTGTTAAGGTGGTCACACATTGGAGAGGTAAAGTTAAAAATTTGACGGACGTATTGATTGTATTTGGAGCCGGAGCCGTTGGGGCCCTGACGTTTGCATTTACTGATAGTCATTGGTTCAATGCGGTAGAGGCGGAGGTTTACGCATTTAGTACATTTTTTACTGCGATTGTTGTTTGGCTCATATTGTTATGGAATGAAAAAGCTGATCAAAATGGCCACGAAAGATATATACTAATTATTGCCTATATGATAGGCCTTGCAACAGGACTGCATTTATTAAACCTGCTAACGATTCCATTTGTCACTTTAATAATATATTTTAGAAAATACAAAATTGAATGGAAATCTTTTAGTATTAATGTATTAATAACAGCGATCATATTTTTTGTAATACACAATGGTATTATTAAAGGTTTGCCAAAAATGGCTGCGGGGTTTTTAGGCGTAGGAGGCACCGCACTATTAATATTCTCAGTTTTTGGTTTAATGGGTTGGGCGATCACGAATAAACAGCACATACTTAGTGTGGCCGCAACGTCTGTAGTACTAATTCTGATTGGATATTCTACCTATACAATGATTTTTATTCGATCAAATCAGGATCCAACAATTGATGAAAATGATCCAGAGACTGTTGAATCTATGATATCATATCTCGAGAGAGAACAATACGGTAGTGTCGGTCAATTCCCAAGGCGCTTTAGGGGGATAAGGCAAATGTATGAAGTTGTTGGGCCACCAGCAAATAACGGTTCTTATTCTTCACGTCAGAAGGCACAGTACAGGAAAACCGATATGGATAAGCAATGGGATTTTTTCTGGGATTATCAGATTAAAAAAATGTATAACAGGTATTTTTTATGGCAATTTGCTGGTCGTGGTTCATCTACGAATGATGGAGTGACACCTATGGGAGCGAATAAGAGAGAGGATGGGGTGGACTGGTCTCAGTTTGGGCTTCCTCTAGCGCTTATAATTGGACTATTAGGCATGTTATACCATGGGAGTAAGGACCAGAGGATGTCCTTTACCATCATGTCTTTGTTTCTACTCACGGGATATGCAATAATAATATATTTGAACCAAGATGACCCCCAGCCCAGAGAGCGAGATTATTCTTATGTCGGAAGTTTTTTTGCTTTTTCAATATGGATTGGTGCAGGTGTAGCTGCAATTGGAGAGTTTATCCAGGTTAAAATCAATAATACAGAAGTTAAAACTAGGCTTATATCAATTATGCTTATTCTGATTATGCTATTTATGCCTGGTGTAATGCTAAGTGTAAACTATCATTCCCACGATAGGTCTGGAAACTATGTAGCATGGGACTACAGTTATAATATTTTACAATCTGTAGGGCCAAATGGCATATTATTTACTAATGGTGACAATGATACTTTCCCATTATGGTATCTACAAGAAGTAGAAAATGTTAGAAAAGATGTCGCCGTTGTAAACCTAAGTCTATTGAATACCCCTTGGTATATAAAGCAATGGAAAGAGGCAAGACCAGATGAAACAAAATTTATTAATCTTTCAGATAATCAGGTGGATGCAATTACCTCTAGATTGCAAAGGTGGGAAGAGAAAAAGGTACAGGTTCCAGTAAAAAATGATCCAGAAAATGATGAAGGATATATAGAGTGGAGCCTGAAGCCTACTTTTGCTGGACAAGCGCTCAGGGTTCAGGATATCATGATATTAAGAATTATAAAAGATGCTGGTTGGAAAGTACCAATATATTTTGCGGTTACGGTTTCTCAGTCAAATAGAATTGGGTTAGACTCATATTTAGACATGCAAGGACTTACATTTCAACTTAAGAGTCATAAAACAAGCCCTGTTGACCAAAGTATGATGCATAAAAATTTAATGACACAAATAGGTCCTGATGATTGGTCAACGGATTTTACAATGTCTGGTTTTAATAGTCCGATAGATGAAGAATACAAAAACTGGTCCCGGGAATACCTTCCTGGATATATGTTCAGAAATCTGGGGAATAATGAAATATATTATAATGATCAAGTTATTCGACTACTGCAGAATTATCGAAGTGCTTATATGCAGCTTGCGGTTACATACTATATGGATTATCAGCAAGAAAAAAGAAAGAAAAGTCCTGATGAATATGCTCTAATTGATCTCAGTGAAAAAGCAGTTTCAGTATTAGATCAGATGAGATTTAATATACCCGAATCAACAATCCCCATAACATCAGAGGATCTTCATTATCAGGTCGCTAGATTATATGGTGATCTTAATCGAAAAGACTCCATGAAAGATATCCTTGATGAATTAATATCAATGAGTGGTTTGTCTCCTAGTAACAAAGTTGAATATGCGAATGTTTATTTTAGAGAGCTTGATGACACCGAAATGGCTATCAATATTTTATCAGATTTGCAAAATGAATATATAAAAATGGAAAATATGGTAAAAATTAAAGGATTTTCAAAAGGGTCTGTATCTACTGCTCGTTGGAATAGATGGCAAAAAGCTTTCCCTGACATAGTATCTTCTCTGGTATATATATATAAATCGACCAATAGGTATTTAGAGGCTGAGGATGTTTTGGTTAATTGGATCTCCCGATTTCCAAATGATAATAATGCCAAAAAATTATTAGAAGAAGTACGTAGCCAAGATTAATGAATCAAATAGGATTTTGTCTGATATAAAATCAATTGTTAGTATTGTAATCCCGCACTGGAATAACATAGACATTCTCTCTGAATGTCTTCAATCAATTTCATCAACAGAATTTCCTGATGTTGAAATAATTATAGTTGATAATGCCTCAACTGATAATAGTGTTCAATGGTTAAAATCTAATTATCCTAATATTCAATTAATAGAAAATGATAAAAACCATGGTTATGCGGGCGGTTGTAATATTGGCGCTGATAGCGCCAGTGGCGAGTATTTGATTTTTTTAAACAATGATACTATTCAAGAAAAGAACTGGATATCTGTCTTAGTTAATACCATGAAATCAAACCCCGAGGTTGCCGCATTACAGCCAAAGATCTTGAACTATTATGATAGGAATATCTTTGATTATGCTGGTGGATCAGGTGGACACATGGATATCTATTGTTTTCCTTTTGCCAGAGGCAGACTTTTTTCTTCCCAGGAGACTGACAAAGGTCAATATGATAATAAAGAAAAATGTTTTTGGGCTTCTGGAACATGTATTATGGTTAGGAAGGACTTATTTCGAAAAGCAGGAGGATTTGATGAAACTTTTTTTGCACATATGGAAGAAATTGATCTGTGCTGGAGATTATATGCTATGGGGTTTAAGGTTTGGGCTGATTCCAATGCTATAGTTTATCATAAAAATGCACTGACATTGCCAATGTATACTCATAAAAAATATTATCTTAATCATAGAAACTCATTGCTAATGCTTTTTAGCAATTATTCCATTTATAATGTTTTTGTTATTGGAATTCCAAGAATAATATTAGAAATAGTTGCATGTTTTTATTCTATGTTGATGTTAGACTGGAAGCATTTAACAGCTATTTTAAGATCGTTGTTTTGGATTGTTACACATCCTCAAGTGATCATTAGAAAACGAAATAAATTTTCAAAAATAAGAAAATTAAGAGATAAAAATATTATGAAAAATATGATGCAGTTTTCTATAGTTATCAAATATTATTTATTGAAAAAACGAACTTATTTAGACATTTTATCTAAATAAATTTGGTATAGTTCGTTATTATCTGGATCCAACTGCTTTAGATCAGTCAGAAGGTCTCTTCTGCCAATTTTGCTAAATATTTTTGCTAGTGTTTCAGAATGTATTTTCATAAAAAATTGAGTTGATTGTTCTCTTCTAAAATCAATGTAGCTTTGTTCTAAGCCGTCTAGCATATTATTAAATTCTTTCACAGCTTCTTCAATGTCACCCTGGTTTATTAGATCTTTTGCAATATAATATGATAAGCGAGCAGATCGTAATCCCGTATTTTTACTTATATCATCTACTAAACTAATCCTTGTCCCCCAGCCTTTCTGATAATCAGAGGCAGCTCCCCTTAGACTAATATCTCTGGCTATTTCATATGCTGTGTTTCCGCCTTTAAAATCATATGTGTCGATTTCACCACCTAATATTATATGTGCATAATATGCTAAAAATGCCGATAAAGGTTCAAATAGCACTAGGTCAAAATATAGACTAGTACCTGTACTATAATAAAATTGAACGCCTTTGTCAAAATATCTTAACTCACTACCATTTGAGAATAAAGCTTTACAGATATATGTTTTTACATTTCCTTTTGAGGCTGCCCCTTCAAATATTAGTTGAATATGAAGTGGAATATCTAAATCACTATATTCTTTGTCCCAGCTTGTGTTAAGATAAAATTGTCTAATATCTTCTTTCAAATTGATGAGATCATGTTTTTCATCACTTCTGAGCAATCTATCATCAAAATCAATTTTGATTGACCCAAACTGAGAAAATATTGGAGTGATTATAAAGAAAATACTAATTGCGAAAGAGGATAGTCTTACCATAACCGAAAGATAGATGAAAGTTTTTCCCTAAAACAAGTGAATTGTCTAACAGGTTTTTATATGATACACATTTCAAGGTAATATTGGTTCATGACAAATATAGGGAAAATACTAGATCAGCCTATCTATAAGCATATTTTAAATGTGGCTATAACGGCCGGCAATCTTGGAAAGAAAGAAAATATTAGAGTATATATTGTTGGCGGTGTTGTAAGGGATTTGATCCTAGGAAGAAAAATTCAGGACATCGATCTAATGGTTGAAGGAGACGGAATTTTATTTGCGAAAAAATTAGCTATAAATATTGGTGTAAAAAAAATTGTTCCCTTTGAAAAATTTGGGACTGCATTAATTCCTAATAAACTACTCCAGATAGAGGTGGCCAGCTCACGTATGGAACAATATGATAGCACCTCTAGAAAACCATCAGAAGTCAAATCTGCTAGTCTTAAAGAAGATTTAAAACGAAGAGACTTTACAATTAATGCTATGGCTATGAACATTCATCCTGAAAATTTTGGGGAGATTTTGGATCCATTAGGGGGTGTTGCTGATTTAGAAAAGAAAATATTAAGAACACCATTGGATCCTGATAAAACTTTTTCAGATGATCCATTAAGAATGATGCGTGCTGCTTATTTTGCTTCTAAACTTAACTTTAAGATTGAACCTCAGTGCCGTATTTCTATAATTAAGCAGGCTAAAAGGATAAAAATTGTATCTTGGGAAAGAATTCGAGAGGAGTTTATAAAAATATTAGCGACTGTCAAACCATCTGTAGGTTTAGTTATTTTGCAAAAAGCTGGTTTAATGAAAATTGTTTTTCCGGAAATTGATATCATGTACGATATGAAACAATCTTCAGAGTGGCATCACAAAGATATTTTTGCACACACCTTACAGGTCGTAGATAATGCTGCAGAATTAACAGAAAAAATGAAAGTAAGATTTGCAGCATTAGTTCATGATATTGCAAAGCCAAGAACACGTAAAATAGATCCCAAAAAAGGATATACTTTTCATGGGCATGATGCTATTGGTGAAAAAATGCTTAACAAAGTTGCAAAAAGGATGCGACTCTCTAACCATTTGGCTAATTATTTAAAAAAACTCACACTTTTGCACTTACGACCAATAGCGCTCGTTAAATCTGAGGTTACAGATTCTGCAGTTAGAAGATTGATGGTATCAGCTGGCAATGAGCTCGAAGACTTAATGATTCTTTGTAGAGCTGATATAACCACGAAGAATTCGAGATTAGTTAAAAAATATTTAAATAATTTTGATATTGTCGAAAAAAAAATGCAGGTGGTATTAGATAAAGACTCAGCAAAAAAATTTCAAAGCCCAGTCAGAGGAAAAGAAATAATGGACATTTTTGGGCTTGAGGAAGGGAAGGAAATTGGTATAATAAAAAAATCTGTTGAAGAGGCAATATTAGATGGGGAAATTGATAATACTTATGAAGCGGCTAAGGAATATTTGATAGCTTATAAAAATAAATGATATTAATTATTTTAATGATGAAATAATTTCTCCCCATTGTTTTAACTTTAAAGTTATTCTATCTCTGTCCTTTGACGGTTCAAAAAGTTTGTCCTCATCCTGTATTTTATAATTATAATTACTATTTAATATTCTATATACTCCTAAAGCTGTCTTATCTCTTATTTTAGGACGTCTAATAATTTGACCGCTTAAATCTGAAATAAATTGTAAAAGTGAATCTCTAGAACCTCCACCACTAGCCGTAATTATAGGAAATTTCATTGAAATACTTTTCGTCAACATTTTTATAATATCATTAACTAAAAAACCAATAGACTCCATCCCCGCCCTAATGATTTCGTTTTTATTATTTTTGTTTATTTTATAATAAATATCATCAAATCCAGATATCCAGTATGGTGCTGCTATTCCTGAAAACCCTGAAATGAAAATTCCTTCTGTGTCCTGATTTTTACAACGTTCATCCCAGCTCATTTGCGTGTGTTCAATATCTAATATATCTTCTAAATAATAAAATAGAGAATTACATGCATTTATGGTCCCCTCAGAAACATATGTCTTTTTATTGCTGTCCGAAAATAGAATACTTGTTATTAAACCGTTAATCATCTGTGGATTATTGCCTGAATTATATAAGATGCTAGCGGAGGTACCAAAATTCATGCCAACACTTTTTTCTGAAAAGCCGTTTTGTCCTATAAGAGCAGCTTGCTGGTCTCCAATAACACAACGCAGATGAAATTTATAATCCAAAACTTTTCCAAAATTATAATTTGTAGGTTTTATTGGAGGCAAACTCAATTTGGGTATTTCAAAAAGATCTAAACATTCATCTGACCAGTCACAAGTATTTATATCAAGTAATAGAGTTCTAGATGCGATAGAATGATCAATCGCTAGTTTTTTTGTTAAAGCATGTGTTATATAGCTACTAAGTGTTCCAAAAATGATATTTCCGTTAGCAATCTTTTTCTTTAATGAAGGAAATTCTTTAATCATTTTTAGATATTTAGGGCCACCAAAGTGTGGACTAAGAGGTAATCCCGTTTTTTTATATAGCCAGCTCGAATGTTCTTTCAAATTCTCTACTATATCTTTTGATCTACTATCTTGCCAGCTGAGTGCCATTGTAATGGGCATGATTCTTTTTTTATCCCAAAATAAAAAGGTTGACCGTTGCACAGATAACCCCATAGATAGTATAGGGTCATTACTAGCTTTTACTGCTTTTTTTATTAAAGAAATACAAGCATTAAGTATTTCTACTGCATCGCACTCTATGTGATTCCTTGAAGGATTATATAAAGAGTGTTTAATATTATTATTATATATAATCTTCCCAATATCATTAAATAGAAATGCTTTTGTAGAGGATGTCCCTTGATCAATTATCAGATACATTGAAATTTATATTTAAAATGAAATAATTAATTTTTTATAATCTTTTTTTGTAACCTTAAAATAATTCCGTATAAATTTAGGCGGTTTGGAAACCTAATAAGATATAATAATCTTAACATAAAGTTTTAGGAGAAAAAAAATGACTTATATTATTGCTGAACCATGCGTTAGTACATGCGATACTGCCTGTGTTGAAGTATGTCCTGTTGACTGTATCCATGGACCGGATGATAAAACTGGTGCCGGAGCAGAGGCAAAAGAACCTGGGTTTGATCCAGAAGGGAAACAGCTTTACATAGATCCTGAGGAGTGTATCGATTGTGGTGCATGTGAACCTGAGTGTCCTGTAGAAGCTATTTTTGAAGAAAGTGAAGTCCCAGAAGAGTGGAATAAATATATTCCTCTTAACTATGAATATTTTGGGCAAGAATATTCGGGATAGCTATTAATAATAATAATAAATAAAAAACGGCTGTTTTTTGCAGCCGTTTTTTTATATAAAAAGTTTTTATGGATAAAGACAAAGTAAAAAAATTACTTAGTAATATCAATTACCCTGGATTTAACAGAGATATTATATCATTTGGTATGGTTAATGATATTCAAATAGAATCTGAAAATGTTATTATATATTTGAAAATCACATCGCAAAATGAAGAGAAAAAGAAGTTACTTGTAAAAGATATTAAAGAAAATTTAGGAAAACATTTTTCTTCAGTATCAGTAGAGATTGATGATAAAAGCAATAGTAATCTATCCTCTGCTCCATCTAGCGTTCAACTAACAACACCAATTCTACCAAAAGTAAAGCATATAATTGCTATCGCTAGTGGTAAAGGAGGTGTTGGCAAATCTACTGTTGCTTCAAATATTGCCTGTGGTTTAAAACATAAAGGATTTAATGTAGGTTTATTGGATCTAGATATTTACGGACCATCATTGCCAATTATACTTGGGATTAATCAACAGCCTGAGATGACTAAAGACAATCGATTAGTTCCATTAGATAGATATGGTATGAAAGTAATGAGCTTTGGCTTTATAAGTGGTAATGATACTCCTGTTATTTGGAGAGGTCCGCTTGTTTCAAGAATGACAGAGCAGTTTTTCAAGGATGTAGATTGGGGTGAGCTAGATTTTTTAATCTTAGACCTGCCGCCCGGGACTGGTGATGTACAGCTTACGCTTACACAGAAATTGCGTATATCAGGTGCCATAATTGTAACCACGCCCCAAGATATTGCGCTTTCGGATGTTAGAAAAGGAGCAGACATGTTTGAAAAAGTAAAAACGCCAATCCTAGGAGTTATAGAAAACATGTCTGGATTTATGATAGATGGTGTGATCAAATCCTCTAATGGAGAAATACTTAGTCATGGAGAGATAAACCTAAGCGATGGGTCTATTATACAAATCAGCGAAATCGGAAATTTTGAGATAAAAATAGATTTATTCAAAAAAGGAGGTGGAGAAACTGAAAGTAAACGATTAAATATTCCTCTTTTAGGTCAAATCCCTATATCTAATGATATAGTTGTATCTACCGATAATGGGACACCGATAGTTCATAAAACGCCAGATCATAAGACATCAAATATTTATTATTCAATTATTGATCAAATACTCTCTATTTTAAACTAAATGAAATTTGGAACACTTTATAATTATTATAGTATAATTTTTAAATAATTATACCAAAATGATGACAGCTTGAGAGTTGTTCAGCCAATTTGCCATAAGTAGTTTCCCAATACAGATAATGATGATTACTCAAAAATTTAAAAAAATTGATTTAGATAATGTCCCAAAACATATTGCGATAATAATGGACGGTAATGGACGATGGGCTAAAGAAAAAGGACTGCCAAGAATAGCGGGTCATAGAGAGGGGATAAATTCTGTCAGGGATATCACAAGAATATGTGGAGAGATTGGGGTAAAATATTTAACTCTTTATACATTTTCTACAGAAAATTGGAACAGGCCAAAAAAAGAGGTAAAAGCACTTATGACGCTGCTTTTAAGTACAATAAAAAATGAAATAAAAGAGCTTCATAAAAATAATGTTAAATTTTCCACGATTGGAAATATTTCATTGTTACCAGAGGGTACAATAAATGGAATCAAGGAAGGAATAGATTTAACAATTAATAATACAGGACTGAATTTAATTCTCGCCTTGAACTATGGAAGCAGGCAGGAAATACTTGAGGCGGTAAGAAATATTAGTGATGAAATAAAAAAAGGAGAGTTAGAGAATACATTTATAAATGAAAAAGTATTTTCATCCTTTTTGTATACAAAAAATTATCCGGATCCTGACTTATTAATTAGGACTAGTGGTGAACTAAGAATAAGCAATTTTCTTTTATGGCAGTGTGCCTATACGGAGATGTATTTAACTAAAACTTATTGGCCTGCATTTCGGGAAGAAGATTTATTTAAAGCAATATTAGATTTTCAAGATAGGGAACGTAGATTTGGAAAAACTAGTGAGCAAGTTAACGATTAAATGAAAAAATTAATTTATAGTATATATTTATTTACACTATTGTTTCCCCAGTCTACTCAGGAGTTTGTTTTAAAAGATGTTAAGGTAGAGGGGAATGTGGTTTCTTCGGCTAATACCATCATTTTTACTTCAGGGTTAAGAAAAGGCTTAACTGTTTCTGCTTCAGAGTTTCCTAGAGCGATAAAACGTTTATGGCAACTTGGCCTATTTGATGATGTACAGATAAGGTATGATGATGAATATAATAATGAGGTAAGTATTACACTTATAGTTACTGAATCTTCTGTGGTTGGAGAGGTTGTATTTGAAGGTAATCGAAAGATTAAAGACAGTAAGTTTATTGAAGAGCTAGAGATTACTACCGGGCAAAGGATTAAACCAAACATGCTCCACGAAAAAAAGAAGCAAATGAAAAAGCTCTATGCGGAAAAAGGATACCTAAAAGCAGATATAGATTTTGAATTAATAGGTTCAAATAAAATGTCTAACCTTTTTGATGGTAAAGCCCAGAGCATTACTAAGGATATTATTTTTAAGATCAAAGAAAATGAAAAGATTAAACTTAGAAACATATATTTTGAAGGGAATGAAACTTATTCTGATTTTCGTCTTAGGTTTTTGATGAAAGAGACAAAACAACAAAGATGGTATTATTTTTGGAGAACAGCCTTTGACAAAGACAAGCTAGAAACAGATAAGGAAAAAATTATTGAATTTTATCAAAATAAAGGACACAGAGATTTTACTATTATAGCAGACTCAGTTTTATATGATGGAAATAGTAAATATCTGGATGTGGCTCTTTTTGTGGATGAAGGGCCAAAATACAAGTATAGAAATTTTTCTTGGGAGGGTCATTCTCTTTATTCTGAAAATATATTATCTCGCGCACTTGGATTATCAAAAGGGGGAAATTATAGCGAAGAAGATTTTACAAGAGCCGTGTACGATAGAATGCAGGGGTTGTATATGGATAAGGGATATATATATAGCCGTATAGAGCCAGAGATAACACCTGTAGATGATGACTCTCTTGATATCCATTTTATTATATCTGAGAACCACAAAGTCTACATAAGAAATATATTAATCAAAGGTAATGAAAGAACTCGAGAAAATGTTATCAGAAGAATAATGCGAATTTATCCTGGCGATGTATTTAATAAAGAAAGATTACTCCGAACTCATCGTGAAATAATGATGTTAAATTATTTTGGCAATGTTGTCCCAGATGTTGTCCCAGTTGATGATGATAAGGTAGATATAGAAATTGTAGTTGAAGAAAAATCATCTGGTCAAGCGAATATGAATATGGGATTTAGTCAGGCATTTGGTGTCACTGGCGGTGGCGGATTTTCTCTACCTAATTTTAGAGGAAAAGGTCAGCATCTTGCATTGTCTTTTGAAGTGGGCGCTGCAAATTATAATAATAGTTATTTTGGGAGCAGTTATCGACCACAAAAGAGAGAAAGAGCCACACTTAGTTTTACTGACCCTATGGTCAATGATACCAATAATTTATTAAGTGGCTCATTGTTTTATAGTTTTTCTGGAAGATCCTCAATGTATTATGCACCACTAGATATGATTACAAAAGGTGGGAGTTTTAGATGGGGAAGAAGATTTAAATGGCCTGATGATTATTTTAGGGGTAGCTGGTCATTTACTGGACATCAGAGAACTTATGAAGCAGAAAATGACGAACAATTGCAACTTTATACAGGTGGATTAAATCAAACAGTTGGCATAAGTATAAACCAGTCTATTAGTCGTGACAGCCGGGACCATCCTGAATTTCCTACAATTGGTTCGTTAATGGCTATAAGCAGTAGTATATCTGGAGGCCCTCTTGGGGGGAATGAGGATTTTCATAAACATGTATTGAATCTAGAGTGGTATACACCTACATTCTGGAAATTTGTCTTAATGAGTTCTGTAAAACTTGGAGGAATAAAGGCTCTCCCATCTGACGATGATGAGAGATCAATAATCCCTTTTAACGAACGTTTTATTATGGGTGGAAGTGGTATGATTTACGGCAACCCATTAAGAGGATATGAGGATAATAGAGTCGGTCCTCTTACATCAAGTGGTGGTCCATTTGGAGGTAACGCTCTATTAAGCATTACAACAGAGTTTCGGGTTCCTTTTTCAGAGAATCCGGTGGTATATGGAATGATTTTTGCTGAAATGGGAAATGTTTGGATTGAATCACATTTGCAAGAGAAATTTAACCTGCCTAGAATTGGCCCAATTGATCTGAAAAGATCTGCCGGTGTAGGTATTAGGTTTTTTATGCCTATGATAGGAAAACTTGGATTTGACTTTGGATATGGGTTTGATGATTTAAATGGCGATGGTGAAGCAGAAGGCTGGAAATCATCAATTACAATAGGACAACAGTTTTAATTTTGTTAAGGAGGAACAGTTGAAAATAATGAACAGAAAAATAATAGTTAGCATTCTATTAATGAGCTTGACTACAATTGCTAGTGCTCAGCTAAAAATTGGATACATATTATCCGAGAGGATTAGAAGTGAATATGAAGAATTCAAAGAAGCAGAGTCTCAACTGCAGCTTGAATATAGAAAAGTGCAGTTTGAGTTCGATCAAAGAGTCAAAAAGCTTGATAGTTTAAAACAGGATTATGAAGTGAAAAGATTAATGTCTTTGGACAAAGGTGAAAGTATAAAGCAAGAAATTGAACAAACTGAAAGACAGATTCAAACTTACCAAGCTGAAAAAGTTGGCCCCCAGGGAGAGTTAATGCGTAAGCAAGCTCAAATGGAATATGACATATTAGGTAAAGTGAAAAAAGCTGTGGATAAAGTTGCGATTGATGGTGGTTATGATTATATCATTGATGCTTCTGTTGGTCTTCTTTATTATAAACCTAAATATGATCTTACAGATGATGTTCTCCATGAATTAAGAAAACTAGATACTTCAAAATAATATAATAATTGAAATACAAATTAAAGGACATTGCTTTGTTTGTTGATGGGTATATATCAGGAGATCCAAATCTAGAAATTACTGGTGTATCAGAGATCCAGAATGGTAAATCAGGAACTATCACATTTTTAGGCAATCAAGCGTATAAAAAACACATGAATAACACCAAGGCATCGGCTGTAATTGTATCTAATGAAAAATTTTTGTCTGGTAAGGATGGTCTTGTAGTAAAAAATCCCCAATTCGCTATGGCAAAAGTTTTATCTAAGTTTTTTCCTAATGAGTACAAGCCCAAAGGGATTCATCCTAAAGCGATTGTTGATTCATCATCAAATATTGGTAATAATGTTACGATTGAAGCTGGTGCTGTGATTGAAGCTGGTGTAACTATTGATGATTCTACATTTATTGGCGCAAATGTATTTATTGGTAAAAATACTAAAATTGGTTCAGACTGTAATATCTATCAGAATGTTGTGATCTACCAAGATATATTCATAGGCAATAAAGTTATTATTCATGGTTCAGCTGTTATTGGCTGTGATGGCTATGGATTTGTTAAGGATGAAGATAAACATTTTAAAATTCCGCAAACGGGCACTGTATTAATAGGAGATAATGTAGAAATAGGCGCTAATTCTGTAATTGATCGTGCAACTATTGGGGAAACTATTATAAGTAACATGACTAAGTTAGATAACTTGGTACATATTGGTCATAATGTGCAAATTGGTAGTGGTTGTTTAATCACTGCTCAAGTCGGAATAGCAGGTAGTGTAATAATAGGTGATAATTGTAGTATAGGAGGACAAGCAGGTGTGGTCCCACACGTAGAGATAGGTCCAGAATCAATTATTGCTGCTAAATCGGGTGTAACAAAATCACTTATTGGCGGTGAAATGTATGGGGGTTATCCTGCTAGGCCTATTAAAGAACAGCATAAAAGAGATTCTATTTATAGTGAAATTTCAATTATGAGAAAAAAATTAGATCAATTAATTCAAAATTTTCAGAAAAACTAAAATATGCACCGAAAACAAAGAACTATTCGTTATGCAAAATCATGTAAAGGGGTTGGACTTCATACAGGTGTTGATAGTATGATCACCTTTCATCCTGCTCCTATTAATTATGGCATCAGATTTGTACGCTCTGATATTAAAAATTCACCAGAAATAAAGGCAGATATAGACCATGTAGTAGATATATCTAGGGGTACTACCATTGAAGAAAATGATGTTCGTATACACACTGTTGAGCATGCATTAGCAGCAGTTACTGGGCTTAGAATAGATAATGTAATGATTGAGCTCAATAGTAAAGAAACTCCTGTGATGGATGGTAGTGCAAAAGATTTTGTTAATGCACTTTTAAATGCTGGGATTGTGAAACAAGATTCAGAGAGAAAAGTTCTAGAGATAACTAGGGCTGTTAATTATACTGATTATTATCGCGATATTGACATCCATGTGATTCCAAGTGATCGTTTCAGGGTTACTTTCTTGGTAGAATATCCACTTCCAGCCCTAGGAACACAATATGAAGCAATATATAATATGGAAGAAGATTTTGCCGTCGAAGTGGCTCCCGCAAGAACGTTCTGTTTTTTAAGTGAAATAGAAATGTTAAAAGAGCAGGGGCTTATTAAAGGTGGCGGTTTAGATAATGCTTTGGTAATTGTTGATAAGAAAATAGACCAAATTGAAATAAACCGAATACGAAATTTATTAGGTATTGAAGAAGAAGTGATTCAAGGTGCAAATGGCATATTAAACGGTAAACTTCTAAGATTTAAAAATGAACCAGTGCGTCATAAAACTTTGGACTTAATCGGAGATTTGGCCTTACTAGGAACACCCATCAAAGGACATGTTACTGCTGCGCGAGCAGGACATGCAAGTAATGTTGAATTTGTAAAAAAATTGAAAAAGGTATATGCAAAAGAATTAGAAGAATTATGGGAAAATTAAAAAGATGAGTGAAGAGCTAAAAAAAGATAAATATAATATTCAAGATATAATAAAAATTCTACCGCACAGGTACCCTTTTATTTTAATTGATCGTATCGATGAGGTAAAACCGGGTGAGTTTGTAAACGCAATAAAAAATGTGACAATTAATGAACCTTATTTTCAAGGGCACTTTCCAGGGCAGCCAGTTATGCCTGGAGTTTTATCTTTAGAATCTATTGCCCAGACAACAGCATTTTTAATGTTATATGAGCTTGATGATCCATTGAAAAAAAATATGTTTATTTCTGGCGTAGATGGTGTTCGATTTCGGCGTTTAATTGTTCCAGGAGATCAACTGGAAATTAATATTCAACTTAAGTCAAAAAAACTTACCCTTTATAAATTTGAAGGAACCATAAAAATTGATAACCAGCTTGCTGTTCAGGCTATCATTACTTCAAATTTAGTTGACCGCGTAGAGGTCTAATATTTCTAATAACATTCATCCAACAGCAATTTTGGATTCAAGTGTCAACCTTGGTGAAGATGTAAAAATTGGAGCATATAGTGTTGTTGAACCTAATGTTACTATTGGTGACCGCACTGTAATTGGTAATCATGTTACGATATCTAGCAATACAAAAATAGGATTAGACTGCCAAATATTTCACTCAGCGTCTATCGGTGCAGTTCCTCAAGATTTAAAATATGATAATGAAAAGACCTTAGCTGAAATTGGAGACAGAACGGTAATTAGAGAATTTGTTACAATAAATAAAGGTACAATCGCCTCTGGGAAAACAATTATTGGCTCCGATTGTTTGCTTATGTCGTATGTTCATATTGCGCATGATTGTATAATTCGAGATCATGTTATAATGTCAAATCTTGCTACTTTAGGAGGGCATGTGACTATAGATGATTGGGCTATTTTAAGCGGAGGTGTTTTAGTACATCAATTTTGCAATATAGGCGCACATTCATTTGTAGGTGCTGGAGGTTATATATCACAAGATGTTCCTCCATTTATCCTTGCTGCGGGTTCTCCTTTGGAGTACAGTGGAATCAATAGTGTGGGCCTAAAGAGAAGAGGATTTTCTAATCAAGAAAGACAAGAAATAAAAAATATATATAAAATATTTTTTCTCTCAAAAAATAATCGAAAAAAGAATTTAGAGAAAATAAAAAAAGAATTTTCTAGTTCAGAAAACACTAAAATAATTATTGATTTTATTAATAACAGTGAGCGGGGAATTATATAAATAAATAATGAAAACCCTGCTGGTTTTTATATGTATTTCGATTTCTATTCTTTTTTGTCAAAGTGCAAACTTCAGATATCATATATATGATGATTCAGAAATTTATAATAGTGCTGTAAATATTTCTAGATCATCTTCTTTATGGCTTTCAGATCAATTAAGTATTGGCAAAAATGATAGTCAACGATTAATTGTCAAATTCGGATATTCCATTTATCCAAAAGAGATAAATAATATGACTTGGAGACTTCCTGATTTTATTTTAGGCATAAGAGCATCAAATAATTTATTGTTGTCTGGAAGATTTTATGGGTTTCACTTAGATAAAGATGCACCTCAAATTATTGGTTCTGGTTTGCAATATGTATTTGGTCAGAATGATTTATGGATGGTATCCTTCCAAAAAACAGCAATAAATGGATTAAATGACCTCAGGTTAGTTTCAAGCACTTTCAATATTGAAAGATGTTTTGAAAAAATAAATTTTGATATCTTTTTAGGAATTGGATCAAATACGTATATAAATCGGTCGTATTTTTCTTCTTTAAACCTTCCTGACAAAATAGATGGAAATATAAAATATATTAGTTCAAAAATATTGTTCCCATATAAAAAGCTAAACTTAGGATTTGCGAGTAAGTTAAGTTCTAACTTACTATTATTTCAGATCTTTGTAACAAAAGGGTTTTTATAATGGAAAAGAAAATTTCTATTCTTGGGTCTACCGGTTCAATAGGTGTTAACGCATTAAATGTTATAAGAAATATTTCGCAAGAATATGAAATAGTACATCTAACAGGAAATAAGAACACAGACTTAATGATAGAACAATGCCGGGAATTTCATCCTAAATCAATTGTTATGATAAATGAAGAGGCCGCTGAAAAGGTTGAAAAAGAATTGATAAATAATGATATTGAAGTTTTGTCAGGAAGAGATAATCTTCTCAAGATAGCAAAAAATAATCAAGTCGATTTAGTTTTAAATGCCTTAGTCGGTTCTCCTGGGATGGAACCAACGCTTCTGGCTTTGAATGCTGGTGTAGATGTTGCACTATCTAATAAAGAAAGCTTAGTTGTTGCTGGAGATTTAATTAGGGCTGCTATGGAAAATACAGGAGCAAATCTTTTTCCTGTTGATAGTGAGCACTCTGCAATCTGGCAGTGTATGGTTGGAGAATCAATCACAGATATTAACAAAATAATATTAACAGGAAGTGGTGGCCCTTTTAGACAGCGGCCTATTCATACATTTGTTGATATTACTGTGTCTGATGCGTTAAATCATCCCAATTGGGATATGGGTCAAAAAATAACGATAGACTCGGCGACGATGATGAATAAAGGGTTAGAGGTAATTGAAACATATTGGTTATTTAATATGTCGGTTACTCAAATTGAGATTATAGTGCACCCACAATCAATTATTCACTCAATGATTGAATTTAAAGATGGCTCAATCAAAGCTCAGATGGGAGTCCCAGACATGAAGGTTCCAATACAGTATGCTTTGACGTATCCAAATCATTTAGATGCTCCATGGGAAAGATTGGACTTTAAATCTCTTGGCAATTTATCTTTCGAGGCACCAGACTTTGATAGGTTCCCTTGTATAAAACTAGCCTATAGATCTTTAGATAAAATGGGGACAGCCCCAGCTGTATTAAACATGGCAAATGACTACTGTGTGTATAAATTTTTGAATAAAGAAATTAAGTTTACAGAAATACCTATAATTATAGAGTCTGCGATGAATAATCATCAATGGACTGAACGCCCTAATCTTGAGTACCTAAGAGAGTTAGATTTGTGGACAAAAAATTTTGTGGAAAATTTTCAGTAATTTTGAACATTAATGATAAATATTTGTAATATGGTTAAGGATACATTATAATGATATTTATTTGGGCTACAGCATTAGTAATTGGCATACTTGTTTTTGTACATGAGTTAGGTCACTATCTAGCTGCCAGATCTGTAGGTGTCAGAGTAGAAAAATTTTCTATTGGGTTTCCCCCAAGGTTTTTTGTATTCACTTCAGTAAATGAAGGGTGGGATATTACTATTTTCTTTTTCCGGTTTTCAGATGGGCGTTTATCATGGGGCCCAATAATGAATACAAATGTCCATATCAAAGGAAGAAAAGGAACTGGTACTGAATATGTTGTTGCTCTTATTCCACTGGGAGGATATGTAAAAATGGCAGGAGCATTAGATGAAAGTATGGATACCGTGGTTACTAATGCACCTGATGAATTTACGAGTAAAACTGTACCTCAAAAGCTTTGGATATTAAGTGCAGGTGTATTGATGAATATATTCACAGCATATATTCTTTTTACAGGAATTACTTATGTTCAAGGTATTGTTGAAGCGTCTGAGGAGCCTATCATTGGTGAGTTAAGTCCTGATAAACCAGCGGAAATAGCTGGACTTAAAAAAGGGGATAAAATTATTAATATTAACGGAGATGAGATATACAAATGGAGTGATTTACAAGAAATACTACAACCTATCCCTAATACGAAAATTCAAATTAGAGTTCAGCGTGAAGAAGTTGAGTTTGATTTTTCATTAAATACATCCCATATGGTGATACCAGTTGAAAATGGTATTGATACTGTGGGGGTGATTGGTATTGCTCCAGAATATCATTACTTACCTGTAAGTTTTAAAGAGGCTATTACTTATGGATACATTGGTACAATTAATAGCTTTGGTTTGATCATGTTAACGTTCCAAATGCTTGGAAGTGGTCAAGCGACACTCAAAGATCTTGGTGGGCCTATTATGATAGGTCAGATTGCTGGTGAAACCGCCAAGGCTGGGTGGATACCTCTATTAAATTTTATGGCACTAATTAGTATAAATCTTGCTTTTTTAAATATACTTCCAATACCTGGATTGGACGGGGGTCATATATTTATCATATTAACTGAATCAATAATCAGGCGACCTCTGAGCCTTAAGTCAAGGTTGGTGATTCAGCAGATCGGTATGGTTTTTTTATTAGCGCTAATGGTCACCGTAATGTTTAATGATATATCTAGATTATTTAATTAATCTCGATTAATTCAAGATTCAAAGAACCAAACTTTAATTTCAAATTAATCATTACAGGTACTTTTTCTTCTTCTGAGTACCAGATTGTTATTTTACCAGCGTTTTTAAAAGGTCTCCCATCATTTCTTTGTGGCCAAATTTTATTAGCAAAAAAATTACCTTTAGCAGTTTTTATTTTTTCTGGATGTTCAACTTTAAAACTTAGAGGTATTATTTTTTTATTATCTACAATATTGATTTGAAAACTTGTATCAGGTTTTAATGTTTTAGTTCGAAAAAAATAAATGAGTGAATAAGGGTTCATAACCTTTTCTAAAAATGCGATAGTATCTTTTTTAAAAATAAATTTTCTTTCATTATGATTAAATTCTGCTATTGAATTATGTATGTAGTTACCTTCTTGTAATTGTTTTTCTACTTTGATCGGCTCCCAATTATCTGTTTCCACATCGATTGAAATAATATCATTGATTGGAAAAATATATTTCATGGAAGATCTAGATTTTGCCTGAAATTCAATATGTAAAATTTCTTGATTAACTAAGTTGATTTTTTGTTTTGATTTTAATGTTGCATTTGCAACATGAATCCCGCTGAAATATGCAGAATAGTTTAAAACTTCATCCCAAACCTTATTATTACTATATAGAAATGATATTATAAGAATATATATAGTAATTAATCTCATCTCAGTTTATTTAAACTTCCAGATTGGTACTTATATATACTTGAAGCAGGCCCAGATAGTTTACCATCATCAATAATTAGATCTATACTATTACCAAAAGATTCTAAAATGTCATTTGTATTTGATTTTGGAAATTCTCCTTTTCTATTCACGCTTGTTGTTGTAATTGGGACATTGCATTGTTTCGCCAGTGATATACAAAATGGATGAGCAGGAATTCTAATGCCGAGTGTATTCTCTGGTCCAATAATTAAACTATTTACAACCTCTTTACGTACTGGATAGATTATTGTTCTATGAGGTGTTAGATTTTCGAGTGCCTTATCTTTTTCATTGGTTGGTATATCAATCCATGTAGATACGACATTTTTATCTGGTGCTATAACGCTTATGGGCCCTGTTCTATTTTTTAGTTTATTTAATTGATTAATAGAATTTTCGTTAGTTGCATCTACTCCAAATCCATATAACGTATCCGTAGGATAGACTATTATTCCACCTTCAAAAATAATCTTTTTTGCTTGCTGTAATGCTCTATTATCATCCCAGTTTAGTAGATTTGCTTTCATTTCATTGGAGTTGTTTTCCATCGATTATGAAACCAAAAATTTTGCTCAGGATATTTTCGGATAATTTTTTCCAGAGTAAGCGTGTACTGTTTGGTAATATCTTCTATGGTATTATTAACGGGTATAATAGGAATAAGTTCAATCTTATATTCTTGAAATCCAGTTTGAATACATAAACCAAATATCATAGGTGCACTTGTATTTAAATGGAAAATAGCAGCGCCTTTATGTGTAGAAGCTGGCGTATTAAAAAAATTAACAAAAATTCCTTTATTTTTTGCATCTTGATCACTAACAAGACCAAGTATTTTGTTTTCTTTTAAAATATTATAAAGAACATCTATCCCAACTTTTCTATAGATATGTTTTATGCCGCTAAGTTGCCTTTTTTCCTCGAAAAATTTATTTGCACCTTTATTTTTTTGTCTTTGTGCAACGCCTCTAAGTGGATAATTGTTCACACCAAGCCAGTGACCAAGTATTTCCCACGCACCAAAATGTGCTGATATTAATATCACGCCCTTTCCTTTTTCTAATGCGTTATCTAATGCTACTTGACCATTAATTTGTATTTTAATTGAATCAGTAGATTTAGGAAATGCTAAAAATTGAATAAAATTATAACTAAGAAATTTGTAACACTTTTTAAGTGTATTCTGTATCCATATATCTGAACATTCTGGGAAAGCAGTTTTTAAATTTTTTATGGCAACTTTTTTTCGTTTGGGTATATATTGATATAGGATACTGGCAATATGCTGACTGATTACAACCTGATTTCGCAAAGAAAATTTTGCGATAACTTTGCTTATCACTCTAAGAAAATGATATGTTATTTTTTCTGTAAAATTCAATAGCTTGTTATTTTTCTGTTTTTAATCTAATTGAATACTTATTATAAAGATTATAGACAAGTTCTATCATCTATGTCCAAATTTAAGCTTATGAAACAGTTAATAATCTATTTTTACATTGCGTCTGCTTTTCTTTTATCAGACACTGTTTATCATATTCCGATAGAAGGGACAATTGACCTAGGCCTACCTCCATATATTGAGAGATCTATTAAAGAAGCTGAAACAAATAATGCTGTTTCAATTATTTTTGAGGTAAACACATTTGGGGGCAGAGTAGATGCTGCTACACAGATAAAAGATGCAATATTAGACTCAAAAATACCAACAGTAGCGTTTATTAATAAACGAGCTATTTCTGCTGGAGCACTTATTTCTCTTTCGTGCGAAAAAATTTATATGACTGGTGGTGCTACTATTGGAGCAACAACAGCTGTTGATATGTCTGGGAAAAAAGCTAGTGAAAAAGTTATAAGCTATATGCGAGAGGAAATGGCATCAACAGCAGAAAAAAGAGGAAGGAATAAACATATTGCTCGCGGGATGGTTGATGAAGAACTAGAATTTCCAAGTAAAGTGAAAAATGAATATATTACATCTGATAAAGAAGTAGATACCGTAAAAACTATAATCTATTATCTAGTTATGGATAATGACACAATCTATGTCGATGATATAGAGGGTCGAAAGCAAGGTAACTTAATTACGATGACGACTGAGCAAGCTCTAAAATATAAGATAGCTGACAAATCAGCTGATACGTTTAATAGTGTTTTAGATTCCCTAGGATTTTCAAATGCAACTGTTCAAACAACAAGTGAGAATTGGTCTGAAAACTTTGTACGGTTTTTAACAAATCCAGTTGTTGCATCACTACTAACGACATTTGGGTTTTTAGGAATATTATTTGAATTACAAAGCCCAGGATGGGGCATTCCAGGTTCAATAGGGCTTATTTGCCTAATTTTGTCTTTGAGCGCTTCTTATATAGCAGAGCTAGCCACTATGAATGATTTTCTAATAATTCTTATAGGCATTTTATGTATTATCCTTGAAGCTTTAGTTTTTCCTGGGTTTGGAATACCTGGAATAGCGGGAATTATTTTTATTTTATGGGGGTTATATTTATTGCTATTGCCTGATATTCCGGTAGGTGAAGAGGTACTTAGCCAAGCATCCAATGGCCTTTTCATTGGCATCATTGGTGGCCTTATTGGTTTAGTACTTTTATTCCGTGCAATGACCAAAACAAAATTTTGGAAAGACTTAACTTCTCCGGGTGGACAAAACAAAGAGGATGGATATGCTGCGAGTTTTGGTTGGGAAAAATTAGTTGGTGAAACAGCTTTAACGGAAACAGACTTACATCCATCTGGTTGGATAGTTGTAAATAATGAACGTATTTTTGCAGTTAGTGAAGGTAATTTCATCGATAAAAATGTTAAAGTAATTGTTTTATCAGTTGATGGCAATAGAGTTGTTGTCAGAAAAAAATAAATATTATTTATTAATAATTTAATAAGGAGTTTGATATGCCAATAGTTCAAGGAGCTTTTCTAGTTTTTTTAATTTTATTTTTAGTTCTTTTCTTTTATTTCGTACCGCTTGGGATGTGGGTACAGGCAGTTGTGTCACTTGGCTTAGGAAGAATCCGTATTGTTGATCTAATTAGAATGAGACTAAGGAAAATATCTCCTAGGTTAGTTGTAGATGGAGTGATTAATACACATAAAGCAGGCCTTGATCATATATCAACAGATATGCTAGAAACTCATTATCTTGCAGGCGGTAACGTAGAAAATATTGTTTCGGCGATGATTGCATCTGACAAAGCAAAAATACAATTACCCTTTGAAATAGCTACGGCGATTGATCTTGCTGGTCGAGATGTAAAATCAGCGGTAGAAACAAGTGTTTATCCTAAAGTGATTAATGCGCCGGTTGAAGGATATCTATCAGCGGTGGCAAAAGATGGCATTGAACTGAAAGCGAGAGCTAGGGTTACTGTTCGAACAAATATACCTGGTCTAGTAGGTGGCGCCACCGATGATACTATTATTGCTAGGGTTGGAGAAGGGATTGTAAGTGCGATTGGTTCTGCGCATACGTATTCAGATGTACTTGAAAATCCAGACAGCATATCCAAGTCTGTTCTTAATAAAGGATTAGACTCTGGAACTGCATTTGAAATATTATCTATTGATATTGCAGATTTAGATGTAGGCAAGAATATTGGTGCTTCACTGCAAGCTGATCAGGCTGAAGCTGATTTAAGAGTTGCTCAAGCGAAAGCAGAAACAAGGAGGGCAATGGCTGTTGCAGAGGAGCAAGAAATGCAGGCACGGGTACAAGAAATGCAGGCAAAAGTGGTTTTAGCTGAGTCTGAAGTCCCGAAAGCAATGTCTCAAGCATTTCGTGAAGGTAATTTGGGAATTTTTGACTATTATAATATGAATAATATTAAAGCAGACACTGGCATGAGAGATTCTATTTCAGATTCATCCGGGGCACCAAAGGATCATCATGATGACCCAGAACATGACGGCTAATCAAAAATAAAATTAGATAAGATAGAATAAATATTATGGGAAACTGGTTATTCTTAATGCTTTTGTATGTTTTTTTTGGCTGGATGAAAAAAAGACAGCGGGATAAAGCCAGAGAAAAAATTGAGAGTCAGGAAAGTTGGGACACTGGAGACTTTGTTGAGTTTGGAGAAGGAATATTAGATAGAATTTTAGGAGAAGATGGTAAAAAGAAAGATGAAATCATTAGTGAACAGAATGTTAATGAATATGAAGAAAGTGATTTGGATGTAGAGATAATTGAAGAACATAAAGAAAATGCCGAGATACCTCCTGCTATTATAGTTGAAGAGAAAACAGAAAATCTAGAAAAAGAAGTTTCGGCTAGATATGATTATAGAATAAAAAGAAAAAATATCAATGTATTAAATACATTAAATGATATAAATAACCCTGCAAAGACCGCAATAATTTTCAGAGAAATATTAGATAAACCCAGATCATTAAGGAGAAAAATAAGGTAAAACTAAAATAGCGATTCAAATATATTTTTGGACTCTTTTTCTAAACTTTTTAGATCACTATTATTTTGAATTATAAAGTCCGCCAGGTGCTCTTTATCTCCATCTGACCATTGTAGAGCAACACGTTTCATAAAATCATCACGTGTAATATTTTGTCGTGACATTACTCTCTCAGTTCTATATCTCAATAAGGAAGTAACGACAATAACATAGTCCATATGAGTATCTGCACCTGATTCATAAATAAGTGCGGCATCAACAACGAAAATTTTATGTTTATTATCTAATTTTATTTTATCAAAAGTTTCATCAATTTTTTTAAAAACATATGGATGAATGATAGAATTAAGATTTAACTGATGAAACTCGTCTTGGAAAGCTACTCTAGCTAATTTTTGCTTATCTATTTTATTATCTATATTAATTACGTCGCTTCCAAATTCTTTAATTATTTCTTGCTGAGCTGTCTCATTTTTATCAATAATATTTTTTGCTTCTTTATCAGCATCGAAAATAAAGGATCCCCATTTATGGAAAAATTTACTAACCTCACTTTTTCCGGATCCAATCCCGCCAGTTAATCCTACTTTTAACATATTATTTTATAGCCGCTATGATACTTTCGGTTATTTCTGCTATCGTTCCAATACCATTCACTTCTATTAAGATTCCCGTTTTTTTATAGTATTGAATTATAGGAGCTGTTTGTTCCCAATAGACTTTTTGCCGTTTGGAGATTATTTCAATTTTATCATCACTTCTACCTGAATCTTTACTGCGCTTGATGAGTCTTTTTATTAGCTCGTTTTCATTTGCTTTCAGGTGAATAGCGATATCAATAGTATGGTCTAATTTGATTAACAATTCATTCAAGTTTTCTATTTGCTTCAGATTTCTTGGGAATCCATCTAAGATATATCCATTACTGCATCTGGCATCTAAAATATTATTCTCGATTATTTTTATCAAAATTTCATCTGGGACAAATAAACCATCATCGATATATTTTTTTGCTATTACTCCAATTTCAGATTCCAGTTCTATTTCATTACGAAGAATTTCTCCTGTGGAGAGGTGAGGTATATCATATTTATCCTTTATAATATTTGCCTGTGTCCCTTTACCTACACCTGGTGGACCCATTATAATTAACCTCATTGACATAACTTAAATTAAAATTCCTGCAATGGAAGCAGTCAGCCAAGAAGCTAACGCTCCCCCGATCATAGCTTTAATTACTAAATTTGATAGATCCGCTCTACGTTCAGGGGCCATTGCTCCTATCCCGCCTAATTGTATACCAATTGAACCAAAATTTGCAAATCCGCAAAGGGCATAGCTTGCTATGACTGAAGATCGTTCTGATATTAAATCTTTTTCAATAAAATTACTTAAATCTCCAAAAGCGATTAGTTCAGTTAGTACTATTTTTTCGCCCATTAATGTTCCAACGATTGTTGCTTCTTCCCAAGGTACTCCCATAGACCAGGCAATTGGCTTAAATAAAATACCTAGAATTTCTTGTAATGAAGTATTTGCGTAACCTAAAAGAAAATTAACCATTGCTACCATTGAAATAAAAGCAATTAACATTGCAGCGACGTTAGCGGCTAGCTTCATTCCATCAGTTGCACCTCTTCCAATTGCATCCATTGCGTTCGTGTCTTTGGTTTTTAGATGAATATTTTTTGAGGTGACTGTTTTTGGTTTTTCCGTTTCAGGATAAATAATTTTTGCTATCATTAATGCAGCAGGAGCAGACATAACTGATGCTGCCAATAAATGTCCAGCAATGCTAGGGATATCATTGAGCCAGCTTACGTAGAGTGCCATTACGCTGCCAGCAACTGTTGCGAACCCGCCTACCATAACAGTCATTAGTTCTGATTTGGTCATAGAAGAAATAAATGGCCTGATTAAAATAGGTGCCTCTGTTTGACCAACAAATATATTTGCAGAAACGCTTAATGTTTCTGCTCCACTTGTTTTCATGGTTTTTTCCATAATAAAGGCAATTTTCTTAATTATAAATTGAATAATACCAAAATAATATGTGACTGCAATAAGGCTAGAAAAAAAGATAATTACAGGAAGCGCTCGAAATGCAAAATTAACCAATGCTAAATGATATCCAACCTCAGGGACAAAAGATGTAAAAAGGAAGTCACTTCCAGCATCCGCAAAACTAATTAGTTTCATAATAATAATATTTAAATAAGAAAATAAAGATTTTCCTAAAGGAGTTTTTAGTATAATAAATGCAAACGATATTTGCAATCCTAAGCCCCAAGCAATAATATTCATGTCAATCAGCTTTCGGTTATTAGACAACAAATATGCTATCCCCAATAAAATCATAACTCCAATTATGCCAGTGAATTGTTCCATTATCTATTTCTTTGGAGGTTCAAAACAATTTCTGCATCGAGCTTCATAAATGTCAGTTTCACCAATGACTACTTGTTCAAGTTGCTTAGTTATTCTCTGTGTAAACGATGCAGGATTTCCACATTTTATACAAATAGCTGTTAGCTTATCCAAATAGTCAGACTCACACATAATATCAGGCATAGGGCCGAAAGGAGATCCTCTGTAATCACTATCTAATCCGGCAACAATAACACGAGTATTTTTATTTGCTAGTTTTTTACACATTTTTATTAAATGACTATCAAAAAATTGTGCTTCATCAATTCCTACAACATCATATTTATTGCCTATATCAAATAAATCTTTTGTCTTTTTTATTATTACCGAATCCATACTATTATTGTTGTGACTAACGATTTTATTTTTACTATAGCGAGTATCAATATGGGGTTTAAAAATAATCGTAGATAGGTTTGCTATTTTCGCACGCCGAATTCTTCTTAATAGTTCTTCTGTTTTCCCGCTAAACATTCCGCCACAAATCACTTCAATCCATCCTGAGTTTATAGGTTTTTGATGCAAACTATTTCCTTTTTAACAATAATGAATCAATCGATGTAATAATTTTTTGTACAGATTTTTCCGTTTTATTTTCACCAGAGATATTTATATCTGCAATAGATTTTGAAGGTTCTACAAATCTTTTATGCATCGGATATACTGTTTCTTTATACTGTTTTAGCACGGAATCAATACTCCTTCCTCGCTCAGATATATCTCTTGCAACACGTCGATCAAATCTAATTTTTTCAGGTGCATAAATAAATATTTTTTTTAACATTAGATTAACGAGTCTTTTAAAATGTAAAACAAGAGTACCTTCAACAAAAATTAATTTTTTGGGAGCAATGGATTCAAAAGAAGTATTTCTAGTGTGAGTTTTATAATCATATGTCGGCTTATTTATCTGTTGTCCATTTTTTAAAGAAACTAGGTTTTCATGAAACAGATCGATGTCTATAGAATTAGGGTGGTCATAGTTAATCATTATTCGTTGTTTAAAATTCAAATTATTATGATCCTTATAGTAGGAATCCTGTCCAATTATAACGCATGTATTTTTACCATAATGATCATATAATTTAGATACTATAGTTGTTTTCCCTGCTGCTGTTCCTCCTGCGACACCAATAATATTATGACTGCTCATTATAATTTTGTTTTGTCGAAAGGTTGGGGCATCAGTTCAGTTGTATAATTAGTATTAACTAAACCATTGTGATCACAAATATAAATAGGTATATCGCCACATAGATCCCATATTACTTGTCTACATGCTCCACACGGCATTCCAGCATTTTTGGTTGAAACAGATAATGCTTTAAACTTGGTGAATCCTTCTGCTATGGCTCTAAATAAGGCGACTCTTTCTGCACAACAAGTTAGGCTATAGCTACTATTTTCTATATTACACCCACCAATGATTTCGCCTGTCTCTGTTTGGACAGCTGCTCCTACTTTATATTCTGAATATGGGGCAATGGCCTTAGCCCTCATATCAATTGCTGTTTTTATAAGTTTGTCTTTAGACATTTTTAATTATTTATTTTATTCACATTTGAATAAAATATTTTTCTCAATCTTGTTACCTACTTTATCTAAAACAGTAATATGTAATTGATGCTCACCCGGTGATAATCCTCTATCAAAACGGTAGGAGATTTGTTTTTTTACCGGTTGATATGCACAGAATAATTTTTCCCCATCAAGCTTAATAGAAAAAGATTTCTCTTTTGGTTCTATTCCTGAAATAGTATCGTCAATGTCTATAATAATTTTTGTTATATCTTTACTTTTATAATACCCATTATTGGCAGGGAATGTTTTTATTATTACTGGAGCGACTAGATCTTGAATAATAGTAATAGCGTGAAACTGATCTAAGGAAGCAGTAAGAATATTTCTTTCAGAATTATTTTTTGTAGGGACATATTCCCAATTATTTGCTTTTTCATCATAATAATATATCCCCATTTTTGAATGACCAGAGTATCTATGATTATATCTTAACCCAATTAAAAATTCATCTTTTAAAACTCTGTCAAATGGTTGTAGTTGATAGACTGATGATAAATGATAACCATTTTTTACTGGAGCATGTTTGTCAACCTTTTCAATCCAAACTGCAGTAGGGGAATACACTGTGTTTGATAATGTTTGTATAGAGCAGTTTTTATCTCTGGATAAAATAACGGTTTTCATCTTTGGCTCTGCAACTCCTGGAATAAAATTAAATCTAGTTTCTCTAGACAGGTCGTTATGCGTTAAAGATATATCTACATATTTAACATCGTTTAATATTTTTGGAGATAACATATCTGAAAGGAACACTGTTGGTTGTATTTGTGTAACAGGATATGATTTAAATATATTATCATTTGATAGTTTCAATTTCACTCGTGCTGGAGCATATTGATCCATTTCGATTTGAAAAAATATTCCACCCTCTGAATGCATTATATCCAGTTTTGGGTTAATGTCTATAACCGTTTTCAGACTATTGTAGTTAGACCAATGATATGGGGTCGCTATTGCCCCTATTTGGTTAATGGCCAAAATTTGAAGTATTCTATCTTTTGCCTCTTCAATTGGAAATGAGATATGTAGATTTTTCCCAACTTTCTGGGTATGAATATTACTCATTTTGACATCCGGGAAACCAAATGGAGTAAAACTATAGGTAACAGCATCTCGTATTGCAAGCCCACCTCTGATTGGGATCATTGCAAGTGTAATTATTTTCTCATCTCTCGAAACCTCTTTGACATTGATTGACATAGGGAAGGTCGCTAGAAATATACCTCTTGCTATGGCCTCATTCCCGGCAGCATCTGTTATTTTAATTTCGATTTTGTGATATCCTGGAGAAAGACTAAGTATTCCAGTTTCTTCAAATTCATGAACTGACATTTTAGGATGCTCAGGCAATCGATATAGTTTTTGATATTCACCTAGGTTTTGTTTTTTCAATTCATACTGAACAAGGGTTCTTACATTGTTTGTTTGATTATATGGAATTCTATTATAGTTAAGACTAAAAGCAGGTTTATTATCTACAAATAATTCAGCTTTATGAAATTGATATTTATATTTAGACCCTTCTCTTTTATCAACTGCTTTTATTGCTAATCCAAAATCACCCATCACGCTTATGGTGTCAGCAAAAAGGTATACTCCATTTTTATCTCGAAATAAAGGAATCGTTTGAACTAATGAGCTTGAATTAATCAGAGCTCCTCTTGACAGTGGTACCAATGCGATCTTATTCATAACAGGGGTTACCTTGTCTGATATTAAATAACCGTTATTTAAAGGGTCTAATGCTGCATCTGATTCATCTCTAACTTCAAAATGAAGGTTAGGACCAAATGCGTAACCGGTTTCACCTGTATATCCGATCACTTCTCCTTTAGTAATACGGAACTCGTTTGAAGAAAAATTTGTACTTATACTATACTTTTTATTTTTTGATTGTTGGAGCTTTACTACTTTTTCCATCAGTGGGCTAAATTTATCTAGATGAGCGTAAACTATAGTTTTACCACTTGTAGTTTTTTGATAGATCGCTTTTCCATAGCCAGAATAATTAGTAACGATTCTAGAGATAAAACCTTTTTCAACTGCATACACCTTATGACCTATAACCCCATTTGTTCTAATATCTAGGCCCATATGGAAATGATCATCACGATATTCACCGAAGTTTGATGAATAAGCATTCCCTGCATCGGTTGGCCAATTTGGTTCTTGCGCATAATAGCTCGCAGAGAGGAGAAGTGGGATGAGAATTTTCTTTAGATGCATGGAGTAAATTATAGTACCAATTTATTTAGATAAAAATGGAGAATTCAACAATAAATAGATATATTCATTTAATTAGTTACATTGATTAAAATCATCTGTTCAATTTATTAAATATCAGGAGATTATAATGCAAAAGTTAAAAATATTAATTCTATCTGCGTTTTTTATTTTACCAAGTACAATGTTTGGAATTGTTGGCTTTGGTTTAAATGTTATTCAAGATGGTGCTAAACTTGGTGCAGCCTCAAATACAGAGGGTAGTGGCTTGACTGCTGCGACGGTCGAATCTTTTGAAATGGAGGCAACACCAGCTGGTATAGGATTTTATGGATTTTTAGATCTTGCTGGCTGGGCTGTAGAGTTTGAGGCAAATGTAGTTGGTGGTGAGTATAAATTTTCTTTTGTTAATCAACTTGCTACAATGGAAAATGTTCCTTTTGCATGGGCAAGAGGATCTACTGCCATTACTATAAAAAAGAATGTTGCTGATTTTTCAATTCCTTTACTCGCGAAAACTGCACTTTCAGTTGGGGTAGGTACTAATACCCATAGCTCAACCCCGCGGGCTAGCGTTTCAATGGTAAAAGAACTTTTAGGGACAGAAGACTTAGTGAATGCAGAATTCACTCCTGAAACACTTGAAGAACAATTAATAGCCTACCTAGAAGATAATCTAATTGAAACAAGCGGAATACATGCTCAGCTAGGACTAAGATTCAAAGTTCTCGTAGCCGATGCTCATTTGAATTTTCGTTATAATATTGCTGAAGATGTATACGAAGGCTCAGACAGTTTTACAGAGATTCAGT